>Ga0153940_1000043_pt1 | contig 87542 bp, 69 predicted proteins | sample TSNJ024MetaG_FD_104736 | JGI IMG/M metagenome (GOLD analysis project Ga0153940, IMG submission 104736) | Attine ant fungus gardens microbial communities from New Jersey, USA - TSNJ024 MetaG | ecosystem: Host-associated > Fungi > Mycelium > Unclassified | place: USA: New Jersey, Brendan T. Byrne... | reverse complement strand
GCCCAGGGTGTCGGTGAGCACGGTGTCTCTTGTTGTTGCCCCTCCTGTTACGGTTGTTGTCAGTGTATAGGTTATGGTGTCACCGGCCTGTACGGGTGTGCCGTTGCCGACATCGGATGATTTTGACGTGTTGATATCAACAAGCGGATTCTGTGTCTGGCAGGGGTCACAGGTACCGTTACTGGATGTGACAGAGTTGTCTGCCGCTGCTGTTGCGTCGTCTTTGACGGTTACTGTGTAGGATACGGTGTATGTGCCCGGCGGTGTGCCGGCGGGCAGGGTGAAGTTGAGGATTGGGGCGCCAGCCGTGTCGGCAATGTAGTTGCCGGGATCTGTGACTGCGCCGAATGTGAGGCTTTCTCCCAGAGTGTCGGTCAGGATGGTGTCCTGTGTTGTTGCTCCGCCTGTTACGGTCGTTGTCAGTGTATAGGTTATGGTCTGGCCGAGGTTTACGGTATTGCCATTGCCGACATCGGATGATTTTATCACCTTGATGCCGACAAGCGGATTATCCGTTTCACAACGTATGCATGTACCCGGAGTGGTGTCGACGGAGTTGCGTGCATCCGTTACGGCGTCATCTTTGACGGTTACTGTGTAGGATACGGTGTATGTGCCCGGCGGTGTGCCTTTGGGCAGGGTGAAGTTGAGGATGGGTGCACCGGACGTGTCGATGATGTAATTACCGGGATCTGTGACTGCGCCGAAAGTGAGGCTTTCCCCCAGCGTATCGGTAAGGACAGTATCCTCTGCTGTCGAACCGCCTGCTATAGTTGTTGTGAGTGTATAGGTTATGGTATCGCCGGGTTGCACGGCAGTGCCATCGCCGATATCGGACAGTTTTATCACACTGACCTGGATGAGCGGATTATTCGTTTCGCAGTCCGGGCATTCCCCCGGACTGTCGGTGACAATGTTGTGTGCATCCGCTACGGCGCCATCTTTGACTTTTGCTGTGTAGGTTATGGTATATATGCCCGCCGGTGTGCCTTTTGGCAGGGTGAATTTGAGGATGGGCACACCGGACGTGTCAGGGATGAAGGGGCCTGAATCTATGATCGTCTCGAATGTGAGGCTTTCCCCCAGTGCATCTGTAAGATTAACATCCTGTGTTGTGGGGCCGTTTTCTATGGTCGTTGTCAGTGTATAGGTTATGAGCTGGCCGGTTGCCACGGATGTGCCATTGCCGACATTAGATGATTTTGATGTGGTGAAATCGATGAGCGGGTTATTTGTTTCACAATCGGTGCATGAGCCCTGAGTGGTGGTGACAGAATTTTCTGCCGCGGTTGTTGCATCATCTTTGGCTTGTGCAGTGTAAGTCACGGTATAAGTGCCCGGCGGTGTGCCGGCCGGCAGGGTGAAGTTGAGGATTGGGGCGCCGGATGTATCAGCCGTAAAAGAACCCGGGTTTGTGACTGAACCGAATGTGAGGCTTTGGCCCAGCGTGTCGGTGAGAACGGTATCCTCTATCGTGGGAGTACCGGTGACGACCGTTGTCAATGTATAGGTTACGGTATCGCCGCGTTGTATGGCCGTACCATTGCCGACATCAGACGATTTGATGGTGTGTACGCCGGTAACCGGGTTTTCTGTTTCGCAGGGGTCGCATAAACCTGTGTCAGTTGTTGCTGTGTTTTTTGCTATGATTGCTACATCGGCCTCGACAGTTGCGGTATAGGTTACGGTATATGTGCCGGCCGGTGTGCCTGCTGGCAGGGTGAATTTAAGAACCGGCGCACCCGTCGTATCAGGGGTGAATTCTCCCCGATCTGTGACTGAGCCGAATGTGAGGCCTGTGCCCAGTGTGTCGGTGAGTACAATATCTTTTGTCGTGTTTCCATTTTGTACGGTTGTTGTGAGCGTGTAGGTTATGGTATCGCCGGGTTGCACGGCAGTGCCATCGCCGATATCGGATGATTTTACTGTAGAGACGTTGACAATTGGATTTCGTGTCTGGCATGGGTCGCATTTGCCGTTGCTGGATGTGACGGAGTTATTGGCTGCTGCTGTTGCATCGTCTTTGACCCTTGCTGTGTAGGATACGGTATATGTGCCCGGCGGTGTGCCTTTGTGCAGGGTGAACTTGACGGCTGGTGCGCCTGACGTGTCAGGTGTGAAGCGTCCCGGTGCAGTGACTGCGCCGAATGTGAGGCTTGTCCCCAGGGTGTCGGTGAGCACGGTGTCTCTTGTTGTTGCCCCTCCTGTTACGGTTGTTGTCAGGGTATAGGTTATGGTCTGTCCTGGCTGTACAGGATTGCCGTTGCCAACATCGGATGATTTTGACGTGTTGATATCAACAAGCGGATTCTGTGTCTGGCAGGGGTCACAGGTACCGTTACTGGATGTGACAGAGTTGTCTGCCGCTGTTGTAGCGTCCTGTTTGACCCTTGCTGTGTAGGATACGGTATATGTGCCCGGCGGTGTGCCTTTGGGCAGGGTGAACTTGACGGCTGGTGCGCCTGACGTGTCAGGTGTGAAGCGTCCCGGAGCAGTGACTGCGCCGAATGTGAGGCTTTCTCCCAGGGTGTCGGTGAGCACGGTGTCCTGTGTTGTTGCTCCGCCTGTTACAACTGTTGTGAGTGTGTAGGTTATAGTATCGCCGGGCTGTACGTGTGTGCCATTGCCGACATCGGATGTTTTGACGGTCTGAATACCGACAATTGGATTTCGTGTCTGGCATGGGTTGCATTTGCCGTTACTGGATGTGACGGAGTTATTGGCTGAAGTTGTTGCATCGTCTTTGACGGTTACTGTGTAGGATACGGTGTATGTGCCCGGCGGTGTGCCTTTCGGCAGTGTGAACTTGAGGGTAGGAGCGCCTGACGTGTCAGGTGTGAAGCGTCCCGGAGCAGTGACTGCGCCGAAAGTGAGGCTTTGGCCCAGGGTGTCGGTCAGGATGGTGTCCCGGTTTGTTGCCCCGCCTGTTACGGTTGTTGTCAGGGTATAGGTTATAGTATCGCCAGGCTGTACGGGTGTGCCATTGCCGACATCGGATGTTTTGGAGGTGCTGATGCCGGTAACCGGATTCTGTGTCTGGCATGGGTCGCATTTGCCGTTACTGGATGTGACGGAGTTGTTTGCCGCTGCTGTAGCGTTCTGTTTGACAATTGCGGTGTAGGATACGGTGTATGTGCCGGCCGGTGTGCCCTTTGGCAGGGTGAACTTGAGGGTCGGTGCGGCAGATGTGTCAGGTGTGAAGCGTCCCGGGGTTGTGACTGCGCCGAATGTGAGGCTTTGACCCAGTGTGTCGGTGAGTACAATATCTTTTGTCGTGTTTCCATTTTGTACGGTTGTTGTGAGCGTGTAGGTTATGGTGTCGCCGGGCTGTACGGAGTTGCCATTGCCGACATTGGATGATTTTACTGTAGAGACGTTGACAATTGGATTTTCTGTGTCGCAAGGATTACATCTACCCAGATTGGTGGTGACAGAGTTGTCTGCCGCTGTTGTAGCGTCCTGTTTGACAATTGCGGTGTAGGATACGGTGTATGTGCCTGCCGGTGTGCCGGCGGGCAGGGTGAATTTGAGGGCTGGTGCGCCTGATGTGTCAGGTGTGAAGGCTCCCGGGGCAGTGACCGTGCCGAATGTGAGGCTTTCACCCAGCGTATCGGCAAGGACAGTGTCCTGTGTTGTTGCCCCTCCTGTTACGGTTGTTGTCAGTGTATAGGTTATGGTCTGTCCGGCCTGGACAGGGTTGCCATCGCCGACATCGGATGATTTTGACGTGTTGATATCAACAAGCGGGTTCTGTGTCTGGCAGATGGTGCAGGTACCGATATTGGTTGTTACAGAATTATCTGCGGCTACTGTGGTATCCTCTTTGACTTTTGCAGTGTATGAAACTGTATACGTTCCCTCTGGTGTGCCCGCCGGCAGGGTGAATTTGAGGACGGGGGCTGCAGATGTATCGGGTGTGAATTCTCCCGGCGCGGTAACAGCATCGAATGTGAGGCTTTCCCCCAGTGTATCGGTGATAACCAAATCTTCAGATGAGCTGGGACCCGTTACAACTGTTGTCAGCGTATAGGTTATGGTGTGTCCGGCCTGAACAGGGGTGCCACTATCAGGGTCAGATGTTTTATTCGTCTCAATATTGACGTACTGATTGGTAACCGTACAACCGATATCAATACCCTCAACTATTGAATCAGCACTAAGGGTGAAGGAGTTTTTATTAAAGCTGACGGAGCCATCACCCAGCCCGGTACAGCTAACATTATCAAGCACCCAGTTTTCTGGAAGATTTTCTGTGATAGTTGTTTCTGTTTCAATAAGGCGAAGCGTTTGTTCACTCCCCTGTACTGCGACATTAGGTTGTCGTGTCGTAATGGATTGTTTACGCCAGCCGTTATTACCTGTAAAAGTAAAAGTGCCGACCCTGCCCTTGGTAACTTTCTTAATAGTTAAAGTTGCTGGGTCGGGGTATGTAAACGTGTATTCCGCAGGATTAAGTGGTGTACCGTTACAAGCCGTGGTAGAGAGTATTAAGTAATTATCGTTGTCTTCCTGGATAGTTAAAACGAGCTTTTTTTCCGGTAAGCCTGCTTCTTTATTATCAATGATTACAATGCCTGTATCAAGAAGTTCATTACCCGAATAATTACCAGCCGGTATAGTGACGGTAAATGTATCAGTGCCGCTCGGTGTTGTATAATTTGTTCCCAGTACTGCATCGGTTGAGGAAACTTTTATCGTTACATTGAGTGGCGCTTCAAGCAAGCCGGTGATCCGGAGTTTCGGAATATTACTTCCAGGGTCTGATACTACACCTGATCCACTTGGCCTATCGAATTCTAGCATAGGCTTGACGAACTTGATTTGGATATCATCCAGGAGGTTACCTAGGCTACCGGATGTGATCGCCCGGAAACCAATTGTCTGGTAGCTGGTTGGTCCTGTGTAGACAAATATACCGCTTCGCACAGTCCAGTTCGGACCGGCAACCGAACGTGAGATTGTGGTTAGATTACTTGTCGGTGTCGGTGCAATTTCGAGAGCAATTGTTTCAACATTGCCGGGAATGCGTTGACGATGAGAGTATTGCCAGGTGAAAGCCTCTCCTTGCAGCAAGCAGACAGTCTGATAGAGGCGAGATTCAACTACAGCGTTAACCTCGGCGAATTGCTTTCCTTCTGCCGCCTGGACATCGTGATAACCAGATGACCATATTTCAATCAGTTTTCCTTGAGGGGTGATCGGTTTTAGAGGGCATACAGCATCTGTGGACGTGGGAGAACGAACAGGATGAGTTGTCTGCCAGCCAGGAACCTGAGCTTCTGGCAGAAACGACGTACAACTAAGACCACCGAGGTCTGGCTCTTCAAAACCGGTATTAAGGAAGCTTCTCTGAACCTGCGCAAAAGCAGGCAGTCCCCATAGGAAGTATAAAACAATATATATGAAAAAGAGCAGGAAACTCTTTTTGTTTTTGAAGTTAAGATGCTCTTTTATAGTGACCATTTAAACAACTCACAAAGCATTTCAGCAGAAATAATATCCGGGCAGTAGTTTGTTTTCGTCGTCCCCGGTTGAGGATAGGCATGTCTTAAAACTGTGGGTGCTTCATTCAGGGTGACCGGGTTGCTTTTGGGGGTGCTATTGGCATCAAGACTGATTACGGTGCAATATATGGCAACCTGTGATGTCATATCCTGTACGCAACCACTACTGGTAGAGTCCATTCCTTTATCCGTGTGGCGGTAGCCTTGTGATACTGATCCTCTAGGGCGTCTGTAAGGCTTGGCACGTCCCTTTCTGCTGCCGATTGTTCCGTTGTCGTAGCCGTTATCAACAAAGCCGGTGCCAATCTGGGCAAGGGCATATTGCGGCATAATTCCGCATAGTGTCAGCAAGGACATGATAAATGTAATAACCGCCAGTCTGAAATTTCGCAGGCGGTCTTTGCAGGACGGACTCTGTTTGGCAGGAAGAGAAATACTGCCGGCAATTTTAAATTCATCAGCCGGGCTAAGTCCTTGTCTGTCGCCCTTGCAGGGGATGGCAGGGAATAATTTGACAGCTGTACCGGATTTGTTTTTATCGGAATGGTTTGATGAAAAGTGATTTTTTTCTTCAGGAAAGATAAAGACATACTTTCCCGCAGGTCGTATATGCGTAAAAACGCCTTGCCGTTTTTTTGGTCTTCTGAAGGTGCCGGGCAGGTATTTTCTGTCGGCAGGGTGGAGGGATTTCCTGTCCGGGACGGTGCTGCCCTTTGCGGCGGAATTTCCGACGAGACTGCCTCGTATGATCCTGCGGGAATGGCGGCGTCGGGCCGTGTATGTTATAATTAGCAAAAACGTAAACAACAACAGGATGATACTGGAATACATGATGCACAAACTCATTACAGGTACTCTCCACAGAGTTTTGATATGGAGCAGTCAAATGGCTTGTCGATATTGTGCGGGGAATGGAAAAAGCCATTAATATATATATGGTTAACGAAATATTAACGGGATTTTTGTCGATAGCTGCAATCTTCCGGGAAAAGTTGAACGGTGTCTGGTCTGTCATTCAGGTTATATGGTTTCCAGAACAGTCAGCCTGTCAGAAAACATAATGTGCTGCTGACAAGCCACGGGCACCGTTTTTGCATGGCGGTTAAAGGTTGCCGCAGGTTCATCTGCTTCATTTTTCTGTTAACGGAATTGTTGTTCTGGTGGTTGTGAAGGTCGATATTAATGATTTAAGCTGATAGTTGTGCTTTTTATGCTTGCCGTTTTCGCAAGAGGTCGTGAAAATATCCTGGCAAGGCTGTACCTGCATTTGCTGAAAGTTATTATGCCTTGTTGTTGCCGTGCGGGAAAGACGCTACAGTTATGCCGGAATATCAAGGTATTTTACAACCGGGCGGAACATTGGGTGCCCGCATGCATGCATGTTTCCATTCTCAGCCGCCGCCGCACCATAGGGTCTGAACGTTCGTCCCGATGATGGCAGCTTTTGTATTATCCGTACATATGCTATGGAGATGGGTGACTATATTTTCCGTGCTGGGCTGATCAACGCAGCAGGCCGCAGGGCAGGTGTTATCAGCCTGTCTTTTTCAATAAGGAATGCAGGCAGGAACGACCAGACAGGTTTATCGCGGCGGACAGCTGTGTATACGCAAGGGGGAAACACTTTCCCATGTTACGGAGGCGGGCCTATGGCAACGGCGCGCTGGCAGACGCCTTGTTTGAAGCAAACCGTGATCAGTTTTCCTCTTCTGACAGGATTTATGCCGGTCAGGAGCTTGTTCTGCCCTTGGCGGGAAAGAAAAAGAACAGTAAGACATATTCATGAGAACCGAAAAGATACAAAAAACTGTTTCAGCCGATTCAGGCAATACGTTAAAAACGCTGGCCAATTTATGGTCTTATATGTGGCCGTCTGATCAGCCGAAGCTTAAGCGCAGGGTTATCTGGGCAGTTCTGTTCCTTGTTCTTTCCAAGGTTATCCTGATTTTTGTCCCCTATTTTTTCAAGTTTGCGACCAATGCGCTTGACAGTGAAGCACAGGCATCGCGATGGCTGCCGGCGGTTCTTGTTTCACCGTTCATGCTTGTGCTTGCCTATAATGCGGCCCGCATTCTTCAGGCCGGGCTTAACCAGTTGCGTGATGCGCTTTTTGCCGCAGTAGGGCAGTATGCTGTCCGTAAACTTGCATACCGGACCTTTGTCCATATGCATCAGCTGTCGCTGCGTTTTCATCTGGAACGGCGCACGGGCGGTCTTTCCCGCATTATTGAACGCGGCACCAAGGGTATTGAGGCCATTGTCCGTTTTACAATTCTCAACACCGCACCGACTGCTCTTGAATGTGCCATGACTGCCTTTGTTGTCTGGTTTTCTTATGGCTGGCTTTATTTTGCTATTGTTATTGCAACTGTCGGCCTTTACACGTGGTTTACAATCATTGCCAGCAATTGGCGGATTGCCATCCGCCGTGACATGAATGATTCTGATACCGAGGCTAATACCAGGGCGATTGATTCGTTGCTGAATTTTGAGACAGTCAAGTATTTTGGCAATGAAGCCATGGAGGCCCGGCGTTTTGATGCATCCATGGCGCGTTATGAGAAAGCTGCGATCAAAACGTGGATATCCCTGGGCTGGCTCAATTTCGGCCAGGCTTTTATCTTTGGCGTTGGTATGCTGGTGTTAATGCTGGTGTCAGCCTGTGAAGTAATGCATGGCAGGCAGACGCTTGGTGATTTTGTTTTTGTTAATGCACTGCTTGTCCAGCTTTCCATTCCTCTTAATTTCATTGGTTCTATCTATCGTGAAGTGCGGCAGGGGCTGACGGATATTGAGCAGATGTTTGATCTTCTGGATGTTCCGCAGGAGATATGCGACAGGCCGGGTACTCCTGACCTGGAAATCAGCGGCGCATCAATCCGTTTTGATAATGTCAGATTTGCCTATGATCCTGAGCGGCCGATTCTCAAGGGAATCAGTTTTGAAGTGCCGGAGGGTAAAAAAGTTGCGATTGTCGGGCCGTCAGGCGCCGGAAAATCCACAATTTCCCGGCTGCTGTTTCGTTTTTATGAGGTTCAGTCCGGGCGTATAATGATTGACGGTCAGGATGTGCGCGATGTAACTCAGGAAAGCCTTAGAAGAGCGATCGGCATGGTGCCGCAGGATACTGTGCTTTTTAACGACACGATTGCTTATAATATCCGTTATGGTCGGCCTGATGCCAGCGAGGCGGAAGTACACCATGCCGCCGGACTTGCCCGGATCAGCAGTTTTATTGAAAGCCTGCCTGATGGGTACAACGCCATGGTCGGAGAGCGCGGACTCAAGCTTTCAGGTGGAGAAAAGCAGCGTATTGCAATTGCGCGTACGATACTCAAATCGCCGCCGCTTCTTATTCTTGATGAGGCGACGTCCGCTCTCGATACGGCGACAGAACAGGACATCCAGCAGGCGCTTGATATGGTAAGCTGTGACCGGACAACACTTATCATCGCCCATCGTCTTTCTACAGTGATCAGTGCTGATGAAATTCTGGTTCTGAAAGGCGGCCGGTTTATTGAGCGCGGCACGCATCGGGAGCTCCTTGCCAAAAAAGGGCTTTATGCTTCCATGTGGGAGCGGCAGCTTGAGGCAACGAAGGTTGAGGAAAAATTGCTTGAAATGCGTCGGGAAGATAAGCTTGGCGTTATTGAAAGAGGAAAATCGGCAACCTGAAAGTAATTGTTTCCGCGTGACCGGGCAGGAAAATACAAATTCGTTCAGTCTGTGTATCGCCTTTTGACAGGATATCGAATAAAAGCAACTGAAAATGCGAATTTACCCTTTACTGCCCGTTTTGCCGGAAGGCAGGGGTATTTTACAGTCAGATGGGGCAGTCGGTGCTTGTAACAATGGGGCAAAACAAGAAACCCGAGCATTTGACATGGTGCAGTCAGGCCGGGTGTTCCAACCGGTAACAGGAATTTATATGAATATTATGCAATCAATCCGCAATGGTTTTTCTCCGGTTCATCCGGAAGGTTACCCTTTCATTGCGGTGTTTTTTATTGGCTCTCTTGTGCTTGGCTGGATATGGAACCCCCTTTTCTGGTTTGGCCTTGTGCTGACCATCTGGTGTATTTGTTTTTTCCGTGATCCGGTGCGGGTGACACCGGTTGGTGCAGGTCTTGTGGTCAGTCCGGCAGACGGTAAAATATCTGCGGTCGGGTTGGCTGTTCCGCCAGAAGAACTGGGGCTTTCCCAGGTGGAAATGATGCGCATTTCGATATTCATGGATGTGTTCTCCTGTCATATTAACCGTATTCCGGTTGATGGTGCAATCGGGTCAATTGTGTATTCTCCAGGAGAATTTGCCAATGCTGAATTTGACAAGGCAAGTGAGCATAATGAGCGTAATGGCCTGATTATCAAGAGCGTACATGGCGATATCGGTGTTGTGCAGGTTGCCGGGCTTGTGGCGCGCCGTATTGTCTGTTGGGTAAAAAACGGGGATCAGGTTTTTGCGGGCAAGCGTTTCGGGTTGATCCGTTTTGGCTCGCGTGTTGATATTTATCTGCCGGCCGGTGCCGGGATACGGGTCAGTTCCGGTCAGAAAGCCATTGCCGGTGAAACGGTTCTGGCTTGTTTTGATGAGAGTGCTGCTTCGGTTGATTTCAGGTTGGATTAAAGCCATGAAAACACCATCGCCTTTTCCGCCGTTTGATGCAGATAATGCGCATAACAGCGAAAGTTTGAAGCATCGTGCGTCTATTCCACTTCGTTTCGTGATACCGAATATCATCACGATCATGGCTATTGTATCCGGCCTGTCGAGTGTGCGCATGGCACTTGAAAACCGTTTTGAACTGGCGGTTATCCTGTTGCTGGTGGCAGCGCTGCTTGATGGTGCCGACGGGCGTATTGCCCGTGCAATCAATGGTTCGTCACGATTTGGCGAGCAGTTGGATTCTCTTGCGGATGCAATTAATTTTGGTGTGGTGCCTGCCTTGCTGGCCTATATTTATATTCTGGAGCGGATGGGCAAACTGGGCTGGCTTGCTGCTCTGATTTACAGTGTGGCCTGCTGTCTGCGTCTTGCCCGTTTCAATGTGATGCTTGAAGACAACAATCATGATGCGCCTGAATGGAAAAAGAATTATTTTGTCGGTGTTCCTTCTCCAGGGGGGGGGTGTATCCTGCTTTTACCGGTTTATCTGGGATTTCTTGATATGCCGATTGATAATACGGTTGCGATGGTTTTCTGTATTTATACGATTGTTATCGCGCTTCTTATGGTCAGTAATTTTCCGGTGTGGAACGCCAAGTCAATCCGCTCGGGTGTACGGCGTGATGTGGTAATTCCGGCACAGCTTTTTATTGTGGTTTATTTCGTGCTCCTGGTGAGCTATATGTGGCAAACGCTTGCTGTTTCAACCTTTGTCTATCTTGGATTTTTGCCGCTTAGCGCTTATGCCTATCACCGTCGTGCTCGGATTGAGGCTGCCAAAAGCAAATAAACATTGGCCAGAGCTGTTTTTAATGCAGGTCGTTTTTATGGAATGCCTGCCTGGGCGGCACGCAGAATTGCACCGCAAGGAAAAGGATGATAATAAGATTATCCCCCCGCTGGCAGGGATATTTTAATTAAACACCTTTCCGGTTCAATGAAATGGCATAGACGCTTGTCGGGGCTGTGATGAAGAGTTGATATTTGCTCCGACCACCGAAGCAGATATTTGATACTTTCTCCGGCACCAGATCTTGCCCGTCAGGTGGCCATCCAGCGTGATACAACGGATACCGTCAGCCGCTGAAGATCAAAGATTTCCATCGCCGTCAATACACATATTCATCGGCAATACCGGATGAAACCACGTGGAATATGTCACCGTTATCAGAACAGCCCTGTTTATTCTGATCATGATGTACGGCATTGCTTTTCCTGGAACGGAACTGACGGGGGAGTGGTGGCGCGAGCATCTGGCACGGCACGTGTTGCCGCCAGTCCGGCTGAGTCAGCCAAAGGGGCAAAGGTTATATTTCCATGCTGTTTGATGGTACTACCCTATGCAAAATTCTTGCAGACATCGGTGCAGTTGCAGCATCGGCCAATGGTGTGCCTGTGATTGACGTGGAGTCTTGTGACCGGCAATGGGTTGCTTATGCAAAAAATCTTGACAGGCGGCAAGATTGATGCGCGCGTTTCCGGTGATGTAAAGGCTGCCGAAGAATAGACGCTGTCAATTCTCACCGGCAGGAAAACCGGAGATTTTGTGGATGTTCTGCCAGTCAGGCTGATTGTTGTGATTACAATTGGCGCTGTGGCGGAAGTTTTTCTCCTTGTTGAAGCGGTTGGCTGTGATAAGGGGGCTTTGCTGATAGCTGCGTTCCTGATCTCTGTAATGCGCACATAGTGCGTGAAGGTCTTCTGGCAAGCGAGAGCGCTCGGCTGCACAGCTTAAGGATCGTGATAATGCGGCTTGCTGCCGGGGTCGGATATGGGCTGATACTGCTGCTTTCGCAGCCTTTCAGGATTTTGTCACGCATGCACGGGGATGGTGGAAATCTTGATCATGCTGTCTGTTGCCACTGGCTGAGACAGATCGGTGCATTCCGGATTTGGATTATTTTCAGGAAAAATGTGAAGCGTTTCTGTGGAGAGAACAATCCGCTGGACTGTTTTCTGATTTTGCCCGGAAATGCTGTTTAACAATCGGTTTTTTACCGCTTCAATGCTATCCATGACAGAATTCTGTCTGCCATGAATCCAGGGTGAAAATACAGCATTGCCTTCTTCTGTCATGAAAAGCTGTTTTTTTATCATGTGGCATATTCGGCTGTAATTTTTTCTTATAAAGGCTTTTCTCTTTGCATGTCCTTATCCGGGCAGGTAAAATAATTTGATATAACAAAGAGTTGAGAGTGTTAATTTTGCCGGGTCAATCATAATCGGAATTACAAAATAACATTTTCATATTATCATTGATGTATAGTCAAATTTCCGGAAAAGGTGATAAGACAGTGACAGTATCTGTAACTGTTTATCCGGCTGTTGTGATGGTGGTAGCGGAATTGGCTGTGACTTTGTTCTGTGGCTGGTTATAATGATCTGGCGTTGGTTTATAAGGAAATTATCCGAATGAAAACACTTCGGTTGTCTCATCTGTTGCCGGGAATTTTGGTAACTTTTATATGGGGGCTTAATTTTACAGCCATCAAGATTGGTCTTGATGGTATACCGCCGGTTTTCCTGTGTTTTTTGCGCTTCTTTTTTTCTGCATTTCCGGCAATTTTTTTTGTACCGCGCCCTGAAGTGCCGTTCAGTAATGTTGCAGTTTACGGTTTTGTTATCTTTGCCTGCCAGTTTGCTTTTCTGTTTGCCGGTATGCACTATGGCCTGTCTGCGGGGCTTGCTTCCATCGTTTTGCAGATGCAGGCCTTTGTGACAATTGCACTGTCAGTTATCATTATGAATGAACGGCCATTGAAATCGCAGTTGCTGGGAGCCGCAGTTGCCTTTGCAGGCATTGTCATTATCGGTGTGTATGCGGGGGGTGATATTTCGGTATTGGGTCTGGTTCTGGTTTTTCTGGCTGCTGTGGCATGGGGCAGCGGTAATATGATTGCCCGCTCTATCGGAATGGTCAATATTCTTGCACTTGTTGTATGGGCAAGCCTGTTTGCGACTTTGCCGTTGGGGCTTCTTTCTCTTTTCGTGGAGGGGAGGGCTGAAATTTCTTCAGCCATCATGCATATGGATTGGCTTTCTGCCGGGGCGGTGTTTTATCTTGCTTATCCGGCTACTGTGTTTGGATATGCTGTCTGGAGCGATTTGATAACCCGTTATCCGGCAGCGACGGTTGCGCCGCTTAGTTTATGTGTTCCGGTTTTTGGATTGGCCTGTGCTTCTGCTCTTTTGGGAGAGCCGCTGCCTTTCTGGAAGATCGGGGCTGTTTTGCTGGTTCTTTTCGGGCTTGTTATCAATCTCTTTGCATCAAGGTTGAAACAGGGGAATATAGTATAGGGCATTTTCAGGAAAAGCAGGAACCGGTTTTCCATTTGAAAATGCGGCCAGACAGCAACCTGAATCATATCCGGTCTGGCCGAAAGCCGGATATGATTCAGGTTGCCTAATTTGCCTGCGCTGGTGCAGATGGGGCTATATCGCTCTTTCCTTTTTTCTGTTATCCCGATTGGGCATATGATATTCGGGAAAACAGTTTTGCCTTTATGTCAAAAAGTTTGCCGGTTTCTTCAGGGGGCGGTGAAACAAGCTTTACAATCCTTGCCGCGACCTCTTCAACTGGTGGCCGCGTTTCCGGGGCTTCGCCGGGCATGGGCCGGGTGCGTATTGCGGTGCGTGCCGCACCGGGATTAATGCAATTGATTTTCAGGGGGGGTGGGCCAGCAGCGCATAAGTATTTCCAGGCAGCCTTTGAGGCACCATAAACGCCCCGGAAAGGACGTATCCGATGTGCTGCGCCTGATGAAAGCAGACTCGTCCGGTCCGGTATCTGAATGCTGCAACAATGGTTCCAGCGAGCGAATAAGCCACCATTGGCTTGTTACATTAAGAAGTATAATCCTGTTCAGATGATTTTGTGGCCGAGCGGTGAAAGCGGCCCCGGAAAACCGGCATTGGCAATAAAAATATCAAGTTTGCCCCAACGATTGTGAAGAGTTGTGCCAAGCCTGCCAATTGCGCTCATATCTTTCAGATCAAACGGGACCAGTGTGGCCTTTGCGCCCAGGCCGGCATACAGCAACATCTTCTGCTCTGTTACGCAATGGTTGCGCTACGTCCATAACCATTGCACCCGTGCCCTTTGAACGCAAGGCGTCATCAAGGTATAGTCAACCTCAACCTGCTGCACAGCATTGACAAAATAGCCGGATGAAGAGGCCTGATGTGAACGGGCGATGAGATGCAGGGCAACTTCAGAACCAGATGTCAACTGGCTCTTGCAGCAATAGGCTTGCGCCGCAATATCAGGCTATTGGTAAAATTGCCATTACGGACAATGACAGTGCCGCTGACCTCAAGCTTGACAAAAATGGCTGTTTCACCGGTTGCTGAATAATATATGGGGTCAATAGCCGTGGCACCAGACAAGCGGCAAGGCCAGCCGGGTCAATGTCATGATCCTTGATCGGCTCTGTGTGCTTCTTTTCAGCATGAAAACACAGCTATCACAAAAAACAGTGCCAGTTGCTTCCTGTTCATGGTGTTGCAGGGTATGTAAGCCAGGAACTATCAGAACTGCTGCATCTTCATGTCCTGAAATACCAGATACGCCGCATGAAAAATACAACGTGTTATTACCAGGCTTGAAAAAGAGAGGAAAGACCGTGGAGTTGATCACCGCAAACTGTCCCCCCCTGGCCCACAAGCTTGCCTGAAGCATTTTCCCCCAAAGCCGTGAGATTCCTGTGCAGGACAAATGCACAAAACAAAAAACTGAGGCGTATCCACGATCCGGGAAAAAGCACATACACTCCAAATCTGCTCATTAACCTTGTATGCTTTATCAAAAAAGCTTATTCAACCAGCTGTGCATTATCATCCGGGATAGCGGCAGTATCGGCAGGTTTGCTTTGTCTGTCCAGTTTTTGCAACAGGTTTCCGGGAAGCATATTCCACATTTTATTGCCCAGCGCGTCAAGCATCGGCTTGGTCCTGGCGTGTGCAATCCAGCCCGGTTGGTCGGGCGTTTTGATAAGGCCATTCAAAAACAGAATTGCAACTGCAAGAATAAGCAGACCGCGCATAATACCGAACACCAGGCCCAGTGTGCGATCCAGCGCTCCGATCCGACTGTCAATGATGATATCTGCAAGCTTCATTGTAATGGCGGAAATAATAATGAGAGAAACCAGGAAAAGCATGACAACTGTCACGGCAAGCGCTACCGTATGGCTGGAGATATAACGTTCGAGCAGCGGCAACGTCGGCTTGTAAAAAAAATAAATGGATGCTCCTGCCAGTATCCATGATAACAAGGAGAGAAACTCGCGCGAAAAACCGCGAACCATGGCAAGAAAAGCCGAAAGAAAAATAATCAGAATAACAAGTCCATCGAGCGCTGTCATGAGAATGAATGTGTCCTTGTGCTTGCTTTGTTTAGCGTGTTGCGCCTGCTATTTTCTTTTGTCGCTGGCCTGATGCGGCAATTTGCGTCACAACATCAGGCAATCGTTCCATCTCGTTTAACGAGAGAGATGATTTTTTCCTGTCTGAGCCTGGGGATGGCAGAACAGCCCGTTTAAAGCCCAGCTTTTCGGCCTCCTTAAGGCGCTGGATAGTATGGGCAACCGGTCTGATACCGCTGGAAAGGCTGACTTCGCCGAAATAAACACAATCCGCCGGAAGCGCGAGCCCGGCAATGGATGAAATCAGAGCAGCCGCCACGGCAAGGTCAGCTGCCGGTTCCGTGATACGATACCCTCCTGCAACATTAAGATAAACATCATGGTTGCCAAAACGCACACCGCAATGTGCTTCCAGAACAGCTATAATCATGGAAAGACGGTTGCTGTCCCAGCCGACAACAGCACGACGCGGGGTGCCAAGAGAAGAGGGAGCAACAAGCGCCTGGATTTCCACGAGCACCGGCCTTGTTCCTTCCATGCCGGCAAAGACGGCAGCACCAGGCGTGTTCCGGTTACGTTCGCCAAGAAACAGTTCCGACGGGTTGGAAATTTCGCGCAGACCCCTGTCTGACATTTCAAAGACGCCAATTTCATCCGTCGCACCAAAACGATTTTTAACTGTACGCAATATGCGGTAATGATGCCCGCCTTCACTCTCGAAATACAGTACGCCATCAACCATATGCTCAACAACCCGTGGCCCGGCAATCTGCCCGTCCTTGGTCACATGGCCGACAAGAACCACTGCCGCGCCTGTCTGCTTGGCAAAACGGATCATCGCCTGTGCGCCGAGGCGGACCTGCGTCACTGTGCCGGGTGCAGAATCAACTGCATCTGACCAGAGCGTCTGGATGGAATCAATAATTACCAGATCAGGCCGTCGGGGCTGGCTCAGGGTTGCGAGAATATCTTCCACATTGGTTTCTGCAGCAAGCTGGACAGACAAATCCGCTACCCCAAGGCGTTGTGCCCGCAGCCGGATCTGTGCTACCGCTTCTTCACCTGAGACATAGATGACATTATGCCCCTTGCGGGCAAGCGCTGCTGCTGCCTGTGTCAGCAGGGTTGATTTGCCGATACCGGGATCGCCGCCTACAAGCAGGGCAGAACCGCAGACAAAACCGCCGCCGGTAACCCTGTCCAGTTCAGCAATGCCGGATGAAATGCGGGGGGCATCTTCTATATCGCCTGAAAGGTTGGTCAGCGCTACGGCACGTCCCTGCCGCGTTGCTCCTTTAGCCGGACCGCTGCCGATTCCGCCATTGGTCCCTTCTTCTGCGAGGGTGTTCCATTCACCGCAGGAATCACACTTCCCGGCCCATCGGGCGTGGATTGTACCGCAATTCTGGCAGATATACTGAATTTTTGAACGGGCCATGAAACAGCTTTTCTATTGATGCATGACTGATATTCTATCTGATATTGCCATTCAACCGTTGATTTTGCTTGCACCGGAATCAACGATCCATACTTCTGATTTACGCATATCTTACCCGTTTTGATGATTCCATCCAAACAGGTATGCTTCGGCGATAACCGTGAACGATGATTATTTATAGCGTTCAGGCAAATGGGTTTCATCTGCCAGATCGGAAAACCGGGTGAATTCAGACTGGAATACCAGTTTTACCGTACCTGTCGGGCCGTGGCGCTGCTTGGCAATGATCACTTCTGCCTTGCCAAAGGCATTTTCCATATCCGTTTGCCATTTTTCATGTTCAGGTGTGCCTTCCCTGGGCTTTTTGTTTTGCATATAATATTCCTCGCGGTAAACAAACAGCACAACATCTGCGTCCTGCTCAATCGAGCCTGATTCACGCAGGTCAGAAAGCTGTGGCCGCTTGTCTTCGCGCGCTTCAACCTGACGCGACAGCTGTGACAGTGCAATGATGGGAACATTAAGCTCTTTGGCAAGTGATTTCAGGCCCGTTGTAATTTCGGTTATTTCTTGCACGCGGTTTTCCGATCCACGACGCGAAGAACCGCTCATGAGCTGCACATAATCAATCACCAGCACATCAAGGTTGCGTTGCCGTTTAAGCCGCCGTGCCCGGGCGGCAAGCTGGGCTATGGAGATGCCACCTGTCTGGTCGATATAAAGTGGAATCTGCTGCATTTTATACATGCCACGCATCAGTTTGTTAAAGTCATCTTCGGTGATGTCGCCACGACGGATTCTGGATGAGGAAATTTCCGCCTGTTCAGCAATGATACGTGTCGCCAGTTGCTCGGATGACATTTCAAGCGAAAAAAAACCAATGACGCCGCCCTCATTTTCAGCAGCATCGTCAAGCCTGCTTTCAGCTTTGTAGGCTACAGCGATATTAAAGGCAATATTGGTTGCAAGCGACGTTTTACCCATGCCGGGGCGACCGGCAAGGATAATAAGGTCAGAGCGTTGCAGGCCTCCCATACGCTCGTCCAGTGTGTGGATGCCTGTCGGGATACCGGAAAGTTTGGAAGAACGTTTGTAGGCTGCTCCCGCCATGTCGATAGCTTTGGTCAGTGCCTCATTGAAATTTTCAAAGCCGCCACCATAATGCCCTGTTTCAGCAAGCTGAAACAGGCGTTGCTCAGCATCTTCAATCTGTTTGCCGGGAGCAAGATCAACCGGTGCATCATAAGCGATGTTGACGATATCTTCTCCGAGACTGATCAGAGAACGGCGAGTATAAAGGTCATGAATTATGCGCCCGTAATCTGCAGCGTTGATAACTGTTACAGCTTCAGTTGCCAGGCGCACGACATAGTTGAAAACTGTTATATCGCCAATTTTTTCATCCGCCGGGATAAACGGTTTCAGTGTAATGGGGTTGGCCAGCTTTCCTGCGCTGACAAGGTTTGAAATCACCTCATAGATCCTGGCATGCAGGGCCTCGAAAAAATGCAGCGGCTTGAGAAAGTCGGAAACCCGGTCAAATGCATCGTTATTGATAAGCAAAGCACCCAGGAGCGCCTGCTCTGCCTCAATATTATGCGGTGGTTGACGGTAGGAGACAGCATTCTTTTCGCTGCGTATCTCGTTCAGGGTATGGACAGTCGCTTCTGACATGATTGGTTATCAGTCTCCGTGTTTTGCTGAAAGATTAACTCTTTCAGTGCTGTGCATGCAATGCCGCAGGGCGTAAATCACACTGATTCACAGCTCATAAAATGATGTGTATGCGACGTTTGACACAAATCGGGCTTTGTCGGTTTCGGAATGGTGTTTTTTTCCTGAATCAGAAGATTGCTCCGGGCTGTTTGCTCAGGTAGTGGATGATCCGAAGTCCGGTTCTGATATTTCAGCACGTTGCCATAATTTATGTAAATTACAAGATAAATACTAATTTAACTTTTAAAAACTGACAGCTCTGGTCACAAACTCATAAAAACAGTTTCTGATCCGGCTTTTTGTCAATTGGTTCAAGAGAAAATCTCTTGCGAAAGGAAGTTCGTTTTGGAGATCATATTTGCTTCCATCTCTCAATTTTCAGCTGCTTTGTCGGGTTCTTGTACCTTCGTTATAACTGTTAAACCGGGATGCTGCATTTTATCATCTGCTTTTGGTGTATCAAGCTTGCGCAGGCATTCTTCTGTTCTGGTAATATAATCACGGGTTAGCGGTACTGCATCCTGCTTGTGTGCAAGCTGAATCTGGAATACCATCATATTTTGCCAGCGGAACGCGCTTTCAGAAGAAGCAAGATAAAATTCCCACATACGGCAGAAACGTTCATCATAAAGTGCCTTGGCTTCATCGCGTTTTGCCATGAATGCCTCACGCCAGGCCTTGAGCGTCTCGGCGTAATGAAGCCGCAATATTTCAATATCTGTAATAATCAGCCCGCTTTTTTCAATCACAGGAATAACTTCCGACAAGGCAGGAATATAACCGCCGGGAAAAATATATTTCCGAATAAAGGGGTTGGTTGAACCAGGTGTGTCGCTTCTGCCAATCGAGTGCAGCACAAAGATGCCATCCGGCTTCAAAAGTTTTTTTATCTGGGCAAAATATTCCTTATAGTGCCCGACACCAATGTGCTCGAACATGCCGACAGAAACAATCCGGTCAAATTGCTCATTCAGCGTACGGTAGTCCTGAAGCAGGAAGCAGCAGCGATCTTTCAGCCCTGCTTCGGCCGCGCGCTGGTTGGCAATGGCATGCTGTTCGTGTGAAAGGGTTACGCCTGTTACATCTGTCTTGAGAAAGTGCGCCATATAAAGGCCAAGTCCGCCCCAGCCGCAGCCGATATCAAGCAGCTTCTGGCCTTCTTTAATGCAGAGCTTGGCTGCAAGATGCCGCTTTTTCGCCAGTTGTGCCTCTTCAAGCGATTTTGAAGGCGTTTCAAAATAGGCGCATGAATATTGTCGGTCATGGTCAAGGAAAAGATCATAAAGTTTACCCGACAGGTCATAGTGATGACGCACATTGTCGGCAGAACGATCCAGATTATTCATCTGTGACAGGCGCTTTGTTATCTTGCGCATGAAATTAAGTATCTGTATCCAAAAAATTTTTTCTGTGTTGGCGCCATTGCTTTTAAAGATGATCTCAAGCATTTTAGCCATATCGCCTTTGATAAAATCAAAACTGCCTTCTATATAACCTTCCCCCAGCTTGAGGGCCGGGTTGATTGCAATATCACGCTCCCATTTACGATTGTTGATTTTGAGGTGAACCGGTGTTCCACTGCCGTCACCGTAGTGGTATGTCGATCCTTTTGAATCAGTAATGCAAAGATTGCCTTTGATAATCAAGCGATTCAGCACTGTTGTCAGCAGACCAAACATCGATCCCTCATTTATCTTGTTGTCCGGGTCTTATCAGAAGGGCAGAAAATTGCCATTACGTGGATTTATCAACTTCTGATCTGATTTCCTGTTTTTTACAGGAAGCAGAAAAACACCCGGCTTGCAAGCCGGGTGTTTTCAATTTTTATTTTATTGCTATGTTGGCGCAGAAAGTTTTATTCGTTTTCTTCGGCCGTTTCGGTTTCAGCTTCTTCCTCAGCCTCAAGAGTAAAGGTTTCAGCTCTGGTCAGGACCTCCCCCTTGGCTTGCCGTTGCGCTTCTTCTGCTGAACGGGCAACATTGATGTTGATGTTGATCTCTACTTCCGGGTGAAGGCTGATCGAAATGGTATGCACGCCGATGGTTTTAATCGGCTGGTTAAGTTCAACCTGATTGCGCGTTACATTGAAGTTTTCTGCCATTACCTGTTGCGCGATATCCCGGGTAGAAACCGAACCGTAAAGCTGACCAGTCTCACCGGCTGAACGGATGATGACAAAGGTTTTACCGGCAAGCTTGTCGGCGACTTTTTCCGCCTCACTTTTAAGCCCAAGGTTATGGGCCTCAAGCTGGGCGCGCTGGGTTTCAAAATACTTCTTGTTATCTTCAGTTGCGCGTAACGCCTTTCCCTGCGGCAGCAGGAAGTTACGGGCATAGCCGTCCTTTACGCTGACAACATCACCCATCTGGCCAAGCCGGGCAATGCGTTCAAGAAGAATGATATTCATGGAAATTTCCTTTCAATTAGAATGGTTTTTATGGGGTAATTTGATTTTATCACTGCGACGTGCCGGAAAAGAGATTGCGAACAGATCAGTCATAATAAGCATTGTGACAATGAACAGTGCCGGAACCAGCGCGAACAGGCCGATATAAATGTATTGATAAAGCAGAAATATAAACCCGTAGCAGCAGCTGTATTTGCTGCTGCCGATACACTTGCGTTTAGTGCTTTTATATCTGGTCGCATAGATTTCATTCGCTGTCCTGCATTCTGTCCGGCAACGCCGGAAGCAGTTAGGGGTCAGTGTAAAAGTCTGCCCCAACTTCGGGTATTACAGTATTTTCAACAGCAGATCATACAATCCACCTGCAAAAATAAAAGGCTGGACACCCCTCATACGATCGGGGGCACTTAGCCAGAATATTTCTGATTTCATATAATCAGATTGAAAATACTCCGGATCCTGCCTGTCGTATTCTCATAGGTATCAAACGCTCCGTTTAATTGCAAAATGCATTTCATTTAGTTGACCACTTTTCCACGGACGTCAAAATATTCCAGAGACCGGAATTGCTTCCGGTCTCTGGATTCTGCTGTTTATTTCACCACATAGGGAAGAAGGCCAAGGAAACGTGCCCGTTTGATCGCGCGGGCAAGTTCACGCTGTTTCTTCTGGCTGACAGCTGTAATGCGCGAAGGAACAATCTTGCCGCGCTCGGAAATGTAGCGCTGCAAAAGCTTGATATCCTTGTAATCGATCTTTGGCGCATTACTGCCTGAAAAAGGACATGTCTTGCGACGGCGGTGAAAGGGCCGGCGGGTCGGGATCTGATTGATATCAACCATTATTCTTCTCCTTCACCAGAATCATTGTTGTAGTCACGTGGATGGCGCGGGCGCTCGTCGTCCTTGCCGGGCCGCTCTTCACGCTCACGGCGTGGACGGCGCGGGCGCTCATCGTCCTTGCCGGGCCGCTCTTCACGCTCACGGCGTGACAGCATGGCCGACGGGGCTTCCTCATGTGCTTCAACACGGATGGTCAGAAAACGCAGCACATCTTCATTGATGCGCATATGACGTTCCATTTCAGCAATTGCACCTGCCGGTGCATCAATGTTCATCAATGCATAGTAAGCCTTGCGGTTTTTGTTAATGCGATAGGTCAGGGGACGCAAACCCCAGTTTTCGGTACGCCCGACTTTACCACCATTGGCTTCGATAACACCCTTGTATTGTTCTACAAGCTGATCAGCCTGCTGCGGAGTAATGTCCTGCCGGGCAAGGAACACATGTTCATAAAGAGCCATTGTTTTGCCTTTCTTCAATTATTGCTTTACAGCTTCAGCGCGGAGCCTCTGCGACTTCTCCTGGCTGGCCATAACAGACCTTGAAGAAAGGACGCTTGATTCCCGGAACATTCGAGAGCGGAGACACGGGAGGCTTGAAACATTCTGTTTCGCAGCCGGTTTTTACCGGCCCTCCGTTCAGCCCCCGGCCAAAGTCTTGAGCAAACATGCGGGCTTTTATAGGTTTTTAACACATAATGCAACTGTTTTTCCTGCTTTATCATGAAGTGCAGGCGAGATATGTGGATAAAAACTGCTGTGAGAGCTGCTTTTACAGCAATCGTCCGGTTGTAATATCTCCTGGCGGGCGCGGGTTGAAAATTACGGTTCAGGAGAGGAACAGCTGCTTTTGCCTGTTTTTTAAATTTTTGCCTGATATTCGATCTGTTTTCATATTGCTTTTCTGCGGTTTTCCGTCAAGAAACCATCTATGATACAATCAGAAAGCGTAACATCGGTACGTACGATTTCTCAACAGAAATACAAGGCTATTCAAATGTCCTTTCTGAACTGGTACGGTTCATATACGTCGTGGACAGAAATACAGACAATAGTAGTGGAGATTATTCCGGGATGAAAAAGATTGAAGCTGTTATCAAGCCTTTCAAACTTGATGAGGTCAAGGAAGCTCTTCAGGAAGCCGGTATACAGGGCATTACCGTTATTGAAGCGAAAGGCTTTGGCCGGCAGAAAGGACATACAGAGCTTTATCGCGGTGCGGAATATGTAGTGGATTTTTTGCCCAAGGTGAAGGTCGAGGTCATTGTCGGTGATGATACGGTTGATGCCATCGTTGAGGCAATCCGCAAGGCGGCGCAAACGGGACGTATCGGTGACGGCAAGATTTTTGTTTCGCCGGTTGAGGAGATTGTCCGCATCCGTACCGGTGAAACCGGTATGGATGCAATTTGATCCGTGAGGTGCTGCTCTCCGTTTTTCTTTGGTTTTATCCGTCGTTTTTAAAGGGAAATATATATGGCGACCGTAAATGATATCCTCAGGCAGATTAAGGATAATGATATCCGTTTTGTTGATCTGCGTTTTACCGATCCGAAGGGCAAGCTTCACCATATGACCATGGATGCCGGTCTTGTTAATGAGGACATGTTTGTTGATGGTGTGATATTTGACGCTTCTTCGATTGCCGGCTGGAAGGCTGTCAATGAATCCGATATGACATTGATGCCGGATACCGGGAGCGCACATATGGATCCGTTCTTTGCCCAGACAACCATGATTCTCATGTGCGATATTCTTGATCCCGTATCAGGCGAGAGCTATAACCGCGATCCGCGTTTCATTGCCCGCAAGTGTGAGGCCTGTATCAAGTCGTTTGGTCTTGGTGATACGGCTTATATCGGGCCGGAAGCGGAATTTTTTATTTTTGATGATGTCCGTTACAAGGCGGATCCACATAATACAATGTTCAGGCTGGATTCGAACGAACTGCCGTCAAATGACGATACAGAGTATGAAATGGGCAATTTCGGCCACCGCCCACGTATGGAGGGGGGGTATGTTCCTGTTCCGCCGATTGATTCCTGCCAGGATATGCGATCGGAAATGCTGACAATGCTCAAGGATACGGGGATTGTGGTTGAGAGGCATCATCACGAGGTTGCTGCTGCCCAGCATGAACTTGGTATCAGATATGATACACTGGTGCGTGAGGCGGACAAGATGCAGATTTTCAAATATGTTGTGCATCAGGTTGCCAATGCCTATGGCAAAACAGCAACTTTTATGCCCAAGCCGGTATATGGCAGCAATGGTTCGGGTATGCATGTACATCTTTCGATCTGGAAGGGCGGCAAGCCGATCTTCGCCGGGAATGAATATGCCGGTCTTTCTGAAACATGCCTTTATTTCATCGGTGGCATCATCAGGCATGCCAGGGCCGTCAATGCATTTACAAATCCTTCAACCAACAGCTACAAGCGGCTGGTTCCCGGCTTTGAGGCGCCGGTTCTGCTGGCTTATTCGGCACGTAATCGCTCTGCTTCCTGCCGTATTCCGTTTGGTTCTTCGCCAGCTTCCAGGCGGGTTGAGGTTCGTTTCCCTGATCCGTCAGCTAATCCTTACCTTGCATTTTCTGCACTGATAATGGCCGGCCTTGATGGTATCAGGCACAAGATTCATCCCGGTGAGGCAATGGACAAGGATCTTTATGACCTGCCGGCAAAGGAACTGAAAAAGCTTTCAACCGTGAGTGGCAGTTTGCGTGAGGCTTTGGAGGCACTTGATAAGGATCGTGCTTTCCTCAAAGCGGGTGATGTCTTTGATGATGATATGATTGATTCATTCATCCAACTGAAAATGCAGGAAAATCAACGTTATGAAATGATGCCGCATCCGGTTGAATTTGATATGTATTATTCAGTATAAAACCGGTGTCGGCCATATAGCGATCTGAAACATTTTTCAGCCATACAGGAAACAGCGCCCATGCGCTGAAAGGGTGCGTCATGGTCAAAAGCCGGGAACCGTTTTAACGCTTCATTCCCTCGTTAAAACGATCCCCGGTTCTTTATAAACCGGAAAATATATACCTTCCGGTTTAGTTTCTGCTCCCTGATTGTCAGACAACCTGAAGTTTTACATTAACATTGCCGCGTGTTGCATGGGAATAGGGACAAAGCTCATTATGTGCGGTTTGCACCACCATTTCTGCATCCTGTTTGTCCAGCCCGTCAAGGTGAGCATACAGTGTGACATCAAGCTGAAAACCGCTGCCCGGGCGAGGGCCGATACCGACTTCAGCCGTAACATAGGATTGAGGACCTACTGTGAAACCGGCTTTGCTTGCGGCAAAACGGGCTGCGGATTCAAAACATGCGGCATAGCCACATGCAAAAAGCGTTTCAGGATTGGCGCCGGGAGTGCCATCGCCCCCCATTTCTTTTGGCTTGACAAGGGTGAGGTCAATGGTTCCGTCTTCCGAACTGACATGGCCTTCTCTGCCGCCTTTTGCCGTTGCTTTGGTCTTGTATATGATCTTTTCTGGCATTTTCTTCTCCTCTGTTCTGGAGTATTTAATTTGGTTCAATCAAATTGAATGCCTGCTTCTTCATTTCGTTGCATTATTGCAGAGATTAAATGTTACGTTCAACTGCAAAATACCTGGCCCTGCGTAAGCAGATTGCGGGATCATCTCTGCGATTGCCGGTAACATTAATCGCTGGCTTGCCATACAAATCAGCAGTTTTTCTCCAATATATCGCCATGAATCCCTTTAAACAGGCAAGAAAATTGCGAAAAACAGTTGATTGTCCAGAGCATTCTCAAAAAACAGAAATTATCCCTGAGGAGAAAACAATCCGCAAGACTATTTTCCGATCTTGTTTCAATTCGTCTGGAAATGCAAGAAGACAAGAACCTGAATCATTCCCGGTTTAGTCAGTTAAACTGAAAATGATCCAGCCTTGCGCTCGGTTCAGAATGGCACTTCATCATCAAGATTGCGTGAAAAATCACTGCCAGAAGAAGAATTATTCCCCTGATTGCCGAAGCTGCCACTGTAACCGCCGGTCTGGTCATTGTCGTAATCGGAAATCTGATTACGTCCGCCGCCTTCCCCGCGTGAGTCAAGCATTTGCAATTCACCACGATATTTTTGCAGAACCACTTCTGTCGTATAACGGTCATTGCCGTTTTGATCCTGCCATTTACGGGTTTGCAACTGACCTTCAAGATAAATCTTTGCTCCCTTTTTCAAATATTGTTCGGCAATTTTAACGAGATTTTCATTGAAGATAACCACACTGTGCCACTCGGTGCGTTCTTTCCGCTCACCGCTATTTCTGTCGCGCCAGTTTTCTGATGTGGCAATCCGCAGGTTTGCCACCTGATCACCGGAATTGAGACGGCGGATATCCGGGTCTGCGCCAAGATTGCCAACGAGAATTACCTTGTTTACACTGCCTGCCATTGTCTGCTCCGTAGCTGGAATGCCGCATTTGAAGGGCATATGATTTCATACCAGTTGTGCGGCAAAATTACTTTTTTGCGGACACTTTACAGTTTTTTCTTATCCTTGACAGATTTTGCCTCATTTTCCACAATTTATGTAGATGCTCCTGTACGGGCGGATGAAACGCCCGGTTATATGGGGCAGTCAAAACTGATTTACGGCTTTACCGGTTGCATTTGGCAAGAAACTTACTTATTTCATAAACATTGTTCGTTCTTTGTTCTGACAGGAGCATTTTCGGTTGTGATTGCGTTGAATCGAATACTCCAGGTCTTTGTTCTGCTGCATTCTTGTGTAGGCCAAATATTTCATTTGACTGCAAAATGCTTTAAAATCCGGGATTTTCATGACTGAGCAAAAATATATTTCGATACGCGGTGCGCGTGAGCATAATCTGAAAAACATTGATCTTGATCTGCCGCGTGACAAACTGGTGGTCATGACCGGGCTTTCGGGATCAGGTAAGTCATCTCTTGCTTTCGATACAATTTATGCGGAAGGCCAGCGGCGTTATGTTGAAAGCCTTTCCGCTTATGCGCGCCAGTTTCTGGAGATAATGCAGAAGCCGGATGTTGACCGGATTGACGGGCTTTCGCCAGCTATTTCCATTGAGCAGAAAACCACCAGCCGCAATCCACGCTCCACAGTCGGCACTGTTACGGAAATTTACGATTATATGCGACTGTTATTTGCGCGGGTTGGTGTGCCTTATTCCCCGGCGACCGGTTTGCCGATTGAAAGCCAGACAGTAAGCGAGATGGTTGACCGGGTGATGACACTGCCACAGGGAACGCGCTTGCATATCATGTCACCGGTTGTGCGCGGGCGTAAGGGGGAATACCGCAAGGAACTTGCCGATTTGCAGAAAAAAGGCTTCCAGCGTGTCAAGGTGGATGGCATTTTTTATGAGATTTCTGATGTTCCCGCGCTCAACAAGACGTATAAGCACGATATTGATGTGGTTGTTGACCGCGTGGTGGTGCGTGATGATCTGGCAGCCCGTCTTGCTGACAGTCTGGAAACCTGCTTGCGGCTGTCTGACGGACTGGCTATTGCAGAATTTGCTGACAAACCCTTGCAGAAGGGCGGTCAAACAGGGCAATCAGCTAATAAATCCAGAAATAATACGCATGAACATATTCTCTTTTCAGAGAAATTTGCCTGCCCGGTATCCGGTTTTACAATTCCTGAAATTGAGCCGCGCCTTTTTTCCTTTAATAATCCGTTCGGTGCTTGTCCAGGTTGTGACGGGTTGGGCGTTCGTCAGGCAATTGACTCCTCATTGGTGGTACCGGATGAAGATATGGCATTGAAGGCAGGGGCAATTGCTCCATGGGCGCGTTCCTCTTCCGCTTATTATAGCCAGACGCTTGAAGCACTGGGAAAAGCTTATGGCTTTAAATTGAACGATAACTGGAAAAAGCTTTCGGAAGAAGCGCGCAGTGCCGTTCTTTATGGCACTGGCAATAAAGAAATCTGCTTTGTTTATCATGACGGTACCAACTCTTATGCGGCTGAAAAGCCGTTTGAAGGTGTTATTCCCAATATGGAGCGGCGGTGGAAGGAAACGGATTCATCCTGGGTGCGGGAAGAGATTGAGCGCTACATGTCATCAACACCTTGCCCGGCCTGTCAGGGGTACCGCCTTAAACCGGAGGCGCTTGCCGTAAAAATCGACGGATTACATATCGGACAGGTATCCGAAATGTCGATTCTCAAGGCGGATCGCTGGTTTCATGAGGTTGATGAAACATTCGGCAGCAAGCAGCGTGATATCGCCGCCCGTATTTTGAAGGAAATCCGTGAACGCCTGCGTTTTCTTAACGATGTGGGGCTTGAATATCTGACCCTTGCGCGCAATTCCGGTACACTTTCAGGCGGGGAAAGCCAGCGCATCCGGCTCGCCTCGCAAATCGGCTCAGGGCTGACGGGTGTTCTGTATGTGCTGGATGAGCCGTCAATCGGTCTGCATCAGCGCGACAATGCGCGGTTGCTTGACACATTGCGCCACTTGCGTGATCTTGGCAATACGGTGATTGTTGTCGAGCATGATGAGGATGCCATTCTGGCCGCGGATCATGTTGTTGATATCGGGCCTGCCGCCGGTATTCATGGCGGGACAGTGATTGCGCATGGTGCGCTACAAGAAGTTATGGATAATCCGGCTTCGCTTACCGGGCAGTATCTTTCCGGCAGGATGGAAGTGGCCGTTCCTGCCGGGAGGCGCAAGATTGACAAGAAAAAACGGATCAGGGTGGTTGGGGCTCGCGGCAATAATCTGAAAAATGTTACAGCAGACATTCCGATTGGCATATTTACCTGTGTGACCGGTGTTTCCGGTGGCGGAAAATCAACCTTTTTGATTGAGACACTCTTTAAAGCAGCATCACGGCGCATTCAGGGCAGCCGCGAGCATCCGGCCGAACACAGCAAGATTGAGGGACTTGAATTTCTTGACAAGGTGATCGACATCGATCAATCACCGATTGGCCGTACTCCGCGTTCGAATCCGGCAACCTATACCGGTGCCTTCGCCCCGATTCGTGACTGGTTTGCCGGTTTGCCGGAGGCAAAAGCGCGAGGATATCAGCCGGGGCGCTTTTCTTTCAATGTCAAGGGCGGGCGCTGTGAAGCCTGTCAGGGAGATGGTGTTATCAAGATTGAGATGCATTTCCTGCCTGATGTTTATGTGACTTGCGATGTCTGTCATGGCAGACGTTATAACCGTGAGACACTGGAGATTACTTTCAGGGGCAAGTCGATTGCTGATGTACTGGATATGACAGTAGAAGAGGGGACGGCTTTCTTTTCTGCTATTCCGTCCGTGCGTGACAAGCTGGCAACATTGGTGAAAGTGGGCCTTGGTTATATCAGGGTTGGCCAGCAGGCAACCACCCTTTCGGGAGGTGAGGCGCAGCGTGTCAAACTGGCAAAGGAGCTTTCCCGCAAGGCAACGGGCTGTACGCTCTACATACTGGATGAGCCGACTACGGGGCTGCATTTCCATGATGTTGCCAAATTGCTTGAGGTTCTGCACGAACTTGTGGATCAGGGTAACACAGTTGCCGTGATTGAGCATAATCTTGAAGTGATCAAAACAGCAGACTGGGTCATTGATCTTGGGCCTGAGGGGGGCGATGGCGGCGGTGAAATTGTTGCTGTCGGCCGCCCGGAAGAGATCATAAAGGAAAAACGCTCCTATACGGGGCAGTTTTTGAAAGAACTGCTTGAGCGGCGGCCTGTCAGCCGGCAGGGTCAAAGGTGAAAAGAAACAGTGATGGGCAAAAAATGTATATTCATTTTCCTGGAATATAAAAAATTACCCGATCCGCTTTTTCAGATGTTCTGTTGCCGTTGTAAAAGCTGTTCCGCCAAAACTGCCGAAGAGAATATTCCGCAGAAGATCAAATCGGTCTCCTGTTATCCAAAGACATTGTTCAGGTAAAATTAAATGCAGAACAAAAACTGGAAACAGCAGATATATAACACCGACAACACCCTTTAAAGATATGATTATAATATGTTCGAATTGATCTTTAAAATTCCCACTTCTTTTATGTTCACTACGTTTAGCGGCCTCTTCCTTTCTTTTTCTGAGAGACCGATTTGTTTTGCTTCCTGATTTCCGGGATCATCAACAGGTTCTGGTTTCGGTGAGTCAACAGGCGGCAGCACCGTCTCGAAGATGGACGTATCAGATTTCTCCCCGTTTTCTCCTTCCCCCCGGATCCATTGGTTTAATTATCCCCTGCCATTCTTGCTTTTTTGCCGGCGGTGATCTTTAATTATATCATTGGATATTGTGGCGCCAAATTCACCCGGATGGTACGTATTGGCCCAGGGTATTCCTGCTGCGTGGGTTAGCTCCGTATAGGTTTGCACACGATACCCTTCAGTATTGGCCCAGGATGTTCCTGCTGCGTGGGTTAGCCGTGATAATTCCGGGCCAGAAAAATGGCCATACACCTGTTCAATAATATTTTGCTGCCATTCATCCAGGTTTTCGGCGGGGGTAACAAGAGATTCTTCTACCGGATTACTTCTGAAGTGCCTTATCGCATTATAAAGCTGCGGGATAACAGGCCCGTATTGCCACGCCTGATTTCATCACGGATAAGCGGGCGTCCATACAGGCCAGGCATCCATCCATGCGCTATGTAAACCGGTTTGAGCAATTGCATAGGGGGCAGGTTGAGCCAGATCAAGGAATTGGTTGGCAATAATCCTGCTGTCAGTCATCTTCCCCTCCACATCTCAAAATTGGATAACATCATGCAAAACGAAGGCCAAATCACCGGGTATGACATATGATAACCAGTCAAAATGAAACTATAGCTGTTTAAAAGACAAATCAATAACTTTTTCAGAGGTTGCCATGCTTGATTTTCATTTCAATTTTTGCGGCCGTCAAGGGTACATTTCAGACTATGGTTTATTGGAGACACTTCTCTGGTTCATGTCTTGCCCTGTTCCTGAAATTAAGAGAAAATGCGGCGGAAATCAGAAACTGCGCTGGAGGCGAACCATTCCCTGGAAAGCGTTTTCTCCATCAAATGAAACACGCGAATTATCATCCCATTTTTTCTTATCGCCATAACGCCTGTAGGAAAGTTCAGGCGTAAATGTCAGGCCTGGTGTCAGAGTATAGGCAACATTGGCAGAAGCTGTGAAAATACTTGTATCATCATAGGTAAGCTGTGTATTAAAGCTTGCCGCCTCAATGAACTGATAGGAGCCGCCGCCCCAGACAGCCCATTTGCCACCCCAGTCGCCATATTGGCTTGTATGCATGCGATAGTAGTAATTGCGACCTTTGTTTATGTGTCTGGCCGTATAAATATCATCGTAAGCATAGTAATCATCATCGCTCTTGTAACCACCCATGAGCCAGAGAGTAAGGCCATCGTATATATTCACATTAACGCGCAGCTTTGTGGCCCATTCTTCATGTCGGGCATCATAAACGCCGGTCGCAGCTATTGAACCCCAGCCCTGGGCATATCTGGCACCGACAAGAACGTTTGGCGTATAGTCATCAATCAGACTGCCGCTGTGGAAATGACGCGCCGCGGGATCATCGCTTATGTCTGCGCCGGCATCCGGCCCGATGCGGCCGCCGCTGCCAGGCAGATAATAGTTTCTTCCTCTGTTATCACTGCCGCTGTCAGTACCTTGCTCAACGCCGATAACAGCTGAAAAACCATTATCCATAGCGTATGTATAGGATATGACATTGGTGCGTTGATTCATGCCTGGATCAACAATATCATCATTCAGAACCTTGCCGAGATAGCCAGTCCAGTACCAGAAGATTGATTCACTCATACCGACGCGAAGGCCCGCAAACTGAATGTAGCCGGCGCGTAACTGGCTGTCCAGTGTATTGTCGCCATCATCCCATTGGCTGCGCCATTCAATATATGTGCCCAATGTGCCAAGTTCTGTATCGGATGCCGTCTGAAAAACCAGTTCGGCACGTGCCAGCCATGCATAGGTGTCCCGTTTCTTGATACCTTTATAGGCATAGACATTATCGCCGCCCTTAAGGTCGCTGCGCACATAGCCGGAGAGATTCATGCAGGTTTTTGTACCAGGTATATTGATATAACCTTCACCATAGGCAGGGCACGTGCTGACATATTCCATAGGTTCGGGTTCTGCAGAAATGACATCTGCTGCGCCAGCATGACCGGTTATGAGAGGTGCTGTTGCCAAAGCTGCCAATGCTGTTCTGATTTTCATTTCAGTTTCCTCAATAGTGCAGACAGTTACAATCACTCTTCGTACTATTTTTACCGGAACAACAAGAGACACTTTATCATATTTTTCCTGTACATATGTTATGTAACAAGAAAAAGAGATGTTAAATAAACAGTTATCCAGTGATAATATAATTTTTCATTAAAAAATTTTATTGTTAAATAAATTTGGGAAAAATAATAATTGATATTCTACGCAATACCCTGTCCGGGGAAAGGCGTGACATTGGTTTCCTGTTGTTCAGATATGGCTGAGTCAATTGTCAGCCCGCCGGTACGCAGGAGCGAAGTAAAACGTCCGCCTTTGGCGGCAAGTTCTCTGAAACTGCCTTTTTCCACCAGTCTTCCATGGTCAATGAACAGCACGAGGTCGGCATTGCGAACCGTGGACAGACGATGTGCGATCACGAAGGTGGTGCGGTTGCGGCTGATCATGTCAAGCGCATTTTTTACACGCGTTTCAGTTTCGACATCAAGAGCACTTGTTGCTTCATCAAACACAAGGATCGGTGCATTTTTCAGAACCGCACGGGCAATGGCGATCCTCTGCCGCTCACCGCCGGAAAGCTGTGATCCGCGTTCGCCGACTATTGTGTCGTATCTTTCGCTTTTATCCATGATAAAATCATGGGCGGCGGCCGCTTTTGCCGCCTTGTACATCTCTGCCTTGCTGGCATTGCTCCGGCCTGTGCGGATGTTGGCACTGATTGAGCGGTTGAAAAGGCCTGCATCCTGAAACACGGTAGCAAGGGATTTGCGCAAGGATTCGCGCGAGACTGTACGTATATCAATGCCGTCAATGCAGATATGGCCGGCGGCCGGGTCGTAAACCCGCTGCAAAAGATTAACAAGCGTAGTTTTGCCTGCGCCTGTCGGCCCGACAATGGCAACAGTCTGTCCCGGTTCCACTTCAAAGGAAATATCATAAACCCCTTGGCCGGAGTTGGCGAATTCATAGGTTACATGATCAAATTTGACCCTGCCTTTGATATTGGTAAGACCGGGCAGGTTTTCCGGTTCAAGAGTGACAGCAGTCAAATCTTCCATCTCAAAAAATTCTTCAAGCCGTGCGCGTGACGAGACAGCCAGGTTGATAAAGGCGGATATCTGGTCAAGACGGCCAATCATCAATTGCGCGAAACCAACAAAAGCAACCACGTCACCAACTCGCAATTGCCCATGTGTTACCAGAAATGCACCCAGAAGCAGCACGACAACCATGGAAATGGTGGATGCCATGCGGTTGAGACCGCTGGCAAGCGCCCACCAGTTTAAAACCGGGTATTGTACTTTCAGCAGATTGGTCGCCTGATTGCGCAGGGAACGTGTTTCTTCCTTGATGCGATTATAGCCTTGCACAACCGCAACATTGTTGATGGAGTCAGAAATGTGCTCGAAAAGGGTGTGGTGATGGTGCTCAATCGACATTTGACCATCCTTGGTTTTGCGCATGACAAGGCGTGCAATCATCACATAGATGATGCCAAGCACCATGAGAACCATGGAAAGCCGCCAGTCCATGGTAATTGCTGTGGGAAACAGCATAATCAGGGCAACAAATGTTGAAAGATGCTGGCGCATAAATTCCAGCCAGATCGCTGTAAGCGAATCTGTCGCGCGGATAAGAGTCTGCAAAACATTGGATGTGCCGCGCTGCTGATGCCAGGAAAGCGGCATGGTGATGATTTTTTCGAAAGACCGGGTCATCACTCCAAGCCGGCGGCGATGGGTCAGCCGGTCAGCGCCGCGTGCAACAAGGACGTAAGCGATGATGTTGAAGACACCAAAACCCACCCATAGGCCCAAGGTCGCAAAAACGCCGGTTTTTTCAGCAATGGCATCAATAACATGGCCAAACAGGATTGGCTCGGCAATGGTGATGACAGCCAGAATGATGTTGGCAATGCAAATAGATAAAAAGGCATGCTTTTCCGTCCATAGATAGAAAAGCGCCCGCTGATAGGTTTTTAACAGTGGCACTTCAGAACAGCTCCTACTCCTATATAGCCCTGCCGGTCAAAACAGCACTTTATCCGATATTGTTTCAATTATACAGGCAGTCACTTAACGATATATCGAGCCTTTGGTGCAACATTTCGAATCTGCCTGTAATGGCATGTGATAAAAGTACCTCGTATTGGCAGGGAGGCAATGGTAAAGGCAGCGTGTAAAAAGTTTCAGGGAGATGATGATGGCCATTGGCAAAACCGTTGAGTTGAAAAAGGTTGAAGCTGATGAAGCCGGTATGCGTCTTGACCGCTGGTTCAAGGCTCATTATCCCGGTCTTGGTTTCGGTGCATTGCAGAAGTTGCTGCGATCCGGCCAGATAAGGCTTGATGGTGGGCGTGTGAAGTCTGACACACGTATCCGGTCCGGTCAGACGATTCGTGTTCCGCCACTTGGTATTGATGAAAAGGCAGGAATACCGCTGACAGGGCGCACAATCCGCGATCGGGATAATGGCGATGTGCTTTCGCAGATGCTGCTTTATGAGGATGACAAGGTATTTGTGTTTAACAAACCTGCCGGTCTTGCTGTTCAGGGCGGTTCCGGAGTTTTGCGCCATGTGGATGGCATGCTGGAGGCGTGGCGCAACAAAAGGAATGAGAAACCGCGCCTTGTGCACCGGATTGACCGGGATACTTCCGGTGTTCTGGTCGTTGCCCGTACGCGTGGTGCAGCACAGGCGTTGACAGCCTCTTTCCGTGCCCGTGATACCAAAAAACTTTATTGGGCGCTGGTACGGGGCGTGCCGCGCAAAAGGGAAGACAGGATTTCCACGTGGCTGGTCAAGGAAACCGGCCCCCGGGGAGATCGTATGCGCGTATGCGGGCATGGCGAACCCGGTGCCGATCATGCCGTATCCTGTTATCGTACGGTTGATACAGCAGGCCGCAATATCGCTTGGCTGGAAATGGAGCCTTATACCGGGCGGACTCATCAGTTACGTGTGCATGCCGCCTATATGGGGCATCCTGTTCTTGGTGATGCCAAATATTTCCATGCTGATGAAAACCGGGTTCTGCCGGGCGGAATACAGAATCGCTTGCATCTTCATGCCCGCCGTATTCGTATTCCCAATCCGTCAGGCGGAATGCTGGATGTAACGGCGCCATTGCCGCCACATATGGTGCAGTCATTTAATCTGCTCGGTTTTGATGAAACAACGGTTGCTGAGGGGAACTGATCGTGAAAAATCTGCTGTCAGATGCCATTTCCCCGGATATATCGCCATGTTGGCGCATTGAAAGCGGGAAGCATGCGGCATATGTTGCAAAATGCCGCTAATGTAATATATTGACGCATTCTTTCAGGAACAGCTATATGCGCGATATTTTCAATAATCTTGGCCCGGCAGACAGGATTTGTGATCCGATCGGGCAGATGCCGCGGAAGCAGATGAAAAGCCGGTTGCCAGAACGGTTTTATAAAGAAGTATCAATGGCGCCGGTTAAGGGCGGATTTGCCGTTTTGCTGGATGGGAGCAAGGTGATGACCCCGGCGCGGTGCGAACTCGTTTTGCCGACCGGGGCGCTTGCAAGACTTGTTGCCGGTGAGTTTTGCTTGCAGGAAGAGGTAATCAATCCGGCAAAAATGCCAGTAACCAGGCTTGCCAATACGGTTATTGACGGTATTGCCGGTGATCCGCAGCCTGTGATTGAAGATATTCTGCGTTTTGTCGCAGCCGATATGCTGTTTTACCGGGTGGAAAGTCCGCGTGAGCTTGCCATGCAGCAAAGTGAACAGTGGGATCCTGTGCTTGATTGGGCTGCAAGAGAAATGGGGGCTTATTTCATCACGGCAGAAAGGATTATGCACATTGAGCAGCCGCAGGAGGCGATTGCGGCAGTGAGTCTCTATTTGCGCAGATTTACATCTCCCTTTGCGTTAACTGCGCTCCATACCATGACAACATTGACAGGTTCTGCCCTGATTGCCCTGGGCATGGCAGCTGGAGAAATTGATGTTGCCAGGGGCTGGAGGCTGGCGCACCTTGACGAAAACTGGACAATTGAGCGGTGGGGCAAAGATGCTGAGGCTGAAGCGCGCCGCAGCTGCCGCGAAAACGAAATTTGCGCGGCAGCAGCAGTTCTGGCAGCAAGTTAAAGCATTTTCAGGATAAGAAGAAGAGTGAAGCATTTGCGCGGAAACAGCCCGATGGGCTGTTTTCTGATCCGGCGCTGCCCCGATACGTCCGGAAATATGGCAAAACCAAAGCGTCGGAGTGTTTTATTCATGCAGGCCAGAACAGGGTGCGTACGCCATCTGCGACGAATTGAATGGCAAGTGCTGCAAGCAGAACTCCAAACAGCCTTGTAACGATTGAACGTCCCGTATCGCCGATAAGTTTTTCAATCGGTGAAGCAAGCCTCATGAAGAGATAGCAAATTAAAATCGCTCCGATTACGACAAACAGCGTGGTGATGATTCCGCGCAGGTCATGGTGATGGCTGGCCATCAGAATCGTTGCAGAAATTGTACCTGGTCCGGCAATCAGCGGCATTGCCAGCGGAAAAGCGGCAATATTGCGGATGTGGTCGCGCGTGATGGCGATCTCGACCGTTTTTTCTTTACGCTCCATACGTTTTTCAAAGATCATTTCAAAGGCGATGAAGAAAAGCAGAATACCCCCCGCAATACGAAAAGCTCCAAGTGATATGCCCAATATTGCCAGGATTTGCAGTCCGGCAAACGCGAATAATGCCAATATGCTGAATGAGATGAAAGAAGTTGTCAGAGCTGTCTGGCGCCGTTCACTCCGGTTCATGCCAACCGTCAGCCCCAGAAAAATCGGTATCAGCCCCGGTGGGTCGAGAATGACCAGAAGTGTGATAAAAGCGTTGAGCCAGCTGTCGTCCGGTATCATATATTTATCTCAGATTTTTTATGACATAATATCATTTATATGGTTGCCGCTTAAAGGAAACAAAGGTCGGTTTGTGTCAAGCTTTATCTTGAAGAGAGAGAACTGGCAGCAGGAGAAATATCCGGTTTAACCGGCCGGCGGCCGGATCTGACAGGCGGATCATTCACTGTTTTTTCCGGTGAGGATTTTAATAGATTGAAATAAAATGGTATTTTTCCTGATATCCAGAGATATTGATATTGGCGTTTTATGTGGATATTGGCTATAAGTTAAAAAGATTCTTGAGTCCTGATTATTATTTTGAGAACTGGTTGCGCCCGTGAGTGATCAAATCCTGCCGCCGGTATCCGGTGATGAGAATGGTGTTGAACCTGTAAATATCATTGAGGAGATGCAGCGTTCCTATCTCGATTACGCGATGAGTGTGATCGTTTCGCGGGCATTGCCTGATGTCCGGGATGGTTTCAAGCCGGTACACCGCCGTATCCTCTATGCCATGAATGAGATGGATCTTGGCTGGAACAAGGCTTATCGTAAATCGGCCGGTGTTATCGGCGAGGTGATGGGTAAATACCATCCTCATGGCGATGCTTCGATTTATGATGCGCTTGTACGTATGGCGCAGGATTTTTCCTTGCGTGATCCGCTGATTGACGGGCAAGGCAATTTCGGTTCGATTGACGGTGATCCGCCGGCGGCAATGCGTTATACCGAGTGCCGCCTTGAAAAGATATCAGAAAGGCTTCTCACCGATATTGATAAGGAAACGGTTGATTTCCAGCCAAACTATGATGGACGGGAGGAGGAGCCGGTCGTTCTTCCTGCTCGTTTTCCCAACCTGCTTGTCAATGGTTCGGGCGGTATTGCTGTCGGTATGGCAACCAATATTCCGCCTCATAACCTGGAAGAGGTGATCAATGGCTGTATTGCGCTGATTGACAATCCGGCGTTGACTCTTGAAGAGGCGATGGAATTCATTCCAGGGCCGGATTTTCCAACGGGCGGCATTATTCTGGGCCGTGCTGGCATCCGTTCTGCTTATGAAACCGGCCGGGGTTCGGTTATCATGCGCGCCAAGGTGGAGATTGAAACCGCGCGCAATGATCGCGAAGCCATTATCGTGACTGAAATTCCCTATCAGGTAAACAAGGCGTCCATGATAGAGAAGATAGCTGAACTGGTGCGTGACAAGCGTGTAGAGGGGATTGCCGATCTTCGTGACGAATCTGACCGGGACGGGTACCGGGTTGTCATTGAGTTGAAGCGTGATGCTGTTACTGACGTCGTGCTGAACCAGCTTTATCGTTATACGCCGCTGCAAACCTCTTTTGGCTGTAATATGGTGGCGCTGAATGGCGGGCGTCCTGAACAAATGGGCCTGCTTGATATGCTGCGTGCCTTTGTTTTCTTTCGGGAAGAGGTTGTCAGCCGCCGTACCAAATATCTGTTACGCAAGGTGCGTGATCGCGCCCATGTGTTGGTAGGACTTGCCATTGCCGTGGCTAATATTGATGAAATCATCGGTCTTATCCGTCGTGCGCCTGATCCGGCGACAGCACGCCGGCAACTGATAGAACGGTGCTGGCCGGCCACTGATGTTGCGGCGCTTGTCCGCCTGATTGATGATCCGCGCCATGTCATCCATGAAGATAATACTTATAATCTTTCGGAAGAGCAGGCCCGTGCCATTCTTGATTTGCGGTTGCAGCGCCTGACAGCGCTTGGCCGGGACGAGATAGCTGATGAACTGAATACAATTGGTATGGAAATTGCTGATTATCTTGATATTCTTGCCTCACGCCTGCGTATTCTGACAATTGTCAAGGATGAACTGGCTGCCCTGCGTGATGAATTTGCCACGCAGCGGCGTACAGCCTTTGGTTCTGGAGATGCTGATGTAGGCGATGAAGATCTGATCGCGCGTGAGGACATGGTGGTGACCGTCAGCCACACGGGCTATATCAAGCGTGTTCCGCTTTCAACCTATCGGGCGCAGCGCCGTGGCGGCAAGGGTCGTTCAGGCATGGCAACCAAGGATGAGGATTTTGTAACCCGGCTTTTCATTGCCAATACACACCAGCCGGTGCTTTTCTTTTCCTCGCGCGGTATTGTCTATAAGGAAAAAGTCTGGCGTTTGCCGGTCAGTACGCCGCAATCACGCGGCAAGGCGCTTATCAATCTGCTGCCGTTGCAGAAGGGTGAGCGTATCACCACCATTATGCCGTTGTCCGAGGATGAAGCAAGCTGGGGTGAGCTTGATGTTATGTTCTCGACAACGCGTGGCACGGTGCGGCGCAACAAGCTGTCGGATTTTGCGCAGATCAACCGCAATGGCAAGATTGCCATGAAGCTGGAAGAGGAAAGTGATGAGATCCTTTCTGTTGAAACCTGTACGGCGCATGATGATGTGCTGCTGACCACAGCTGATGGCCAGTGTATCCGTTTTCCGGTGGCGGATGTGCGTGTTTTTGCCGGGCGCAGTTCCATTGGTGTGCGCGGTATCAGTCTGGGCAAGAGCGACAGGGTTATTTCCATGGCGATTCTGGCCCATGTTGATGCAACACCTGCGGAGCGGGCTGCTTATATCAGGCAGTCGATTGCCGAGCGTCGTGCCCTGGGAACAGAGGCAGATGATGTTGTCATTCCTGATGAGGATATTGCCACCGATACGGAATTGGGGGATGTCCGCTATGAGGAACTGAAAGCATGGGAACAGATGGTTTTGACTGTTAGCGAATTTGGTTATGGCAAACGTGCATCTTCCTATGATTTTCGTGTATCGGGACGTGGCGGTAAAGGTATCAGGGCCACTGATACATCCAGGACTGATGAAATTGGCAAGCTGGTTGCAGCTTTTCCTGTTAAGGCAAATGACCAGATCATGCTCGTTTCTGATGGTGGCCAGCTTATCCGTGTGCCGGTTGGGGGAATCCGCATTGCCGGGCGCTCTACCAAGGGGGTAATTATCTTCAGTACTGCGAAAGACGAGAAGGTTATGTCGGTTGAGCGTATTTCGGAGACTGATGCTGAGGATGATGGAGAAACCGAAGTCGTGGAGCGGGTTCAGGTTTTATCTGCTGAGGAATAATTTTTCTCATGAAATATAATTTTCAGACCCCTGTACTTTACACAGGTGCAGGGGGTATCCGGATGTTTTTTAGCAGAGCCGGCTTTCTGCTTTTTCAGGTACAGTAAGTATTTTTTACTTTTTACTTTTCTCTGGTTGGCAGTTTGCTATCTGTAATACAGATATTCTGATATAGGGTATTTTCGATTTATGCAGCCAGATCGAAAATGCCCGGATTTTTGTTTTGTAGAATTATAGAAAAGCTTGAAATATAGAGGATTTTTTATGAAGCGTATTGCCATATATGCCGGATCGTTTGATCCGATCACAAATGGGCATATTGATATTTTGCGAGGAAGTTTCAATTTCGCAGAAAAGATTGTGGTTGCCATCGGCATTCATCCGGGCAAGACGCCGCTTTTCACGTTTGAAGAACGGGCAGAGCTGATCCATGCCGTGGTAGAGGAGGCTTTCAGCAACCGGGCAAACCATATTGAAGTTATTGCGTTTAACACTCTGCTTGTTGAAAAGGCACGGGAGATTGGCGCTTCTCTTTTAATCCGCGGTTTGCGGAATGGAACAGATTTTGATTATGAAATGCAGCTTGCCGGCATGAACAGCGCCATGGCACCGGATGTACAGACAGTTTTTTTACCTGCGAGTGTTTCTGTCCGTGCCATCACTGCTACGCTGGTACGCCAGATTGCATCTATGGGGGGTGATGTTTCTCATTTTGTGCCGGAAGTTGTTGTGCGTGCGCTCAATAAAAAATCAACTTGTTGATTCCTGATTTTATTGCATCATCTTATCTGAAAAATCTGCAACTTTTCGGGAAATGCTTTAAGGAGACCTTTCATGTCACTGATTCATAAAATTCTTGCAGCAACGGCACTTTTCCTGGCGGCAATTGTTTTCAGTATATCGGCACAGGCTGCCGATAAGAATAATATACTTGTTCTTACCTTGAAGGATGGTAATGTTGCCATAAAACTGCGTCCTGATCTTGCCCCGATCCATGTGGAGCAGATCAAGAAACTTGTTCGTGACGGTTCTTATGACAATGTGGTGTTTCATCGTGTCATTGACGGTTTTATGGCCCAGACCGGAGATGTGCAATATGGCAATCTGAAAAATGGGTATAATGCCAGCTATGCCGGTACGGGACAGTCCAAATACCCGAATATTCCTGCCGAATTTTCTTCCACGCCATTTAAACGCGGTACGGTCGGAATGGCTCGTGCGCAGGATCCCGATTCGGCAAATTCGCAGTTCTTCATCTGTTTCAGGAATGCTTCCTTTCTGGATGGGCAATATACCGTTATCGGAGAAGTCGTAAAGGGGATGGATGTGGTTGACAAGATCAAGAAAGGTGATGCCGACGATAATGGTAAAGTAACCGGCCCGGATACTATTTTCAAAGCGTCTCTTGCTGAATCTGTGCAGTAAAATAGCCTTTTGCAGCGAAAAAGGCAAAAAAATGCCTTTTTCGCATTTGATTTTTCAGAGCGGTCTGGCAAAAGTGCAAACTGGCGAAATTTCGTGCGTAAAGTTGATCGTCATTCCTGCATGAATTATATGTCAGGCGGCAACTTTTCATGATACGGGTAACACTTCTCGACAGGAGATCATTGTTTATGTCTTATAAAGTCCCTGAAAATACGCTTGTTCTGGAAACAACAAAGGGCAATATCGTTATTCAGCTTATGCCTGATCTTGCTCCGGGCCATGTTGCCCGCATCAAGGAGCTTGTTCGGGAAAAGGCCTATGACAATGTGGTGTTTCACCGTGTTATTGACGGTTTCATGGCCCAGACCGGGGATATCGCTTATGGCAAGACAGATTCTGCCGGTTTCAGCCTGTTACGTGCAGGTACAGGGGGGGCTGACAAGCCTGATCTGAAGGCAGAGTTTTCCAATATGTCGCATGGTCGAGGCACAGTATCCATGGCCCGTTCGCAGAATCCGGATTCTGCCAATTCGCAGTTTTTTATCTGTTTTGAGGATGCGCCGTGGCTTAACCGTCAATATACAGTTTGGGGCCAGGTTGTTGGGGGCATGGATAATGTTGATAAACTCAAGCGTGGCGAACCGGCTCAGGAGCCTGATAAAATTCTCAAGGCATGTATTGCGGCAGATAATTAAGCCTGTTGGGGCAGCTTTGCTTAAGGGTTATCTTGTAACAAAACCTGGAGCCGCGGAGTGTTTTGTTTAAAACGCCGGCAGTTCCGGGATTTCAGATATGGCCACTGTATTTTTCGATGAATGTTGATCTTTTTGAGTTTGATCTGCCTGAAGATAATATAGCTCTGCGTCCGGCAGTTCCGCGCGGAACTGCCCGGTTATTACATATTGCGCCATCACAGCCTTTGGGTGATTTTCATATGCGCGATCTGCCCGCGCTGCTCCGGCCTGGTGATGCACTGGTGTTCAATGATACCAGGGTTATCCCCGCCCGTCTTGAAGGAAAGCGTCATCGGGACGGTGCAGTTGCCCATATCGGGGCCATGTTGCATATGCGTGTTGCTCCTGATAGCTGGGAAGCGTTTGTCCGGCCGGCAAAAAGATTACGGCAGGGGGAAAAGATTATTTTCAGCAGAAACAGAACATTTCCAGTAAAAGCAGAAACCACTTTTGCGTCGGGACAGTGCGGCAGATTGAAGAATCTGAAACCCGCTCATTGTCTGAATGAACAATGGGCGGGTTCCGACATCAATCTTGTTGCCAGTGTAGCAGAAAAAGGCGATGCGGGTGAAATGCTGCTGGTCTTTGACAGGGCAGGCGCCATGCTGGATGCGGCAATCGCGCTTGTCGGCCATGTGCCGCTGCCGCCTTATATTGCTGCGCGCCGTGCGGAAGATGCGCAGGACAGAATTGATTACCAGACCATTTATGCCCGGGAGGAAGGGGCGGTAGCAGCGCCTACCGCCGGGCTGCATTTTACGGCTGATTTGCTTGAAAAATTGAAAGAACATGGCATAGAAGAGCATTTTGTCACCCTGCATGTCGGCGCAGGTACGTTTCTGCCGGTCAAGACTGAAGATACGGAAGACCATAAAATGCATGCGGAAACCGGCCATATTGATGCGGCAACCGCGGCGCGGCTGATGGCTGTCAAGGCGCGTGGAGGCCGGGTTGTCGCTGTGGGTACGACAGCCTTGCGCCTGCTTGAGAGTGCGGCCTCAACGACAGGTCAACTCAAAGCCTGGTCGGGAGCTACGGATATTTTTATCACGCCGGGCTATCGGTTTCGGTTTGTTGACCGGCTTATCACCAATTTTCACTTGCCGCGCTCAACCCTGTTTATGCTGGTTTCAGCATTTAGCGGGCTTGAAACCATGAAGGCGGCTTATAAGCATGCGGTCGAAAACGGCTATCGTTTTTATTCTTACGGTGATGCCAGCTTGCTGGAGCGATTTCCGGAAAGCAGTTTCCGCTTTTCGGATAAAAACTGCGGCTGACCGGAAATGTACGCATGTGAGGTTCTGTGATAATGAGGGAAAATTTTGTTTTCAGACTGATCACCAGTGATGGAAATGCCCGCCGTGGCGAGGTTGTGATGCCGCGCGGTATTGTGCGTACGCCGGCTTTTATGCCTGTCGGGACCGCAGGCACAGTCAAGGCCATGTATATGGAGCAGATTCGGGAACTGGGGGCTGATATCATTCTTGGCAACACGTATCATTTGATGCTGCGCCCGGGAGCTGAGCGTGTCGCCCGTCTTGGCGGCTTGCACGAGTTTACGCGCTGGGATAGGCCAATTTTAACGGATTCAGGCGGTTTTCAGGTCATGTCGCTTGCCGGTCTGCGCAAGTTGGATGAAAAGGGCGTCACCTTTCAGTCGCATATTGATGGTGCTTGTTATGAATTGACACCTGAGCGTTCGATCGAAATTCAGGGCCTGCTTGATGCGGATATCCAGATGCAGCTTGACCAGTGTGTGGCTTTGCCTGCCTCCTTTGATGAGATGCAGAAGGCGATGGAGCTTTCGCTGCGTTGGGCAGAGCGTTGCAAGGCTGCTTTCGGATCACAGCCGGGCAAGGCAATGTTCGGTATTGTGCAGGGCGGCGATAATGAAAAATTGCGCGAGCATTCTGTTGAAATATTGAAAGTGATGGATCTGAAAGGCTATGCGGTTGGAGGCCTTGCGGTTGGAGAGCCGCAGGAGGTGATGTTGCGGGTGCTTGATGTCACCTGTTCATTGCTGCCGGCTGAAAAGCCGCGTTATCTGATGGGGGTCGGAACGCCGGACGATATTTTACAGAGCGTAGCACGCGGTATTGATATGTTTGACTGTGTCATGCCGACACGCGCCGGCCGTCACGGACTTGCTTTTACCCGATTTGGCAAAGTCAACCTGCGCAATGCCCGCCATGCGGAGGATTCGCGTCCGCTTGATCCGGCGTCGCCCTGTCCGGCAGCCCGTGATTACAGCCGCGCCTATCTGCATCATCTTGTCAAATCGGGTGAGGCTTTGGGGGGCATGTTGCTGACATGGAACAACCTTGCCTATTACCAGCAGTTGATGCAGGGCATCCGTGATGCGATAGAAGAAAAGCGCTTTGCCGCCTTTGATACGCAGGTGCGTGCCCATTGGGCTGAGGGGGATATGCCAGTTTACCCTGTCTGACTGTGATTTTTCAGTTCATGCCGGATATGTGAGGGGCAGGGCAGCTGCTCATTATATTGGCAATACTATCTCTTATGCTTACGTCATGGAAATATCTGTTCCTGATTTATACATGGTTCCGGCAGGAAGCAGTGCTCCGCAGGGCTGACATGTGCTATGGAGCTTACCCGTCATCTTGAATCCTTCACATTTCTTGCGGATATTGTCCGGGAATTACAGCATTTTCTTTTTTGCTGTCTGGCGGATTTGGTCCGTCTGTTCAGAAGAATCGAGGCAGGGCGTTTTTAGCCTGATGCGCTTGACAACAAAGCGCACAATCATCGGCCCGCTTGTGGCGACAATGATAAAACGCATGGTTTGATAAGCCATGACAAAAGGGACATTGACTGCCGTGCTTGCGGCGATGATGGATACGGAATCTGCCCCGCCGGGGCTGGTTGCAAGATAGGCTGTTAACAGATCAACATTGGTAAAACTGCTCAGCGCCACAGCAAACAGGCCGCAGATACCCATGAGAGAAAGAGTTGATAATAACAGCACGGGCATAACAGAAAATGCATGGGCAAGAATAGGTCTGGTAAAGCGCAGCCCGATGCTCCAGCCGATTATCATATAGCAGGCAGCCAGCAGCCATGATGGCAGAAACAGCGTAACAGTTCCGGTATTTTGCAGGACAACGCCAATAGCGAACGGAACAAGCATTCCCCCCGCAGGGAAACGCAGATATTTTGCGCCCAGAGAACCACCAAAAGCGATAAGAAGAGTCACCGGCAGCCAGCTATAATCTGCTGTGAGAGAAAGGCTGGTCATCATAGCCGGAACATGGGACGGAGCCAGAAAGTGCGCCAGAGCCGCGCCGGTGACAGCCACCAGCACAACACGCGTATATTGCATAACAGCAACGAGCCGCTCATCTGCACCATAGGCTTCGGCCATCATAACCATGGCTGATGCGCCCCCCGCAGCAGAGCCCCATATGGCTGTAGTTCCGGGTAATATCTGCCTTCTGGCAAGAATATAGCCGATAGCGGTTGCTGCGATAATGACAGAGATGACTCCGCCCAGAAAGATTGGCCAATCGGCAGCCATTTCTGTCAGAATATCGTTTGTAATAGCGTGAGCTACCATGCAGCCGATAATGCCCTTGGCCAGGGTAAAAAAATCAGAAGAGATTTTAATATTGATACTGCTGACAGCAAGCAGAATAGCACTGATCATTGATCCCAGCAGCAGGGCTGCCGGAATACCGGCGATTTCCAGACAGAAAATAAAAAGTGCCGTCGTGACAAAAAGCAAAAGCCAGCGTACTGGCTTTGGCAGAAAATCTGTATTAAACCATTTCATTTTTGCGGCAGATAACCTTTTATAGTTTTTTCTCATATTTCCGCTTCACCCTATATGATTTTGATCGACAGGGTAAAGGGTAATATGTGTAATGGCGTCTGCGGGGCATTTTCAGTTTTGATTGCCCTTGATCAAACCCTCCGGGTTTTGGTTGATCGCATTATTACAGGTGCCGGATTTTTCATTATAACTGCAAAATGCTTTAATGGAAACATTGAACTGATTGGTAAAACCGGTTCTGCGGTCTGGCCGGCTTATGAAAAAAGCTGCACGGCCTTCTTCTGCAAGGATCGTGCAGCTTTTCTACAGATACTTTCGCGTGACGCACAACCCTTGCGAAAGAAGCACTCCGGTACGCAATACCTGATCCGGAGAGGAGGAGACAGGATGTGTTCTGTCTCCTGGTGATCATCAATACGGGAATATTGTTAATTCGGGGTTAGCAGTTGCCTAAGGAATTATGAATTGGCTGATTTTTATGGCCATGTCGTCGCTTTTTTTTCAAAAAAAAGTATCACAATGCTTTCACCCCGGAAAGGAAACGGAAATGGCGCACGCAATCATGTTGCAGGGAACAGGCTCCGATGTCGGAAAAACGGTGCTTGTCGCGGGTCTTTGCCGTGTTGCCCGCAATCGCGGGCTTAAGGTTGCACCGTTCAAGCCGCAGAATATGTCAAACAATGCGGCTGTGAGTGATGATGGCGGTGAAATCGGGCGTGGCCAGTGGTTGCAGGCCATTGCTGCGGGTATCGCGCCTTCCGTTCATATGAATCCGGTTTTGCTGAAACCGCAAAGTGAAACCGGCTCGCAGATTATTGTTCATGGCCAGGTTTATGGCCAGGTAAAAGGGGGCGCCTATCAAAAGCTGAAGATGGAACTGCTGGACAAGGTCATGCAATCCTACCGGCATTTGCAGGGATATGCTGATCTCATTATCATGGAAGGGGCAGGCTCCCCGGCTGAAATCAATCTGCGTGCCGGTGATATTGCCAATATGGGTTTTGCCAGGGCTGCCGGGGTGCCGGTTATTCTTGTCGGCGATATTGACCGCGGCGGAGTTATTGCTTCAATTGTCGGTACTCATACAGTGCTGGCAGATGAAGACCGCAATATGGTTGCCGGCTATCTGATAAACAAATTTCGCGGTGAACCTGAACTTTTTGAAGAAGGGCTTGCTGCAATCTGCGCCTTTACCGGCTGGCGCTCATTCGGTGTTGTGCCCTGGCTTGCCGGTGCGGCAGCACTTCCGGCAGAAGATTCGGTCATGTTGAACCGACTTTCCGCCTTCAGCTGCCGCAAGATCAGGATTGCTGTTCCGGTTGCGTCGCATATTGCCAATTTTGATGATTTTGATCCGCTTGGCAATGAGGAAGATGTGGAACTGCTTTTCATAAAACGCGGGCAATCTGTCCCTGACGTTGATCTTGTTCTGCTTGCGGGGTCGAAGTCAACCATTGCCGATATGCAGGAATTTCATGATTGCGGCTGGAGTGAAGATGTGCGCCGCCATGCTCGCCGGGGGGGGAGGGTCATCGGTTTGTGCGGCGGTTTCCAGATGCTTGGCAAGATCATACGTGATCCCCTGATGTGTGAGGGGGAACGGACAGAAATTGCTGGCCTTGGTCTTCTTGATGTTGAAACCGTGATGGCGGAAACAAAAATTGTGCGCAATGTTACGGGATATGCTCCTTTTTTTGATGAAGCTGTCAGCGGTTATGAAATCCATTCAGGTCTGACTGCCGGGCCGGATTGTGCGCAGGCGCCCGTTGTTATTGGCGGGCGGCCGGATGGCGCAGCTTCATCTGACGGGCGTATCTGGGGTACGTACCTGCACGGGATTTTCTCTGCCGGAGGTTTTCGCCGCAGGTTTTTGCAAATGCTGGGCGGTGATTCTGAAGGCCGTGCGCATCATGAAAAAATTGATAAAGCACTTGATAGCATTGCTGAAACTCTGGAAAAAACAATCGATGTCAGTGCTATTTTTGCACTGGCGCGCTAAAGCATTTTACAGTCAGACGGGATATTGGGTGTCCGCAGGAATGTAACCGGCTGGAAAGGTGTATTTCCGGGAAAACTGCTTCACACTTTTTCTGGAAATGCTTTACACTGCACAGAACGGCCGTAAGCATGATTCTTGTATAAAAGTTTGATAAACCGGAAACTTTCAAAAAACGAGAGGGGCAGATGGTAGAGGTGGCGCTTGTGCTTGGCGGTGTGCGGTCAGGCAAGTCCCGTTTTGCGGAAAACCTGGTGCTGGAAACAGGCAAGCGTCCGGTTTATATCGCTACGACCGAGGTGCAGGATGATGAAATGCGCCAAAGGGTCAGGGAACATCGTGAACGCCGTGATGCACGCTGGAAAACGCTTGAGGCGCCGCTTGACCTTATCCGCGGTATCAACAATGAGAGTGGCGAAAACCGAGCCATCCTGGTTGATTGCCTGACCCTGTGGCTGACAAATCTGATGATTTACAAGCGTGATATCGGGACCCAATGTGATGCGCTGGTTCATCTTTTGAGGGGGGCACGGTCAGATATTGTGCTGGTTGCAAATGAAGTCGGGCTTGGTATTGTACCTGAACACGAGCTGGCGCGGGAGTTCCGCGATTATGCGGGGCGGCTTAATCAGGCTGTTGCTGCTGTTGCCGGCAGCGTTTACTTTATTGCTGCGGGTTTGCCGTTGAGATTGAAAGGGTAGGATTTTGGTTACTGCTTCATTTTCAGCCGGAAAAATTCCGGCGACGATCATTACCGGCTTTCTGGGGGCAGGCAAGACAACGATGATCCGCAAATTGCTGGAAAATGTGGATGGCAAGCGGATTGCACTGATTATCAATGAGTTTGGTGATCTTGGTGTTGACGTTGGTCTTCTGAAAGGCTGCGGCATTGAAAACTGCCGTAATGATGATGTGATTGAGCTTAACAATGGCTGTATCTGTTGTACTGTGGCAGATGATTTTATTCCGGCGATAATGAAACTGCTTGCCCGTCAGGAACGTCCCGACCATATCGTGATTGAAACATCCGGGCTTGCCCTTCCGCAGCCGTTGGTTGCTGCTTTCAACTGGCCGGAAATCAGGACACAAGTGACGGTTGATGGTGTTATCACGGTGATAGATGCCCCGGCTGTGGCTGAAGGGCGTTTTGCCGATGACCATAACAGGGTTGACATCCAGCGCCGCCAGGATAATGCCCTTGACCATGAAAGCCCGTTAGAGGAGCTGTTTGAAGATCAGATTCATGCGGCTGATCTTATTGTATTGAACAAGGCTGATCTGCTTGGTGAAAAGGCTCTGGAAGCCGTGCGGGCGGAAGTGGCAGCGCGCAGCGGGCGGCAGATGCAGGTGGTGGCGGCCAGTTATGGCAATCTTGGTGCCGGGCTGCTGCTTGGGCTTGGTATCGGCACGCAGGAGGATATTGAAAACCGCAAATCGCATCATGAACTGCATCATGAGGCTGGCGAATTGCACAGCCATGAGGATTTTGACAGTTTTGTTGTTTGTCCCGGTCCGGTCAATGATCCGAAAGCATTTTCCGAGCGGTTGAAAGCCATTATTGCCGGTCATAACATTTTGCGCCTGAAGGGATTTGTTGATGTGCCGGGAAAGCAGATGCGCCTTGTTCTCCAGGCTGTCGGGCCGCGGGTGGACTATTATTTTGACCGGTTATGGAAAAAGGATGAAGAGCGTATGACCCGTCTTGTTGCTATTGGTCCCTGCACGATGGATCAGGCCGCGATTGCCGATGCAGTTGCCGAAGCTGTCTGGAACGGCATATGCTGATATGACCTGCCGAGCCGTTCTCGTTTTTTGTTTTGCTGCGGTTCCTGTCCGATCGGGGCATGGTCGGCAGACAGTTCAGCGGGCTGTTTTTCCTGCACAAACATTTCATGCTTTCGGGAAACTGCTCTGATGCATCTTCTTCTTGCCAGACAGGGGACAATTGCCGAGGCAGATGAAGCCATAGACCTTGGCCAGTCTCCGGCAGATGTTATCTTTCTGTCGGCAGCAGATACCGAGCTTGCCTGTCTTTCTGCGGCAAAAAAACAGATCGGGGCGGAAGTTCCCGGTTTGCGTCTTGCCAGTCTGATGGCGCTTGCCCATCCGATGTCTGTGGATACCTATATTGAGCGCACAGCGTGTCATGCCCGGTTTATTGCAGTGCGTGTTATCGGCGGTGAAGGTTATTGGCGTTACGGGCTTGAGACGCTTCATGCCCTTGCGGTTGAGCAAAATATTGCTCTTGCGGTTCTGCCGGGCGATGACAGACCTGATCCTGGCCTTGTGCGCTTTTCAACTGTTGGTTTGCCGGATGTAGAGCAGCTCTGGCGTTATCTGGTTGAGGGCGGCAGTGAAAATGCGCAAAATTTCCTGCGATATTGCAGTTTTCTTCTTGGCTGTTCGGAAAAGCCGGCTGAACCTGCCCTTTTGATGAAGGCGGGCTTATGGTGGCCGGGTTTAAACCGGCCGATGCTTGAGGATCTGCGGTCTGTCGCAGGCCTTGGTGAAAAGCCGGTTGTGGCCATCACTTTTTACCGTGCTCTTGTTCAGAGCGGTCAGACAGCGCCGGTTGAAGCCCTGATGAAGGCATTACAGGTTCTTGGTCTTGCTCCCTTGCCGATTTTTGTTTCAAGCCTGAAGGATGATCTGAGTATTGCCGTGCTTTCGCAGATTTTTTCTGCCTGTGCGCCTGATCTGGTTCTCAATGCTACCGGTTTTGCGGTTGCTGCACCGGGGGACGGGCGCAGGCCCACTGTGCTTGAAATGCATGGCAATATGGTTTTACAGGTTATTTTTTCTTCCGCTTCACAGACAGGCTGGCATGAAACTGCACGTGGATTATCCGCACGGGATGTGGCGATGAATGTTTCCTTGCCGGAGGTTGATGGTCGTGTGCTTTCGCGTGCGGTTTCTTTCAAAACGGCAGAGTTTTATGACAGGACAACCGAGTGCAATATTGTGCGGCATGGCCCTGTTGCTGACAGGGTTGAATTTGTTGCCCGTCTGGCTGCGAATTGGATCGTTCTTAAGAAGAAAAAGCCTGCCCGGCGCCGGGTTGCCATGATCATGGCAAATTATCCGGGCGGTGATGGCAGGCTTGGCCACGGCGTCGGGCTCGATACACCGGCAGCGGTTATGGTATCGCTCAAGGCTATGCAGGCGGCGGGGTATGATGTGCGAAATCTGCCGCAAGACGGGGATGAATTGATCCATCTTCTGGCTCTTGGTCCGACCAGTGAAGGAATGAAGGGGCGTATTGTCCGGGAAAGCCTTTCGCTTGATGCGTATCAATCCTTTTTCAATGCCTTGCCGGAGGCGATCCGCGGGCAAATACTGGCCCGCTGGGGTGCGCCGCAACAGGATGCCTGTGTGGTCAACGGTGCATTTGCGTTACCTGTTATGCGTTTTGGCGGTACGGTTGTCGGCATCCAGCCCGAGCGTGCCTGTGGTATGGATGCAAAGCAGGTTTACCACGCGCCTGATATTGTGCCTTCTCATCATTACCTGGCGTTTTATTTCTGGCTGCGGCATGTGTACCGGGTTGATGCCATTGTCCATATGGGCAAGCATGGTAATCTCGAATGGCTGCCGGGTAAGGCGCTTGCTCTGTCTGATCATTGTTATCCTGAAATTGCGCTGGGACCGCTGCCGCATGTCTATCCGTTTATTGTCAATGATCCGGGAGAAGGGACACAAGCCAAGCGGCGTTCGTCTGCGGTTATCATTGATCATATGACGCCGCCGCTGACAAGGGCGGAAAGCTATGGGCCGCTCAAGGATCTGGAAGGGCTGGTTGATGAATATTATGAGGCGTCAGGTGTTGATCCGCGGCGTCTGGACAGACTCAAGACGCAGATACTTGATCTTGTGGAACTGACAGGTATTAACCGCGATGCCGGTATTGGCCGGCATGATGATAATGACCTTGCGCTCCGAAAGCTGGATGCCTTTCTCTGTGATCTGAAGGAGTTGCAAATTCGCGATGGGCTGCACATTTTCGGCAAGGCGCCGGAGGGAGAACAGCTTACCGACCTTCTGGTTGCATTGGTGCGTGTGCCGCAGGGCAAAGGCACAGGCGGGCACGACAGTCTTCACCGGGCCATTGCGCGTGATCTGCATCTGGGGTTTGACCCGCTGGACTGCATTATGACGGATGTCTGGCAGGGGCACAGGCCCGCTCTGCTTGCCGCAATGACAGATGATTCCTGGCGCAGCACCGGTGATACGGTGGAAAGAATTGAGAAGCTTTGTGCTGCTTTCGTTTCAGGTGCGGTTGCCTGTCCGGAACAGATGGTGGAAACCGCGCTTGTTTTGAAGAATGTAGAGGAAAAGTTGCGCCCGCTGGTCATGGCCTGCGGGAAGAATGAAATCAGAAGCCTGCTTCTGGCGCTTGATGGCCGCTTTGTGCCGCCGGGGCCTTCCGGTGCGCCGACGCGTGGCCGCCCGGATGTTCTGCCTACGGGGCGCAATTTCTTTTCCGTGGATAACCGGGCGGTGCCGACGCCGGCAGCATGGGAACTGGGTGCGCGTTCGGCAGAGTTGCTGGTTACCCGCTATGTGCAGGATCACGGACAATGGCCTGTCTCTTTCGGCCTTACTGCCTGGGGGACATCCAATATGCGCACCGGTGGTGATGATATTGCCCAGACACTGGCGCTTGCCGGTGTCAAACCTGTATGGGATACGGCATCGCGCCGCGTGACAGGGTATGAAGTCATACCGCTGGCGAAGCTTGGCCGTCCGCGGGTGGATGTGACCCTGCGTATTTCCGGTTTTTTCCGGGATGCTTTTCCTGAACAGCTTGCCCTGCTGGATCAGGCTTTCCGCGCTGTCGGCGATCTTGACGAGCCGGAGGAAGACAACCCCGTTGCCATGCGGATGCGGCGTGATGCCAGAAGCCTGCAGGCCCGGGGCCTTGCCACAGATGAAGCGCGCAGGCAGGCAGGCTACCGCATTTTCGGTACATGCCCGGGCGCTTATGGCACTGGCGTTCAGGAGCTGATTGATTCCGGCGGCTGGAAGGAGCCTGGCGATCTTGGCCGGGCATGGACAGCCTGTTCATCCTATGCATATGGAGCGGCAGAAGCGGCAGAAGCGGGCGCAATGCTCAGAAATCGTCTTGCCGAATTGCAGGCTGTTATCCAGAATCAGGATAACCGCGAACATGATCTGCTTGATTCCGGTGAGTATTATGCTTTTGAGGGCGGCATGACTGTTGCAGCCGCAGAGGAGACCGGGCAGTGGCTGCCGGTTTATCATAATGATCTGTCGCGCCCCGAACGTCCGGTTATCAAAACCCTTGAGGAAGAAATCGGCCGCACACTGCACGGGCGTGCGGTCAATCCGAAATGGATCGAAAGCGCCATGCGGCATGGCTATAAGGGCGGGGCCGAGATGGCGGCCACAGTGGATTATCTCTTTGCTTTTGCCGCAACAACCGGAGCTGTTGCAGATACGCATTTCAACGCAGTCTATGATGCCTATCTGGCGAATGATAAGGTGCGGCGGTTTCTGTATGAAAAGAATCCCGCAGCATTACATGAAATTGCTGCCCGCCTTGACGAAGCGGTGCGGCGTAATTTGTGGACACCGCGCTCCAATTCAGCGTGTTTTGCGCTTGAAGAACTGATGACGGGGAAAAAACGGGTATGAATGGCAGGTTGCAAATGGATGATGAGGAAATCAATGTCCGTCATGCTGAAAAAATGAGGAAGAAAAAAGCAGTCCGCGACAAAATCAATACCGGAAAAGTCAGGAAGAAAGGTTTGCTTATTGTCCATACGGGCAAGGGAAAGGGCAAATCCACGGCTGCGTTTGGCATGGTATTCCGTGCACTGGCACATGGCATGCGTGTCGGTGTTGTCCAGTTTGTCAAAGGCTCGCGCGAGACCGGAGAGCGAATCGCGCTGAAAGAGTTTGGCGATAAGGTTACGGTTTTTGCAGCCGGGGAGGGCTTTACGTGGGAAACACAGGATCGCTCCAAAGATATTATCATGGCGCGCAAGGCATGGGAAACGGCGAAAGCCATGATCCTTGACGAGAGCTATGATATGGTGCTGTGTGATGAACTCAACATTGTATTGCGCTATGATTATCTGCCGCTTGCAGAGGTGCTGGAAACACTGGAAGCTCGCCCTTTTATGAAGCATGTCATTATAACAGGGCGCAATGCAGGGCCGGATATGATAAAGGCGGCAGACCTGGTGACGGAGATGGAACTGGTGAAACATCCATTCCGCAGCGGTATCAAAGGGCAGAAGGGGATAGAGTTTTGATGACGCTGGGCTGGCCGTTCTGGGCGATTCTTTCGGCGGTTTTTGCGGCACTGACAGCTATTTTTGCCAAGGTGGGCATTCAGGGGATCAATTCTGATTTTGCCACCCTGTTGCGCACTTTTGTTATTGTTGCCGCCCTGTGCCTGTTTCTGACGGTAACGGGGCAATGGCAGAAACCGGGTGAAATTTCTGTTCGGTCATGGCTGTTCCTTGTACTTTCAGGTCTTGCAACCGGGGGATCGTGGCTTGCCTATTTCCGGGCATTACAAATTGGTGATGCGGCGCGTGTAGCGCCGGTTGATAAACTGTCTGTTGTTCTTGTTGCTGTTTTCGGGGTGGCTTTTCTTGGTGAAAAGCTTTCAGTGATCAACTGGATGGGCGTGTTGCTGATTGGCGGCGGTATTATTCTACTGACGTTAAGGGTTTAGTTTCTTTTGATCTGTCCCGTTATCCCTATGCCGGATAATTCCATTCTGCCGTAAAATGTTTCAGAAATATGTGCAGTGGATTGGTCGGGTCGGACAGAAGTTTGATTGCCAGCGCAATGCAGACAATAACGAGCAGTGGTTTTATAAGATGTGAACCGGTTTTCATGGCAAGCCGTGCACCGATCTGCGCGCCGGTAAATTGCGCAATACCCATGAGGATACCGATTTTCCAGTTGATAGCGCCAATCAGGCAGAAGGCAATAAAACCGCCGGTGTTGGATGAAAAATTCAAAAGCTTGGTATGGGCGGTTGCTTTCAGCATACCGAAACCGGCGAACGAGACAAAAGCCAGCATGAAAAAGGAACCGGCACCGGGGCCAAAGGCGCCATCATAAAAGCCGATGAGCGGCGGAATGGTAAGGGTAAAAAGAAAGGGCCTCATACACCTTGCGCGGTTATTATCTTTCAGATCGGGCTTGAAAACGAAATAAAAGGCGACAAGCATCAGCAGTACTGGCAGCAAAGTCTGGAGCAAGGCTCCGGGCAGAAGTGTAGCGGCAAGAGCGCCTGCAAGACCGCCCAAACCAGCAAGCAAGGCTTCGGTAGACTGACTTTTCAGATCAACCTGATCCGCGCGCGCGTAGGCAATTGTTGCAGAAAGCGAACCGAAAAGCGATTGCAGTTTGTTGGTGCCCAGTGCCATAACCGGCGCCATGCCGGAAAGCAGCAATGCCGGAAGGGTGACAAGACCGCCGCCGCCGGCAATTGAGTCAATCATTCCGGCAAGCAGGGCCGCAAAAACAAGCAGCCATGTCGTTATATCGCTCATACATTCCTCTTTAATATATGTTTGTTGTGCCCTCTTTGCGCTGTTAACGAAAACCGGGACAGGTTTAAAGTGACTTGAATGGATGTTATCGGGAAGAATGTAACCATCAGGGATTCCGAGGGGGAAGAATAATGAAAGGATTTGTTTTTGCCGCCAGTTTTTTCTTATCTTGACCAGGGCTGTTTGGGCATTTCCAATCAATGAGCGGGTGATTTTAAATCAAAAAGCTGATCCGTCTGTCGAACATGAAACTGTAAGGGTTGTATATATATCTGGTAAAGAATATTCTATGAAACCGGTCTTTGATCCCGGGGATAAAGTATTGCTGTTAAAAGTCCTGACAGACCACCGGAGATTTTCTTTTCCGTCAACTGATGTAATTATGGAATTGGCAGTGTTGTTATTAAAAGGAAATCTGCGGCGGTAGAAGAAGATCTGAATGGTAACGATGATTTATTCTTTTTCAGAACAGACAGAGGCATTGGATTTTGTGAAAAAGTGCAGGCAAGCAAAAAGCCGGATTGCAGTTCAGGATGGCATTAGCGGTCTTGTGCGCTTTTGTATTGCCGGCGGTTCTGGCAAAACCGGTGATGTCCTTGAGAAAGGCCTGCCGGATAATATTGTTCTGGGAATTGGTTTTACAAGCAAGGCACAGGGTGAAGGGATTGAAGATTTTGTTCATGCAGAGATGGCAGAACTCAGTATTGCAAGGATTTCAGCCATTGCAACACTTTCCAGGTCGGTTATGCCCCCGTTTTTGCACAGGCTTGCGGAGAAGCTTGGCGATATTCCGATAATGCATTATACATCAGCCCGGCTGGAGCAGGAAGCCCCGCGCCTTGCACATCCATCTCGAGCGGTGTACTGCGCTGTTGGCTGTCATGGTGTCGCGGAGGCGGCAGCACTTTCTGCTGCCGGGCCGGAAGCGGGCCTTATTCTTGAAAAAACGGCTTTCAAGGGTATAACTTTTGCTCTCGCAGGTAGAAAAATGGCATGACAGTTCATTTCATCGGCGCCGGGCCGGGTGCACCTGATCTCATCACTGTGCGTGGTTTGCGTCTTATCCGCGCTTGTCCTGTCTGCCTTTATGCAGGGTCGCTTGTATCGTGTGAAGTGGTTGCCGATGTGCCTGAAGATGCGCGGGTCATCGATACGGCTGACATGACGCTTGATGCCATTGTTGAAGAGATGCGGCAGGCGCATGAATCGGGCAAGGATGTCGCCCGTGTGCATTCGGGTGATCCTTCGCTTTATGGTGCCATTGCCGAGCAAATGCGGCGGTTGGATCAGTTGCATATCCCTTATGATATTACGCCGGGGGTGCCGGTTTTTGCTGGCGTTGCCGCTATGCTTAAACAGGAACTTACGCTTCCCGGATTGAATCAGTCGGTCATTCTCAGCCGTACGTCGCTGCATTCCTCACCCATGCCGGAGGGGGAAAATCTGGCAAACCTTGGCGCTTCCCGTGCAACAATGGTGCTGCATCTGTCAGCCAGGAATATTGCGCATGTACAGTCGGAATTGATCCCTCTTTATGGCAGGGATTGCCCGGTGGTGGTGGCGGCACGTATCGGCTGGCCGGATGAATGTATTTTACGCGGGCATCTCGGTTCCATTGACAGGGATATGGCAAAAGCAGGCATAAACCGTATGGCTGTTATCTTCATCGGCCGTGCCATGGAATCCCGCCTGTTTTGTGATTCTTCACTTTACGCGGAAAATCATCGCCGCCAGCAATTTTAATTTATCTTTTTCTGATTTATATAATTGTAAATATAATGCATCACTTCTTCTGTGCCGGTGGCCGTTGCGGCATTGGCAGGCAGCCGGCGGTTGATCATGATGACGGGCAAGGCAAGCTGACGGGCGGCAATGATTTTACCGTAGGATGCCTTGCCGCCTGAATTGCGGCAGACAAGACAATCAATGCGGTTTTTCAGAAAAAAGCGAACTTCATCTTCTGCATATTCCGGTTTGCCAAGGATGATACGCAGCGTTCGGAAAGGTGGTGCTGTTTCCGGCTGTTCAATCATGCGCGCAATGAAACCGGCATCATGACGATGTGAAAAAGCCGCAAGATGCTGCCTGCCGATAGCCAGAAAAACCCGGGCATCTTCAGGGATAGCCAGGGCTGCTGCTTCCGGTGTGGCAACTTCAATCCAGTTATCATCCGCCTGCCGTTGCCACAGGGGACGTTCCAGCCGTAAAAACGGTATGCCGGTTTTATCGGCAGCAGCAATGGCATGGGCAGTGATCTGCCGGGCAAAAGGATGGGTGGCGTCGATAATCAGCTTGATATCTTCCTGCCGGAGATATTCTGTCAGCCCTTCTATGCCGCCAAAACCGCCGATCCGCAGTTGTCCGGCAGGCAATCGCGGGTTTTGTGTCCGTCCGGCAAGGGAAGTTATAATATTGACAGATGCTCTTGCCAGTTGTTCTGCCAGAATATAGCTTTCGGTTGTTCCACCAAGAAGCAGGATTTTGCCATCAAATCTGCGCAAGAATATTTCCTTCCCGGTCTGTCACGATAACTTCGAGCGTGACAGGTGCGCCATGCAGGGTTTCAAGCGCTGTTTCATGGGCTTTCCGGGCAACCGGCTTTGCCAGGTTGATGCCATTTTTCATTGCAATTTCAAGGATTTCCTTTGCCGTATTTGCAGAAAGAACCTGTTGCCTGAATTTTTGCTTCAATCCCCTGTTTTCCGCAAGCTTCCATAAAAACTCCTTGTCCACCTGAGTGCGGGAAGAATGGAGATCAAGCGCTCCGTGTGCAAGCTTGGTGAATTTGGCAAATCCGCCGGCAAGTGTCAACCTGTCAACCGGGTGGCTGCGGAGATATTTAAGCACGGCGCCGACAAAATCCCCCATATCAAGCAAGGCAAATTCCGGCAAATGATAAAGTGCCTGGGCCGCATCTTGCGATGTAGAGCCGGTTGCGCCAATGATGTGAGATTGGCCTGCGGCCCGTGCCACATCAATACCCCGGTGAATGGAATGAATCCACGCCGAACATGAAAAGGGATGGACAATACCTGTTGTGCCAAGGATGGAAATCCCCCCCACAATGCCGAGCCGCGGATTCCATGTCTTTTGCGCGATTTTTTCTCCATCGGGAACAGCGATGGTGATAACCACATCAGCAGGAAGCCCATACTGCCCGCAGATTTCCTTTACAATATCCTGCATCATCATGCGGGGCACAGGGTTAATCGCTGCTTCCCCCGGCGGAATTGGCAATCCTGCGCGGGTAACAGTGCCGACACCTTCCCCCGCCTGAAAAACAACGCCTTTGCCGGGTTGTGCAGGATAAACAGTTGCAATAATAGTGGCACTGTGGGTTACATCCGGATCATCTCCGGCGTCCTTGACAATGCCGGCTGTTGTGTAACCTTTGCCAAAACTGGCTATCTCCAGTTGGAAACAGGGCACTTCTCCCTTTGGCAGGATGATGCTGACGGGATCGGGAAATTCCCCTGTGATCAGTGCTGTCAAGGCTGCTTTGGTAGCTGCGGCTGCACATGCTCCGGTGGTCCAGCCGGTGCGCAACTGTTTTTTCGGCTGCGGCTCTGTTTTATTTGTTGCATCATCCATTTCCGGTTTTATACACGCTACAGCATGTATTTTGTAGTGAATTTACGGCCCATAGCGGATAATAACGGATGGAAGATGAGCTTCCGGGACATTTGATGTCTGCAACAATACGGCCAAAACAGAAAATCAGGGCATCCGGTTTGATACACCCGGATTGAATGCTCTGTATAAATTGAAGATAATTGAAAGAACAGTTTCGAACAAGCGATTCCGACCATGATTGATAAAACCCGTTCGCGACATGGATTGCCTTTGCCGGTCTTTCTGCAAGGAGAGGTCTGGCTGGCCGGTGCCGGGCCAGGTGATCCCGGTTTGTTGACCCTCCATGCTCTTAATGCTATTGAGCAGGCTGATATTGTTCTTTATGATGCTTTGGTTGACCGGTCTTGCCTTGATTGCGCCAAAGCCGGGGCGGTTCTTGAATTTGCAGGCAAACGCGGCGGCATGCCATCGCCGAAACAGCATGAAATCACTGAACGCCTGATTGCGCTTGCCCGCGATAACCGGCGGGTGCTGCGGCTGAAGGGGGGGGATCCGTTTGTTTTTGGCCGGGGCGGGGATGAAGCATTGGCATTGGCGCAGGCGCATGTTCCTTTCCGGATTATTCCCGGCGTGACAGCAGGAATAGGCGGGCTTGCCTGTGCAGGTATTCCCCTGACAAGCCGCCTGATCAACCAGAGCGTGACCTTTGTTACCGGCCATGACGCCAGCGGTAAATTGCCGCAAAATCTGGACTGGCAGGCGCTTTCCCGTGGTGCAGGTGTGCTTGTTTTTTATATGGCGATGAAACATATCAGCCAGATTGTTGAAGCATTGCTTGCTGGCGGGCGTGATCGGGATGATCCTGTTGCCTTTGTTTCCAATGCCACGGGCGGAAACCAGCGCGTGGTGACGGCGAAGCTGTTTTGTGCTGCGCAGGTTGCGCGGGAAGAGGGCGTGATGGCGCCGGCGATTATTGTTATCGGTAAGGTTGTCAATATGATGTATGCCCTGGAGCGTTTCCAGCAGAAATGGGAACCGGTTTTGCATCGGGAAATGCCTGAAGACAAAGAGTCGAAGCACAATTTCAGCTCCGCCAGGGCTGAATGTGCTTCGGCCTGGCTGCCGGGGACAACCGGTGAAAAATTGTGAAAGGCGTCATTCTGGCTTCGCCTTCTTCAGGGGCAGGTAAAACGCTGGTGACACTGAGCCTTCTGCGTGCCCTGAAAAATATGGGTGTTGCCCCTGGCCCCGCAAAGGCCGGTCCGGATTATATAGATCCCGCTTTTCATCAGGCCGCTTGCGGCGTGACAAGCTTTAATCTCGACGGATGGGCCATGCGGTCTGATCTTGTCAATACCCTTGTCAAGCATATTGCCCATGGTGGTAAAACGCTGATTGTTGAAGCCATGATGGGGCTGTTTGACGGTGCGGCAGATGGAACAGGCTCACCTGCGATGCTGGCGCGTATGCTTGGTCTTCCTGTTATCCTGGTTATTGATTGTGCAAAGCTTTCCCATTCAGTAGCGCCGCTTGTCCACGGTTTTGACAGCTATTGGCCGGATATGAATATTGCCGGGCTTATTCTCAATAAAGTCGGCAGCGACCGGCATGAAACCATATTGCGTGATGCGCTGGCGCCGCTTGCTCCTCCGGTTATCGGTGTATTGCGGCGCGATGAACTCCTCATTTTGCCTGAGCGTCATTTGGGTCTTGTGCAGGCCTGTGAACATGGCCGGCTTGAAAGCTTTATCGAGCGGGCGGCTCACATTGCTGCATCCGGGGTGGATCTGAAACAGTTTTTACGCATCAGCAATTTGGCTCGGGAGAGGAATAAAGCATCAACAGTCATGACCTGTGTTGCACCGCCGGGTAACCATATTGCTGTTGCGCGTGATGATGCCTTTCGTTTTGCCTATCCGCATGTTGTTGCGGGTTGGCGCAGCTGTGGTGCCAGGATCAGTTTTTTTTCACCGCTTGCAAATGAAGTACCGCCACTGCAAGCCGATGCTATTTATCTGCCTGGCGGTTATCCCGAACTTTATGCTGAAAAACTGGCTGCTGCCGACCGTTTCAAACAAGCCATGCGACAGGCGGCAGAGCGGGGCTGTGTGATTTATGGCGAATGCGGTGGCTATATGGTGCTGGGGCAAGTATTGGAAGATACCCATGGCATATCACATGAAATGCTGGATCTTCTGCCGCTGGCAACAAGTTTCAGAAAGCCGCAGCTTCACCTCGGTTACCGTAAACTTGAACCGGTGGATACATTTCTATGGCGGCAGCCTCTCAGGGGACATGAATTTCACTATGCTACAATTTTGTGGCAGGGGGAAGCAGCACCATTGTTCAGGGTTCGTGATGCACTTGACAAGGATCTTGGCACTGCCGGTTTGCAGAAAGGCAGTGTTGCCGGTTCATTCATTCATATCATTGATAGTGAAAAATAAAATATTCTGTACAAAGGCGGTTGCCGATTTTTTTGCTGTAAGAGGCGTTTTTCGGGGTCTTCTGTTTGTATGTAGCTGTCTTATGGCATTAAGTATATTTAATCCGGCTGGATTGGATTGAATGCTGTGATTCTTTCATCGTGTCAGCCTTGTAATTAAACGGTTCTGTTCGAGCATAAGGCTGATGGTTCAGATCATTTTTAGTTCAACCGGCTAAAGCTCTCGGGATTCAGATGTTGGTTTTATCATGTTTTCAGGCGGAAGGATTGGCTACCGTTTTCCTGGAGATGCTGTGAAAAGGATTTCAGATGAAAGAATTGCCGGCATTTGAAAGTCGAGATTCATCTGTCGATTTTCTGCGTGCTGCCAGTGTATTGATGGTCGTAATATTCCATATACTTTATTTTCTTCAGGCAAAGGGGTTTGATATAGGATTTTGGGATACTTTTACGGGGCGGCCGGCTCTTTGATTATTGCTGAAGCTGGCGTTTCGTAAACTGGATAGAATCGCTGCCAGCCAATTCTGTTTATCCAGAATATCGGGATATTTTCCATATACCGGGTAACATATGTATGTTATCAGCGGGCCGTACAGGGTTTCAAGTTTGAAAATCTCCTGATGTCATTGCCCGTTTGACTGGTTCGGTTTATCTCTCAGTATATTGAGTCTGGGTTGGTATCCTGGCGGCACTGGTTTGAATGTAAAAGTATATCAGGTTGCTGGAGAATGGTACATTGGTTTTATATTGATAATTTTTATAATCTTGCCATTGATATATTATGGATTGAGGAAGAAATATCGAAGCCATTACAGAAAATATATTAATTTTGCTGTTTATTTTATATATAAGAGATATTAATGATATATCTCTGTTCAATATAGTTAATAAATTTTACTGGAATCCGCTGATAAGAATTACAGAATTTACATCTGATATGATTTTACCGATTATTATTCATCAGAGGAATTTTCTTTATCAAAAATGTATCCGGCAACTCTGAGCATTATTGCCATGTATGTTGCAACATGTCTTATATACGGTATAAATCTTGCAGGATTGATGCATCCTGTTTCAGCACCATTCAGTTGTGTGCTGTCTTTGGTGATGTGAGTATCTATATCTTACAGGGAATGATATAGGCAATAATATGCCTTGGTTTTTTCTGAATATTCTTTTATCATTATGTTGAATCAGGATAATATTACATATTCTTTTACTAATAATCATCATATTACAGGTATAAATACATTCGAGATATTTCTTCTTGCTGAAGTTAATATGATTGTATTATATTTTCTTGTAATTATCATTTATCTTTTTGTGATGGGGTTATCTACTGTTATCAGAAATGCTGTGTGATCTGTATTCTTCAAAACTGCTGAATACAAAGTGATGTAATCGAAAACATTCTGGCTTGTTGTTGCATTGCTATGGTGGAATGCTTCTTCTTTGTTTGTGTGCGTAATTTTTGTTCTATATCCATGTCAGATAAAACTAAAACCGTTTCTTTGTCCACGCCTCATGCGGTTGATACTTTCACAAGACGTATGAGCCAGCTTGCCTTTGCCGTTGGTGGTTTTGCAATTGGTACTGCTGAATTTGTGATTATGGGCCTGTTGCCTGAGATAGCACAGGCAACAGGCGTTGATATTCCAACGGCGGGGCACTTTATTTCGTCTTATGCAACTGGTGTTGTTATAGGAGCGCCTGTTCTGGCGGTTTTGACAGCGGGCATACCACGCAAAACCATACTCATCGGTTTCATGCTTTTTTATGCGCTGGGAAATATCGCAAGTGCAGCTGCATCAAGCTATGATATGTTTATGGTACTGCGTTTTTTCAGCGGTTTGCCTCATGGTGTTTATTTTGGGGTGTCGGCGATTGCTGCAGCTTCCATGGTGCCTGTTTTGCAGCGCCCGCGGGCAATTGGCAATGTGATGCTGGGGCTGACTGTTGCTACGCTGATCGGAGCGCCGGGTGGTACATGGATCGGCCAGTTGCTGGGCTGGCGTGCCGCTTTTATCATGGTTGGCGGTATTGCGCTTCTGGCTGTATTGATGATCTGGCGATACGCGCCTTCTGTTCCGACAGCTGTTGGCGTCAGCCCGTTTACTGAATTGAGCGCACTCAAAAGCGGGCAGATGTGGTTGTTGCTTGCGATTATTGCCATCGGTTCCGGTGGGCTTTTTTCAGTTTTCAGTTATATCAAACCTGTTCTTATTAATGTAAGTGGTGTGCCGCTTTCTGTTGTGCCGTTTATTTTGCCGCTTTTCGGCCTGGGCATGGTTTCTGGTAATTTGATTGGCCCGCGTATTGCCGTGAAGCTTGGTCTGATGCCGACGATTTTTGTCACAATGTTGTGGAGTGTTCTGGCTTTTCTTGTTTTCCACTTTCTGGCGCAAGTGCCACTTGGCAGTGCCGTGGCCACATTTTTGATTGGGACATCCTTTGCGAGCCAGCCTTCCATTCAGACACGTATCATGGATGTTTCAGCCAATGCGCCAACGCTTGCTGCGTCGTTGATGCATTCGGCGTTTAATATCGCTAATGCGATCGGGGCTTATGCTGGCGGTCTGGTGATTGCGGCAGGTTTTGGCTGGACATCAACAGCGTGGCTTGGCGCGATATTGACATTCAGTGGTTTTCTGATCTTTGTCCTGTCCTGGATTATTGAGGAAAGAACGGGGAAGAATTAATATTTTCACCTTTCCTCTGGCCAAAGGACAAATCTGTTGGAAAGATTGCCTGTCGTTTTATTGCTGGCGCTTCTGCTTGATCGCTTGATCGGCGATCCGCAATGGCTGTGGCAGCATATTCCCCATCCGGTGGCACTTTGGGGAAGGATGGTAAGTCTGGCCGAAAAAAACGGTAATCGTGCTGATTTCAGTTCAAAAAAACGCTTTATATATGGCTGGCTGGCTATCATGGTCTTATTGGCGATTTGTGCAGGAATTGGGCTGTTGCTTGCAGACATCTGCCGGCATTACGGTCTGGCGGGTTTGTTTGCAGAGGCGATGATTGCGGCACTGTTTCTCGCCCAGAAAAGCCTTGCTGATCATGTCATGGCTGTTTACAATGCCCTGGAAAAGGGCGGGGTTATACAAGGGCGCAGCGCTGTTTCCATGATCGTGGGCCGTAATCCGCATGCGCTTGATAAAAACGACATTTGCCGCGCGGCAATTGAAAGTCTTGCTGAAAACAGCTCTGACGGTATCATTGCCCCTGCTTTCTGGTTTATGGCACTGGGGCTTCCAGGGCTTTTTGCCTATAAAATGCTTAATACGGCTGATTCCATGATCGGGTATAAAAATGCACGCTATGCTGCATTTGGTTTTGCTGCGGCCCGGCTGGATGATGTGGCTAATTATATTCCCGCCCGCCTGACAGGCAGTCTGGCTGTGCTGGCTGTTTTTTTCATGAGTGGCAGGGTTACTGCAAAACGGGCATGGCAGATTATGCTGTGTGATGCCCGTTATCATTGCTCACCCAATGCCGGCTGGCCGGAAAGTGCTTTTGCAGGCGGGCTTGATATCCGCCTTGCCGGCCCGCGTCATTATGGCACCGCCAGGGTTGATGAGCCGTTTCAAAATGTTGGCGGCAAAGAACCTGACAGCGCCGATATTCTAAAGGCGCTACGTCTTTTCTGGACAGTTATGAATATTGTCACTGGTTTGACTGCCGGTATCACGATTCTTTTCAGTATTTATGCCGGTATATAATTTTTTCTGAAAATAAGAAAAATCACCTGGTTAACGGTTTCAGCTTCTTTCTTCATCTTTTACAGTTCTTGTAATGCGCCGGGTATAAGGTAATCCTGCAATGAGAAGAGCAATAAAAAAGACAAAAAGCATTGTGGCGGCCCGCATGGCTCCCTCTGTGCCGCCAGGATTGTTCAGGCCCGCCAGATTGGCGACCATGCCTGCAAGAGCAGCGCTTAATGCCGCGCCGAAAAGCTGGACGGATGTCAGCGAGGCACTCGCCAGATCAGCATCTTCATTGTGAGCATATTGCAGGATGCGTGTAAGCAGATGCGGCCAGATTATTCCCGAGCCGATGCCGATTATCAGGAGCGCAATGGATATGAAGGTCAGGAAATAAGCCGATGCCATATGGCCGGGAATAAGAAAAAACAAAACAACCATGCCGGCAAGGCAAAGCAACGGTGAAAGCATAATAATATATGGCAACCTGCGGGTATCAATACCGGAACTGGGTACTGAGCCGCATGTCCAGCCAATACTCATCAGGGAAGCAAGATAACCTGCCAGCAATGGCCCTAATCCATGCAGATTTTGCAGGAAAAGCGGCAGGTAGAGTTCTGCCCCGTTAACAACGGTCATCTGAATCAGTATTATGATGTAAATGGAAAAGAAAATCGATTTCGGAGAAAAGGATCCCTGCGGCAATATTCTGTGCCTGGCTTGCCCGTCAACAAGTGCCAGAAGCAAAAGCAACAGAAAACCAATCAGCAGACCGGCAATTTTAGCCCATGTCGGTTCCATGGCGCTTCCGGTTGAAATGACAAGCACCAGTGCCGTTAGAAGTGCAAGCTGTAAAAGAGGCAGGGAATTATCTGATTTTTCCGTACGTTCCGTCTGCCGGGGCAGAACGGCAAAAGCAATAATGGAAAATATAACCGCCAGACAGCCAACCAGCCAGAATGATGCCCGCCAAAGGTCATATTCGGCAAAGATGCCGCCGATTGCCGGCCCGAACAGGGTTGATATTCCCCACATCCCTGAAATAAGCCCCATAGCGCGAGGCCAGAGCGGGCGCTCAAATACAATCCGCACCATGCTGTAGGTGAGAGAAAGCAAAAGCCCGCCGCCAAAACCCTGAACAAGCCGTGCCAGCAGAAAAACCGGCATGGATGCGGCATATCCGCAACCGAATGTACCCAGAGAAAAAACCAGAGCAGCAATGATATATGTCAAACGAGGGCCAATATGCGTGAGCACCTGGCTCACAATACTCGCACCAACGAGAGATGCTGTAATAAAAACAGTTGCTGCCCAGGAATAATAGTTCTCACCGCCAATATCGCGCACCAGCGAGGGAAGAATAGTCACAACAATATAAACATTGACCGCATGCAGCGCAACGCCGCCGGCGAGCGTCAGCGAAAGAATGCCGCTTTTGCCTGATAACAGTGCACTCCATCCCGTTTGCTGCTCTGACATGATGATCCTGTTTGTTGCATTTATCAGGAAGACCCGTAAAAACCGGATTTTTCCGCAGAAATACGATCCGGAAAAAACGGGCCGGAAATTTTGCAATTTCTCCCGAACGACAGCTTAATTCAAGCCGCAGCCATCGCCTTTTTCAAGTTTTCATCAATTTTATCAAGAAAACAGGTTGTTGAAAGCCAAGGTTGATCCGGCCCGATCAGAAGAGCAAGATCCTTGGTCATAAAACCGGATTCAACCGTCTCGACACAGACTTTTTCAAGCGTCGCCGAAAAGTTCTTCAATGCTTCATTGTTATCCAGTTTGGCCCGATGGGCAAGCCCGCGTGTCCAGGCAAAAACTGATGCAATCGAGTTGGTAGAGGTTTCTTCCCCTTTTTGATACTGGCGGTAGTGGCGCGTTACTGTGCCATGTGCCGCTTCTGCTTCAACGGTTTTGCCGTCGGGTGTCATCAGAACTGAAGTCATCAGCCCAAGTGAACCAAAGCCCTGCGCTACAATGTCGGATTGCACGTCGCCATCATAGTTTTTACAGGCCCAGACATAACCGCCCGACCATTTGAGCGCTGAGGCAACCATATCGTCGATCAGGCGATGTTCATACCACAATTTGCATTTTTCAAATTCTGCTTTGAACTCTTTATCATAAATTTCCTGAAAAATATCCTTGAAGCGGCCATCATAAGCTTTGAGAATGGTATTCTTCGTTGAAAGATAAACCGGGAAATTACGCTGTAGGCCATAGTTGAACGAAGCGCGGGCAAAATCGCGAATTGAATCGTCAAGATTATACATGGCCATGGCAACGCCGGCATCGGGTGCGTCATAGACTTCGTGTTCGATAACCTTGCCATCTTCACCGACAAATTTAATGGAGAGCTTGCCTTTTCCGGGAAATCTGAAATCTGTTGCGCGGTATTGATCACCGAAAGCATGACGCCCCACGATAATGGGCCGGGTCCAGCCTGGAACGAGCCGCGGGACATTTTTGCAGATAATCGGTTCGCGAAAAATCACACCGCCAAGAATATTGCGGATTGTGCCATTGGGTGATTTCCACATTTTCTTGAGGTTGAACTCCTCAACGCGCGCTTCATCCGGTGTGATTGTCGCGCATTTCACACCAGCGCCATATTGTCTGATGGCATGGGCGGCATCCACGGTCACCTGATCATCCGTGGCATCACGGTTTTCAATTGAAAGATCGTAATATTTCAGGTCAATATCAAGATAAGGGTGAATGAGTTTTTCTTTGATGAATTGCCATATAATACGTGTCATCTCATCGCCATCCAGTTCGACAACCGGATTTTCCACCTTGATCTTTGTCATGCGCGGTTCCTTTCAAATTGAAATGCGCCTTTGCTATATCACCGTGCTGGCTGTTGGCAAAGGCTTAAAACATACCTGTGACGGACTTTTGAAGATAAATAGATACGAAAGCAGATAAAACCAAAACCGGTAAAATAGGTGGTTGTCAGTTTCTCTCTTTCTGGAGTAACAGTTGGGGCACTGCAAATACCGGCAGCATGATAACTTTCTGACACAGTGAGAGAGGCATGATCACTTTAGGCAAATTAACGAAGATTGAACTTCGTGATATTTGGAAATCAGAAGCGCAGGACTTCACGCCTTGGCTCGCGCAGCCGGAAAATCTGACAATTCTGGCTGAAACGCTGAGCATGGAACTGGAGATTGAGGCACGGGAGCGAGAAGTCGGTCCGTTTCGAGCAGACCTGTTATGCAAAGACCTTATTGATGATTCCCGGGTATTGATTGAAAATCAGCTTGAACGCACAGATCACTCTCATCTTGGTCAGCTCCTGACCTATGCATCAGGACTTCAGGCCGTCACGATCATCTGGATAGCTTCGCGTTTTACAGAGGAGCATCGTGCAGCACTCGATTGGCTTAATGAAATCACGGATGAGCGGTTCCGCTTCTTTGGGCTGGAGGTGGAACTTTGGAAAATCGGTGACAGTACTGCTGCGCCGAAGTTCAATATTGTTTCTAAACCTAACGAGTGGACCCGTTCTGTCACACAACGTTGCCGTACTGAAAATGGCACGCTGAGCGAAATCAGGAAACTGCAATTGGATTTCTGGACCGCTTTGCAAAGTGCGCTTGAGGGACATCAATTTCTCCGTTCACGCAGGCCGGAACCACAACACTGGACGACATTCCCGATTGGACGAGCCGGATTACGTCTCGCAGCAACTCTGGATACAAGAAAAAATCGCCTCGGTGTTGAACTTTATCTAAACGATGAAAATGCAAAAGCATATTTCTCCCGGTTGAAGGAGGATCAGTCGGCAATTGAATCCGAACTGGCTGTTCAACCGGAATGGCAGGAGCTTCCGATGCGTCGCGCGTGCCGCATTATAACATACTTGCAGGTTGCTGATCTTTTTGACGAAATGCAATGGCCGAAATTTATAGAATGGTTCGTCAGGACGCTTGAAACATTTTATCAAACGTTTCACAATCGGGTACTGAATTTAAATTGATCGCCTGGCGAGGTAGAGGCAACAGTTGATAATGTCGACGATTGATATTCTGTATGACCGGGACATGGAAGTTTCACGTAAATCTGGTTTCTTTGAAAGCCTATTGGAAGGCGCGGTGATCACTACCAATCTTGAAAAGGCTCTGGCTCAATATTCTCAGTAGAGAGGCGATGTCAGGATTCAGGGCTTATAGTTTCATGACAAAGGAAAAACCTGTTGAAATCAAGATTCCATACTGAATGATTCCGGGCAAGACGGCAAAACAGATGGCGTAGCTGGTAATATGACTGACAAGTACGGCAGTGTTTGAAAAAAGCAATGCCCTGGCTTGCGGTAATGGCCGGAAATACGGGCAACCGCGCTTTGGATTTAAAGAACAGCATCATTTACCGCGAGCGTATGGCCTTGTCTGAAAATATAAAAGCCGGGATGACACATCGCAGATGTTTCTCTGGCTGATACTTCTGCAATATCATTATCAGGGCTGGTTTTGTTTTTATGAGCCGGCAGCCTGACGTCTTTTGAACTCGAGTTCGGTTTCAACTCTGCCGGGCCGGAACAGCGCTGTGTTTCACATGTATGGATTGCGATTGATGGCCGCTTTTTTACGGCAACAGTCAAAGCCGTCCGGTTTTTGCCGGGATGAGAATTGATACATGGATTGGCCGGTGAGGTATCTGCTCTGATGGGGAACAGGATTTGTCAGAAAAATGGAAAGTGACAAATATTTCGGGTAAAGCTCCGTGCCGGCACAAGACCTCTTGATATGGAAATCAATTCAAAAGGGGAAATGCGTGGTTACTGCGGTTATGACGGTTTCGGCAGAACAGTCAGGATTAATCATGATCAGGTCCAGTTCTGGCCAGATAGCGGCAACATGACTGGTGCATTGATACGGCGGAAATATGTCCTTATTTGATGCTCTTTCCGGGGTCGTAAAAGAAGCGGGGTTCTTTGATGGCAGTCACTGCGAAGTTCTGGTTTTTATGTGCGGGTGAAGCAGCCTGAAAAGTCCGGCGGATTCTCACCATCAGATTTTTTAATTTGCAAGATATTCAAGACTGATTTCAGGTATATTTTATTATTGAAAATTTAAACAAACAGGATATTCTTTTCTAAAAATATTAATTATATATAATATTATTAATTTATAATATTAATTTTTAAATATTTAACATATATAATAATTATCTGTTGATTATAAAAATGATTTATTTACAATTTTTTATTTTTATATTAGGATAGATATCCTGTTTCTTGAAGATAATTGTGGTTATATGTAAAAAAAGCTTCTGTAACCCTTGCTCGCTCATTTTTTAAATGATAGAAACGAAGGTGCGTATCAAATCGGGGATAGCTGTATTTATTGTTTGTGGGGATTTGTAATCGGGGGGCATTCCTTGCAAAATGTATTCAAGCTGCATCTTTCTGTAGAGCAGATATTGTTTTGCTGTATAGGGGGGTGACTCTGCCGTACAGGTTTGGCTTTCATCAGTTATGCCGGTTTTGCGCGTGTTTTGCTTGCCGACTGTAGTTGGCGGGCAGAAAGCAATCCCGTTCGGGATAATGAAACTGCGCTAAAAAAACAGGAGTTTTATATGAAATCTATTTTGGTTAAAGCTTTTATGGCTTCAACAGTTATTGCGTTCGGGGCGGGATCCGCCCTTGCTGCGGTGGATCATGACGAATTGGTAGTCAGGCTTCAGATCGTTGATGGTTGTACTGTCAATTTTGATATGGGCAGGGATATGAATCTTGGTAATTATGCCACTCTGGCCAATCCTCTGCAGTATCCTTCTTCTTTTTCCGTCCGTTGCACTTCAAGTGGTCAGGCGACGGGGACAGCGTATTCGGTTGAACTGGGTGCTGGCGACTGGCCGATTACAGCCGGAAGTACAGACCAGCGTCGGATGAAGGGAGTCAACAACGGAGAATTTATCCGCTATCAGATTTTTCAGGGAACCAGGCCTGGTAAAATCTGGGGATTGAGAGCTGACGGTAATGATATTACAGGCACAAGATCTGCAAACGAGACTGACGCCACTACTGATCGGCATGATTTCCTCGTTTATGTTCCGTCCCAGGATACGCCGACTGCTGATTATTATACGGATGGTGTAACGGCTACACTCACATATGATCTTGATAATGGCAATTGATAATGGCAATATTTTCTAGATATTGTGCATCTTGATTGGGAGGAGGCTTCTTGAATCCTTGGAGAAGCCTCCTTATCCTCTCTGCTTTGATTATTATTATATTTTCATGCTGTATTATTGTCAGATATGCGGCGTGTCCGGGGTCTTTGCGGATGTGTTTTGTTTGATGGGGGAGCTTTCATGAGGTTCAGGTTTCTTTTCCTTGGTTTTGTGCATGTTCTTTCTGCTGTTTTTTTTGCTGGTTGGGGATATGCGGCCAATCTGACTGTTATGCCGACTTCGCTGATGCTGGAGCCGCCAAAGGTTGCCGGTATTGTTACAATTCGTAATGAAGGGCGTATGCCCGTGAAAATGCAAGTGCGTATTTTCCGTTGGGCGCAGAAGGGAGGCCGCGATGTTTATTATCCCACAACAGATGTTGTCGTCAGCCCGCCCTTTGTGACAATAAAAGGTGGGGATGATGGCAATATACGTGTTGCGCGCACATCCCAGGAGCCGCTTGTCGGACTGGAAAGTTACAGGCTGATTGTTGATGAGTTGCCGAGTTCAAGGGTTCGCAGGCCGGTAACTTCTTCGCATGCGCTGGTAGAAGTTGTGACGCGGCAGATATTGCCGGTAATTTTCTCGCCGGGAACTGCTGGATCTGAAAGGGATTCTTCTGCGCTTGTTTTTCATGCGAAGGCTGTAAGGGGTGGGTATCACATTACGGCAGTTAATACCGGAGCAAGGCTTGTGCGTCTGGGGCCTGTTGTTCTGTTGGCGGGCGGGAGGAAAATTGGCGGTCTGGATCGGGCTGCCGGTAATGTTCTGCCCAAATCGGAATTTACTTTTTTTGTTGCGGCGAAAGGCGGAGGAACGCCGCAGGTGATTCGGGTGTTGAACGGGGAAACCGGTACAGAATATCCAGTTCAGTAATCTGGGATATAAAAGATTGCACGTGCCAATTGCAAGGGCAGCAGGGAGGGCTGTTGGCGAGATATTTATTGGGGAATGCAGCTTGTTTTGTTGAGTTGTAGTAAAGGTTGCGGGGTGTTGGGGATTATGAATGGTGGGGTCTTACTGGATAGCAGCTATTTATATCGGCTGCATACTGCCTTTTTGAGAGGTAGTATAGTGGCAGCTGTTGCTTTTAACCTTTCGGTGCTGACGGCAGGTCGGCGCGTATCTGCGCAGGAGCCGGTCAGCCTTTCTCAGGGAGTTTCTCTTGCAGATATAGGCCATTCATTCCAGGGCGTCGATGAGGATATCTATCTGAATGTGATCGTTAATGGCGAGATGCGTAAGGATATGTACGTTTTTCATCAGCAGGACAATGGTGATTTTATTATCCGGGGAGATGATTTGAGAGCAATAGGCCTTGTTCCTGCCAAGGTGGCGGAATTGGGGAATGGATGGATTGACCTTTCTGCCTTGCCGGATGTGATACACTCTTATGACCCTCAGGAGGATGCCATTGAGTTTGTTACGGCCAATCAAAATGCACTGGTGCCTTATGCCGTGAGTATCAATTCCTGGGCAAAGCGTGAGAGCAGTGAAGAAAACGAAAAACCCCGTTCCGATCTTGCCGCAGTTGTCAATTACAGTTTTTATGCCAGTTCCGGGGCCAGATATGTCAGGGATGTTTTTGATTTCAAGGGTGTGTCGGGCAATATAGAAGGACGTGTCTCCAGTCGGTTCGGCACGTTTAACAGTGGACATTTGCTGACTTATTCCGGAAACATGGATGATATATACAATAGTGTGCGTCTTGAAAGTTACTGGTCTTATTCTGATCCTGAAAAGCTTCTTACTTATCAGGCGGGTGATTTTGTTTCACGCAGCTTGTCCTGGAGTCGTTCTGTGCGTCTTGGCGGTTTCCAGATATTGCGCAATTTCAGTTTGCGCCCGGATCTTGTGACAATGCCATTGCCTAATTTATCCGGTTCTGCTGCCGTTCCATCAGCGGTGGATCTTTATATCAATAATGCGAAACGCGTGACGGAGAATGTTCCCGTCGGCCCGTTTTCATTGACTGATATGCCTGTTGTTTCCGGCAGCAATACGGCCCGTCTGGTGGTGCGTGACGCCCAGGGACGCGAGACAGTTACCGAGATGTCTTTTTTCGGTTCTTCTGATATGCTTGCAAAAGGTTTGCTGGATTTTTCAGTCGAAGCAGGGGTGCCGCGCCGGTATTATGGCAGCCGTTCCAATGATTATGACGGGAAGTTTTTTGCATCCGGGACAGCCCGTTACGGCTTGACTGATAATCTTACCGTTGAGGGTCATGCAGAAGCGGGAGGCAATTTTTTAAACGGTGGAATTGGAGCTGCATTTACTTTATGGGATTTTGGCCAGCTCTCGCTTGCCGGAAGCACCAGCACTTATAAAGGGCGTAGCGGGCAGCAGCTTGCTGTGGAACTTCAACTGCAAAAATGGGGTCTCTCACTTTCTGCCCGCACACAGCGGACATACAGCAATTATAATGATATTGCCTCTGTCGTGGAAGTGCGGACGCGTGATCTGGATCGTATCGGGGACTGGAACCCGGATGATGATCCGCGTGAAGGTTTTCCATATCTTTATTCGGATGCGAGACCGCCAAGGGCAGTTAACCAGGTTTCGCTTGGTATTCCTCTGCGGTTTGACCCGGCAAGCCTTAATTTTGTTTATACAGAAGTGAAGAACTGGGATATTGAAGATTCCAGATATCTGGGCTTTTCTGTATCCAGGAATTTGGGCCGCAGGGCTTATAGTTATATCAATGCTTTTCAGGATCTCAAGAGATCGAATTCCTACAGTATTTTTGCCGGTTTAACGATTATGCTGGATGACAAGCATAGCGTTTCTTATGATGTGAACAACGATCATTATGGCACAAACCTTACCACCCGGTTGAAACGCCAGATGGGAGGGGGCGTTGGTGATTACGGATGGACGCTTCGTGACATAGAGGGTAACCGGCAACAGCGTGGGGCATCGGGAAGCTATCGTACGCCGTTTGCTCTTGTTGCCGGCTCTGTTGAACAATATGAGCATAACTACCGGGCGACGGTGGATGTCAGCGGTGCACTTGTTTTTGCTGATTACAGTGTCATGCCTTCCAATATGATTTATGACTCTTTTGCTGTCGTGAATGCGGGCGCACCGAATGTAAGTGTCTATCATCAGAACACATTTTATGGAAAAACGGGCCGGAATGGAAAGATCGTTGTGCCGAGACTGACAGCCTATCGTAAAAACCGTCTCAGCATTGATATGGAAACGCTTCCGCTTGACACCCTGGTTACTGAAACAGACGTGCTGGTGACCCCTGCTTATCAAAGCGGCATCGTTGAGAATTTTGGTGCTGCGGTTAAATCTGATTATGTCTTTGTGTCATTGCAGGATGAAAAGGGAAATTTCATTGAAACAGGATCTTATGCCGAGATTGCAGGCAGTAAAAAGGGGTTTGATGTGGCTTATGACGGTATGGGAATTTTGCCGGCAAAGGGTCTTAAGTATCCTGTAATCCTGATGGTGGAGCGTCCTGATAATAAATTCTGTCGGGCGACATTGAATTCTCCGGGTAAACGCGGAGTTACTTCCGGTGCTCGTGTACTGGTCTGTGTGCCCGCTTCAGAAAACGCTGTTTTGCAGTGACTGTGTACTGAAATCAGAGGCGAGGAGGTGGGCCGCTGCTGTGCAATGCATTGACTGGCAAGGATTATCGATCGTTTATTGTTTAATTATATGTTGCAGGAGGAACAGATGACCAGTTGCAAAGAAGTTATCAGTTATATTTTCGGGTTCTTTTCACATGGCAAGGCAGTTTTCTTTCTGTCATTTTACAGGGGTGCAGGAAAACAGGCGGTTATGGGACTGGTACTTTCCTTTATCTGTTTTTTTCCGGGTCGGGTTTATGCCCAGACCGGGCAGAATGGATGGTTTTGGCCTGATGCGGTTATATGTGAAATTGATACGGGTACGCCTGTTGATTTTGGCAGGGTTGACGGCACACTTTCGTCTCCTGCATCGTTGGCGGGCAAGTTTCAGGTGCAGTGTTCCAGTCAGGCTTACCGGACGGCTGACCAGAGCACAGATATGATGGCTGAAGCAGCGTTTTGCCTGACAATCCAGGGTGAGGCGCCCCGCTATCTGGTTAATACCCGGGATCCTGCTTATAAAATTCCATTTAATTTTTACCATTCAGCGCAGGGCGACAGTTTGCCCGCAGGAAACGGTGCGCAAGGCAATCCGATATGGAGTCGTGGACAGAGATCTCCCGGTAATGTGATCGGCAGTCCTGTAATTATTCCATTGGAGGGGGCGTTTGTTGCCAGGATTGATCCCGCCAAGCTGGCAGTGCCCGCTGGTATTTATAAGGGCACTTTTACTATAGAACTGGCATCAGGCGCCAGACTGCGTGGTGATTATCCTAATATGAATACGCCGTATGCATGTGCAGCTTTTCCCGTGCAGGGGGTTGTCGGCAAAGTTACCGTAGTGGTTACCATTGAGGACAGCTGTAATATTAATATATCACAACATGTGAACTTTCCCAGGACAGCATGGCTGTACTATGCCCTGCGTGGGCAGGGAGTAATTTCTGTGCGTTGCAGTGACAAGACGAAGTTTCAGGTTGGCATGGACAAAGGACTTCATGGTGATTCACCGCGGGATCGCCTGATGAAGGTGGAAAATGGCCGCGGGGCCACAATCAGCTATAATTTGTACAAAGATTCTGCAGGTAGTGAGGTGTGGACCGATGAATGGAATACGCCGAATGTTCTGCACGATACGGGAACCGGGCAGACTCGAAATTATGTTGTTTATGGGATTGTTCCGCCACAGGGGCCATATAAACCATATGGCACATATTCTGATACTGTTCTTGTTGAGATAAGGGTGGAATAAATCTGGTCATTCGGGTTGAATGAAAAGAATTATCAATTTGAAGTAAATATTAAAGTGAAATAGAATATTTTTTGGTAAAGGATCGATTCTGTAGTTTGTTTTTATGTGGTTCATGAATTATTGTGAGTATATGTGAAGTAAAATGATTTTAAATTCAAATAAAAATATTGCTGTTGATGCGGGAAGCGTTGTGTCCGCCTCTGTGGCCGAATCTCAGAGCTATGTTATTTCATTCGGGATAAATGAAATCAGCAATTATGCCCGTTGGGGAGATGATCTCATTGTGGAGTTATCATCGGGGCAGACTGTGCGTATCAATAATTTTTTCATCAACGGGCCGGCTTTTCATGGTTTGGTGCTGGTTGATAATGGCAGGCAGGTGCAGGTCGATTTTTCACATGCGATAGTGAACAGTGATGATGGTATAGCTGATAGCCGGGTTCTTTATCAGCCGGCCAATGCATCCATATCTGTGACAAAACTGCTGGGTATATTGGGCGGTGTTGCTGCCGGGACAGCCGGTGCGGCTGCTATAATCAGTAATAAAGACGATGGTTCGGGGGCAGATAACAACAGACTTCAGAAGCCGGCTGTTGCAGCGAAGAATGATAATGATCCGCATTCTGATCCTGTTTTGATTGCAAACGAAGGATATACTAATGACTCAACCCCGATCCTTGATGGAGAAGGCGCGGTTCCCGGTGGGAGGATTATTATCAGAATCAACGATGGAAAGCCGGTTTTCGTAACAGTTAATAAAGATGGAACCTGGAATTATACTCTGCCTGAACTTCCTGATGGCGAGTATGAAGTGCGTATTAGCCAGAGGGATAATTCCGGACATGTCAGCGATGAGACGTCGTTTAGATTTACTGTGGACACAGAAGCGCCGGATGTTCCTGTACTTGAAAAGGCTGAGGATTATGTCACCCCTGATGCCCCGGTTTTGGGCGAGGATGGCAAATGGTCGCAGGCGCCGGGACATGGTGAGATCAAGGCAGGCGGCATTACAAATGATGCAATGCCTACTTTTTCCGGTACAGGTGAACCCGGTTCGACCATCAGGATTTATGATGGAGACAAGGTTGTTGGCGAAGGTGTTGTGGATAAGAACGGGAACTGGTCTGTCGGGCTGAAAGATGTCCTTTCAGATGGCCATCATGATCTGCATATTACTGCAACTGACAAGGCAGGAAATGAGAGCGGAAAAAGTCCGGATTTTCCGATAGAAATTGATACGAAGCTGCCTGGCCAGCTTGATCTGAGGAATATTGAATTATACGAAAATCCCGATGAATTCCCTGATGCAGGACCGATAGAAAAAGATAAAGACGGTAATTGGGTGACAGACAGCCTTCGCCCCGTATTCAGGGGCAGGGTTGGTGATATTGATGCTGTCTGGGTTGAAATAATAGATGGCAACAGCAAGGTGGTTGCTATAGTTAAAGTTGAAAACGGAGAATGGAATTGGCAGCCGGATCAGGATTTGACTGCCGGTTATCGTAATTATCAGTTCAGAGCGGTTGATGCTGCGGGTAATCGTGGTCCGGTGGTAAAGTCTCCTTCGATTAATATAGGGGACAGACTGGAGGCTATCCTGGAGGAACACACCAGTATGCACGATTCCCACCATTCAGTGGATAATGGTCAGTACAGTTCTTCTTCAGACAAACACCACCCCGGTAATACAGATGGGAAGGGCAATACTGCTTCTGAGCAATTTGATGCGAATGTTTTTGCTGATCATAAATACAATATTTCAGATATGCATAATGCCGGTTTGTTGCGCGGGCATTATGACGGATTGCACGAAATGGCTGATGATCGGACGCAGGTTGCGGGTACGGAAAAGCAGACCGGCAGTGCATTTGTAGAAATACATAATGCTACTGATGCGGCAAGTGATGGTGCAGAAGGAAGAGGCTTGCAGGAAATTCATGTGATATCCGGAAGAGATGAGCAGATTCATGATGGCGATAAAGGTCAGGGAGGAGAGCATACAGATGCTGTGTTTCATGGGCAGGATAGTGGAATAGAGCCTGTAGAATTATCTGATCTGTTCCATTCCGGTTCGCAGATGGGAGAAGCGCCATCTGTGTCTGCTCTGGATTTGCTGTCTGCGGAGATGCCATCTGTGCCGTTAAATGGTGATTCAGATTTGGATATGGCAGCTGTTTACCAGCAGCTTATTGTTTGACTGTAATTTTCAATATGTATTCCTGGCAATATAATTGATTGATTATATTTCTTTTCCAGGGGTAACGGGGAATTGAGATCCGGTTTTGAAAGCGGTCTGGATTTCCGGGTTCTGGAGTGTTCGTATATGGTTATCTGTTTTATATGCACGATACCTGAAAAGGCAGTGACTGCAATGAGAAGTGGTTTTTTGGGCAGAAAAAAAGCTGCTGAAATGATATCAGCTTTTCTTTAAGTTATATTATGAAGAAGTCTGTCTTTATCCTTTCATTTTCTGCTGTTATCTCTCTTTCAGGATGTTGTGTACCGGGAGGAGGAATTGCTTATGGCTCTGAAATGGCATTGTCTCCGCTTCCTGCATCTTCGAAGGTAAGAAAAACTGCAAAACTGAACTCAAGTACATCAATTCCGCAGGGCAAGGGATATAATACAATCGGCATGCAGGATATTGGGCTTTCTGATGCAATTGGCATTGCCATTGCGCGGCATCCTGATGTAGGCAAGGCTACAGCAGTGGTTGTGCAGAGCAATGCGCAGATAGCGGTTGAAAAATCTGCCTGGTATCCGACGCTGCAATATGGTGTTGATCCTGGTTACAGCCGTTATTATGGTGGTAACAACAGTAGCAGCAGTTCGACAATCCGGGGAACTGTGGGTGCAAATCAGCTTATCTATGATTTTGGCCGAACTTCAAGCCGCATTGGTGTTGCACGCGCAACCTATGAAAAAGATCGCTTTTTGCTGAAAGATACCATTGAAAATGTTGCTTATAATATGGCGGCAGTTTTTATTGAACTGACTGCATCTCAGGAATTGATCAAAGCTGCCGAGCGTGAATATGAATCTATGCGCAGCACACGGGAAAAAATTGCCAGGCGTGTTCAGGGTGGTTTGTCGGATGCGGTTGATCTCAATCAGGCGGATGTGGCAATCCAGAGGGCGCGATATGATCTTTTATCTGCACAGACACGCTATGATGTTGCTGCCGGGCGTTTTGCCGAGATTACGGGCGTACGTCCTCAACAGGTTGCGTCTCTTGATAAAACGGCTCAGTTTATCAGGGGGCTTGGTTCCAGTCATAAAAATATTGATAGTACACCAAGTGTGTTGGCAGCTGATGCAGAGGTTAAGGCTGCGCTTGAAAGGGTGCGGCTTGCCAAAGCGGAGCACTATCCTGCTATTAATCTTGGGGTCAGTCAGCAAAAGGCCGCACATCAGCGTAATGTCACAAATGACAGTACGTTTATCGGTTTGCAGTTGAGTGGGTCGTTCAACACAGGTTTCAGGGAAAAGCACCAGGTTGATGCTGCTCAGGCAGAACTTAATGCTGCCCGGCAATCAAGCGAGAGCGAACGCCTTGTCATCCGCACAATGCTGGGTTCAGCAGAGATGGAAGCGAAAGGTGCAACTGCCCGGATAGATAATTCGCGTCAGATGATGGCACTTTCTCTCACATCGCGTGATCTCTACTGGCAACAGTATACACTTAATAAGCGCCCGTTGTCGGATGTTGTTAATGCTGAACGCGATACATTCATGGCGGAAAATGATCATGTTTCGGCGATAGCTGATTATCTGAATGCTATTATCAAGTCATATACAGCTGTTGGGGAGTTGGTGGAGCGTATGCGCGCACACCGGTAAATGTCGGCATGGGTAAAATGGTAGGGATATCTGCATGGCGAGTAGTCTAAAGAGTATTTCGATTCATCCTTTTGATGCATCGAAATGGAGTGATATTTTATTGCTGGCTGCGCGCCAATTGGGGGTATCCTCATCACCTGAACTGGTGCGTAACGCATCGGCGTGGGCGAAAAGTGAAGATACTGATCAGGCTGTTATTGATATTGCCCTGGCATCGGGCTTATCGGCAACTTTTATTGAGGTTGACCGGCAATCTCTCTCGCGCACGATGTTACCTTGTGTTGCTGAAATCGGTAAGGAATACGGGCTGATTACCTCCTTTGATGAAAAGCAGGCGCTTGTTAATTTTGTTGTCAATGGCAGTTCGTTTGAGAGACGTGTGCTGCTTGAGCGTTTGTTCAAGACTGGCAGGAAGCGTTTCCTTTTGCTGGATCGGCATGAGGTTGTCCGCGATGACCGCCTGGATCACTATCTTGAAGACAAGCCGGAGTCCTGGTTGCGGGGTATATTTACCAGCAACTGGTCTGTTATGGTGCAGCTTGGTCTGGGTTCGCTTTTCGGTAATCTGCTTGCTATTGGTACGTCGCTTTTTGCGATGCAGGTCTGGGACCGTGTTGTTCCGGCGCGTTCCACCCATACGCTTTGGGTTTTGGCATCAGGCGTCGTATTGGCAATGGTTCTTGAATTTATTTTGCGTATGACGCGTGTTTCTGTGACTGATTATTTCGGTAAACAGGCTGATCTCAAGCTGTCGTCGATGTTCTTTTCGCGTGTGTTGAATATCCGTAATGATGTGCGCCCGCGTTCGCCCGGAACGCTGATTTCCCAGTTGCGCGATCTTGACCAGATGCGTGAATTTTTGACTTCAAGCACACTTGGTGTGTTGATTGATCTGCCGTTTGTAGCAGCCTTTCTGTTTATTATCTGGATGTTGGGCGGTATTTTGGCGGTTGTGCCGATTGCGGCTATTCCATTGATTATTCTTCCTGGCATTATTGCCCAGATACCGTTGGGGAAGCTGGCCAACGCCGGTATGGATGATGCGGCCTTGCGCAATGCAATCCTGATGGAGTCCATTTACCGGGTAGAAGATATCAAGTTATTACAGGCTGAACCCCGGTTTCGAAAACTGTGGAATGAAGTTAACAAAAACAGTGGTGAAATCAGTTTGAAGCAGCGCAAATGGGCTGCCATGCTGATGCATTTCTCACAAATGATGCAACAGCTTGCCTATATGGGTGTGGTGATTGTCGGTGTTTATGGAATTTTTGATGCCAGGCTGTCGTTTGGTGCTGTGCTTGCCTGTTCCATTCTGACAAGCCGGACAATTGCACCGTTGGCGCAGATTCCTGTCATTCTGGGTAGATTGCAGAATGTCCGTATCGGCAAAAGGGCGCTGGATGGTCTTTTAAAGTTACCCGTCGATCACGATAGCAGGAAGGACTATTATCACAAGCCGGTTATTCTTGGAGATTATAAATTTTCCAATGTCGCCTACAGCTATGGTTCGATGGAAAAGCCGGCGCTTGTTATTCCGCAGTTGAATGTAACTGCCGGTGAACGTATTGCGATACTTGGTAAGGTAGGGGCGGGTAAATCAACCCTGTTGCGCATGCTGGCCGGATTGTCAACACCGGCACAAGGGCAGATCGCGCTTGATGGTACGCCTCTTGGACTGGTTGATATTGCTGATATCCGGCGCGATATTGGCGCTGTTTTGCAGGAAGCCAGCCTTTTTTACGGGACTCTGCGTGACAATCTCTTGATTGGTAATCCGCGCGCCAGTGATGAAGATATTCTGAAGGCGATGCATCTTGCCTGTGCTGACAGGTTGTTGCTCAATCAGCCGCACGGTCTGGATCTGAAATTGCGTGAAAGTGGCATTGGTTTATCTGGCGGGCAGAAACAGGTAATGATGTTGAGCCGTCTTTATCTGCGCGCGCCGAATGTTGTCATTCTGGATGAGCCAACGGCCTCTCTGGATGAAAGTTCAGAGCTTGCAGTATTGCAGAACATGCAACAATGGCTTGGCAACCGCACTCTGCTTGTTGCAACTCACCGTTATCCTGTTTTGGCTTTGGTTGATCGGATTATTATTATTGATAATGGCCGCATCATCCGTGACGGGCCAAAGGATGGTGTGCTGAAAAGTCTTGTGAATCCTCCATCGCAGAAAGATGGTATGCCGGCGCCATCCTCGAATAATGCAGAATCCCGGGCAGGGAGGTACGTCATATGATTTCCGATGCTCTTTTTACAATTTATGGTGTTACGCAGAAAGCGCGCATCATTTTATGGCTGGTTATTGCTATAATTGCCGTTTTTATCATATGGGCAATGTTTGCATCGCTGGATGAAGTTGCTGTAGGTGAAGGAAAGGTAATTCCATCCCAGAAAGGCCAGCTTATCCAAAATCTTGAGGGGGGGATTCTGGCTGTATTGGCTGTCAAGGAAGGTCAGACGGTTGATAAAGGGCAGGTACTTGCAGAGCTTGATCCTAAAAGGGCCCGCTCAAATCTGGAAGAGACATCGGCCCGTATTATCGGGCTGAAAGCCCGGGCTGCCCGGCTGGATGCCGAAATCAGTGATGCGACTGATATTGTTTTTCCAACGGAAATTGCCAATGTGAAAGATGTCACCAAACGGGAGAAAAATCTTTTTTTAACCAATCGTCGCGCATTCGAGGAAAATGTTGATAATCTGAACCGGCAATTGAAAATTGCAGAGGATCAGGTGCGGATAGCCAAATCACTTTTGGGCAGTGGTGCAGCTAGTGAATTTGAAATACTGCATCTTCAACAAACCATGATTGAGCTTTCATCCAGGGTTGCTGCGACCCGCAGCCAGTATTATGTGGCACTGCGGGATGATTATGCTAAAACCATGAATGAGCTTGAGCCGCTGGAGAAATCGCAAGAAGGCTTGAGTGACCAGTTAAACCGGACGGTTATTGTGGCGCCGACCCGGGGTATTGTCAAGGATATCCGGGTGACGACGATTGGTGGTGTTGTTTCACCTGGCGGTATCCTGATGGAAATTGTTCCGATTGAGGATCAGCTTTTGATTGAGGCGCGCCTCAACCCGCGGGATATCGCGTTTATTCACCCTAACCAAAGTGCAAACGTTAAAATTACAGCCTATGATTCGGGGGTTTATGGCTCTTTGCCGGCGGTGGTGGAATATATATCTCCCGATACGATTGAGGATGATGTTGACAAGCGTGTTTATTATTACCGGGCTTATGTTTTAACTGACCATAATTATCTTGAAACAAAGGACGGAAAACGGCACCCTATCCGTCCAGGAATGGTTACCACAACGGAAATCAAGACAGGTAATAAGACAGTTATCTCTTATTTGCTGAAACCATTGAACAGGGCGAGTGAAGCGCTACGTGAACGCTAGAGCAAAGATGAGCGTTTGCGTCGGATGGAACATCTGACGCGCGTGAAAATGGGATAGTTCAGGCAATCGGAAGCAGTATATCGCTCAATTTGAAATATTGAAAGTATTTACGGAACTGGTCTGATATCTTTGCCGATAGTTATGGTGATGATATTTTCAACGGTTGCGAGATGGGAAATGATACCTGTGATCTGCTGAATGGCGGGCGTAACATAATTCTTTATGAAGATTGATGTCAAAGGCGGAAACGGCGACAACAGGTCTGGCCGTTTTGCTGTGGATCAGAATGATCCTGCCCGTTATGTGGATAATGTTGCTGTTATTGATCCTGATAACAATATCGCTGATTATCTGTCTGTGCAATATAAGGGCAATAATGTTATGTTCTTTACTATTGATCGTATGCAGCGATGATATATTCGCTTTTCAGAGCTTGGCCGTATTGTCTGATGTTCAGGTTGATCTGAAGGTATTATTTGCAAATTACCAGATTGTGGTTTGGTCTCGGGGTATCTCTGAACCAAAGAAGGCCGGAAACCGTGGGACCCATGATTTTTCTTTATAATGTTATTTATTAATAATTATATGTTAAATTATTAATATGTTTTTTATAATATCATGGTTTTACGAAACCTTTCTTCTCCATAAAAGTTCTTTAACTGATGATAGCCCTTAGCCTTATGTTGTTGTGCGTTATCATTGGAAATACCATGAAATCAGCTCTGTTCGTGGCAGATTTCGCTTAAGTATGTTTGGAATGCGCAATGAACAGGAAGTTACTTTTGGGTATATGCGTTTTTCTTACCTGGTTTTTTCAGAAAGGGGTGCCGGTGCGTCAGCACAGAAAATTATTGCCGAGATTGATGTTCCAAAGCAGATCATGATAATTAAACGGTTCGGACAGATGCTTTACAACTGGAAAGTATCGACAGGACGTAATGGCTATAAGACACCAGGCGGTGTATACCGTCCGCAGCGTATGTATAAAATATGGTACTCAAAAAAATATAATAACACGCCAATGCTTTACGCTGTCTTTTTCGATCGCGGCTATGCAATCCATGGAACAAATGCTGTAGGCCATCTTGGCAGTCCGGCATCACATGGCTGTGTACATCTTGCAACAGGAAATGCTCAGGCACTTTATAATCTGGTCAATAAAATCGGTACTGACAATATCGAAATTGTTATTCGCAATTGATCAGTGTGGATCTGCTTTAGTATACAACTCAGATATTGCAAGGGTTGAGGTATGGCAATGTCGTAATGGTTGAAGCACATCTTGTTGTTATAAGGCTACAGAGAAAGACCGAAATTTATGTACAATCGGTACCCATCTAAAATAAGACAACGACGGGAACGCTTTTTTAATATCCCGGCGGTGGTAATTGCAATTATAATACTGTGTTTTTTTGCATATGTTATTCCTGCCTATTTCATGTCTTATGAGAAGGAAGACGCGTTTTTCGCTTCCTTTGGTTTTGTGCCGGTGTTATTTGCAATTGATCACGGGCTGATGACACGGCTGAGTGCTATCACATATTCTTTCCTGCATGGCAGTTGGACACATCTGGGTTTGAATATGACGTGGTTTATCATTTTCGGTTCTCCGCTTGCCAGTCGTCTTGGCAGTTTTTTCTTTTTGTTGTTCTGGATTTTTATGGCCTTTATTGCAGCGCTGACTCATTTTGTCTTTTATACAGACAGTACGGTAGCGCTTGTTGGCGCTTCCGGGGCGATTTCCGGTTTGATGGGAGCGGCTGCCCGCTATGATTTCCAGCATGTGCCTGAAAAATATCCTTCCAACCGTTCCGGATTTTCCGGTTCAGTTTTGCCAATGCGTGTTGCACTTCAATCGCGTACTGTTCTGGTTTTCGTTGGCGGCTGGTTTTTTCTTAATCTGTTGACGGGTATCATGAGCTACCCTGCCGGGGAGGAAGAAGGAAATGCAATCGCATGGGAAGCACACATAGGCGGCTTGCTGGCCGGCTTTCTGACAATCGGCTTTTTTGACAGACGTTCATCCTTACCACTCTAGGAAGGCTGCACCCGGAAGAGAAAAACGCTTCAAAGCTACAGCTTATGAATGATGATCAAGATAAGACCATGCCGCATAAAGGGCAATTGCCGCAGCATTTGACACGTTAAGTGATTTGATGGCCCCGGGCATATCAAGACAGGCAAGTGCCGAAACTGTCTGCCTTGTTTTTTGCCGCAAGCCTTTACCTTCCGCTCCCAGAACCAGCGCGATCTGTTTGCCTGAAAAGGTCAATTCAAGTGGCCGGGAATTTTCCGAATCAAGGCCAAGTGTCTGAAAACCTGTTTCATGAAGTGTTTCCAGTGCTTCTGCCAGATTCCGCACGGTGATATGCTCGATCAGTTCAAGTGCGCCCGAGGCAGCTTTTGCCAGAACGCCGGATTCCTGTGGTGAATGCCGGGCTGTTGTAATAAGGGCATCGGCCTTGAAAGCAACGGCAGAGCGCATAATAGCACCGACATTATGCGGATCTGTTATTTGGTCAAGAACAATAATCAATGATGAATCATGAAGATTATTCAGCTTCCCCGTAGCAAGTGGTTCTGTTTCAATCATGATTCCCTGATGAACTGCTTCCGGGCCGAGCTGATGATCCAGAGTTTTCGTGTCAGCCAACTCGACAGGGCAGGGCAGATCTGATTCATTCAGGCCAAGGCGGGCATGAGCATTCTTTGTCATGAGCAGACGGTGAATTTTACGGCGTGGGTTCTTAAGTGCAGTTTCAACCGTATGGAAACCGTAAAGCCATATGTGGCCTTCGGATGAAGTTACAGGCGTATGGCTTTTGCCGCCAGTTCTGGCGGCACGATGCTGACGCCGCAGGCGCGCATAATGAGAATCTTTCGGAGTTTTTCCAGTCATAAGGCTATCTGTATCTCTAATCCGTTTCGGCTGATAGATATATTTCGTGCCACAATTATCGATCAAATATCAAAGTTTGCAATATAACCAGTTGACAGAGCGGATGCTTATAGTCATAACGCCCCGGTATATATCAGTGAAAAGCATATAAAACATACAAACGGCTTGGCTTTTTTCGTGTGGAATACACGGATGCTTTATTGCAGAACTCCGCCGGTTGTAAATGGAGGGATGCCCGAGTGGTTAAAGGGGACGGACTGTAAATCCGTTGGCTTGGCCTACGTTGGTTCGAATCCAACTCCCTCCACCATTACAACGCAGGAGTTAATGCGCGCGGGTATAGCTCAATGGTAGAGCAGCAGCCTTCCAAGCTGAATATGCGGGTTCGATTCCCGCTACCCGCTCCAGTTGTATTTGTTATCGTTTTTGCCGGGGTGCATGTCTGCCGCAATATCGGATAATATAGCTGCAATTTTGAAAAAATAAATTAAAGAGCGTAACAAACAGCCCGGATTGAAACTTTTTTGCAGAGTAAAAGAATTTGTTTCATCTCAGGCATGTGGAATTAAGGCAGAGTTTTTATAACAAGGTATTGTCATCCATGAATATATCTGTATATAGATGCCGCATTAGCGGATTTTGTCATGTGAAAATGCACAGAATTTTTTGCACAGACTGATAGTCTTGATTTGTAAAGAGGCCGCAGATCAATTGTCTGGAGAAGTTGTTTTTTGCAGTCCTTGCATATTTTAAGTATCGTATGTGTATGGCGGCGGTGAAAGCGGTTGTTAATCGAATCATTGTTGCAGATCTGAAGGGATAGAGAATTTTATTCTGGACAGTCAGGTTCGGGTTGAGTGATTGGGCCAGATGAATTTGGTTGCAGGCTCTGGTTTTCGGGGCTTTAAAAGAGATGAGAGATCAACGGCGATGGCGAAGAGCAAATTTGAACGTAGGAAGCCGCATGTAAATATCGGCACGATTGGTCATGTTGACCATGGGAAGACGACGCTGACAGCAGCAATCACGAAGTATTTCGGAGAATTCCGCGCT
>Ga0153940_1000042_pt1 | contig 88281 bp, 86 predicted proteins | sample TSNJ024MetaG_FD_104736 | JGI IMG/M metagenome (GOLD analysis project Ga0153940, IMG submission 104736) | Attine ant fungus gardens microbial communities from New Jersey, USA - TSNJ024 MetaG | ecosystem: Host-associated > Fungi > Mycelium > Unclassified | place: USA: New Jersey, Brendan T. Byrne... | reverse complement strand
CCCCGGTCAGTATGGAAAATTTCAATTTCATCCAAGCTTCCCGGTACGGATTGGAAGGCTTTCTTTACTAAAGATGCTGTTTTGTGTAAACCGGCACTGTAGCCAATGATCTCCCGGTTGAAGAGGTCCACAAGTACACATAACAGCTAATGAACGCCCATCAAGAGTAGGCGTTTCAGGACGTTACTCCATCATTCCACCTATCAAATTATCAGTTCTCCGAACAACGGAAAACCGTTGCTCGTGCGCTGGCTTTCTACCGCCAGCGAACGAGTCGCACTCGTCCAGAAATCCATTTCCTTTGAGATTTCCGTACCTATTGTCCCGGCTCGGCGTGCCGGATTGTAAGGTAGATTATAAAAGTTCACAGCATGATTGAAAATCGCCGTAAGCTGTGCATGAATCGTTTTTAGATAATCGGCTGAATAACGTTTTCCCTTTTTATCCCGGTACGCCATTAATTCGTTCTGCCAGGCAATCACATCCTTTGCTTCTATTTCTGCTATCTTCCGGCTTCCGAAATACGGTAAAATCTTTGTCCGTATTACGTGACCTTTAGATTCCCAAGTGCTTTCTTTCACCCGTTGCTTCTTATCGGTCTCATAAACTTCAAAGAAGCTGCCAAATGTCATATCCATCTTTGCGCCCTGCTTGAGCATTGCTTCATGTTCCCACGCCTGGGCTTCCCGTTTTGTAGCAAACCCTCGTTTCTGTGTCTGTTTTCGCTCCCCTTTCCAATTAGTAAAGCGATATAACACCCGCCATGTTCCTGTGGCATTATCTTTGTAAACTGCCATTTTTTCTGTCCTCCTTCTTATTCGCTGTAACATACTTTCTTGTGAAAAAACATCGTATTCACACGTCCCATCACCGTCAAATATCCTTGCTTCTGCAACTCTACATTTAATTCCCGTACAATCTGATAGGCTTTGGACTTTGATACTCGTAATTCCGCAGCTACCTCATCTACCGTCATAAATGATTTTTCTGTCATATAGGCATCCCCTCCTTCCTCACTCTTTTTTGCCGCTCTCCCCGCACAGTTCCGGCAGGCAACCTTGCGTGGCGCTGTGCCGTATTCCTTTCCTTGACAGGCTCACTCATAGAGGTCATAGCCTGTTTCCCCGGAATCGTAACTGATTAGACGGTCATTCGCTTTAACTTAACTCTTTTTATTTAAGTATATATGCATAATACTAAATAAATTCCGTTAAGTCAAGTGGTTTTCAAGAAAATATTAACTTTTTTTATTTAAGTTATTCTTGCTATTTCTATTTCCTCATGCTATACTAGGTTCAACAAATTTGTTTAACTGTTTAGTCATGCGCAGATGATAAAAAACTGGACATGGGTGCTTGCACACAATGGACAGATTTTTATCATCTGCATACGGCGTTCAGCCGCAGTGAGATGAAGCGCAGCGGAATCGAACTGGCATGACGGACTAAACCAACATAATTAACGGAGGTTTTATTATGGCAATTGGCAAACGTATCAAGTTCTTTCGTACCAGAAAAGGATTAAAACAAAAGCAACTGGGTGAAATGCTCGGCTTTCTCGGAAAGACCTCTGATGTTCGTATGGCACAATATGAAGCGGAAGCCAGAGTACCGAAAAGCGACCTTGTAAAGGAAATGGCACATATCTTTGATGTCAGTCCTCATGCGCTCACTGTCCCGGATATCGATACCTATATCGGTCTTATGCACACCCTGTTTACACTGGAAGATATATACGGTCTGAAAATCGGTGAGATTGACGGAGAAATCTGCCTACGGCTGGACAAGTCCACCGGAACAACTTACACTTCCATGTTCGATATGTTCTACGCATGGCAGCAGCAAGCCGCCAAACTGGAAAGCGGCGAGATAACCAAAGAAGATTACGACCAATGGCGGTATAACTACCCCCAATCAGATACCGGGGAGCATTGGGCAAAAGTTCCCTCACAAGAGTTAAGCGATTATATAGTGGAAGAACTGAAAAAGAAGTCAAATAAGAAAAAATAAGCACAAAAAAACCTTACCGTATTTTCATTTCTGAAAATCAGTAAGGTTTTTCTATGCTTTTAAAGTATTTTATCTAGTGAGTGATACCCGTATGATACCCGAAATGTTGCCAAATCGTTGCAAACGCTTAAACAAATTTGCTTGAACCCCGCATAAACACTGGGTTCTCAAATCCCTGTACATCACTCGAACTCAATCGTCCCTGGCGGCTTACTAGTCAAATCATACATCACCCGATTCACATGATCCACTTCATTTATAATCCGATTCATCACCTTCTGCAGCACATCCCATGGAACCTCCGCTGCTTCAGCCGTCATAAAATCAGTAGTCAGCACTGCCCTTAGCGCAATCGCATAATCATAAGTCCTAAAATCACCCATAACACCAACCGACCGCATATTCGTAAGCGCTGCAAAATACTGTCCAATATTACTTCCCAGACCAGCCTTATCCAGCTCTTCCCGATAGATCGCATCCGCATCCTGGACAATCTTCACCTTATCCGCTGTAACTTCCCCGACGATCCGCACTGCCAGCCCGGGTCCCGGGAACGGCTGCCGGAACACCAAATGCTCCGGAATCCCTAATTCCAGACCAGCTTGTCTCACTTCGTCCTTAAACAAATCTCTAAGCGGTTCAATAATCTCCTTAAAATCCACATAATCCGGCAATCCACCTACATTATGATGGCTCTTGATCACCGCTGACTTACCAAGCCCGCTCTCTATCACATCCGGGTAAATAGTTCCCTGCACCAGAAAGTCCACTGCCCCGATCTTCTTCGCTTCTTCCTCAAATACACGGATGAACTCTTCACCGATAATCTTCCGCTTCTCTTCCGGTTCATCCTTACCTGCTAGTTTACCATAAAAACGCTCCTGCGCATTCACCCGGATAAAATTCAAATCATAGCTTCCATCTGGTCCGAATACCGCCTCAACTTCATCGCCTTCATTCTTCCGCAGCAATCCATGATCCACAAACACACAAGTAAGCTGTTTCCCGACCGCTTTAGAAAGCATAACTGCAGCCACCGAAGAATCTACGCCGCCTGACAGCGCACAAAGCACCTTCCCGTCACCAACCTTTTCACGAATAGACGCAATTGATGCTTCCACAAAAGAACCCATATTCCAGTCTCCGCTGCAGCCACACACATCATAAATGAAGTTCCGGAGCATCTTCTGCCCTTCTCTGGTATGTGCCACCTCCGGATGGAACTGCACCGCGTACAACTTCATATCTTCACATTCCATTGCCGCCACCGGACAAACCGGAGTCGTTGCCGTCACTTTAAATCCCGCCGGTGCTTCTGCAATATAATCCGTATGACTCATCCAGCAAATGGTAGATTTCAACACATCCTTAAAAATCGCCGAAGAATTATCCACTTCCACCTCGGTTTTCCCATACTCGCTAGTGGGCGCCGTTTCCACATGCCCACCCATCAGATGAGCCATCAGCTGCGATCCGTAGCAAATACCCAGCACCGGAATTCCAAGCTTCAATATTTCCACATCATAGGTCGGAGATGCCGAGTCATAAACACTGTTCGGACCACCTGTAAAAATAATTCCTTTCGGATTCAATTCCTTAATCTTATCAAGACTGACCGTATGAGGATGTACCTCACAGTAAATATGTTCTTCTCTGACTCTCCTTGCAATCAACTGATTATACTGTCCGCCAAAATCCAGGACCATAATTAATTCGTGTTTCACAAATTTTCCTCCCTAAAATGTATTGTTTCACTGCACTTGTTATATTATAAAATAGCTTTCACCCATTTACAAGGTGCAACCACATTGTTTACGCGAAATTTCTCAGACGATCGCTTCCTTCTTCCACTTACCGCTGATATATCGGAATATAAAGCATATCGCTCTTACTACCCAGTCAATGATCATGGATATCCACACACCAAATACTCCCAGGCCAAAATATCCACCCAGCAGATAGCTGAATCCGATCCGAAACACCCACATTGAAATAATTGAAATGATCATACATATCTTTGCATCACCGGCCGCCCGAAAAGTTCCCGGCAGGATAAATGAAATCGGCCAGATAATGAAACATCCGATCCCATGCATAAGGATAATCCGCTCCGTCACCTGAGCCGTCTGCGCCGACAAATGATAAATCCTCATAAGTAACGGTATCATCAGAAAAATAACAACATTTATAATACCAAGCCCGACATAAGTAATGATATTCAGCTTTTTCGTATAATAAGTAACCTGTTCATAATCTCCAACACCCACACAACGGGCAATTACCGGCGTTACTGCCAGCGAGATAGCCAGCCCCGGCAAAATTTGAAACATTGCTACTGCCGTAGATACAGCATTAGCCGCAATAGCATAGGTCCCAAAAGTAGAAACCAGACTCAGTACCATGATTTTTCCCAATTGGAACATACTATTTTCCATCCCATTGGGCACTCCTATACTCAGAATCTTTTTAATCCTGCTCCAATCCAGCCGGTACCGCCAGCTCTTTTTAATATGCAGCACTCTCTTCTCATTACACAGCGGAATGATTACCAGCACTGCCGCTACAATTCTCGCCACTAACGTCGGAATTGCCACTCCGGCCGCACCCATGCCAAATCCATAAACACATACCGCATCCCCTGCTGTATTAATAATAACCATGATAAAGGAAATCAACATCGGCAATGAAGAATCCCCCATTGTCCGTGAAATCGCCGCACCACCATTATAAAGCGCCATAAACGGAATAGATGCGGCAACTATCAGCAAGTATGTCTGGGCATTCCCCATCACATCCGCCTCAATCTGACCAAACACATTATGTAGGATGAAATTACGCCCCAGATATATCAACAGAGTAATCACCAGTGCACAAATAGTGATAAACCATACCAGCTGAGTAGCTGATTCACATCCTTCTTTATATCGTTTCTGTCCCAGATATTGTCCAGCTACTACCGCACCTCCGGTAGCCAGTGCGGCAAATGCATTAATCAACAGAATCATAATATTATCCACCAGTGAAACACCGGATACGGCCGCTTCTCCTACTCTGGCTACCATAACGGAATCAACAATCCCTACACTGACATTCAGCAACTGTTCAATGATCAATGGAATAATCAGCATAACCAGCGCTTTATTATTGAATAGATAGTGGTTCCTATCTATTTTCTCTGTCATTTCCTCATCTCCTAATCTCTCCTTTGAAGGGAGGGTATACAAAAAGAATGCATAAATCTACAGCTCGAATTTACGCATTCTTACTATCTACTTCTCTTTTATTCTAGAGCATCACACTTTGAACTGTCAAGAGTAATCCATATCATAAGCCGGTAAATCGTGATGCCAGTACCCTGCTGCACATGCAAATATTTCCACAATTGTGCAGCTGCTTAATCATTTATTAATGGCTTTTTAAATATTTCTCTCTGGTAGCAAGACCGCCGCGGATATGCCGTTCTGATTTATTCATATCTAATACTTTTCTGGCCTGCGCCGCGAGCCCTGAATTGATCTGCACTAATCGTTCGGTTACATCTTTATGTATGGTACTTTTACTCACCCCGAATTGTTTTGCAGTCTGTCTTACAGTTGCCTGATTTTCAATAATATAATATGCAATCTCAACTGCACGCTCTTCAATGTAATCCTTCATAAAAATCCCCTGCATAATTTGTTTTTACAGTCTATGCAAAGGAAATTCAGCTTATTCATCTTTATAAATTGATTCTCACTTTCTTTCCCATTTACAGCCCCATGGGTAACACTCTTTCATTCAGTTTTGTCAAGCCTATTTCTCCAAACACTCAGCAATATCTATCCATTCCTTGCATCCACACACTTCAAATAAATCCGATGTTTTTATTTCCACCGCACTATTTAAAGTACCTCCCGATGGGTAAATATAGTCATTTATATACGGTTTCAACGAAACATCCATAAAAACTTTTGCTTTATGATAGGTTAAGTCAATCGGTGTTACCGCCCCCGGTACATATCCTGTGTACTCCAACAAATCCGCTTCATCCAGTCGATAAGGCTTTACTTTAAACTTTTTCTTATACTTCCCGGCATCCAGCCTTACATCTCCTGCAAGTATTATCACTACAATACCTATTGGCAGTCTGAACACCAAACATTTTGCAATATAACATAATTCAATTCCGATTAATTCAGCCGCATGTTTACTATCCTTAAAATCACATTCAAACTCTTTCAAAACATATTTCTTACCCGCTTTGTCCAATTTATCTATAACTCTTTTTTCAGCCATCATTTTCCTCCATGCCTTACTTTAATTACGTATAAATATAATCAACTATTACACATTCGTCAAATTAATATTTTTAATGTGTATTATTAATTTTTACATTTAAGGCATAATATTGAGATGTCTTTTGCGGGCAACGCAGAAAAAGGCCGCTCTGACAGCGACCTGTGAAGATAAAGACTTCTTCCCACCATGATCCTCGCCTGCTCTAAGGTCTAATAAATAATTGTGTCCAGTACGGGGTTCCTGCATTGAAATAACCAACACCAATTTGAGTAAACTGGCTGTTTAAAATATTAGCTCTATGCCCAGGAGAGTTCATCCAGCTATTCATAACACTTTGAGCCGTTGGCTGCCCATAAGCGATATTTTCAGCTGCAGCAGTAAACCTTATTCCAAAGCTTCTTAACATATCAAATGGTGAGCCATAAACCGGTGACTGATGACTAAAATAGTTGTTTCTGTACATATCTTCCGATTTAATGCGTGCTACTCTTGCTAATTCCCAATTTGACGTAAGCGGGTTCAATCCCCTGGAAGTTCTTTCGTTATTAACTAATTGCACAACTTGATTTTCTAATGTGATTGCTTGTGTATTTTGTTGCGGAATGTTGATTACCTGGTTCGGATATATAAGATTGGGGTTTACAATCTGGGGATTAGCTGCAATTAATTCAGAAATACCTACTTGATATTTTACAGCAATTTTCCATAAGCTATCGCCAGATTGTACAGTATGCGTGGTTGCCATATTTACTAACTCCTAAAAATATTTGTTAGTATAGTATATGACGCATCCCCCCCCCATTGACAATGGAAAATTAACTCCCTACAGCTCCAATACAAGCAGTTGGTATCCCTTTAATATCACATTCTTATCCTCTATCTCCATATCCGGATAATTGTTTAGTATTGCCGTTTCACATGAATGCGGCAAGATAATCGTCTGTTTATCTGTTTGATAATTTCCTATGACCAATAGTGTCTTTTCCTTGCTTCTTCGGTAATAGGCCATTAGATTGGGCACATCTTCATATACCGGTATCAGTTCCCCATATACGATTGTTTCTTTGTATTTTGGATGTTTTCGCAGCGCGGTCAATTTCTGATAAAAGCCAAATATCGAGTTTTCATCCTTTACCTGGCTGGCTGCATTGATTTCCTTGTAGTTGGGATTCACAGCAAGCCAGGGTGTACCTGCAGTAAATCCGGCCTGCGCTTCCTCATTCCACTGAAAAGGCGTACGTGCATTGTCTCTGCTGTATCTGCTGATTACCTTCAAAGCTTCTTCTTCCGTCATCCCCGCATTCAGCGCCACTTGATACTCATCAATTGTAGATACATCATCTACCTCATCAACAGACAAAAATTGCTTATTCTCCATCCCCAGTTCCTGCCCCTGATAGATAAATGGCAGACCTCTCAGCATAAAGTAAAGACCGGCCAGCATCTTTTTACTCTTTTCATTACGTTCACCTTCCGGGATATAGCGGTTTACACCCCGCGGTTCATCATGGTTCTCGATAATATTAGAAAGAAATCCAATCTCTCCGACCTTACGCTGACCTTCAAAGCAGCACTTTTTATAATCATCCGGAGTGATCCTGCAGCTGGCATGCCAGCCTTTATCATCAATGCCAAAAACATGCGGACCAAAATCAAACATTGAAGAAAAATAACCATTTTCTCCCACGAAATCAGCTAACTCATCATCTTGAATATCAAATACCTCTCCAACTGTGAAGGCGTCATACTTTTCAAAGCATTCTTCTTTCATTTCTGTTAAAAATTTTCCAATATTTTTAGCTTCTGCAAGCATTTGTTTCACAGAGCACAGACCGTCCGCCCGGTCAGCCGGATAATCACGAAACGGCAGTGCCTTTTTAATATTAATGATAGCATCAATCCGGAAACCAGACAGACCTTTTTCCATCCACCAATTGATCATATCGTAGATCATGCGGCGCAGCTTAGGATTCTCCCAGTTCAGATCCGGTTGTTTTTTATCGAACATGTGAAGGTAATATTTGTTGGTTCCCGGTATCTTCTCCCATACAGAACCACCAAAATAGGATCTCCAATTAGTAGGAGGCATCCCCTTCTTCCCTTCTTCAATATAAAAGTATTTTCCATATTTTCCGTCAGGATCCTGCAGCGCTTTCTGAAACCATTGATGTTCATCAGAACAATGATTTACCACCAGATCCATAAGGATATGCATCCCCTTCTTTTTAGCTTCTGCTATCAATTCATCCATATCTTCCATACTGCCAAACTTAGGGTCAATGCCGTAATAATCCGAAATATCATATCCCTGATCTGCCATCGGCGAGCAATATATGGGCGACAGCCATATAATATCCACACCCAGTTCCTTTAAATAGTCCAATTTCCGGATAATCCCCCGGAGATCTCCGATTCCATCTCCATTTGTATCTAAAAAACTCTTTGGATATATCTGATAAGCTGTCTTCTCATGCCACCACTTGCGCTCCATATTGTCCTCCTCATATAATTCTTACACAACGGTAAAGGTTCCTATTTTTACACTTTTGTGCTATTATATAATATACTTTTTTAAAATACTTGCATGATTCTACTATTTATTAACACAATACTGTCATTTGAGGAGCACCTTTATGAAAAACGATCTGCATTTGCGCGAAACTACAAACCATGGAACATTTTCCTTTCCCTTTCAATTTTATCCATGCTCCATACCGGAAAGTTATACATCTCTGACTATGCATTGGCACGAAGAAATGGAAATCACTTTGATACAGGAGGGGATCTGCAATTACCAGATAGACTTAAACTCTTATCAGGTCAAAAAAGGAGATCTCATCATCCTGTCTCCCCAGATGCTTCACGGCGTGGGACAGACAGAGGATTTTATGATGGTCTCCGACAGCTTCGTATTTAGTTTAAATATGCTGGGATACAGCTATCCTGATTCCTGTACTACAAAATACCTGCAGCCTCTTGCCAGTCAGAAGTGGCAATTTCCTATTATCATCAGGCCTTCTGATAAAAATGCCCCGGAATTAACAGCAACATTTATCAATATCAAAAAGTATTACTTGGAGCAGGGCCACGGCTTCGAATTAGAATTAAAAGCAGCATTGTTTCACTTTCTGGGACTTTTATTCCAATGCGCACCATATTGCGCTGAAAATGATAAAGATAATTCCGAGGCTGCTGAGAAAATAAAACTTGTGATTCAATACATTCAGGAACATTATCAAAAACCGGTTTCTATTACCGAGTTAGCCAAACTGTGCCATTTTAGTGATTATTATTTTATGCATTTTTTTAAAAAGCACGTAGATATGACCAGCGTTGAATATCTAAACAAATACCGGCTTTCCATGACGCTGGAGCAATTAAGACATACTTCTGCTCCCGTTACCAACATCGCTCTAGAAAATGGGTTTAATAATATTTCTTATTATAACCGTTTGTTTAAAAAACAGTTTGGAATTACGCCGCGGGAATACCGGCTCGGTAACAAATGAGGATGCCACTCAAAGATTTTGCAATCGACTTAGATGATGTGGTATACTATGGAGAAGGAATATATTGGCACTGCAACTTATGAAAGGAGCAACACTATGAAAAATATTTGCGTTGTAACTGGTGGCGGAAGCGGAATGGGGCTTTCTACTGCAAAACTCATGGGAAAAGACCATTACATCATTTTAGTAGGACGAACAGTTTCAAAACTGGAGAATGCCTTAAAGGAGCTAAAAGACTTAGGCATTGAGGCGGAGACTTTCCCTTGCGATATCAGCAAGCGCGACTCTGTTCAGACTCTCGTAGCCCACACGGAATCGCTTGGAAAAACCAGGGCTGTCATTCACGCCGCCGGAATGTCTCCACATATGGGCAATGGCGAAATCATTTTCACAGTAAATGCCATGGGAACCATCTACATGAATGAGGAATTTGCTAAAGTAATGCCGCAAGGCGGATGTATCCTCAATGTATCCTCAATGTCGGCATATATGCTTCCTGACGACAATGTGCCGAGAGAACTGTATAAATTAAGCCTTAGCAGTCCTGAATCTTTTAAGGAGCAAATGTTAGGTATCATTAACTCTATGCCCGGTGAAATGGGTGCAAATACCGCATATACCCTTTCCAAGAATTTTGTTATCTGGTATACGGAAAAGCTTGCTTGTACAGTTGGGAAAAATGGCCTTCGCGTCGTCTCCGTTTCCCCTGGAACATTCCGTACTCCAATGGGAGAAATCGAAGGTGAACAAGCTGCTTCTTTTGCTAAAAGAGGTGCACTGGGACGGCTTGGTGAACCTGAAGAGATTGCTGAGTTAATGGCCTTTCTTGCAAGCGAAAAGTGCAGCTATATGACCGGAGTTGACATCTTATACGACGGCGGAACCATCGCTGCTATGCATACACAAACAGAATTAGGGGAATAAAGAAGATAGCCGTATCGTGACAATGATACGGCTGTTTTTCTACCTTTTCTTTTCCAAATCCGCCAAATAAGGTATCGATGTCGCCGCCCCTTTCGTTCCAACCGCCACAGCAGCTGCCCGCGATGCTGCATCCATCGCTTCCTGCACCGGCAGTTCCCGCATCAGCGAAGCAACGAAGTATCCGGTATAGGTATCACCGGCTGCAGTAGTATCTACCGTCTTTACCTGATAGCATTTTTGTTTCACCAGCTGTTTGGCATCTTTGTAAACCGAACCGCTGCTGCCCAGAGTCAGAACAATCTTCATCTGCGGAAATTGCTGATGCAGTTCCTCTGCAATCGCATCGGCATCTACTTCATCCGCTTCATCATGGCCCAGGAGCTGTGCTGCTTCCACCTCGTTGAGCATCAGGTAAGTGACACTGTCCAGGGGATAGCCGTGAATCTTTTCATCCATCGGTGAGGGATTCAGGACGATAATCATTCCTTTTTCTTTCGCTTGTTTGATTATGTAAGCCATTTCATTGATCTCATTTTGCAGAATGATATAATCACCCGCTGTGAAATCGGCGAGAACAGCATCAATATAAACCTTAGATATGGCCTGATTAGCACCACCGTACAGGAGGATACAGTTATCCCCCTCCTTGTCATTCTGAATGAAGGCATTGCCGGTTCTGACATCTCCCCGCACATCAATATATCGGGTCTGTACGCCAGCCTCTTCCAGGATATCCACTAAAAACTTTCCGTCTTCTCCGATGCATCCGGCCTGATAAACCTCTACTCCGGCCTTTGCCAGCGCAATAGCCTGATTCAGGCCTTTTCCGCCGCTGAAAACCGATAGAGCACTGGATGATAAGGTCTCACCTTTCTGCACGAAATGATCCACACTATAATTATAATCAATATTTAATGATCCAAAAACTAATACTTTCATAATTTCTACCTTTCTCTTATCAACCGGATTGGCGGTGTAAACGATACATCCTCTGATCGGTTCTTCTGAAGCAGTACCAATACCATTAGAATTAGGAAAGTGTTTTCCCAAATAATTTTCTTGCCATGATAATAACACTTGACTTATACATTGTCAAGTGATGGTTGCGGCACTTGACCGAAACGCCCAAATGAGTATAGAATATAAAATAATATCACTTTACCCTTCATTGGTATCAAGTGAGGATAATAACTTTGGATAACAGGAGATAAATACAATGACCATCAAGGACATCGCCCATCTCGCCGGCGTTTCTATTTCGACCGTTTCGAAAATCATGAACGGTAAAGACTCAAGTATCAGCCCCGCCACCAGGGAAAAAGTGCTGACCATTATCAAGGAATATAACTACGCGCCCTATTCAGCCGTCAGCCTGCAGCATGGCAGCAAGACTCTGATGCTCGGCCTGCTCCTGCGGTCAGCCGCTGCTGCCCAGATGATGGAAGGCATCATTACGACTGCCCAGACACATGGATATACGGTATTGGTCTGCGAAAGTTTCGGTAGTACTGAGAATGAATTAAAGAATATCACCACTTTATGCCGCCACAACGTTGACGGTATCCTTTGGGAGCCGGTGAAGCCGGAAAGTCTGGAATATGCCAGACACTTCGCCGAAGCCCGGATTCCTTATCAAATTTTTAATACATTTTTTTATGGTCGTTCCTTTAATATCGATTTCGTTCAGGCTGCATACACTGCCGTCGAAATGCTAATCAGGAAGAAGCATACTGACATCGCCTGTCTGCTGGGTCAGCATGCCCCGACCGGCTCATTCTTAGACGGCTACAAGAAATGTTTATTTGACAATCAGATAGCTTTTGATGAAAACAACGTCTGCAGTTTCATTAATGACTCTCTGATCCATAAAATAACCAATCACCAGATCAGCGGTATTGTCACATCCGATTATCCAACCGCTCTGGAACTATACGAAACACTATATCGGCTGCATTTTGATATCCCTTATGATATTTCTCTGATTTCGCTGCGTTATGATACCCCTGAGCAGTCGGATTATCCGCATATTTCCACCATCGTTATACCATACCACGATTACGGCAGCCAGCTGTGTCTGAATATAATCAATTATATTGAACTGTCCAAAAAGCTGAGCGCCCGCTATTATACCGAGCTGCATCTGAAAAACACCCATACTATCGGCATTCCGTATAATCTAAACACTGAGAAGATACTGGTGGTGGGCAGTATTAATATCGACTGTTATATGAAAGTGGACGAGCTTCCCATGAGTGGAAAAGCTACTATTACCTCTAGCTTCCACTCATATCCCGGCGGCAAGGGTATCAATGAAGCCATCGGTGCTTCTAAGCTCGGAGCCCGCGTATCACTTATCGGAGCGGTAGGGAATGATATCGAATCAGAAGTCATCTTATCCTACCTGAATGAGTATAATGTCGATAATCCGGGAGTATACAGGACTGCTGATTCGGTAACCGGTAAAGCCTATATTTTCCTTAACAGGGCCGGCGAATCGATGATTTCCATCCTTTCCGGTGCCAATCAGCTCATCACACCGGATATGGTTGAACAGCAGGAAAGCCTTTTTGATAATACCAGCTACTGCCTGCTGCCCACCGAAATACCAATGAACACCGTCCTGACGGCAGCAAAACTGGCCCGTAAGCACGGAGCTCAGACCATTTTGAAACCTTCTGCCAGCCCGCACCTGAGCGATGAGCTGTTAGCTCACACCGATATTCTGGTTCCGAACCGGAATGAAATCAATACCTTATGCCCGGATCTTCCTTCACTGGAAGAACAGGCCAATTACTTCCTGACGAAAGGAGTGGAGACTATCATCATTACCCTCGGTTCTGACGGATGTTACTTAAAAACCGGTGAACTCTCCCGGTATTTCCCGGCCTGCGATTTTCAACCGATCGATAATACCGGTGCGGCTGACGCCTTTATTTCCGCTTTCGCGGTTTATCTGCAGAAAGGCTATGAACTATCCGCCGCTATCCGCATTGCAACCTATGCAGCCGGCTTTTCGATTTCCAGAGAAGGTGTGGTTCCGGCCCTGATCGATGCCAACGCACTGGAATCTTATATTAATCAAAAAGAACCTGAGCTGTTTGAGATTTAAAAACTTGAAAATTTGTCCCGAAAATGATATTCTTATTTCCAGACATTAATAACAAGGAGGTTCTATGGCAATATCAAGCAGCTTTATAACTCTTCCCGGAACTAAAGATATCGACGTCAGTCCGCTGCCTTATTTCCGCGATAAAAGAAAACATGAGTCCCCCGGCAACGATGGTACGCTGTTGAAGGAAGACTTCGACCGTTTCGGCTATGAAGCGGCTTTTCGTATGCTGCCGTATAAGAAGCTGGATCGCTATGAACGCGTGCCGCATAAGCTCAACGCAGCTACCGTTATCATTGAGAATGAATTCCTCAAGGCCGAATTTCTTCCCGAATACGGCGGACGCCTGTATTCACTGTACGATAAACAGAACAACAAGGAGCTTCTCTACTCTCCGCCATCGCTGTACCCGGCTCATTTTCCTGATCGCGGAGCATGGTTCCCGGGCGGAATTGCTTTCCATCAATTCTCGGCTTATGAAAAGGTTTTTTTTGCCGCGGTCAACAGTCAGGACGGATATGAGTTCCTGAGAATGTATGATTATGAACGTATATGCGGTGTGGTCTGGCAGATTGATTTTCATCTTCCGCCAGGTTCCCGTGAGCTGTATGCCCATGTTGTCATACATAACAATCACAACTATGCCGTTCCGCTCTCCTGGCAGACCAGTATCTGCCTGCCGGAAGAGGCACGCTGCCGAATATTTTCCGGAACCCATGATGTACTGTATCCGCTTCCCGGATCCAGGCAATCCGGCCGGACATCATCTTTTGGGCGCAGCAGTCTACCTAAGTTGCCGCTGCTGGCCGATGAAGATGCATCTTATCCAATGACCTTTAAAAAGACCGGTGCTTACTATCTTCAGAATCCGGCCGATGCCGAAGCACCATGGGGTGCCGTTACATATGGAGACGGCAGCGGCTTTGTCGAACGCTCCACCCAGCCCTTACGCATACGCGGACTGTTCTCCTGGGGCAGCGATGCAGCCGGACACCGCTGGCGCAAGTTCCTGAATGGTGCTGAGGAAAAAAGTTTCATCGAACTGCGAACCCGTATAACTCCTACTCCGCTTCACGGGATGGATATTCCGGCGGAAGAAACAATTACTTATACCCAGGCCTTTGGTGCCCTTAAACTGGATGCCGCCGATGCCACAGATTCATCCTACGAAGTTTCACAGGCCATTGTCCGGGCCGTAGCGAATGCGGTTGTGCCGCCAGAACAGCTGACTCGGCAGCATCAGCGGTTTTTTGAACTGGCTTCGCTCCCGTGCAGTAAGATTCTCTCTTTCGGCAGCGGCTGGGGGGCTCTGGAGAATATGCGCCGGATCAGTGAAGACCTGCCGCTTCTGGCAGAACAGCTGGCTTTCCCGGCCGAATCGTTCACCGATGAACAATACGATTGGCTGGTACTCCTGAACCGCGGAGAACTCATCGAGTTACAGGGGGATCAGATTCCGCTCTCGTGGATGACCGACTTGAATTATCTTCCTTATCTGAAAGATTATCTGACCAGACATCCTGACAGCATTAAGATCCGGCTGCTTGCCGGGGTTATGCTCTATGAAAATGGCTTTAGCAAAGACGGCGTCAAGCTCTGGAAGGAAGCGCTGCTGATTAAACCGCTGCCGATCCTGTTACGCAACCTTGCATATTCAGCAGCAACTACGGGATTTACTCTGGAAGCGCTCACCTATATGGAACGGATCGATTGGAAAGCCTATCCGAAGATTGATGTTTCCTTTTGGGAAGAATATTTTGAACTGCTTATTGAGGACGGACATTACCGTAAGATGTTTGAACTCTACCAAGACTTGCCGCGGCGTAAGCGCGAAACCGAATCCGTATTGATTCTGGCCTGCGAAGCAGCAATTGAATTAAGTGAATATTCCTTTTTGGAACATGCTTTTTCCCGCAAATATATTTCGCTGTCACCCGATGATTCCCGAATGATCGATATCTGGCAGCGTTATATCGACGAAAAAGAACCAGAGGAACCGGAACTCCCGGATTATTTAGATTTTTATATCAGCTAAATATGGGGTAATCGGGTAATACCCGATTACCCCATATTTTTTTAAGTCGCCTATTCTTCTGTTGCTGCCCCTTCATCGGCAGATGTACCGGTATCTTCGGTTGCTGCATCATCTTTTGATGGTTCCACTTCCTTGCAGTTATCAACCAGCCATCCCAATACGATTTCCTGCAGCGCGATTTCTTTCAGTGTTTCTTCCGTCGCCGCCTCAATCAACGCATCAACGCTCTCATATCCATAATCAGCCGCATACTGCTCATACTTTTCCTGGTATTCTTTTTCACTCGGCTCCAGCTTCTCTTTCTCAGCAATCAATTCCAGTGCTAACTGGCCTTTTACTGATGTCTTTGCCGTTTCATTCAGTTGTTCGTCAAAGTCCTCTTCGGTCATTCCCATATAAGCGGTCAGGAATTCTTCCCATTCCACACCGTAATACCCAGCCATCTGCTCGTACTGTGTACGCATGCTTGCGATACTTTCAGATACTTTATCATCCGGATATTTGGTTACTTCAGTATTATTCATCAGAGCTTCCCTGACTGAATTCTCTAAAGTCTCCTTTGCCGTCTTTTCATTATTTTCCTGAAGGGTTTTCTTCACTTCTTTCTTATATTCATCCACGGTAGTGGACTCTTCAGAAACGCTGGCAACAAATTCATCATTCAGTTCCGGTACGATCGATTTCTCAATCTTGTGGAGAACAATGGTAAATACCGCAGCCTTTCCTGCCAGTTCTTCGCTATTATAATCTTCCGGGAAGGTTACATCGATATCGAATGTTTCACCCTTCTCGTGGCCGATGATCGCTTCTTCAAATCCATTAATAAAAGAACCACTGCCGATCACCAGCGGATAGTCGGTACCACTTCCGTTTTCAAATTCTTCACCATCTACTTTACCGGTATAATCAATGGTAACCGTATCACCGTTCTCTACTGCCCGGTCCGTTACTTCTTCCGCCGTGCTGTAGGACTCAAGTGTACTCTGAATATTACTTTCAACATCCTCATCAGTTACTTCCGTTACTTCTACTTTATCGACTTCCAGTCCCTTATACTGGGTAATCTTTACATAATCATTCGATATTTCCTTGTTCCCGCAGCCCATAAGCGAGCCCCCCATTAAGCTTATTATCATTAATGCTGCTATTACTTTTTTCTTCATTTCTACACCTCAATTTTTCCTAATTTAAATACATATAATACGGTTATACCATATCCGGTTGAAATTGAAAAGTTTTTTTACCTTATTTCACACTTATTTCATTTTTGACTATATATTAAGGGAACTTTTCTATAAAATAGGCGAAAGCAACCTCGAAATCTGCTCTTTTGCACGAATCATAACGCTCCTTTTACGGTAGACTCCAAGGTGAATTTCCTCTGCTTTTTTCAAATCCTGCTGAAATGCTTCTTCTAATTTCTGAGTTGTATTGGTGCTATAAATCGTCGCGTTAACTTCAAAATTAAGTTGGAAACTGCGAATATCCATGTTGGCCGTACCACAGCAGCTAACCAGTCCGTCAATGGTCACCATTTTAGCATGCAGAAATCCATTCTTATAAGTAAAACACTTCGCTCCGGCCTCAAGCATTTCGCCCATATAAGAATAAGATGCCCAGTATACAAAGGGGTGATCCGGTTTACAGGGGATCATAATCTTTACTTCAACACCGGCCTCGGCCGCCATCACAAGCGCATTCACAATAGTCTCATCAGGAATAAAATAAGGCGACTGAATGTAAATATGATCTTTTGCTTCGTTAATCAGTTTCAGATAATTATTCCGGATTTCCTGTTTAAGTGAATCCGGTCCGCTCGATATGATCTGGATCGGAATCTTCCCCTTCCGCTCATACTGCGGCACTTCAAAGAGCGTATCTTCCAGAAATAAATTCTGTTTGGCCGCATAGTTCCAATCCATGGCAAAACGGACTGCCAGCGAAGTAACTGCCGCCCCTTCAATACATAGGTGGGTATCCCGCCAGTAACCAAATTTCTTGTCTGCACCTACATATTCTGCACCAATATTAAAACCACCCAAAAATGCTACCTTACCGTCAATTACAACGATTTTCCGGTGATTGCGGTAGTTAAGCCTCATATGGAGTTTCCCCAGCAGAGCCGGAAAGAATTCTCCCACTTCAATACCCAACTGCCGGATCCGCTCCCAGTCCTTTTTTTTGGTCGACCGGCTGCCCATGCCGTCATACAACATCCGTACCCTAACACCTTGCTGTATCTTCCTGACCAACACCTCCTCGAGCTTCTGCCAGACCGCATCGTTCCGGATAATATAATATTGAATATGGATATATTTCTCAGCCCGCTCCATTTCCGCCGCCAGAGCATCAAATTTTTCCAAGCCGTCGGTGTAAATTTGAACATCATTATTATCGGTCAATACCGCTTCTGCCGCATTCAGGTTGTAGAGAATCAAACTTTGAAACTGCTGCATCTGCTCATCACGAAACCGCATCTGATTACGGCTTAAGCTTTCCTCCTGCTTCCGTACTGCATATTTCAGTTCTTCTTCAATTTCCTTAGTCCGGAACATCCGGGTCTTACGATGATCCTGCCCCAGGAGCAGGTACAACCCAAAGCCCAGGATCGGTATAAAATATAATACCAGCAGCCAGGCCCAGACGGTTGCCGGCCGGCGCCGCTGAAAAAATATAATCACCACTGAAAGCACCATATTTACCAGAACTAAGTGGTCAAACAGCCAGATCAGAGCTGTTACACTCATCTTCCATATTGTTTCTAACATAGTTAAGCTCCTTCCTCCCATAAAGTGAAACTTATTAGAGCTGGTTAATCCTCGGATATAATAATTATAGCCACATTTACTGCAGAAAAGTCATTTGCTGCCCGCAAACTACTTGCACTTAAAAGTAAACAATGATACAATATTACTTGCGTTATTACATATTTATTCGGGAGGTTCGTTGTGAATACAGTAACAATTATTTTATTAGTCATATTAGTAATTTTAATCATTGCAGCAGTAGTATTATATTTTCTTGGCAAAAAAGCTCAGAAGCGTCAGGAAGAGCAGCAAGAACAGTTAGATGCTGCTGCCCAGACGATATCAATGCTGATTATCGATAAAGGCCGGATGAAGCTTAAAGATGCGGGATTTCCATCAGTCGTATTGGAAAGCACCCCCAAGTATCTCCGCCGTTCAAAAGTACCTGTGGTAAAAGCAAAAGTCGGACCGAAGATTATGACCTTAATGTGCGAAACTTCCATCTTCGATCAGATTCCGATCAAAAAAGAAGTAAAAGCTACCGTAAGCGGGATTTATATCACCGCAGTCCGTGGTGTCAGAGGACCACTTGAGACTCCGGTCAAAAAGAAAGGCTTCATGGCCAAATTGCGCGGAAAATAAACCCAAAAAAACAGAGAGCAGCTATCACAATAGCTGCTCTCTTCTAAATTAAGTATTTACACCATTTTAAATGTCCCAGCCTGCTTTGATTGAATATTGATGCTGATGTTACATTCCGCTAATGGTTTATGATTGATATCCAGTTGATATTCAATCCTTATGCTGATAGCATTCTCAGTCTCTTCTACCTGCATATAGGTAGTATAGACCCCCAGCAGCAGTTGACCATATGGAGTATCATAATAAGTCAGGTTTTGATTATTCTTCTGAAAAACCATCTCTGCATTGACCACTCCGCTTTTATGGATTTCAACCTGCCGGCCACCGGTGATCTTTATTCTATTTCGCGTGACTCCCGGTACACCTTCTGTAACTTCCTCATAAAGGATATAATGTTTCCCATTCTTGTAGAAATAATCAGCAGGAGTAATGACTTCAATTGGATCATCGGCACTCTCTCCTTCCAAAGCTTCTATCTGCAGTCCGGATATGCTTAATATCACATCTTTTGTCATGATCTTCCTCCATAGCGCATTGGCAATATCCCAATACACTAATATTCTTCGATATTAACCTGCCTGGTAGTGGCAATGTCATAAGGCAAAATCGAGTTGGCAAATTCTTTAAACTTATCGGCTGCGTCACTAACGTAGAACTCATAGGAGGCAGATTCCTCCTCACCCGGATTTTTCAGGTCTTTTTCTTCCAGTATCTGTTTTAGGTCCATCGCCGTTTCATAAGCCGGATTGACGATGGACATCGCATCACCCATGTACTTTCTAATCCTCGACCGCAGCAGCGGATAGTGGGTACAGCCCAGTATCATAGTATCCATACCGGAGCATTTCATCGATGCCAGATAATAATCGATAATCTCTTCGGTCACCTTATGCTTGGCAAATCCCTCTTCCACCAGCGGCACAAACAGCGGGCAGGCTTTCCCCAGCACTGTTACTTCCGGGTCCATACCGTTAACGATCTTGGTGTACATTTCACTGCGGATGGTCGCCTCAGTCCCGACCACTCCGACCTTTTTATTGACCGTTGTCTGCACCGCTGCTCTGGCGCCGGGTTCAATCACCCCGATAATGGGAAGACCAAACTCTCCACGCACAGTATCCAAAGCTAACGCACTTGCCGTATTACAGGCGATCACGATGGCTTTTACATGCTGGCTCTCCAGAAATCGCAAAATTTGTCTGGAGTAGCGGATGATATTGTCCTTCGACTTGCTTCCGTATGGCACTCGCGCGGTATCGCCAAAGTAAACCATATTTTCATCGGGAAGCTGCCGCATGATTTCGCGTGCCACCGTCAGGCCGCCGACACCAGAATCAAAAATACCGATTGGGGCATCATTCTTACAATGCCAGTTGTTTTGCAATGTCATACTGATAATCCGGAATTCCCTTCTCCATATTCAATGCTTCATCAATATCAAAATCGATATAGCGTCCATGCTGATACCCTACTACCCGGTTGGTCTTTCCTTCCAACAGCAGATCTACTGCCATAGAGCCCATGATCGAGGCATATACCCGGTCTTTACAGGTCGGGCTGCCGCCGCGCTGCATGTGGCCCAAGATCGTTGCCCTTGCTTCCACGCCGGTGGCATCTTCGATCTGTTTTGCCATATTTATGGAATCACCGATTCCTTCCGCATTAATAATGATATAATTTTTCTTACCGCGTTTTTTATTTTCTTTTACATCATCGATGATTTTATTCACGTCATAATCATGTTCTTCCGGGAGCAGAATGCGTTCTGCGCCGTTAGCGATCCCACACCATAATGCCAGATACCCGGCGTCACGCCCCATTACTTCGATGATGCTGCAGCGTTCGTGCGAGGTCGAAGTATCGCGCACTTTGTCAATTGCTTCCATCGCTGTATTCACCGCGGTATCGAAGCCAATGGTGAACTCGGTGCAGGCGATATCCAGATCAATGGTCCCCGGTACACCGATCGTGTTTACCCCCAGGCCGGATAGCTTCTGCGCCCCCTTAAAAGAACCGTCACCACCGATGACCACCAGCCCGTCAATGCCATATTTCTTACAGATCGCTGCTGCTTCCTGCTGCCCTTCTTCGGTACGCATTTCATCACAGCGCGCCGTCTGAAGAATGGTTCCCCCACGCTGAATAGTATCGGACACATCCCGTGCCGACATATCTATAATTTCTTGATTTAATAAACCGGAATAACCTCTCCTGATTCCCCGGACTCTCACACCTCTCCCAATACCTGTCCTGACCACAGCGCGGATCGCTGCATTCATCCCCGGTGCATCCCCGCCGCTGGTCAATACACCAATGGTTCTAATTACTTTTTCTGCCATGTTAATTCCTCCAATTAACTTCTAAACTTATTATACTTATACAAAAACATTCCAAGGTATATTGTATAACAATTAGAATTTATTTTCAATGGACTTTTCCAAAACTTTAACTCTGTCGCCGCCCAGATAGTTCTTCAACCGAACCAGCAATTCCTCGGTAATCTCTATATCTCTGCTGCGGGGCAGCCGCTTAACGGCCTTTTCCGCTTTGCAGTATATAACTACGCTGTCAGAACCCTCCAGATCGTTGATTATTCCATAGAGGGTCTGTTCATCCTGCATGAATCCATCCTTATCCGGATACTGCAGCCACAACTCTTTCCTGGTCTGGGCAAATGGCATTACCGATTCACAGATCAGTTTGCTGACGTCATCCACTTCTTCAGAAACCCGGCCGCGCACAAAAATCTTGCTGTCCTCCTCTAAGTATGCCCGATTCTTCTCATAATCTCTCGGGAACACAACAACTTCCACCGTTCCCAGAAGGTCTTCCAGCGTTAAGAAAGCCATGGTCTGATTGGTCCGCGTATATTTTATTGTCTTCTCGGCGATGATCCCACCCACTATTTCTTTAGTTCCGTCGCGCACTTTGGAAGTTCCGGACTCCTCATCAATCTGAAAATCAAGTGTTGTCGCAGAAATATTTTTGCGCCACTTTTCTTCATATTCTTCCAACGGATGTCCGGTCAGATATACTCCGAGAACCTCTTTCTCAAATGCAAACAGGGTCTCTTTTTTATATTCTCCGACATCCGGCATCTGCACGGTATAAGCTTCTTTTTCTTCCTCACCCACCAGATCAAACAGCGACATCTGTCCGGACATGGCATATTTCTTCTCCTGATTAACCTGATCAACAATCTGCACATATATCATCATATGCTGTTTCCTTGTCCCGGTTAAACTGTCAAATGCACCGGATTTAATAAAGCCTTCAATAGCCCGCTTATTAACGCCTTTTTCAGCCATCCGTTGGATAAAATCTTTGAGATTTTTAAACTCGCCGGCGATACCACGTTCTTCAATGATTGCCTCGATGACCGGGCGGCCGATACTTTTAATAGCTGATAAGCCATAACGGATACAGCCGTTATCGACTGAAAATTCACCGATTCCTTTGTTAATATCAGGCGGCAGGATATCGATTCCCATCTGGCGGCAGGCATAGATATATTCTGCTACCTTACCGGAATGATCCATGACCGATGTCATCAGCGCTGCCATAAATTCCACCGGATAATAATGTTTCAGCCAGGCGGTCTGATAGGATACCACGGCATATGCTGCCGCATGCGATTTATTAAAAGCGTACTTGGCAAAATCGGTCATTTCATCATAGATCTTATTTGCCACCTGCTCATTGATTCCATTCGCTACGCAGCCAGGTACTCCTTCTTCCGGATTCCCATAGACGAAATTCTGGCGTTCCTTTTCCATCACATCGCCCTTTTTCTTAGACATCGCACGGCGCAGCAAATCGCTCCGTCCCAGTGTATAACCGGCCAGATCACGGACAATCTGCATAACCTGTTCCTGATAAACGATGCAGCCGTACGTCGGCTCCAGGATCGGCTCTAACTCTTTACAGTCATAGGTAATCAAACTCTGATTATTCTTTCCTTTAATATACTGGGGAATAAAGTCCATCGGGCCCGGACGGTACAGGGAAATTCCCGCGATAATATCCTCCAGGCTCTGCGGCTTCAACTCCTTCATAAAGCTTTTCATTCCGGAACTTTCCAGCTGGAATATCCCATCGGTCCTGCCGGTACCGATCAAATTCAGAACCGCCTTATCATTATAATCTATATTCTCCATGTCAATCGGAATACTGGTACCATTACCGATTCCCGCCAGTTTGGCGGCATTCTGGATAACGGTCAGTGTTCGCAGACCAAGAAAATCCATCTTCAAAAGTCCCAGTTCTTCCAGTGTTGTCATGGTAAACTGAGTCGTCACCGAACCATCCGATCCGAGCGAAAGCGGTACATATTCATCGACTTCTTTCTGACTGATCACGACGCCGGCCGCATGCATCGATGAGTGGCGCGGCAATCCTTCCAGACGTCTGGACATATCTATCAGAGTCTTAACCTGCTGATCTTCTTCATAAACCTTCCGCAGCTCAGGATTCTTCTTAAGCGCCAGTTCAAGCGTAATGTTCAACTCGGTCGGCACCATTTTGGCAATATTAGAGACAAATGCATACGGCAGATCCATAACCCGGCCAACATCCCGGATCACACCGCGGGCTGCCATCGTACCAAAGGTAACGATCTGTACCACCCGGTCGGTGCCGTATTTACGCACCACATAGTCAATAACCTCCTGACGCCGTTCAAAACAGAAATCGATATCGATATCGGGCATCGACACCCTTTCCGGATTCAGGAAACGTTCAAACAGTAATTGATACTTAATCGGATCGATATCGGTAATACCCAGACAATAAGAAACGATACTGCCGGCTGCCGAACCGCGCCCTGGGCCGACAATAATATCATGATCCCTGGCATATTTAATAAAATCCCATACGATCAGGAAATAATCTACATATCCCATGCTGTCGATGGTGCCCAACTCGTAATCCAGCCGCTCCTGCAGTTCTGCGGTAATCGTACTGTATCGCCCAGCCAGCCCGTCATTACAAAGTTTATGCAAATACTCTGTCGATGTATACTCATCCGGTACATCGTATTTCGGTAATTTCAGTACACCGAATTCAATCTCTACATTACAGCGGTCGGCAATTTTCTGAGTATTTTCCAGTGCTTCCAGAGCATAGGGAAAGACTTCCGCCATCTGTTCCGGCGATTTGACAAAATACTGTCCGCCTTCATAACGCATCCGGTTTTCATCCGCAAGTTTTTTACCAGTCTGGATGCACAGCAGGATGTCGTGGGCCTGCACGTCATCTTCATAGGTATAGTGAGCATCATTAGTCGCCACCAGTTCAATTCCGGTCTCTTTGGATAACCGCAGCAACTGTGTATTTACGTCCTGCTGTTCCTCCATACCATGATCCTGCAGTTCAAGATAATAATTCCCCTTGCCGAATATCTCCTGATGCCGCAGCGCTGCTTCCTTCGCCTCTTCATACATCCCCCGCCGCAGATTCCGCGGCACTTCGCCGGCCAGACACGCGCTCAAAGCAATGAGGCCTTCATGATACTCTTCCAGAATCTCCATGTCGATCCGCGGTTTATAGTAGTACCCTTCCGTAAAACCTCTGGAGACGATCTTCATCAGATTCTGATAGCCCTGATTATTCTCAGCCAGCAAGACCAGATGGTAATAGCGCTCATCACCAGCACCTCCACTCTCCTTTTCAAAGCGGGAACCCGGTGCAACATACACCTCGCAGCCCAGAATTGGGCGTATCCCCTGCTTTTTGGCCTCTTTATAAAAATCAATCACGCCGTACATGACGCCGTGGTCAGTAATGGCTGCACTGTTCATGCCCAGCTCTTTCACTCTTGCAACATATTCTTTTATCTTATTTGATCCGTCCAGCAGACTGTATTCTGTATGGACATGCAGATGCGCAAAGTTCATCTTTTCTCCTTTGGTATAGTATGTAACTCCTCTAGTTTAAAAAGAAGCAGTTGCCCAGGCCCCTGCTTCCCTACGTTATTTCTCTCTTTAGCCGTTGATCATAAATGCAACCAGCTTATCGATATCTTCTTTCTCGTATGCAATAATCTCCAGTTCCGGAATCTCTCCGTTTGAGAAAATATTTGCCATGGAAACATACTGAGATAGTTTTGATTTCAGATTCAGTCTGTCTCCTTCTCCTGTTACTAATTCAACTTTTCCTGTGCAACTGTCGATCACTTCAAAAAACTTCTCAATATTGGTAATATTCTGTACTTTCATTATAATTGCACTCCTTTCCTATATCCATCTTTTTTCTACGCTTCTATTATACCTTTTTTTCACCGAATTACAATGCTTTTTTCCTTAATTTCTATCTTTCCTTCTTTTAAAAGACGCCCAACTGCGCGCTTAAATGCATTTTTACTGAGGTCAAATTCCTTTCGGATCAAATCCGGGGCGGCTTTATCGGTAAATGGCAGCTCGCCGTTATACGCATTGAGCTTGTCCAGGATCAACTGAGCATCTGCATCCATCTGGATAAATGCTTTCTCCCTTATGCTTAAAGTCAACTTGCCATCCGGTTTCACTTCAGTCACCCGGCCTTCTATGCGATCCCCCACTTCCAGCTTCCCGTATACTTCACGCTGCGGGATCAATGCCGAATACCGGTCATCAACCGCTACAAAAACACCGAATTCATCACTCTTTTCATATATGATACCAATCACTTTATCATCCTTCTGATAGGCTGCATCCGTCTGCAGGTAATCATATACCTTCATGGTCGCACACAAACGGCTGCTTTTATCAATGTATAGAGAAACCAGATAAGAATTACCTTCCCGCACTTTCGCAGTCTGCTGTTTGAAGGGCAGCAGCAGGTCTTTCTCCAGCCCCCAGTCCATAAACGCGCCGATCTTTCCTACCTCTGCCACCCTCAGTACTGCCAGTTTGCCCAGGGTTATCTTCGGCTGTCTGGTGGTAGCGATCAACCGGTCCTGCGAATCCTTATATAAAAAGACTTCCACAGGATCACCCGGTTCCACTCCTTTGGGCACCTGCTTACCTGGAAGCAGCACCTTCTCGCTCTCACTGCCGAGATAAACACCGAATTCCACCTGCTTTACAATTGTCAAAACTTGTTTTTCACCTAATTTCACACCATTCTCCTTTGCTAAAGATGTTACACTATTTCTACTACCGCAAACGGCTTACCGCTCTCATCGCAGAGTTCTACCACCGTTCTCGCTTCTTCTGCCGCAATCTTCGGCACGATTATATCACCATGCACCGCCGCCTTCTTATACTCTACCCGCACCTGCCGGGGCGATATTTCTTCCGGCATCACCTCCAATGCCATCTGCACATACTGACTGTTATTAACATGTCCATTTGTATCAATGTGGTACCGCCGCACCGGGAAAGCTTGTCCTTCCTGACACTCCTTGGGCAGCTTAATCTTACGCGGCGCATATGCCATATCAAAAGCCGGCTCCATATCGTACATTTTTATCTGCTCTTCACCGGGTTTACAGGGACGCCCTGTTTCCACATCCATGTATACCCAGATTGAATTGGCATAAGCCGCCACGTTTCCCTCTGCATCACACATTGTAAAGTTGCGGACGCCATAGATTCCCTGAAAATCACTGGCCCAGGTTGCTATTGTAATCTGCTCACCAAACTTTGACCAGCGTTCTATAATAATCTGCCAGGAGGAAAGAATCCATGCTTTATTATGGGATTCCAGCCGCTTAAAGCCAACGCCCAACTCTTCCGACTGAAAGGTACTGCAGTCCTGAAAGTAATTAATAATCGCCGGCAAAGTAATCCGCTTCTGTTGATCCACCTCGCTGAACCTGATTCTGCCTTTCATTTCATACTTCATCATTTTTCTCCTTAATATCTGCAATAAAACTTTTCTCAATAGTAATCACACAATTGTATCTTACATCAAGTTCTTTCAGTGTTTCTTCTACCTGCTTCCTGATCTCCGACTGTTCCTCTTTACCGTATTCAAAGGGTACGATCATATCAAAGAGCAGATTGATCTGCTCTATTCCTTCCACCATCCGGAAATCATGAATACTCACATCGGAATTCAGCGAGGAAATAATCTGTTCTACCTCCGTCCGAGCCTTAAGTGTCACTTCATCCTTCGTTTCAATCGGATCCATATGGATGACCAGATAAATACCCATTTCTTCCATTGCATCCCGTTCGATCCGGTCGATGATCTCATGGGACACTTCCACATTTACATCATTCGGCACTTCCGCATGGATTGATGCCATGCTCCGGCTGGGGCCATAATTATGGACGATCAGATCATGACTGCCGACGATCCCATCATATTTTTCGACAAAGGCGGATATCTCCTGATAGGTTTCCTGCGTCACTGCCTGTCCAATCAGCGGTTCCAGCGTATCTTTGGCGATTCCAAAACCAGCCCACATAACCGCCAGGGCCACTATTACGCCGGCCCATCCATCGATATTAACGCCAAACAGCTGCCAGCACAAAAGCGAAATGATGGTTGATGCTGAAACCAAAACATCATTGACCGCATCGGCCGCAGTGGCTTTCAACACCTGTGAATTAATCCGTTTACCCAGCCTTCGGTTAAATATAACCAGCCATAGCTTGATGCTGATCGTACCGGTCAGCACAATCACCGAGATCAATTGAAAATTCATATCCTGCGGTGCCCTGATCTTGCCAACCGCATCTTTGAGAAAGGTGAATCCCACCTCCATAATGATAAATGCAACAATTAATGCTGATATGTACTCTACCCGTCCATGGCCATACGGATGCTCCGCATCGGCCGGTTTTTCCGCCATCTTAATCCCCACCAGACTGATGATGGATGAGCCGGCATCGGACAGGTTATTAAAGGCATCGGCAGTTACCGAAACGCTATGAAGCAAAGTACCGATCGAAGCCTTGACGGCAAATAAAAGCACATTACAAAAGATGCCTGTGATACTCGCCAGTACTCCATAAGCAGTACGTACAGACACCTTTTCCACCTGTTCATATTCTTTTACAAATCTCTTTACCAAAAAATAAGTCATGATCGCTTTGGCCTTTCCTATTCTTCATCTCCAAAAAAGTACCATTTTATCTTAAATTCGGAAGTTGCTGTTACCATTTCATATTCTTCTTCTTCAAGCACTTCCTGTAAATCTTCTTTGCCCTCTTCCGATACTACCGCAGTAGTGGCATCGATAAAGCAGAGATTCGGATACAGAACACACCACCAGTTCCGGCCTTTGGCTTCGCCGATTTCAACTCTTAGAGCCTCATACTGACCGGCCGGAAATATCACATCACCATATTTCTTATCCGGGAAATAGCAGTTGGTGACCGCCACTGATACCAGGTAATCATAGCCTTCCTCTTGGATAATGTTCTCAGCCGTTTCAGTGATCTCCTGCTGATTGGCCTGGGCCCATTCTTTTGTTTCCCGGATACTATTGGATTCCGGAAGCTGTTCCTGCATATATTCGATGATCCCGGATTTTACTTTCAGCTTCAGAGCCTGATCGTCGTCGCTGTCACTGTTCGCCAGCACATGGAAACGCAGCACCTCTGAAGCAAGATGCTCCTGGGTTGCCTGTATCTTCTGATCCAACGCCTGCTTTCGGACGATGCATCCAGTCAGCAATATCGAAAAGCCAACTGCTATTATAACACATATTTGATTGCGATATTGGTTGAGTTTTAATTTCATTACTATGTACCCCCTATTTGTCCGATGACTAAGTTTCATTTTATGTTTAGGAGTATACACAGATTTTTAAAGGCCTATTCAGCCACTTTTCATTTTTTTGTATGAATCATATCCATGACCGCATTTACCTGGTTGTCCACATGCTGCTTGGCAATATTAGTAGCGGATTCTTTCTTGCGCTCTTTAATGAATTCGATCATCTCTTTATGCTCCCCCAGCAGCTGCGGATGATAAGCTTTGTTTTTCAAATGTTCGACCCGGAAACGGTACATCTGCTCACGCAGATTATTAAGCAGCTGGATCAGCCGCTGGTTGTCGGTCGCCATATGTATGACATCATGAAAAGCCACATCTGCTTCTGCAGTCTGGGTTACATCTTCACTGCCTAAAGTGTCTTTAAAGCGCTGAGCCGCCTGCTCCAGATCACCGATCTGCTCATCGGTCATCTTATCACATGCTAACTGAATCGCCAGTGCTTCCAGCGCCCGCCGCACCTCCAGTACATCGTGCAGACTCTTCTCAGAAATATCCGCTACTTCCGCTCCCCTTCGCGGGATGGTCAGGACCAGTCCCTCCTGCTCCAGCATATGCAGTGCTTCCCGCACCGGGGTCCTGCTTACTCCCAGTTTGTTCGCCAGCTGAATTTCCATTAAACGTTCTCCGGGTTTTAATTTCCCTCTCAAAATTGCCTGCCTTAAAGTATTGAAAACCACATCCCTCAGAGGCAGGTTGATATCCATATGAACCTCGAAATTCTCCATCCTTATCTCCTCTTTACCACATGTGCATTGGTCAGATATACCTGTTTTACCAGTTTTTGTTCCTTAATCCTGCGATATGCTTCTTTTGCGCTTGTCCGATCGGCAAAAATGCCAAAAACCGTCGGGCCGCTGCCGCTCATAATAGCGTTCAGCGCACCGGCGTCCTTCATACGGCTCTTGATCTCTTCGATCACCGGGTATGCCCCGATCGTTACTTCCTCCAGTACGTTCCCCATTGAGCGGGCGACAGTCTGCAAATCTCCGTGATGAAGTCCGGCAATAATACCATCTATATCCGGGTGCTGCAGATTCTTTTTGGCGTCAATCCGGTCATATACCCATTTGGTGGATACGCTCACCCCCGGTTTGGCGATAAGAATCTGACATTTTGGCAGGGGCGGCAGCGGTGTCAGCTTTTCGCCGATTCCTTCCGCCAGTACCGTCCCCCGCTTAATGCAGTAAGGAACATCCGCTCCCAGCTTTAATCCCCGTTCCATCAGTTCCTCTTCCCCCAGACCCAGGCGGAACATCCGGTTCATGCCAAAAAGAACCGCCGCTGCATTGGCACTGCCGCCAGCCATTCCCGCCGACACCGGAATGTGTTTCTTTAGGGTAATGAACACACCATTGGTCAGGTCAAATTCATCGGTCAGCAGTTTTGCCGCCTTATATGCGATGTTATTCTCATCTACCGGCAAGTAGTAAAGATTGCTCTCTACTTCTATGCCCGGTCCGGTTTTTCGGCGGATGATCACATCATCGTATAAATAGACGGTCTGCATCACCATCCGCACATCGTGATATCCGTCTTCCCGCACACCCAGTACATCCAGTCCCAGGTTGATTTTCCCGAGTGCTCTCAACTCTAATATATTCATCCTTTGTTCTCCACTTGTATTTTGTATACACTATCTTTACAGTATACTCATGTTTTCCTTAAAAATCAATATTTTATCCCCAACTGCAACTTTATTTTCGTCACTCAATCCGTTTACTTCCATAATACTGTCAATGGTGGTATTATATCGTTTTGCCAGCGACCAGAGATCGTCGCTGTCGCTGACGATGTATCCGACCACCCCGGGACGTTTTTCCAATTCATCTAAATCCAGCGGCACAAACGAAATGTCGGTAATAACTCTGGTCTCGACCGGTTTTCTCAGCAGGCTGTGAAAGGCCAGGACTGCTTTTACTTCGATTTCATCACCACCTAACAAAGTTACCGATAATTGTTCCAGAGAGCTGGCTATATCATACAGCATATCAGGATAGGTCTCATTGCTTTCGATCAGATACGAGAACGGAATCATTCCCTGCCAGGTATCGAACGGAACCTGATCATTTTCTTTAACATACAGGAAGCAGATATGCAGAATGCCATCGATCATGATACCATTTTCAACGATTTCTTTATTTTCCACCTGGACCGAGCCGCTGCTGTGGCAGATCTGCAGGATGTCATCTTTAATCTCCGGCAATGAGAGCTGCTCATCCAGTTTGCATTTGGAGTGGTTTTGCATTACCAGTTCTTCGTATGTTGCATCCCTGGTCTCAAGTTTGCATTGTTTCTCCAGTGAATAGACGTCTTCCAGGATGTCGGTATTTTCTTCTTTATACACCGCAATCCGCATTTCCAGTGTCCCTTCAATACCGAGGCGGCGCATCTCACCGTCTTCATCGGTACGGATATCGGTATTAATCATGTTCAGATTGGACATCACGTGATGATACATCTGATCATCGACTCCGCCGCACTCGATCCGCCCTTCGTACGGAACGCTCTGCTCTACCCAGTCCAGCTTGCCTTCCTGGGATTCATAGAAGCAGAATACCTGCAGTTCTCCCTGGATGATCAGAGAGTCCATTTCCAGCTTGGTATCCAGCTTACGGTTAGTAATATCACTCCAGAGGATCGAATCGATATTTTCTTTAGTCCCCGGAACCTGAACTTCTTCTTTGATGCGGTATGTATCTTTTTTACTGGTGTGTACTTTCAAAAGCTGCATCGGCTTTTGCCTTTTAAATACCTGCTCATCACCTTCAAGATCCACCGTGGTCTCTTCATCAACCAGCTGGTCGGAACCGATTTCCAGATCTACCATCGCTTTGATGCTCAGCTTGCGGGAGTGCACCATGGTGGAGTTAAATTCCACTCTGGCATTGGTCACAAAGAACTCTTTGGTGTCATTTTCTTCAGTGTAGACCATTTCCTCGAACGGCAGGCGCCCTTCCAGCGAAGTCATGCGCTGTTCTTCCTGATCGGTCACATAAAGAGTCTGAAAACAGAGTTGTCCGGTTACATACAAATAGTTTTCCACTCTCTTAATACCTTCGATCTCCACACTCCCTACGCCCAGTACGATTCGCAAAATGTCCGGTTTGGTGTCTGGGACATTATAATCTTCATCGACCATAAACTGGTCTGAAATCCGCCGGCCCATTTGATTCTGATACATTTGCTTTTTAATTAACTCCATAAGCCCTCCTTAATCGAACACTACATTTTTTTCGTTATATTCCATCTTTATCACGATGTACGGGTAAGTAGGCTGATCCACTACTTCTTCGTCGGTATCCGGTCCCAGCAGGTTCGTATGTATATAAATGGCATTCTTGGTTTCATAACAATCGGTCACCTCAATACTATACCCGCTGGTGGGTTGTTCTCCGTACCCTTCACAAATGTAAAGCGCACCTTTATCCGCATAGGTGGTTTTGAGTAACTTTCCCTTATTTTCGTCGATTTGGGACTTCATCTCCTCCGGTATATCTTCCTCATCTACCACGGTAAACTCCAAATCTTTTAATTTCTCAAGACTGTTCTCTTTGGTTGAACAGCCCACGGTAAATAGAACCAGGCACAAAACAAATGCAATACGGCCTATTTTTTGCATACGATTCCTCTTATCCGATTCTCACTAACATCTATACACAAAAAGTCGTCGGAAAATGACTCTTTTCTTGTATTGACATGCTTTTCTATAGTATAATGGTTCTATAATTATATAGAACTCGGAGAAAAAATATGAATACTGATATGAATATGAGCGCTTCCCCGTCTCTGCCCCGGGTGTCAGGCATCCTGCTGCACCCTACTTCATTTCCATCACCATACGGCATTGGCGACCTGGGAAAAGAGGCTTATCGTTTTGTTGATTTCCTGAAAGCCGCCGGCCAGCACCTGTGGCAGGTGCTGCCGCTGACCCATACCGGCTTCGGGGATTCTCCTTATCAGAGCTTTTCCGCTTTTGCCGGGCAGCCGCTTCTAATCAGCCCCGAACATCTGATAGAACTGCATTTATTAACCGCAACCGACCTCGAGAATTGTCCTGACGGCAATTCTTCTTTTATCGATTACGGACAGGTAATCCCCTGGAAGGATAAGATCCTGCGCAAAGCTTACCGGCGCTTTTTAGAACAGCCGGATATGTTTCTGATGAACGAATATGATTCATTTCTGGCCAAAAACCAGTACTGGTTATCCGACTATAGTCTTTTTATGGCCTGCAAATCAGCAAACGAAGGCCGGCCGTGGCTGGAATGGAGCGAACCTTACCGGAATCCTCCGGCCGAATATAAATACCAGCTGGCGGAGGAATGGAAAGAGGAAGTTGGTTATTATAAATTTATTCAATTCCTGTTTTTTAAAGAATGGATGGAGTTGAAAAACTACGCTAATAACAGTGGTATTAAGATCATCGGTGATATCCCTATTTTCGTATCGATGGACAGTGCTGATGTCTGGGCGGCCCAGCATCTTTTCCAACTGGATGAAAAGGGGTATCCGACCGTAGTCGCCGGAGTTCCGCCAGATTATTTTTCCGCCACCGGGCAGTTATGGGGCAATCCCCTTTATCGTTGGGATATCCATAAGGAATCCGGATATGTATGGTGGATCAGCCGGCTTAAGAATCAGCTGGAGCTTCTGGATTATTTGCGTATTGATCATTTCCGAGGCTTCGAATCCTATTGGGCGGTACCTTATGGAGAGGAAACTGCAGAGAACGGTGAATGGCGTCACGGTCCCGGCGCAGATCTGTTTCTGACTATCTCCGCAGCGCTGGGCGGACAGCTGCCGATCATAGCCGAAGACCTTGGCATCATTACACCGGCAGTGGAAGAACTGCGCGATCAACTTGGTTTCCCGGGCATGAAGGTCCTCCAGTTTGCCTTTGAAGATACCGGCGAAAGTACCTTTTTGCCGCATCAATTTACCACTACCAACTGTGTATGCTATACCGGAACCCATGATAATGACACCGTATGCGGCTGGTACGAGACCGTTCAGGAACCTTCCAGGAATAAGGTGCGCCTCTATATGAATGCCGACGGCAGCAGCATCCACTGGGATTTTATCCGAACCTGCTTAAGCACCATCGCCGCTTTTGCCATATTTCCTCTGCAGGATCTGCTGGGACTGGGCAAAGACGGGCGGATGAATACCCCCGGCGTCGCCGCCGGCAACTGGGCCTGGCGGTATAAAAAGGAACTTCTGGATGAAGGAACCGCCGAATATTTAAAAATACTCTCCAGAGTTTATGGAAGATACTGATACCGGCAGGATGTATGCCGCATATAAACGTGTTGATGCACGGATAGAAAGGAAGTAAAGAGTTATGATACGGTTTATTTGTGTAGTTATCGTTTTGTTGGCTTTTCTGATCGGTTTTATACCGGTCCTGATCGTCGAATGGATCATCGGGATGTTTAACCGGCGGGCCCGGGATATCAGTTCCCTGCGAATGGTCCAGGGAGTCTTTAAATTAATGCTGAAGATTACCGGCGCGGAGATCATCGTCATCGGAGAAGAAAACGTCCCGGATGAACCGGTACTGTTCATCGGCAATCACCGCAGCTTTTTTGATATCCTGATCACCTATTCCCGCTGCAAGAACCTGACCGGTTATGTTGCCAAGAAGGAAATGGAAAAAGTCCCTCTGCTGAGTACCTGGATGAAACGCCTGTATTGCCTGTTCCTTGACCGCAGCAGTCCAAAAGAAGGGCTGAAAACCATCCTGCAGGCAATTGACTACGTGAAAAATGGGATTTCTATCTGCATCTTCCCGGAAGGTACACGCAATAAAGGGGAAGAACTCAGTATGCTGGATTTTAAAGACGGCGCCTTAAAGATTGCTGAAAAAACCGGCTGTGCAATCATTCCCATGTCTTTGAACAATACCGCCGAAATCTTCGAAAATCATTTCCCGCGCATCATCAAGACCCGGGTGATTCTGGAATATGGGCAGCCGATCTATCCTAATGAACTGGATAAAGAAACCAAGAAGCGTTTGGGCAGCTATTGCCGTAACCTGATTCAGAAAACGATTAATAAAAATGCGGGCGGGATAGGAGCTGCTAAGTCCCTGGATTCGTTCAGCTAAAGTTCAGTGGGAGATAAAAAACTCCCTCTGAAACTAAGTTTTACTTTATTTTGCAGCGGCTACATCAGTTTCATCCACTATTATATATTTTCCTAAATTTTCCATTTTAATCCAGAACGATAATAAAATGATTCTCGTTATTACAACATTCATAGCGGATATTTCCGCCATGCTTTTCAACGATGGCCCCGGCTATCGACAGACCCAGACCGGTGCCACCGTCCGATTTCCTGGCGCTGTCACCCCTGGTAAAATCATCAAATAACCGGTCGCGGATTTCTTCTGCTATTGCCATTCCATCATCGACTACGGAAATCATTATCCGACCTTCCTTCTTTTCCATCCGCACTTCTAACTTTTTGCCGGTGCAGTTGTATTTTATGGCATTGGTCAGGAGATTCTCAATTACCCTCGTAAGCAAGTCATAATCTGCCTCATAGTATATTTCCTTTTCCGGAATATCAATGATCATCTCCAATCCCTTTTCCTGTGCATCCTGATAATACTCGGCACACTGCCGACGCAGGAATTCACAGATATCTTCACGGTTTTTCTGCAGCTGATAATCACCGCTTCTCATCTTCAGCATGGTAAATATATCATCTGCTAGATTAGAAACCCGAACTGCTTTCATATGAATCGTTTTATAATAGTCCTGTTTATCTTCCTCTTTCACCATACCCTCATAAAGCGCTACTGCAAAACTGTTAATGGTAGATATGGGGGTGCGGATATCATGGGAGAGTTCCAGCATCATCTTATTTTTTCTGTCTTCCGCTTTTTCTTTCTCCCACCGGGTCTCTGCCAGACTCTGGGTCATCATATTAAAGGTGTCGCGGATCTCGGCAAATTCCGCCTCCGCTTTAAAGTCCAGAACAATTGCTTCTTCACCTGTTTTAAACTGATTCATCGCACCGCTTAAGTTCCTCAGCGGCCGCTTAATTCGCCGGCTCAGATAGGTTGCCATTAAAAGGCAGGTTCCGATAAATAAGATCAAAAATATTACCATGGTCAGCCTCCCCCATAGCGGGTTACTGTTTTCGGCAGAATACATGATGGTGGTCTCAATTTGGATATCTGAACGGTGGTAATGCACCAGATAATATCCCGAATGATCCTCACTTTGATTGAGAAAGCCAATATACTCTGTGGGCGAATCCTTATCACCGCTAATAAGCTGATACAATTCAGCCGGGGTGTAAATGTCGTTATCAGTCCGTTTTTCCCCATAGACTTCGATGACTCGATAATTATCATCCAGTTTTTCTACCCAGCCATTCAACCCTTTAATTCCCGGCAAGTATTCCCGGCAGACCCGTTCATTTATAATATCATAGGGATATGCACTATCCAGATTACCCTCTGTCTGCAGCCATGCTATACCAATCAAGCTGATGGCCATCATTATGATCATCAGCAGTGAAAACAGGATATAACTGAGCACTAACTTTTTATAAATACTTATTTTCTTCATCCTTTATTCCTTTTCAAATTTATACCCCAGCCCTTTGATAGTCTTAAGCATCACCGGCACTTTCGGATTCTCTTCAATCTTGGCCCGGAGATTACTGATATGTACCATAATGGTATTATCGTCATTCATATAGGGATCATCCCAAGCATAGTCAAAGATTTGCTGCTTAGTGAAAATCCGGCCGGGACTTCGCATCAGCAATTCCAGGATCCGCAGTTCAGTACCGGTTAACACCACCGCTTCACCATCCTTTTCCAGCACGCCTTCATGAAGTTTCAGGATTAGATGAAAGCGTTTGATTTCCTCGCCTTCAGTCTCCCCGCTGCTGCCATAGTCATAATAGCGGCGGAGCTGGGCCTTAATTCTGGCTGTCACTTCCAGCGGATTATACGGCTTGCTGATATAATCGTCAGCACCCAATTCCAACCCCAGTATTTTTTCATAATCCTGATCTTTGGCCGTTGCCATGATCACCGGGATCTTACTTTTTGCCCGCACGTGGCGCAGGACTTCAAAACCATCCTTTTTAGGCATCAGAATATCCAGCAGCACCAGGTGTGGTTCTTCCTGTTCAAAATATTTAATTGCTTCTACGCCGTCCCGGGCTTTAATAATCCCAATATGATCCCGCAAAAGGAACAGCTCCAGTGCATCCAATAATTCAATCTCATCGTCTGCAGCCAATATCCAGTATGTCATTGGTAATTTCCTCCCACTTTACAGACAGGATTATTTACATAGCTTTTAACAGCTCTTTCAGACTTACCGAGAAATCATAGTCAGCCTTCCAATCCGGATCCAAATCATCCAGCAGGTAACATATGATCATACCGGAGGAGTAATATTTTGCCGAACCTTTTTCATATTCGGTCCGACCCATGTATGTTTCTTCAAATGCCTCATTTCCTTCTTGGAAACTATACACCTTACTCTCCATATACCTTGCGGTACCTTCTGCCGCTTCATAATAATCTTCCACCGAACAGGTTCCCTCATCCAGCATGGCCCGGCGTTCCTGTTCCAGTTCAAGATATTCAGCGATAAAGGTTTCCTTTACGGTTAAGTCCTTAGCATTGTACGCTTTGTTTAAAAGTTCTATCTGCTTTTTGTATAATTCTACCACATCTTGATTATTATCGACAGATCCAACAATAATATCTTCAATATTTCCCTGGGATAGATTCTCTCCTATAAGGCTAAGCATCTGGAACTCATAGTAGGTCATCTGGTAAGCATGCAGAGCTTCGTGCCACAATGTTGCAATGTGTTCCGTATCGCCGTACTCGGCTTCAGAGAAATTCATACTGCCTTCAGCCAGACTGCCGGCACTCTCCAGCAGATCAAACATGGCGGAAAAATTTTCAACCGTCGGCAGGATAACCTGGTATTCACCATCCACTTCATAAGTCGTACCGACAAAGGTAGTAAATACCGCATCCTCTTTTTCAATCGCATCACCACTGACCACATAGTCTACACTGCCATTAAAAAACCGTACCTTGTAATCTTCCAGCTTAAAATCCTGAAATCCAATCTTATCAACATCCGCCTGCAGGCCAAGGGCATCTTCATATATCTTTTTATTATCTGCGCTCAATCCTCTGTCAGCAGTTAAAATCGTACCTGCCAGAAGAATAACGCCAACTATTCCATATAATATTCTGCTTAATTTCATTTTTTTATTGTCCTTTCGGTTTTCTATGCTTCTTTTTTGCGGAACATCCACAAACCAAATGAGATAATGAAAAGTGTAAAAAGTCCTTTCAATAAAACATGAGTGTCTGCACCATTTCCCAGAATTACATTGACCGCCTGGCTCTGAAGCCCATTTAAATCCGGAAAGATTAAGAGTACCCATTTGATAATCGTGCCGGAAAATCCGCCGATAATATTTTTGTAAATGTCCAGAATACTGTGCAGTACACCGACGATAATACAGATACTGCCGATCAGCCCCGCACCGAAGGACGGCAGGCAGATACTTAAAACACTGGTCAGCAAACTGACAATAGCGATATTCAGATATATGATCAGCAAGCCGGGAAGCATTGACGGCAGGTATCGGGCCGCTCCCTTAGTCACCGCATAAAAAGCCAACGCCAGATATAAAATGGTAACTGCAATCGCCGAGCTTATGATGTTGGCTGCTGCCAGCTGCGTATGATACCTGACCTGGGATACTCCTCTGATCCATACCAAATGGCTGCGTTTCTCCTTATATTCAACGGGGATGGTCCGCAGGCTTAAAATCATAGCCAGCAGGCATCCAGCCGCATTCACGATTACATGAAGCACTTTAATCATACTTACAAATCCAACAATGGGCTCTCCTTCTACCGATATTGTCGCTGCGTCACTGCCGCAGAAAGCCAGTATGATCAGTGCGATCACTACCACAATGTATAACTCTTTTCTCCTAATTCGTTCCTTTAGTGCATTGATTGTAATTGTCATTTTAGATTACCCCTCCTAATGTCTGTGTAAATATATCTTCTAATGTACAGTCCTCCTGAATATCTTCCTGGCTCCAATTCCGCCGGACCTCACCTTTATTCATGATAATTCCGTGGTCACAGACCTTCTCAATATCGCTCAATATATGAGAGTTAATAATAATCGTCTTCCCCCGCTTCCGAAGCCGCTTTAGCAATTCAATCATTTCAATCCGTCCCATCGCATCCAGTCCGGCACAAGGTTCATCCAGCAACAGGATATCGGGATCACCCAGTAAAGCCTGCGCCAGAGCCAACCGCTGCAGCATCCCTTTGGAGTAAAATTTAACCCTGGTCTTATCAATATCCAAACCGACCGTTTTAAGTAACCGTTCTACCGTATCTTTAACATCAGCCTGAGGAATCTTCTGCAGTTTCGCATAATAGGCCAACACTTCCCCACCATTTAAAAATGATGGAAAACTCGGCGTCTCCGGTGAATACCCAATGGTCTTTCCCGCCTCGATATTAATACTGCCGCTGTTCGCCCTGACCAGGCCGAGAATAATCTTGATAGTCGTACTTTTACCGGCTCCGTTGCTGCCGAGCAAGGCAAAGGCTTCATTATCAGCCACACTAAAGCTCAGGTCATTAACAACTTTTTTCCCTTTATATACTTTGTTCAGATTTGTGATCTCAATAATCATCTGCCGTCCCCGTCTTTCCTTTTATTTCGTTTCTAAATGCATTATATGACAGCGACCTGAAAACAAAATAAAAGCAACCTTAATTGAACCTTAAGATTGCTTTTATTATAAACACGCTATTCTCTATATGCTATTGCATCAATCTAAACTTCCAGGCCTTCTGGTCCTCCACGATGAGCAAACTCTTTTTCCATTATTGAATATTACCTTCTTCGACTATTCCTTCAAATATCATATACAATAGCTTGCCGATTCCTAAAACCTTAGAAGATGAGCCAGTTGCGTGCGCAGAGCGGCATTTTCCCGCCGCGGCCAAGCTCCTGCAGATAGTGAAGGATAGGCATTCAAGCGTGCTGTCTTGCTTCTTAGTAGTAAAATAGCAGTTCTTTCAGATGGCAAAAGGTGCTGCCGGCACCGTTGACAAGAGCACCTGAGCCGCAGAGTCATCAGAGTCTGCGGCAAATGTGCTCGGTTCTGGAAGAACTGCTATTTTAATACTTAGAAGCACAAGCCAAGCGTCAGCCTGTCCTTCACTATCTGCAGGAGCCTGGCCGCGGCGGGAAAATGCCGCTCCCTTGTACACACAACTGGCTCATCGCCCTCATCTACCAGGCTTTAATAATCAAATAAACTAACACCCCACACGCCCCAATCCCAAACAGCAGCAAACTAAATGACAAACTCCGCGTTATCGACTCCACATTTTCCGGATCCTCCGACTTATCTTCAACCCGAAAATACTTCTCAGGCTTATACGGTTTCAAAGCCCAGCTAAGGAATTTAACCGCCTGGTCAGGCACCGCATTCAGCAGCCGGCTTACAAAGGTAAAGAGGAATACCGCCAGCCGCACCACCGGCTGCCAGACCAACCGCTCCAGATTCAGCCACTGGGGCCAGACATTACGATATACTTTAATGCCAGTCTCATCCCGTTTCATCAGCAACAGCCGCACGATCACCAGATATATGACTGCCCCGCAGATCAGACATATCAACGTCGCCTTGACATTGACCCAGGAAAAATAATGAACAGCATGTTCCGGATTATGTCCGTGCATAAACTCCTGCCCCAGGTCAGCCAGTTTATCCATTATAACCCCTGGAAAGAATCCCATCAACGGCAGCAATACCGCTGGGATCATCACTGCTGCCGCAGTCATCGGGCGCATATAACAGTGCTTCTGTTCCGGTGCCTTCTCCACAAATAACACTACAAATACTTTGGTCATATATGCAACAGTCAACCCACTCGCTAGAATAAACAACCATTCAGCCGCCTGAAAATAACCGATACCAGCACCACTTCCAGCAGCAATCCCGATGTATTCCACAAGGCTCTCATGAAGCAGAGTCTTACTTACATATCCATTCCAGAACGGCATCCCGATAATCCCCAGATACCCCATCAGAAAACTGAAGAACAAAAGCGGTTTTCGTTTCCCAAAGCCCCTGATTTCATTCAGGTTCCAGGTCCCCAGATTCATAAACACTACACCGATGACCAGAAACAGCACCAGTTTTATCAGCGAATGATTGATCATATGCAGCAATGTCCCGCGCACCGCCAAGGCATTATGTTCACCAAGGATATTCTGCATCGCACAGCCAAAGATGATAAATCCGATCTGCGACATCGAAGAACACGCCAGAATATATTTCAGATTATCCGAACAAACCGCTCTCAGGCCGCCGGCCAGCATGGTCAGCAACGCCAGCGGAAGCAGCACATATCCCCAGCTCCGGTCATGTAAAAAGACATTTGCCCCGATCGCCAGAATTCCGAAGACGCCAACTTTTGAGAGCCCCGCCGACAAAATCGCCGTAGCCGGCAGCGGCGCCGCCGGATAAGTATCCGGAAGCCAGAAGTGCAGCGGAAACATCCCTGCTTTTGCCCCATAACCGGCTAACATCAAGAATCCGGCCGTATATATCCAGGCCTTATGATCAGTCGCCTGAATCACTCCGGCCAACTCATCGATAACCAGTGTCCCGGTCTGCTGATAAAGCATCATAGTACCCATCAATGCCGCCATTCCGCCGATGACAGCCACTGCCAGATAGGTTGCACCGGCTTTCATCGCAGCTTCTGATTCTTCATGAATGACCATCATATAAGAGGCCAGTGACATAACTTCAAAAAAGACAAATGCGGTAAACAGATCCGCTGAAAAGAATACACCCAGTGATGCGCCGAACGTAATCTGGTTAAAAAAGAAGTATCTGCTGCTGCGCTTATCCGATTCAAAATATTCTTTGGAAAACAAAGCGGTTATCAGCCACACAAATGCTGTAATAATCCCAAATAGCAGGCGGAATCCATCGATCCTGAGATAGATTCCTAAACCACAGAAACCATTCCACCGGAAAGATACTCCCGCTTCACCGTCAGCCGCCATCAGAATCACCAGTGCCGACAGAACAACCAGAGATGAGACAATGGCAAACTGATTCCCGGCCTTTCTAATTATTTTCATAGCCGTTCCCCCCTCCTAAACTAATCCTGCTGCGATATCTGCAAAAAATCGAAGCAATCCACCGGGGAAAAGCCCCAGCACTAAACACATGATACACAGCAGGATCAATGGCCCCTTCATCAACCAGTTGGGATCTTCCGCCTGCTGATTGGAAGTGATATCAAAGCCTTTTCCCGGGAAATAAGCCCGGATCACAATGGAAAACAGATAAACCGCTGTCAGCACCGCGGATACCAGCAGGGCTCCCATTCCGATGTAAGCCATGGGCGTTTCCAGATCAACGATCCCTTCCATCAGACCGGCTTTACTGATAAAAGCCGGTAACAAAGGAATTCCCATCAACCCCAGCGATGCTGCAGTAAAGCAGCCCATCACCACCGGCATCCTCCTCCCCAGTCCGGCCAACTGAGGTACATATTCATAATGAGTCTTATAAATAATGCTTCCGGCACAATAAAACAACGTTATCTTAATAAATGCATGGGCGATCATATGGGTTAAAGTCGCCTGCAGCCCCAACGGCGTCATCAGTGCTGCTCCCAGCAAAATATAACTCAGATTACTGATGGTGGAATAAGCCAGCCGACGCTTAATATGCTGCTCTTTCAAAGCCTTCGCCGATCCCATCACAATGGTTATGGCCGCTAACAAAAGAACCGTATCCTGCGCCCAGGTCCCCCGCAGAAACTCGGTTCCAAAGAGATAATAGGTAATCCGGATCACCGCAAATGCTCCCGCCTTGACCACCGCTACCGCATGGAGCAGTGCTGTTACCGTAGTCGGCGCGACACCGGCCGTAGGCAGCCAGCCATGGAACGGAAACAAGGCCGCCTTTACTCCGAATCCAATAAAGGTAATAACAAAAATAGTAAGAATATTCTGAGTGGTTGCCGCCGAAAGTCCCAGTTCTGCAACCAGGCCGCCCGGTGTAAAGGTCGCATTGCCCACGACATGATACATAAATACCATTCCGATAAATGCCAGCGATGCTCCTCCGATAGAATACACCAGATACTTTTTACCCGCTGCTTTCGCCGCATCGGTCATACCATGCATAACCAGCGGCAGAGTAATCAGCGTCAGCATCTCATAGAACAGATACATAGTGACCAGATTATGGGAAAATGCTATCCCCAGAGTCACCCCATAAGTCATGGTATAAAAAGTAAAAAACTTTACTTCTCCGCCCTCGTGTTTCATATATTCAAATGCGTAAACCGATGCGATCGGCCACAGTATTGAGACCATTCCTGCAAATACACAGCCCAGCCCGTCTAATGAAAGAGTCAGTGACATTGACCGGGACAGAGATACCAGCTGCAGTTCCTGCCCTCTGAACCAGAAGATTGCGATCCAGACCAGCAAGGAAGTCAGTATTACCGTTGCCAGGACAAAACTCTGCCTCATTTTGCGCTGTTCCATATGGCACGCCGCGACCATTATTCCACCGATCAAAGGAACTGCGACCGGTATAATAAGGAACCATCCATTCATCTGTCACCCCTCCTTTTCCTGCCATTTTCCATTAAAATAAACCTCCTGCGATCGTATTCAGATAAGAAATAAGCGGCCCTGCACATATCCCCAGAACAACAGCCATAAACGCCAGCAAAATCTGTGTATCTTTCATCATTGTACCTTCCGGTTCGGCAGTCACCTCTTCCTGGTCCTTACCGATAATAAATGCTTTTACCGATATCCCCAGCAGATAACCAGCCGTCAATATTGCACTGACCAGCAGGACGACCGGTCCCAGCCAGCTGATGAAGCCCAGACCGGACTCCAGCGAACCGGAAATCAGGTTCCATTTACTGACAAATCCGCCGGTTGGAGGTATCCCCACCAGTGCCAGGGCACATATTGTAAAACATACCATCGTCACCGGCATTCTTTTTCCAATCCCGGCAAGTTCAGAGACCTTCGTTTTGTGGGTCTGATGAATTACTGCACCGGCACCCAGAAACAACCCGTTCTTGATCACACTATGGCATACCACATGCATCACGGCCCCGATAAATCCTGCCGGGGTCAGAGTGGCAAGGCCAAACAGGATATACCCCAGCTGGCTCACCGATGAATAAGCAAGACGCTTTTTCAGAACCTGTTCCTTGTATGCCAGCGTAGACCCCATCAGAACACTGATCAGGCTTAAAGCAATCCAGACATATTGAACCCAGCTGCCCTTAATCAGGGTCACACCAAATTGATAATAAACCACCCGGATCACTGCTAATATCCCGGCCTTGGTAATCACCCCGGATAGCACTGCACTGGCCGGAGCCGGTGCGACCGGATGGGCGGCCGGCAGCCACGAATGCATGGGGAATATCCCCGCTTTAGTGCCAAACCCGACAATTGTGAACATTGCTCCTGCCAGAAGTATATTTTGATGTGCCGCAATAACCTCTGGACTCAACGTCCCGCCTGCCGCAAATTCAATACTTCCATAATACAGCATAATAAAGAAACCAATCAGTGCCAGCGAAGCTCCGGCAATCGAATATATTAGGTACTTTAGTGCTGCTGCAATAGCCTTTTTGCTCATCGTATGCAGGACCAGCGGAACCGAAAGCAGCGACATGGCCTCGAAGAATAAGTACAGCGTCATAAAGTTTCCAGCCAGACATAGTCCGGTCAGACCGCTCAAAGTCATTAGATAAAATGCAAAAAAGCGGGCCGGATCGTCTTCATGTTCCATATACTCATGGGCATAATAACTGACCACCAACCAGATTACCGACACCAGGATCAGAAATATACGTGAAAGACTGTCTAATCTAAGCACAATATTTAATTTATCGGTGAGCTTCCACACGATCCAGGATGTGTCCGGCAAAAGCATCAGGCATCCTGTCAGAATAATATTAATCAAAAGCACCAGACACACATAATACTTCAGTTTCCGGGCGTCATGCAGCGTTTTTTGTAACATCAGCCATAACCCGGCAATGAGCGGAAACAGTATGCAGGCTGCCATTTTAAGATGTGTCCCCATAGGAATTCCTCTCCTTTTCTCATTTAACTTTCATTTATCCCAACATCTTAAGTCCCTGCTCCAAAGCCTCTAAAACCGGATGCGAACAGGTGCCCAGAAGAACATTAAGGACGATAAATATCACCAGCGAGACCTTATATGGAATGTTCTTATTTCCCCTGGTTATCTTCAGAACATCTACCCAATTGAACTTAGCCTCTTCCTGCCGGCTGTATATCCGGGCGATTGCCGGAATATAGTAGAGCGCATTCAGAACCGTACTGAGCACCAGCACCGCCAGAATAATTATAATATTTTTAGAACTCTCAAAAGCTGCTGCCGCCAAATAATATTTCACAATAAATCCGGCAAACAGCGGTATCCCGATCATCGACAGCGAACCGGTGACGAATGCCGCCCCCGCCAACGGGTCCTTCCAGGCCGATCCTTTTAAACTGTTAAAGTCCTTTTTATGTCCCGATACATTAATCAGTCCGCCGGCAGCGGTAAACAGCATCGGTTTGGTGACCATATGGGCCAGGATCTGGAACGCCGCCGCAACCATTCCAATGGTCGTGTCAATACCGATCCCCATAAAGATATAACCGATCTGAGCCACCGAAGAATAGGCGATCATGCGTTTGATGTTGGTTTCCCTGACCGCTTTGAGCGAGCCCAGGATCATACCCAGAAGACCCAATACCAAAAGGACATCCGAAATATGGAATTCTTTCAGGATATCCAGGGTAAATACCCGGATAAATATCTTTATCAGCAAAATGATGTATCCTTTCAGCACCAGCCCGGAAAGAACTGCTGAAGATGCCGTCGTTGCGCTCCCGTGCGCATCCGGCAGCCAGGAATGAAATGGAAACAAGGCACTCTTGATCGCCATGCTGACGCTAAAAAGACCGATAACGACAATCAGCGGCAGGCTATATTCTCCCTGTGCCGCCAGACTAACAATACTATCCTGCATATTCGGCATAAGCAGATGTCCGGTCAGTGCATAGATCAGGGAAATTCCTAATAGGAACAGGCCCGATCCCAGCAGGCTCATGATCAGATAGCGGATGGTCGCCGCAATCGTCTCCCCCCCCGGCTTACTCATAACAATGGCACAGGCCGCAATGGTATTGATCTCAACAAAAACATACGCCGTAAAAATATCATTGGTATAGATTAATACCAACAGCGAAGCCACCAGCATATCCATCATAATATAATAAAGATTACGCTTCTTTTCCGGAATATCTTCTCTGGTCGACTCTCCATTTCCCCATAGCGACAGGAATGCTGCCGCGCAGACGGCAAGCGCCATCACCGCCTCAAACATCCCGGCGGAAATCTCATTGCCGAATGGGGCGGGAAAATGCCCCATCATATAGGTAAAACTCTCTCCTGTTCCATTTATGTACAGGACCAAAAAGACCGAAAATATCGTACACAATCCTAATGCCGTTAAGGTCAGCCACTTAGACAGCCGCGGTCCCGCGATCATGGAAATGATGCCGGTAAACATCAAAAGCATAATGGAGAAAAAAGGCAGATTACATGCAAAATCCAATTTACTTTTCCTCCTTTTTCGCTTTTGTCAGTACCTCATCCAAATCCAGTGTATGATAAGTCTGATAGAGTTTCAGCACCAGTGCCAGAGAAAAGGCGGTCACACTAACCGACACGACGATCCCGGTCAGCACCAGGCCGCTCGGCAGCGGATTGATATATAGCTCCGGGTCTCTGATACTGTCGGCCGCCATCAGCGGAGTCCGGCCCTGAATATAGCCTTTAGCCGTCAAAAACAGATAGACCGCCGTATCCATGATATTTAAGCCAATGAACTTCTTGATCAGATTTTTACTCAGCAGCATGCAGGTAAATCCGACTCCGAACAGTATCACCGAAGCAGCTTCATAATAATTTGTAAATAAATTTGCTCCCATTATCAGATATCCTCCCTGCTGAAAAGTGAATAAAATCCATACATGGTACAAGCCACTACCACCCCGACCGCAATGTTCAGCGGCAGAATCAGGCCGCCGCTCAAAATAGCTCCCGGAGTCCCGTGGGGAATCCCCGACTCCAGATGATTGGCACCGGTAAAAAAGGAATACCCCTTTGCCAGAGCATAAAAGCTCAGGGCCGCTAAATTAATGAACAGGTATTTGCGGTAATTAATAATGCGGGACATTTTTACCGATCCGAAGGTGCTGAGATACAGGATCAGACCGGCACCGATCAGGGTCCCTCCCGAGAATCCTCCGCCCGGACTGATATGTCCGTTTAAAATGACATAGACTCCATAAAGCATAACGATCGGAATGATCAGTGACGATACTTTGGTCAGGATCATGTCGTTGTTTGCCGGCGGAATCTGCTGCTTCTTTTTCTCATCACCGGTCTGCCGCAATAAGATGGTGACTGCGCATGCCGCAATAAATAACACCGTCGCTTCGCCAAAAGTATCGAAGGCACGGTAATCCAGAATAACACCGGCTACTGCATTGGTCGCGTTGGTGTCATCCAGGGTATCTTCTATATACTTCTCAAAGACCTCATTATGAGCCGGATTGGAAGCATCTCCAAAGGCCGGCAGATGAGATGTCACCAGCAACAGCAAGCAGATGATCACGATACAGATCAGTACCGACATCACCCGGTAAAAGCTCTGGAAAAATGCCTTTCCACTGCCGCTCTCCCATTCAAAATAACGTTTCCTGAGCCCTTTATTCTGATAATGTCCCTTTATCTTCACGGTGTTTTCCAGATGCTCTTCACGCATTTCTTTGGTGGTCTTTACCCGATCCCAGGCAACGTGATCGCCCTCTTTATTATCCTCCGGCTCCTCCCCTTCAATCCAGCGGGCAAACCGCATGAAAGTGCGCCGAAACCAATTTCTATCAGTCATTCCCTTTTTCCTCTCCCTTACGGATTACATTTACCTTTCGCAGCACAACGAAAAACAGGACCGTACTGATCCCCGCCCCCACCGCCGCTTCGGTAATGGCCAGATCCGGTGCCTGCAAAAGCAGCCACAGGACCGACATCAGCAAACTATAAGCCATAAAGACAGCAACGGCTGTAACCAGCCTTTTGGATACACATGCTGCGATCGCACATACGACCAATATAATAAGCAGCAATATCTCAAATATCTTCATCCGTGACCTCCTTACAATGTTCTGCCAGCTTTTCGTTGGTCTTCACTTCCAGTGAAACAATCAAATGATTGGAAACCGGATTGGCCAGCCACATAAAAGCAATGATCAGGATCATCTTGAAGCCCGAAAACATCGGAACTCCCGACACAATCAGCCCCAGCAGGATCAGCATAATGCCCAGTGTGTCACACTTTGCGGCAACATGAATACGGTTCAGCACATAATCCAGCCGGTGTATCCCCAGCGTCGCAATGCCCAGTATAAACAACCCGGCAAGTATTAATAATGCCGCGATCCCAAAACGGATCCATTCTAATACCAGCTGCATAATTATTCTTCCCCTTCCTTATTTTTCTTCTCCTGCGAAGCCTGTACCTGCTTATAAAGTACGACGATCGCCAGAAAACTGATCAGTGCATAGGCAATATCAATATCCAGCAGATAATGTTCATTAAAATACACTGCCAGTACGGCAAACAGAATTACTACCTTACATGAGATAATATTGACGGCCACCAATCGATCGGTGAGCCTTGGACCGGCAATAGCCCGGATCAGGCATAAGAATATAGTCACAGCAAGATAAATTGCACAGAATAAAAATAAAATTTCATAAGCCTTTTGAATCTGTTCCACTAATTACTTCACCCCTTCCATCCGGTGCAGCAGCTGTACAAACTTGCTGTCATCCATTCCTTCTGCCATATCGAGGTCAAGACAGTGAACGATAAAGGTTCCGTCCGTTTCCAGATCACAGGTAATAGTCCCCGGTGTCAGAGTAATTGAATTGGCCAGCACAACTTTCGCCAGATCGGTCTTCAGATCAGTCTTAAACTTCACCAGCACCGGCTTGATCTCAATCCGCGGTGACAGCACCAGCTTAATAACTGCTATGTTTGCTAAAACCACCTCAGCGATGAGAACCAATATGTAATGGATGCCCCTGAAGAGATTTTTAATGATCTTCAGGCCGGTTTCCATTTTATAATCCAGGAATCTGCAGATGAACCAGTAAAATACTGCTGCGATCACAATACCGAACAGGATGATTTCTGCCGTTACCTGCCCGTTCCAGATAATCCACAACGCTAAGAACACAAAATACATAAACTATCCCTCTTTTTCCCATTTTTTGTTTTAATTATAAAGCATATGACTACAATATAGTCAATTTCTTTTAAAAATAAAATAAAATTTTAGAAATTGTATAATTTTTTAGTCTTTATTCTACACTAATTCAAATAATTTTGTACAATTTGCCTTTTTTCAAAAATTCCGATTCCAACAAGTGTGATGTTACAATACAGTTTTACAATCTCCGTATTTCCACACTTTTTGACCGTTCCTCCGAAGCGGGCGACAAGCCCTAAAAATCAGGCTTTGACGATATGCAAATCAATATATTTTATGATATGATTCTTCACATAGTCATTCGCATAATCAAAGAATCAAGGAGGTATACTAATGCGTATTATAGTAGGAATATCCGGAGCCAGCGGCGTGGTCATCGGATACTATCTTTTAAAAGCCCTGCGTCAGGTTCCTGACTGCGAGATTCATCTAGTGGTTTCACAGGGTGCAAAAATCACCTGGAACCTGGAAGCCAAAATTCCATACGAAGATCTGGAAGCCTTGGCCGACGTTGTGCATAGCGACAAGAATCTGGCATCGTCTATCGCCAGTGGTTCATTTGTCACCGACGGAATGATCGTTGCTCCCTGCAGCATGAAGACACTGGCCGCCATCACCTCCGGCTATGCGGCCAACCTATTGGTCCGGGCTGCCGATGTCTGCTTAAAAGAGAACCGCAAGGTTACCCTGCTGCCCCGTGAAATGCCGTTGGGCAAAATACATCTCCGCAACCTGAGCGAAGCGGCCGGCCTGGGATGTACCATTATCCCGCCAATGCTGACCTTTTACAATGCGCCGGAGCGTCTTTCCGATCAGATTAACCACGTTATAGGAAAAGTACTGATGCAATATGGTATTACTCACGATAAGTTCATACCCTGGGAAGGTGCTGATACGAAAGGAGGCTGTTAGAATGGAACCTATACATATAACCGAAGGAACCGGTATCCACCAGGTCGCAGTCACTGCCCTCCTCTGCGGACCGGATATCAATGTCTGCATTCTCGGCGGCACCCATCCCCACATCGGCGCATCCGCCCTGGGGCTGCCGCGGGCCAGCCTAAAAGATGCTAATGTCCGTTCGACCAGCGTCAGCGTCCTGACGGTGATAAATCATAAGGAAGATGAGCTGGCCCGTGACGCTGCTCATAAGCTCACTTCTGCTTTTGGCTGCATCACCAGTGTCCAGGCGGGCTTACATATCGATAATGCTTCTCCGGATGATATTAAATTGTTATGGGAAAATTATGGAATTGCACTAAAGGAACTGGAAATTATTCTGTCGGCGGTGTATTATGGAAAATAAGGTAATATTAGTTGATCTGTGGGATAAACCCGTCGGAGAACTTGAGAAGTCGAAAGCCCATACTTCGCCCGTGCTTCACCGGGCTTTTTCTATATTTTTATACCATGATGACAAAATGCTCATTCAGCAGCGGGCACATCATAAATATCATTCCGGCGGCTTATGGGCCAATTCTTGCTGTTCCCATCCCCGTCCGGGTGAATCCCTGATTCCGGCGGCTGTCAGCCGTTTAAAAGAGGAGGCCGGTATCACCTGTAATGAACTGGAAGAATTGTTTTCATTTTCCTATCTGGCCAAATTCACCGATAAGCTTTACGAATATGAATACGACCACGTACTGCTGGGACAGCATAACGGCCCCTGCCATCCCAATCCGGATGAGGTGGCTCAGATGCAGTGGATCTCATTTTCTGATCTGCTGCAGGACATGACCGAACAACCTTTAAAATATGCTCCGTGGTTTTTGATCTGCGCACCAAAAGTGATACAAATCGCAGCCAATAAATAAGCGCCCAAAAAAGAGAGGGGGAATATATAGATGTCGGCTGAGAAAGAAATGCTCTCTATCAGCGAAATGGCGAAGTTACACAAAGTATCACGCCAGACATTGATACATTACGACAAGATCGACCTGTTTAAACCGGAGATCACTCTCAAGAACGGCTACCGATATTATAGCCTGAGACAGATTCCGGTACTGCGGGAAATCACATTCCTGCGCAGTTTAAACGTACCGCTGGAAAATATAAAGCTGCATATGAAAAACCGGACTCCTGACAATGTAACCGACTTCTTTTCCGATCAAATTGAAAGTCTGGAACGTGAAATTCAGGAATTACACCGCAAAAAGCAGTACGCGCAATCACGTCTGAACACATACAAACCGTATTACGAGTATCAGACAAAAGATAATCCGCCTAACCTCCGTCATTTTGCTGCCCGGAAGATTATTTTTATCCCATTTGATAATGTCGATTCCCGGACCCGGCTGCACTGCACGTTGATGCAGGCCTGGCGCCTGATTAATATGATCGGCTACCAGCCCGCTTATGGATTTGGTGCGGTCATCCGCCATAAGAGTCTTTCCAAAGGAAATATTCTGGAAGGAGCCGGTTCCTATATCGTATTGCCGGAGGATGCTGAAAATTTTGATGCGGCTAATATGCTGACACTACCGGCCGGCGATTATATCACGATGTTTAAGTATGGTAAACCATATGAGTCAAAACCGCTGAAAAAACTTCTTGGCTGGATGGAGCAGAAAGGTTATGCACCCTGCGGTGATATCGCCGACTCCTGCATATTTGATACGACCTTCCATTCCAACGAAATCAAAGAGGATTTTTGCCAGCTGCAGGTCCCCATCCGATATGATTAGAACTGTATATCAACTACACTTTAAAAGAGCTGTTTTGGCCAAACCCAAAGCAGTTTTTTTATAACCTGTCCTTCCCTTTATTTTCGTCATATCTGTCAAATAAATTCTGCTGCGTCCAAAAATTTCGACAAATTTTTGTCATCTTTTAACAAAGATTTTATTTCCGCCAAATTGCGCTTGACCCGTTTGCAGCAATATACTTTTAAATTAAGATCATCAAAATAAATTACATGGAGGTATTATCTTATGGCAGTAAAACGTACGAATGTACAAGTTGATGATCTGCGATCCGCCCTGGACCTGCTGGAAATGATTCCGGGACAATTAGTAACTACAGATGTAGAAGTAGAACCGAGAGCTGAATTATCCGGTGTTTACCGTTATGTCGGTTCAGGCGGTACTGTACAGCGGCCGACCAAGATCGGTCCGGCGATGATCTTCAATACTATCAAAGGACACGAAGGCGCACGCGTAGCCATCGGTCTTCTTTCCAGCCGCGAAAGAGTCGGACATTTACTCGGTTGTGCCCCGGGCGATCTCGGCTTCTTGTTAAATGAAGCCCTGGAAAAGCGTTTCGCCCCTGTTGTTATCCCTAATGAAAAGGCAAAATGCCAGGAAGTTGTTTACCGCGCGGAAGATCCTGATTTCGACATTCGGAAATTAATTCCGGCACCGACCAACACCGAAGAGGATGCCGGTCCTTATATCACATTGGGAATGTGCTACGCATCCGATATCGAAACCGGTGAATCGGATATTACAATACATAGACTGTGCCTGCAGAGTAAAGATGAAATCACCATGTTCTTTACCCCGGGTTCCCGTCATCTCGGGGCAATGCGTGAGAAAGCGGAAGCAATGGGCAAACCGCTGCCGATCTCAATCAGCATTGGCGTTGACCCGGCCATTGAAATTGCTGCCGGTTTCGAGCCGCCGACCACACCTTTCGGCTTCAATGAACTGGATATTGCCGGCGGGCTTCGTGACAAATCGGTAGAAATGGTAAAGTGCCTGACTATCGGCGAAAACGCAATTGCAAATGCTGAATATGTAATCGAAGGCGAATTGATTCCTAATGCCAGATTACGTGAAGATATGAATACCAACACCGGTAAAGCAATGCCTGAATTCCCGGGATACACCGGACCGGCGAATGCAGAACTTCCGTTTATCAAAGTAAAAGCTGTAACCACCCGCAAAAATCCGATCATGCAGACCTGTATCGGACCTTCTGAGGAACATGTAAGTATTGCTGGTATCCCCACTGAAGCTTCAATTATCTCAATGGTAAACAGAGCAATGCCGGGACGTCTTCAGAATGTGTACGCATCTTCCTGCGGCGGTGGTAAATTTGTAGCAGTTCTGCAGTTTAAGAAAAATGGACCGATGGACGAAGGAAGACAGCGTCAGGCAGCATTACTGGCTTTCTCCGCCTTCTCGGAGCTAAAACATATATTCTTAGTAGACGAAGATGTTGATCTATTTGACATGAATGACGTACTCTGGGCTATGACCACCCGCTTCCAGGCTGACCGGGACATTATCACCCTGCCGGGCGTACACTGCCATGTACTCGACCCGTCAAACAGCCCGGAATACCATAGCATGATCAGAAACCGCGGGATCGCGACAAAAGCAATCTTTGACTGTACCGTACCTTATGATCAAAAAGCCCGTTTCCAGCGTGCCGGTTTTAAAGAACTGGATCCGAAGAAATGGCTTCCGGATCTATTTTAAACATTCGTTGAATAAAGGAAAGTTAGGAGGAAAAAACAATGCCAATAGGTGTCATAATTAATGCCGCTTCGGTTCTATTAGGGGGATTTTTCGGAGCATTAGCAGGAAATAAACTAACTGCCAGATTTAAAACGGAAATCTCTCTTGTATTTGGTGTTTGCTCAATGGGAATGGGTGTCAGCAGCATCGGGCTGATGAAAAATATGCCGGCAGTAATCTTTGCGATTATTATCGGAACCGCAATTGGTCTGATCATCCACTTAGGAAAAGGAATCAATAAAGGTGCTCAGTTGATGCAGAAACCAATCGCAAAAATATTCAAAAACCAAAATACAGCGATGAATGAGGACGACTTTCTCGCCACTCTGGTCACCGTTATCGTTTTATTCTGTGCCAGCGGTACCGGAATTTACGGCAGCTTAAACGCAGGTATGACCGGGGATAGTTCCATATTGATTGCAAAATCAATCCTGGATTTCTTCACGGCTGCAATATTCGCCTGCAACCTGGGCTATGTAGTGTCGATTATATCAATACCTCAATGTATACTGTTCTGTATCTTATTCTATCTTGCCAAGGTCATTTTCCCGCTCACCACTCCGGAAATGATCGATGACTTCAAGGCATGCGGCGGCTTTCTGATGGTTGCCACCGGATTCAGAATGGTCAAACTAAAAATGTTCCCAACCGCGGATATGATACCCGCGATGGTGGTCGTCATGCCGATAAGCTGGCTATGGACCAACTATATCATGCCGCTGGTATAGCTTAATGGTGAGGCTGCTGCACTAACCAGCAACGCTTCGGGGGCCTTCAGATGGTGAAACACAAGCATTCAAGCGTGCCGTATTGCTTCTTAGTGTTCTAATGATAAATCTTTAAGATGGCATAGGTGCTTCCGGCACCGTTGCCAAGAGTACCTGAGCCGCAAATTCATCAGAATTTGTGGTGAATGTACTCGGTTCATAAAGATTTATCATTAGAATGCTTAGAAGCAAAGGCTAAGCGCCTGCTTGTGTTTCACCATCTGAAGGCCCCCGAAGCGTTGCTGGTTAGTGCAGCGCCCCCTTTTCATAATTATACTCACTTTTATTTTTACATTTTAGTACTCTGATGTTATAATGTGAGCAGTTAGCTAAAAATATATGAACATATGATTAAAACCACGCGGAGGAACAGACAATGGACACAAGAAATCTAACTCTATTAACCGACCTGTACGAGCTGACCATGATGCAGGGATACTTTGAGCAGGACAATAACGAAACGGTCGTTTTCGATATGTTTTTCCGCTCTAATCCCAATAAATCCGGTTATTCCGTATGTGCAGGCCTGGACCAGGTGATCGATTATATTAAAAATCTCCACTTTTCTTATGATTATGTCGATTATCTCCGGAGCCTTAATTTATTCAACGAAGACTTCTTACAATATCTAAGCGGCTTTCATTTTACCGGGAATCTTTATGCCATCCCGGAAGGAACGGTGATTTTTCCCAAAGAACCGATTTTAAAGGTTGTGGCTCCGATTATGGAAGCACAGCTTATAGAAACCGCTATTTTGAATATTATCAACCATCAGTCGCTGATCGCAACCAAGACTTCCCGTGTTGTTTTTGCCGCAGACGGTGCCGGCATCATGGAATTCGGGCTGCGCCGTGCCCAGGGACCGGATGCGGGCATTTACGGTGCCCGTGCAGCAATAATCGGCGGCTGCATCGGAACCTCCAATGTCCAGGCCGGTCAGATGTTTGACGTTCCGGTCATGGGCACTCACGCCCACAGCTGGATCATGAGCTTCCCGGACGAATACAGCGCATTTAAGGCTTATGCCGATCTCTATCCAAACTCCTGCACCCTGCTGGTGGACACTTACGATACTTTAAAATCGGGCGTACCAAACGCTATCCGGGTTTTCCGCGAAATGCACGAAGCCGGCAAAAAGCCAGGCAAGTACGGAATCCGTCTGGACAGCGGCGATTTAGCATATCTCTCCAAGAAAGCACGTAAAATGTTAGATCAGGCTGGTTTTAAAGATGCCTTTATCACTGCTTCCAACGATCTGGATGAGATCCTGATCCATGATCTGAAAGTGCAAAAAGCCGCTATCGACTCTTGGGGGGTCGGGACCAACCTCATTACTTCCAAGGATTGTCCTGCTTTCGGCGGCGTTTATAAACTGGCGGCGATTCAGAATGAAGCAGGTGAGTTCGTTCCCAAGATCAAACTTTCGGAAAATATCGAAAAGATTACCAACCCGGGAAATAAGACCGTATACCGCATCTATGAAAAGGAAAACGGTAAGGTCAAAGCGGATCTGATCTGTTTTGATGATGAGCAATTCGATCCCGCCGAAGATCTGCTGCTCTTTGATCCGGCCTCCACCTGGAAAAAGACCCTGCTAAAGGGCGGCACCTACACAATGCGGGAATTGCTGGTACCGGTTTTCATCCGCGGGGAATGCGTATATCAATCTCCTTCGGTCAAGCAGATAGCAGAATACTGCAGACAGGAAAAAGACACCCTGTGGGAAGAGACCAAGCGGCTCTTCAATCCCCATCGGGTATTTGTTGATCTGTCGCAAAAACTATATGATGTCAAAAAGCAGTTGCTCGATACCATAAGTGCAGCAGAAAAATCACAGACAGCAGTAAGTCCCCCTCCCTTGGGTCGGCGGACGGAAGAGGACGGAATATAACATGCAGAATATGTCTCTTAAACAGATTACCAACGCCGTCAGCGGCACCTACTACGGTGACCCGGCCTTAAAACATCTTGATATCAGCGGTGTAGCCATCGACAGCCGGAAAATTGAAACCGACTTTCTATTCATTCCCATCAAAGGAGCCCGCGCAGATGGTCATGCTTTCATTCCACAGGTGATGAATGACGGCGCTCTGTGCACTCTTTGCGAACGCCATTTAGAAGGAATATCCTTTCCTTATATTCTGGTTACATCCTGTGAGCAGGCCCTAAAGGATCTGGCTAAATACTACCGGGAAACACTCAATATCAAGGTCATCGGTATTACCGGCAGCGTTGGCAAGACCAGCACCAAAGAAATGGTTGCTGCCATACTGAAACAAAAATATAAGGTCTTAAAAACTGAAGGAAATTATAATAATGAAATCGGTCTCCCGCTGACCATTTTCAATATCCGTGAAGAACATGAAATCGCCATTCTGGAGATGGGCATCAGCGAATTTGGCGAAATGCACCGCCTGGCCGCCATCGCTCAGCCGGATATCGGCGTCATCACTAATATCGGCATGGCCCATATGGAGAATCTGGGCAGCCGCGAAGGTATTATGAAAGCTAAGACCGAGATGTTCGACTACCTGCGGCCCGATGCGGCGGTTGTTCTGAATGGAGATGACAACATGCTTTCGTCAATATCCGACGTAAACGGACATAAACCGACCTTCTTTGGACTATCTGAGAGTTGTGATATCTATGCCTCCGGTCTGTGGGATATGGGGCTCTTTGGCACCGGCTGTAATATCCATTTCCCGGACGGTGAACTAATGATCACTATACCGGTGCCCGGAAAGCATATGCTGTACAATGCGCTGGCCGGCGCATATATCGGCCGGTTGCTGGGACTTGATTATGCCCAGATCAAAATGGGGATTGAGAGTTTTACGCCGATTTCCGGACGGACCAACATTATCAAAACAGAACATCTGACCATTATCGATGACTGTTACAATGCCAATCCGGTATCGATGAAAGCCTCGCTTGACATACTGGTATCGGGTCTGCAGCGGAAAGTTGCTGTGATCGGCGATATGTTTGAACTCGGCCCGCAGGAAAAGGAACTGCACTATGATATCGGCAAGTATGCAGCCCAAAAGGGCATTGACGCCATTTTCTGTATTGGTGCATTGTCGGCAGAGACCTATCAGGGTGCCAGAGAACACACGGCAGAAAATAGCAGCATTTTACATTTTGCGACAAAAGAAGATTTTCTGGGAAAAGTAAAAGATCTGATTCAAAAGGGTGATACTATACTGGTAAAAGCCTCAAATGGTATGGCATTCAGTGAGATCGTAAAAGAATTAAAAGGATATTAGGATTTTCATTCGCAATCTATTTCTGAAAAAACGCATACACAATTGAAACAAAAAGTGCCGGCAGCAAATTTGCTACTTTTATCCTGGCCTTAAATACCAGATTGATACCGACGCAGAAGATCAGTATCGAACCAACCATCGACATACTATTGATTACATTCTGGGTCAGATACGGCGCGATCACCCGCGCTAATACAGTAATGCTGCCTTGAAATACCGTTAATGGTATCACCGAAAAGAGTACCCCCATCCCATAAGTAGATGCGAATATAATTACAATCACCAGATCCAGTATGGCTTTCATATACAGCATGCTGGCGTCACCGGTTAATCCATCATTAATTGCCCCTACTACCGCCATTGCCCCGATACAAATGGTGAGTGAGGTGGTTACAAAACCTTCGATAAATAGAGAATCACTGTCACTTTTCGCTTTATGTTTCAGCCATGCCCCAAACCGTTCCGCATATCCTTCGATATCAATCGCCTCGCCTACCAGTGCACCAAGTACCAATGAGATAATCAGCATCATCGATCCCTGGGTTTCAAATTTACCATCAACCAATATGAGAAGCTGGCTCATACCACCTGAAACGCCGATAAATATAACCGCTAAACCAATGGCCTGGGTTACAATATCCTGAAAACGCTGTTTTATTCCCTTCTTTAAAATCAATCCAACTATTCCGCCCACAATGACTGCCGTGGAATTAACGAAAGTACCCGTCCCTACCATAAGGTTATCCCTTTGTTCTTTCTCTCAAATATGATCGATGAAAGGGCCGAAAACACTTGTCAGTGCAACAGCCCTTTTCATTAACATGTATTATACGCAGGTGTAACCGCCGTCTACAGGCAGAATTGCGCCAGTTAAATAGGATGCTTCGTCAGATGCGAGGAATACTGCTGCTGCTGCCAGTTCCGGTCCATTCCCATATCTACCCAGCGGCACAGTCGCCTTCATGTACGCGGTAAATTCATCACTGCTCAGCGTCGCTTCGGTAAGCTCAGTTGCAAAGTATCCCGGGCAGATACAATTGGTATTGATATTATGTTTCGCCCATTCAGCTGCCGTTGCTCTGGTGAAGTTTACTACTGCCCCCTTCGCAGCATGATATGCCCCTGAAGGCAGTGCGGTGTTGCCAACTAATCCATACATCGAGGCAATATTAATAATCCGTCCATAACTATTCTTCATCATCACCTTACCAAACTCTCTGGTGGTAAGGAATACCCCCGTCAGGTCTACATTGATATCTTTATTCCAATCGGCCAGAGTCGTATCTTCGATTGGGATAGTCCCACCTGCTCCTGCATTATTGATCAGGATATCTACTTTGCCATATTCATCTTCTACCGCTTTCGCAGCAGCTGCGACAGTTTCTTCTTTGGTTACATCACAAGTTACAGTCAGACACTTAACACCTAGTTCCTCGATTTCTTTTTTCACCGCTTCAAGTCGGTCAGTTCTTCTTGCCAGAATAGCCAGGTCGGCCCCCTGATCGGCTAATGCTTTGGCCATGTGCACACCCAATCCGGAAGAGGCTCCGGTAACTACTGCTACACGTCCTTTTAAATTAAACATCTCGTGGCCCTCCTATATCAATTATAATTTTAGCAATGATGACCATTACCAATATTTTCATTCTATTATTTATTCATGTGCTTGTCAATAAATGATCAACACTTCAACAAATTGATTCCTGGTATTTTCATTATCGATAAGACATACTCACATCACCGCTGCTGGTATTAATAGTAACCTCATAATCTGACAGACTGCCAATCTGCCCACTTGCTGCATTACCCTTTTTATTATATCCCAACGCATCATCAAAATCGGTATTTATATCACCGCTGCTGGTATTTGCCTGAAACTTGAAGCTTGTGTCCTGAGGGATTTCACAATACACATATCCGCTGCTGGTCTCAATCTGTAAGTTTTCCATAAGTGCCTTAAAATCTATCCTGATATCACCCGACGTGCTGGTCAGTACGCCGCCGCCTTCAATGTCTTCTGCTTCAACATATCCGCTGCTGGTCTTGATATTCAGTCTGCCGGTTATATTTTCTATCCCAATGTCGCCGGAACTGGTCTGAATCTGTGTATCACCGCCGCCGGCTACCGTGACATAACCGCTGGTACAGGAAATATCAACCGTTCCATCTATCTGACCGGTATCAACATCACCGCTGCTGGTTCTAATCTTAATATCTCCCGCAACATCACCGATCTCAATATAACCGCTGGAACTGCTTAGCTCGGCAGGACCATCCAGATATTCGGTACGAATGTCGCCGCTGCTGGTTTTAATATAAATATTTCCAGCGCGAAGGTTATTAAGATTTACATAGCCGCTGGACGAATTGACATTAAAATCGGAAAATTCCAGATTGGTCTCTGCAGAAAAATCGCCGCTGCTGGTCTCTATATCAACAGCATCTTTATAGGATGCCGGCAGATATACTTCATAATATGCATAATTACTTCTAAGCACGAACCAGCTTCTGACGTTCTTCTTATTTGATGTTATGTTCAGTGTGTTTCCGCTTTTATCAACTGTTACAAAAGATTTCTGCTTTGATTTGCTGCTGTATTCTTTGACAACGATTTCTTCGGAATCACTATCCATAAATATAATATCATAACTGCTGTTCTTTATCTTAATATTTTCCGCACCCTCCGGTGAAATAGTCTGGGTATTGATTAGTTTAGCTTCGGCCAGATTACTGTATATCCCACCAATCAACGGAAGCTCATCACTGCCATTCACCAGTGCATAAGTCATCAATCCGAGTAATGTTATCAACAGCACCGAAAAGAAAATGATCAGCCCTTTCATTATATTCTTCATATATTAAACCCCTTCCGTGTATCGTTAATTATCATTTAGCTGGAACAGCAGATTTACAATCGCCTGCGCACACCCGCCGACCAGGAATAATACCCACGTAATGTGCCATGCCATAGTGGTAAAGCTGATCACAAAGTACAAGATCAGTACGATCATCCAGATAATCGTATTGACTGAATTCTGAACCGACTTTTTCTTTTTCTGGTTGTTGTTCCATTCTTTGAATTCCTCTACGACAGTATCATCATTCCTTTTATATTTCGGATATGCAGCACCGATGTATACCAGAATACTGGTTGCAATGGCTGCGATTAGAAGCATCATTATCGGCCCCAGGTTGCTGAACGGAGTAAATTCATCAATCGCTACCGCGAACACTACTCCGACAATATACAATCCAATGGCAATAGCCTTATAAAGGGCAAGCTTCTTGACTACATTATCATCCACATATCTGCTGTCTTTTTTAGGCTCTGCTGTTTCAAACAGCTGGTCGATATCACCGATGGAGTTTATGACAATATCGTAGGCTTCCTTTTCCGGCACTCCGTTTTCTACCAAATCAAAATAACGCTCGGTTGAATTAGCCAGCAATTCTTCTTTTAATTCGTATGCCGCCCGCGTCTTAGGTACACCGGCAAATAATTCTTCTAAATATTTTCTTAATTCTTCTATCATTGTCTATCCCTCCTATTTCAACAATTTATCGATAATTGTCTTAGTTTTCTCCCATTCCTTTTTCTGCTTTGCATAAGTAGTTTTTCCATCATCGGTAATGGCATAGTATCTTCGTCTGGCACCGCTTCCTTCATCACCCCAGTAAGAATTTATAAAGCCATCCTGTTCCAGCCGACGAAATGCAGAGTAAAGCGTCGCTTCTTTTAATTCATACAGATTATTTGTTTTATCCAGTATATCTTTATTGATCTGGTATCCGTAGCTATCCTGTTCCAAAAGATGAGACAGAATAATTGTTTCAGTGTGTCCCCGCAGCATATCAGATGTCATTGACATAATAACTGCCTCCTTTCATACGTTATTTTCTTTATCTGACGTTACTATATCATGAGTTACCTCGTCTGTCAATGTATATTTTTTTTAAGCATATGCTTTTGTCCGAAGTATCTGTTTTACTTACTGTATATCAACACATCAAAAAAGGGCCGGTAGCACTTATTCTTATTCAGTGAAACAGCCCCTAAAAATTATAAACTTTTTATGTTTTTCGGTTGAGCCACTCAGTGGATACATCCATCGCCGCCCGGGTCCCGTTAGTCTGATCCAGAGCGTTAAGCATAACAAAATCATGGATAATACCACCAACGCGAATTGCTGCCACATCATTTCCAGCTTCCCGAAGCATTCTTGCATAACACTCTCCCTCGTCACGCAGAACATCCGCTTCACCGTTAATGATCAGCGCCGGAGGCAAATCCCGCAGCTGCGCCAAAGGCGTCCGCAAGGGTGATGCATAGATATTATTACGCATCTGGACAAATGGGGCATACTGCTGCCAGAACCACCGCATTCCATCCCGATACAGATAATAATTCGTGGCGAACTGATTATAAGAACCGGTATCAAAACACGCATTGGTCACCGGATAATACATCAGCTGCTTATCAATCCGGGGACCGCCGCGGTCTTTCGTCAAAAAGGTCAATGCTATGGTCATATTTCCACCCACGCTGTCACCGGCCACCGTCAACGTGCGCATATCGATCTGCGGAGAATCCCGTCTGACAATCTTCGGAAGGTCACACATTAAACTGTAGCACTGCTCAAGCGCCACCGGAAACCGCGCCTCCGGCGAACGATAATATTCCGGAAATACCACTAGTGAATGGGTGCGTGCAGCCAGCTCTCTGACTAATTTCTCATGGGTATGGAAGCTGCCGAATACCCAGCCCCCACCATGTATGTAGTAGATGATGTTCTCTATATCCCGGTTATCTTGTGGTGTAATAAAATAAACTTCTATCTCTCCCCATTCTCCGGCATCGTAATTCATCGTTGATAAGTTTGCCGGATACTTATATACCGGCGCATTCTGTATTCTCTCCAGCATCAGCCGTCCCTCGATCGGTGGCATCTGAAAGATCAGCGGCGGTACCGATGCCGCATCACAAACGGCAATCGCCTCAGGTTCTAATGGAATCCTTCTTTTCATAGGGTATTCTCCTTATAAAACAACTATTATTTTTATCCTATGCCGATATCCATAGTTTGTTTCATATTTCTTTACAAAATCTTAAACTTTCTAACCGGCATTATTTAAGAAAAATGGGGTATAACAATAATTAGAATACAAACAGACACCGATAATCTCAGTCCTCCAAGGAGCTCTTACATGAAAGATAACAAAAACCTGCTTTTACACAGTATTATAGAGATCCTGGCTGCCGCCGTGAACTTTACTGTTTTTTTCGCACTCTGCTATTACGGAATTAATTATCTGGATGCCAATGCCGCCGCCTGGATCGCTGCCCTGGTCTTCACCTATCCGGCTTACCGCCGGACAACCTTACGGACGGATAATAACTGGTATACGGAATTTCTGGCTTTCTGTTCGCTTCGTTTTACTGCTTTGTTGATCGAAACCTTTTTGCTGTTTATAACCGTTGACTGGCTGGGATTATCTTTGGTTACCGCAAAGATTGCCGTCAGTATTATAACCGTTATAAAAAATTATTCTGTCTGTCGAAAAAAAATGTTTATGCAGGAATCAGATCATCAATAATATTCATGAAAAACCGCCGCCGGTTAAATCCGGTAGCGGTATAATCCATGCCGATTGCAGCAGACATATATATAACCGTGGCCCCTGACCAGAAACTCCGCCTCAGCACTCTGTTCCGGATAGAGCTTTTTCATGTGAACCCGCTCGGTTGTGGTACAGGCAATAAAGGAAATGTAATGATCTTTGGTCATCTCATGATTCAGCGAGATAATCGTTTCCGCTTCAAATGAATCAACCGCTATCTCATGCATCTCATCGCTCTCTTCCGCTTCCATCAGCGGCAGCACGATGCCGCAGCAACTGTAGACACCTTCGCCGACAGCACAAATCACGTTACCACAAACCGGACATACATAGAACAGCGTCTTTGACATTTTGCCCGCCAGATTCTTGTTCGTAACCCATTCGCCTTTCATCAACTCCATAACCGACACATGCAGAATTTCTGCCAGCGGTTCAATCAGTGTAATATCCGGCAGCCCTTTGCCGGTCTCCCATTTCGATATAGTCTTGTCGCTGACACCTAATCTGTCCGCCAATTGCTTCTGCGTGTATTTCTGGCTCCCCCTCAGTATTCTTATCACATTTCCTGATATATAATTATTCACATCTTATTCCTCCTGCAGTTTCTTATGAATATCATATCGGATATTCTTTCATCACGCAATCTACGCTCCGGAGAACATTTATTCCGATGTGCTGGGAAGTTATACCGGCATTACAGAAGATTATGAAGAACCGGTACAGGATGCGGATGACTTATAAGACGTTCAAACCTCCCATACTCTCAAAGTATCATAAGAGCATGGGAGGTTTTTCCTATATACATTATCTGAACTTCTCCGGATACTGACCGATAATCCCCCAGGTAAAATAGTCAGCCATCATCATCGCTTCTTCTTCCACTTTATCAAATGCATCAATGTCTGCGGGATAATTTCCTGCCAGACGCATCGCCACCTCATCTGTCGTTAATCTGAGATGTTCATAAAGCATCTGCCCCACTTCCTCTTTTACATATTCCGGATTAATCTCACTAAATGCCTCAGCCATCTCATCGGCATTTGCATACCATTGACGCTGCAATTCCTGTGCCTTGGTTGAATCCTTATCTCTTAATGCCGTAATCAATTCCGCCCCTATCTGCAGATGCTCTGTTAAAAGCTGCTCAATTGATTTTGCTGTATCCGCCGGATAATAGCGAGCAAAGATCTCCGCTATATCCGCAGGATTTCTCAAAAGACGCCTGGTTACATCCTGCTGATCTTTTAAACGCTCAGAAATGCTGATAAGCAGCATGCGGGTCCAGTAAACATGCTGAGACCACGCCTCCCGCATGTCGACAAGTAACGTCAAATCCTTCGAAAAATCAGGACAATCAGAAATATTGGAATCATTCTGCATGCTGAGATAATTACCGGGACATATGGTAATGGCAGTACCGGTCATCATATAGTTGGGATTAATTTGCGGATTTAATGCGAGAATCGCTGAAACGGTTGTCTGATAGTGCCGGGCGAGATGATATAAGCTATCACCCCGCCGAGTTACATGTGTTATTAGATTTGGACACCTCATAAAAGGCTCCTCTTACTTTTTATTAATATTATATGCTTATTACCGTTATCTTGATAATTTACCCTGATAGTATATCCATCTTCAGAATTTAGAATCGCCCGGAGGCACCACCACCGCCAAAGCTTCCGCCGCCACCGCCAAAACTTCCGCCACTGCCGCCCCGGCCTCCGGAAAAGCCGCCGCCATAAAAAGGTCCCGGTCCAAGATACCCGCCGCCCAGGCGGCTTCTGCGCCGCGGACCAAAAAAACCGCCAAACAACAATATGATGATGATGATAATTATGATTGAAATCAGACCAATCGGACTATCTCCTTCCGTTTCCTGATAGGTTCCCGGCTCTTCCAGCTCCTGGATAACCAGATCATATAACGCTTTTATCCCCTCACTATAATTGTCCTCTGATAACTGCGGTGTCACTTCCCGAATAAACCGTCCCGACAGGCTGTCGGTAATAACTCCTTCGAGTCCATATCCCACTTCGATCCTGACACTCCGGTCCTGAACCGCAAGCAAAATAAGAATACCGTTATTTTCTTCTTTACTCCCGATTCCCCATTCTCTTGCCATCTTCAATGAGTAGTCCTCAATCACAGTCCCTTCCAGTGATTCAATCGTGGCCACCACTACCTGCGGACCGCCCTCCGTCTGATATTGACGGCTGGTCTGATTAATATGATTCTCCACCTCAGAGCTTAAAACACCGGCAAAATCATTGGTGAAGAATTCATTGCTAGGATTGGGTACCTTAACATCAGCACTTACCCGTAAACTAAACAAAGACAGTGTAAAGAGTGAAATAAGCAGGAGCCAGATGCCCGGCCTGTACCTTTGTATTTTAGAATAATTCACTTATTTTTCACTCCTTTAGAAATTGACTTCCGGTACCGCTTCAGCACCTTCGACCGCTTCAAATAGTTGCTTTTTCTCAAAGCCGAACATTCCCGCCAGCATATTGGAAGGGAAGGAACGGATTTTAGAATTATAGGTCTTTACTACCTGATTATAATCTCTTCTGGCCGTGCTGATGCGGTTTTCAGTTCCCTCTAACTGATCCTGCAGTGAGAGAAAATTCTCATTGGCCTTCAGCTCGGGATAAGCCTCTGCAATCGCCAGCAAGCGATTCAGCGAACTGGTCAGCTCCTGATCTGCCGCCGCCGTATCAGCGATGGAACCGGATTCCATCAGCTTTGCTCTGGCATCAGTTACATCAGCAAACACCTGGGTTTCGTGGGCTGCATATCCCTGCACCGTACTGACCAGATTGGGAATCAGGTCGTTACGCCGCTGCAGCTGTACCGAAATGTCAGAATAAGCCGTATCTACAGCCTCCTCCTGCCTTACCAGACCATTATATGAAGATATGAAAATAATTGCAAAAACAGCGACCACTGCAAGGACCACTAATAATATTTTTAAACCTGAACTCATTCCTGATTTTCTCTCAGCCATATGCTCTCCTTCATTTCTTTGTTTAGCTCTTTCGTCTTTAGCAACTCTGAATATAATAATATAATCACTATAATACTATAATGTTTATGAAAAAGAAAGCGAGAAAATAACTTCCTCACCTTCGCTCAAATTTTTAGCTCATTGTTGTTGTCTGCAGCTGTCTGCATATGCTATCACCTCTGAACTAGTGTACAGTACACTAGTATCCCATAATAACGTATTTTTATTCCGGCTGCACCGGCATCTGTCCGGACATCGATAGATTAAAGAGCGACGTAGCTATGCTACACCGCCCCTTATATACGAAATTCTTCCTTGTGAAATTCCATCTGATTGATATGAGTTATTCATTTGAATATTCTGGTGGGACCGTATTGTTGTTTTTATAAAAACCATTTGTCTGAGCAGTCAGTGACTGCCATGTTGAGCAGCCGACAATTCCGTCCGCAGAGAGGTTGTTTTCTGCCTGGAACTGCATAACTGCCCAGCGGGTGTTAGCCCCGAATAAACCGTCGATCCCGACACTTGGGATGCCTGCTGTTCCCAGAGCATCCTGCAGTGTGGCTACATACACTCCGCGTGAGCCTTCAGAGAGCATTGGATATCCGGCTGAACAAGCCGGCGTACCGTACCTGGCATCAAAGTGTATCCAGGTCGGCGTCAGATTCGTCGGTTCAACATAGGTCCAGACACCCAGGCTATCTGCCAGATTGCGAAGTCTGTCCCGGTCTGCCGGCTCAAGGTTCTGCGCCGCATCAAACGCTGTTCCTGCATAATGCTGGGATTGATTAGAATGACCGCCTTCTCCGATTCTTCGGAAAGCATAACCTACATAGATGGGATTGCCCCATGCAGCTCTTGTCGCATTCCAAGCTTCCATTGTCCCGACGGTCGTCCAAATTATATTTGAATTTGATTTTGCCCTAAATTCTCCTACTGTTAGAGTTCCTCCTGTTATATATGGCATTGGATCATTCAAATCTCTCATAAAAAATTCCATCTGATCGACAACTTCATTATAAATTAGTATATTAATCATTGACATACTACCCATATCGGCTTTTACTATTAGCTTATGCAATTCTCAATATAAATGTGCCAATCAAACTTAATCCATTGCCTTTCCCACCTGCGGCTCAAACTGCTCAAAGATGAACAGATCAAAATCCTTACTGTATTTATCCAGCTGCTGCTGAGATTTGATCGTATATGCCACCGAAAGGTTCTTGTACAAATATCTGCAGATTCTCCGCGATAAACATTTTGCTCCTTTATAGTCATAAGCGATAAAATCCGGTTTGGTCAGGAAATTAAACAACAGATTCTTAATCGCCCGGTGAACCAGCGTATTCTCTTCTTTTTCACCATGCCGGAAGAAATCTTTAGACAGCTGCCCTCTGACCACAGCCGGATTATTTTTTCGATACCATAGCAGACCGATGGGATTAAATGACTCAATGCAATAAACACCTTCATACTTTCTAAGAATCTCATCTGCCGCCTTACATAATGCGGTATCCGTCAGCTCAATCTTCATCTCAACAATAAGCGGCACCCGGCCCGCCACCAGCTCCAGCACCTGTTCAAGCCTTGGTATAAGCTCACCGGTGCCATATAAGCGAAACGCCGTCAGTTCCTCATAAGTATGGTCTGCCAGCCGTCCCGCTACCCCGCAGACGCGGTCCAGTGTGGAATCATGGAACACCACCGGGATCTTATCTTTGGTCAATTGAACATCCAATTCAATACCATATCCGGCTACTGCCGCCTTATCAAAAGCGGTCAATGAATTCTCCGGTATCCCGGCTTTATTATTATGTAATCCCCGATGGGCATAATCGTAATCAAGTAATAAGCCTATACCGGGCTTTTTCCGCAAATTGGGCATAATCGCTGCTAAATACAGTACAGCAAATCCCGTAACAGAAGAAATTGTATTTAAAATTATACGCCTCATAGTTAAAATATACTCCTTTAGTCATCTACATCAAAATTCTCCAGCAAATCCTTTTTCTTCTCAGGCCTGGAGTCGCCATGATGAACCTGCGTCATCGTAATGAACGCAAGTATCGTAAAGATAACTGCATATGGAAACAAGGTCCGATATGACACATATTCGAGAAATAATCCGGAGAATACCGGTGTCATAATCTGAGCCGACATCGAAAATACATAGTAATATCCTGTATATTTTCCAACATCTCCGTGGCTGCCAATCGCTATCACGATCGGAAGTGAGTTTACATTAATTGCTGCCCATGCCACACCAATCAAGGCAAATCCGACATTAATAGCCAGATGATAGCTTCCGAAAAACGCGGCAAATGCATAGCATGCACCCATTAAAACCAGGCCGCCCAATATCATCCTTTTCCGGCCGAACCGCGCAGTAATAATGCCAATCGGAATATAGCTGATAATCGCTGCCACTGTCGCAACCATCAGGCAATCGGCATATCCTCCGCTTTCCAGTTTCCAGACTTCCGTAGCATAACGTGAAAATGCCGTTGTAACAGCATTATATGCTGCAAACCATAAAAAAATCGATATTAGTATAAAGAACAAACTCCTGCGGACACCGGCGGAGAGCTTTCCGTCTGCTGTTTCCGCTTTTTCTTCGGCATCAAATTCTTTTGGGAGCTGCTCACGTAATTTATTTTCGCGTATCGTAACCAGAACGATCACTGCCGAGATCAGCATTAATAATCCAATTGACAAAAACAAAGCTGTATAATCCGGCGTAATTCCGCCGCCCACCAACAGCTTTATCATGATCAGGGCATATACTCCGCCGACCGCTCCCATCAAATTGATAACAGCATTGCCTTTACTGAGCAACGGTTTGGGCGTCAGATCAGGCATCAGAGCCACCGCCGGAGATCTGTATAAACCCATGGAGATTAATGCACTTCCCAGTACGATAATAAACATGAAAATATTCCGGCTGTTATCCGCTATCGGAAGCAGCATCATGAAAATAAAGGCTAATATTGTTCCGCCTATTATAAAGGGTATGCGTTTTCCCAGTCTGGTATTTACCTTATCTGAAAGAGCTCCGAAAAGCGGCAGAAGAAACAGCGCCAGTACATTGTCTGCTGCCATAATCACCCCGGTAACCGTTTCACCAAGCTGAAATGTATTTTTCAATATAAGCGGAATGATATTGTCATACATCTGCCAGAATGCACTGATCGACAGGAATGTAAAACCGATCAATATTGTCCTTTTGTAATCCAGCTTCATAATGCCCCCTTGAGTCAATTTCTTCGTCATTTATTATAGCATACCTTGATCAAAATATGTGATCACTATATTTAGAATTTTTCCAACATTGAAAGTTCTGTCCACATTCAGTGTTAATTCAAATATTTCTTCTGAATAATTTCTTGTTTCATTAAGTTATCTATAGTAAAATAAACCCAGCACACTAGAAAGGATAAAAATATGTTAAAGCTTTTCGAGGATATATTGACTAATATAAGTGTTTTGGTTCTTATTGCATATTTATTGACAAAGATTACACTGGTTAAGAATTTTGTCAGCGCAGAGAACAACAGCATCCAGAACAAAACTGTCATGGCAGTTATTTTTGGTGCGATTGGAATTATTGCCACTTATATTGGTGTCCCGATCCAGGGGGCCATTGCCAATGCACGTGTTGTAGGTGTATTGGCCGGCGGGATTATGGGCGGGCCTTTTGTCGGTGTGGTTGCAGGACTTATTGCCGGTCTACACCGGTATGCCATTGATGTTGGCGGATTTACTGCGGTTGCGTGCGCTGTTTCTACGGTGGTAGAAGGGCTGATCGGCGGTTTATTATCAAAGCGGATCAAAAGCTCACATAATCAATGGCTGAATATTGCTTTCGTTACAATGGTGGCTGAAATTATGCAGATGGCAATTATTTTGCTGATCGCACGTCCATTTGATAAGGCACTGGAGCTGGTAAAACTGATCTCAGTACCGATGATTACATTTAATTCTGTTGGTTTAGTTATTTTTATTGGGATTTTTGATTCCGTATTTATTGAGCAGAATAAAAATGTGGCAAGCCGGATACGGTTGGTTTTAAATATAACCGATCAATCATTGCCCTATTTAAGGAAAGGGTTATACTCTGCAAAGGATTTAGAACAGGTAATTAAAATAGTTATGGACATGTCTGATATATCGGGTGCCGCTATTACTGACAGAACAGCTATTTTAAGCTATGCAGGCAATAAGTTAAAAAGTCTGGATACGAAAAACTCCCTCCCGGGTATTGTCGCTCTTACTATTAGCAGCGGTCAGGTTCAAACTGCTGAAAATGCCGCTGCCGATGATATTCTATATGAATGCCTCAGACATCAAAACGCGGTTTGTGCGCCTTTGACACAAAGAGATGGTGAGGTTATTGGTGCATTAGTCTTTTTTACCCGTAAGTTCAAGCGTTCACAGGAAATAGAATGCGAATTTGTCAGCGGATTAGCCAAGCTATTTTCAACCCAGCTGGAGTTATCTCAACTGGAAAATCAAAAGAAGCTTCTAAGAAAAGCTGAGCTTACAGCATTACAAAGTCAGATTAATCCTCATTTTTTATTTAATGCCTTATCTACGATTACGATGTTTTGCCGGGAGAAGCCAATGCGGGCGCGTGAACTTTTACTGGAACTCAGCAGTTATTTTCGTAATACATTGCAGACGAATAAGGATATGATCAGCATATATGATGAAATGCGTCATGTGCATGCTTTTATTGAACTGGAAAAGGCCCGTTTTGAAGATAAGCTGGAAGTGGTGGAAGATATACCCGACGATTTAACATGTTTGATGCCAAGTTTTATTTTGCAGCCTTTGGTTGAAAACGCAATTAAACATGGCTGTATTAAAAATGGCGGCGGGAAAGTTGTTATTGAAGCTAAAAAGAAGGGGGCAGACACGGTCATTACTATCTGTGATGATGGCAGCGGGATACCGGATGAGGTGGTCAGAAAGCTATTGGAGGGTAATATGGATGCCAGTTCAGTAGGTCTTAATAATGTTCATAAACGACTAAAAAGTATTTATGGAGAAAGATACGGACTGTGCATCAATGCTTCTGATCAGGGAAGTTCAGTTATTGTATGCATTCCAAATATAAATAAGGGTGTGGTCTAATGATATTTGCATTAATTGATGATGAATATCCAGGTAGAAATGAATTGCGATTTTTAATTAATCAGTATATGCCGGATGCCGTTATTTATGAAGCCGAAAGCGGTGCTCATGCTGTAGAACTATTCTCGGGAGAGATTTTGTTTGATGCGGCTTTTATCGATATACATTTAGGTGATATGACAGGAACGTCGCTTTCCGGTATATTGAAGTTGAAACAGCCGGAAGTAAAGATCATATTTGCAACGGCTTTTGATACTTATGCTGTCAAAGCCTTTGATATGGACGCGACCGATTACATAATGAAGCCTTTTGAGCCTAAGCGGGTGCAAAGCTGTCTGGATAAGATCAAAAATGCTTCGTCAAATATCAGTATGCAGCAGGAGGCCATTCATAAATTAACCGTATCTATGGATAAAAAAGTGGTAGTCGTGGATATTGATGATATTGCATATTTAGAGAGCCGCGAAAGACAATGTATTATCCACACAAAAGGTGCAGAATATGCCAGTAATCAGCCGCTTAGCTATTATGAAAGGAAGCTTAAGCAGATGCCGTTTTTCCGTATACATAAAAGTTATATTATCAATTTACAATATGTTAGTGAATTGACTCCATGGTTAAATGGTGCTTTTAATATTAAATTACATGGTTTTGAAAAAAGAAACCTGCCGGTGAGCAGAAAGCAGGTAAAGTTACTTAAAGAGATTTTCAAAGTATAATTATGCAATTCACACAGAATAATCTACACCTTATACAGAACAAACGACATTTTACACATAAACTGTTCCCTTATTTATTAAAAAAGCATAAAATAAATAAAAATCATATTAAATTGAGGAGGGATGGTTTATGGTTACATTTTTATTATGTATTGCTTTACTTGTGGTGGGATATTTTACATATGGGAAAATTGTAGACAGAGTTTTTGGTTCAGATGACCGGGAAACACCTGCATTTGCCAAACAGGATGGTGTGGATTTTGTACCCATGAATAACAAAAAGATTTTTCTGATTCAGTTACTTAATATTGCTGGCTTAGGTCCGATTACAGGAGCTATACAGGGAGCACTCTGGGGGCCGGTAGTTTATCTCTGGATTGTCTTAGGTTCTATTTTTGCCGGCGCGGTTCATGATTATATGACCGGAATGCTTTCTATGCGTAACGGCGGCAGCTCAATTTCCGAAATAGTCGGGCGGTATCTGGGAAAGAGTATGAAGCAAGTTATGCGCGTGTTTTCTGTGTTTTTGCTTTTGATGGTCGGTACCGTATTTGCAGTAGGTCCGTCAGCATTACTTGCGATGCTGACACCGGAAGTGTTGAATAAGAATTTTTGGTTAGTCGTTGTATTGATTTACTACTTCCTTGCAACCCTGGTTCCAATTGATAAACTTATCGGTAAGATTTATCCGTTTTTTGGCGTCTGCCTTGTCATCATGGCCGTAGGTGTTGGTGCCGGACTTGTTATTAAAGGGTACAATTTGCCGGAATTGCAGCTGACGAATATGCATCCAAGTGATATGCCGATTTGGCCGTTCATGTTTATTACCGTAGCGTGCGGCGCCATATCCGGATTCCATGCGACCCAGTCGCCGATGATGGCCCGCTGTCTGACAACAGAGAAAAAAGGGCGGCAGACGTTTTATGGCGCGATGATCGCTGAGGGCGCTATTGCTATGGTATGGGCAGCAGCAGGTGTAGCATTTTATGAATCAACCGGCGGATTACAAGCGGTATTAACAAATGCAAATATAGGACCTAATGGCGCGGTTTATGAAATATGTATGACCATCTTGGGACCTGTCGGCGGCGTATTGGCTATGATCGGTGTCATCGCCTGTCCGATCTCATCGGGTGATACAGCCTTTCGAAGTGCCCGGCTGACCGTTGCAGACGCTTTGAAGATGGATCAAAAGAGCATCAAGAACAGATTACTGCTTACAGTGCCAATTTTAGGATTTGGTGCTGTAGTCGGTGGATTCATTGATTATTCAATTGTTTGGCGATATTTCTCGTGGAGTAATCAAACCCTGGCGATGATTGCATTATGGGCAGCAGCGGTATACTTATGGCAGCAGAAGAAACCGTACCTGATGGCTGCAATACCTGCAACCTTTATGTCCGCTGTCAGTGCAACCTATTTTTTAGCGGCACCGGAATGTCTTGGACTAATGAACGCCGGCAAGCTTTCACTAGCATATGGAATCGGCGGTGTTATTGCGGCAGTATTTCTAGCTATCTTTTTAAAAACAACGGTACTGAGTAAGAAAAAAAGACTCAGCGCGGAGGAATCATCATAGTTTATTAAATATGCTGATCGTTACGTAAGGGCAAAGCCAATTTTTGAGCTTTGCCCTTTTCGTATACTATAATCCTATTTCAGCCTCTTTTTTTGCTTCTTTATATATACTGCTGCGAATCACTTCCTTTACACGGGGGGCAAAAGCGGCTGAAACGCTAAATTCGTCTAACCCCATCCCCAGCAAAAGCGGAATCGCCTTTTCATCACCTGCAAACTCTCCGCACATTCCAACCGGGATACCGGCTGCATGTCCGGCATCAATAACCTTTTTAATACTTTTTAAAACGGCCGGATGGAAAGAATCATAAGCAGCAGCCATCTTTTTATTCCCCCGGTCAATCGCAAGCATATACTGAGTCAGATCATTCGTCCCAATACTGAAGAAATCAACTTCCCCGGCAAATTCTTCAGCACACATCACCGATGCCGGAGTTTCTATCATCATTCCGACTTGTATAGATTTATCAAACGGAATACCGGCCTTTTTTAACTGCCGCATACATTTTTCTAAAACTGATTTTGCCTTATGCAGTTCCTCCATGGAAATAATCATCGGGAACATAATTTTAACCGGACCGAATACACTCGCTCGCAACAGTGCCCGCAATTGTTCTGCAAACATCTCCTCCATATCCAGGCAAATGCGAATTGCCCGCCAGCCCAGGAACGGATTTTCCTCCGCTTCAAACGAGAAGTACGGAAGCTGTTTATCCCCGCCAATATCCAGCGTTCGAATAATTACTTCTTTTTCCACCTGCTGCGCAATCGCTTTATATGCCTCAAACTGTTCCTCTTCAGTCGGGAAATGATCATTTCCCATATATAAAAATTCACTTCTGAGAAGGCCAACTCCTTCTATACTTAACCGCTTCAGACCGGCGGCCTCTTCAACACTGCCAATATTAGCATAGACCGCAACTTTCCGGCCGTCTTTGGTAATTACAGGGGCTCCGCTTTGAGCGATCTCCCACTCCTCCGCATGCTCGTATTGCACCTTCTTTTCTCTGTATTTTTCCTGCACCTGTGCATCCGGATTAATAATAATTATCCCTTCTTTTGCATCCATCACTATCATATCCCGGTTATTCACTTGTTCCAGAATTCCCTGCACGCCTGTCAGCACCGGTATTCCAAGACTTTTTGCCATAATCGATACATGGCTGGTAACACCACCCTCTTCGGTAATGAACCCCAGTACATAATTCAGATTCAGTTTGACTGTATCCGATGGTGCCAGATCCTTTGCCATAATAATCACCGGTTCTGATATCTCTGCAAAAGGGTTATGATACATTCCCTTCGCAACACACATCAAGCGGTTACAGACATCAGCAATATCAGCGCCCCGTTCCTTCATATACTCATCTTCCATTGTTTCAAACACGGCCATCCATTCGTCTTTACATTTTTGAAGAGCTGCCTGAAGATTATATCCTTCTTGAATATAGGTCTTTATGCCTTCAGTCAGCGCTTCATCTTTGGCCATTTCCAGATGAGCACCAAATATCCCGTTATCTGCTGCCAGTTCTTCTAATTGTTTCACTGTATCAGCCACAATTTTGTCATATTTTTCTAGCTCTTCCGGAATCTCATGCTCTGCAACAATATAATCATCCGGCTTCAGCAATACCTCTCCCTTAACAAAAGCTTTTCCAATCACAATGCCCTTTGAGGCCGTTTTTGCTACCTGAATATATTTCAATCTATCCACCCCTATTCTCCCAGACCGGACTGAACCGCTTCTATCAGCGTCCTTAAATCTTCCTCTTCTGTTTCTCCGCTGCATTGAATTTCAATCTCTGAGCCCGATGTAATTGCAGCTGCCATAATCATCAGAATGCTTTTAGGGTTAATCTTTTTTTCTTTAAAATTGATATTAATATCTGACTTGCATTTCGCTGCTAATTTCGAAAACTCTACTGCCGGTCTTGCATGAATACCGGATGGATTTGTTACAATTACTTTTTGACTAATCATAATTTATGCCTCTTCTTCATTTTCTACCGGTTTTTTCTTCAAAACCAGAATGAGACCTGCACTTACTAATGCTCCAATAAGTAATGCCAATAATAGCATGAATGGTTTATTACACAACGCAATTACAAATATTCCACCATGAGGCGCCTGCATTGTACATCCGAACAAATATGAGCAGATTGCACTTACTGCCCCTCCGGCCATAAAGCATGGCACATAGAGAATCGGATTTCCTGCCGCAAACGGAATAGCAAATTCAGAAATCATCGCTGCTCCTCCAACAATGCAGCCCGCCGTGGTATCTCTTTCTTCTTCTGTAAATTTCTTCTTAGCCATCAGCATCGCAATACCGATTGCTAATGGCGGTACCATAGATGCAACAAAATTTGCTGCCATAGGGGCGTAATTTCCTGCTTCCATAGTCGCCAGAGCAAATGCATATGCGGCCTTATTTACCGGTCCGCCAAGATCAAATGCCAGCATTGCACCCTGGATTAAACCTAAAACGATCAGGCTGCTTCCCTGCATGTTGCTTAAGAAACTAAGCATCGCCTCATTCAACGCCGCAATCGGAGTACCTATTACAATACTCATTATAAAGCCAATTGCCAATGTCGATAGTACCGGAATAATCAATGTCGGCAGCAACGATTTTAACATGATTGGCAGCGGTAATTTCTTCAATGCCTGAACGATGTAGCCAGCAAGAATACCGCCTATCAATGCCGCCAGAAATCCGCCGCCGATAGCATCTGAAATCACGCCTGCCACCATACCTGGCAAAAGTGCCGGTTTATCGCCTATAGAATACGCAATGTAAGCCGCCATTACCGGAATCATCAAACCAAAGGCATCTTTCCCCCACCAGAAGATTCTGGACCAGAAACCTGTTGTGCTCTCAGTTACCGCTACTGCTCCGCCGCCTGCAAATCCTATTGCCACCAGGATACCGCCCGCCACCACGAATGGCAGCATATAAGAAACACCTGTCAACAACGCCTGTTTAATATCTCTCATAAATTCCTTCATTCTCTCATCTCCTTACATTCACTCAAATATAACACCCGGGTTCTTAATCACTTCGTGCGGTGATATCTTTTTGATCTTATCTTTTGGGAAATCATCGAATCGCTCCACTTTTGAAATCCCCACATCATTAGCAAAAATCAGCATATCCGCCTTTTCAATATCCCCGGGCGACAATTTGTTTTCAATACCTAATGCTCCCTGAATCTCTACTTTACACGTATGTCCATTCTTCTTACACGTCTTTTTAATAGCCTCTGCCGACATGTATGAGTGTGCTATTCCTGTTGCACAGGATGTTATTGCGATAATAAACATAATAATCCCTCCTATTGATCAGCGGTAAGCTGCCTGATACCCTCCATCATTTCTTCATAACTTTGAACCCGTTTCATTAAACTGCGGAACTCATCATTCATCAAGTACCCGGCCAGAGTCGCCAGGATCCGCAGATGCTGGTCATCTTCCTGCACACTGCTGACAGCAAGCACAAATATGTACTTAACCGGTCCTTCCTCACCTGCTGATTGATATTGGAAACTTTCATTGCATCTGATAAAGCCCACTCCCGGTCTCAGCACCGCTTCGCACTGGCCGTGAGGAATTGCAATAAAATCGCCCATATAGGTGGGACCTTGCGTTTCCCGATATTCCAGCGATTGCTTAAATGCCTCTTTATCAGAAACAATGCCTTTTTCTTCAAACTGCCCTGCCATATATTCAAACAAATCCTCTTTACAGACAAAGGGCGGACAATCAATAAGAAATAGTTCTTTCAATAGTACACTGCCAATGTCTACTCCATGTTCTGACATGCGAATCCTCCTCTTTGATCTTGATAAGCAAATGAATTTAGCGCGCTCTTCTTTCCAATATGTCTTATCTTAATTTAATTTTAACAACTTTTTTGTTTAAATACCACTATTCAAAACTTCTGTTTTTGCACTTCATTTGTCATAATAGTCTACATTTTCGCTTTATTGCCCCTAATTTTCATCATTATTACATATTTTCAGTTCCATTTTCAGACACACCCTAGTAAGATAAAGTTTTGCAAAATAAAACCGGCATAAACAATTATTCTGTCTATACCGGTTTCTTCTATATACTATAACTTCGTAACCGCAAATACTGCCTTTATCGGTTTGTTTTCAAAATTCACCAGCTGGTAACCGGTCCCCGCCGGCAAGAAGAACGTATCTTCCGGTTCCAGCACAAAGCTTTCCTGCAGATCAACCAGATTTACCGTAACCGGTCCATCGATACAATACAAAGCGCCATCACCTTCATGACTGTCCGGATCGGAACAACGCGGACCATATCCTCCGGCCGGAAGAATCATTTCGCCAAAATGCCCATAATCGTTACTGGTAATAAAACGCATCAGCATAGGATGCCGGGTACCATGTACATTGTTAAGCTTTTCAAATTCCCTAACTGCATAAACAGCTCCTGTCTTTCTGGCCTCTTGTGGATCTACCGGCCAACTGCCGATATCATCGGTACAGCTCTGTCTGGAGATATCCCGAATCTTATCCTTCATATCCGGAAGAGCATCATTATTAGGGCCTTTATAAAACTTAGTTTCTTCATCGGCAGGAATCACGGTCGGCGGAATCGCTTCGCTCCATGCCTTGGGCGTAATAAAGTACAGAATCCGCGCCTTGTCCGCCGAAAAATTATGGCAGCAGTGCCATGCCCCTTCCGGCATAAATAAACCTTCGCCGGTTTCCAGGTATGCAAATTGTCCGTTGCCGCTTCTTTGAACCACCGGACCGTTTAAAATATAGTAAGACTCATCTCCCGGATGAATATCCAGCGGAGCAAATACACCGCCCGGTCCCAGTTCATAAATACCCAGCATCATCGTATCGGTGGTGATCATAGTAAACGTATTATCAGAAGTAAGGGCATTATCCGGGGGATACAAAGCAGTGGAATACTCCTGTTTTTTTATCAGTCTTGGCTCCTTATGCTCTTTATCAAATGGAAATTTTTCTAAAATATCTACTAACCTGGCCATAAATACCGCTCCTCTTCTTTTTTATTTTCCGTTTCTAAACACCTTTAAAACATCCTTCGCATACTCTTTCATAAATTCGTAAGCGTCTTCCTGAAGTTCATGATATGCTATTTTTCCATCAGCCTCTGCCACTTTATCGGCCACATGCTTCGCTGCCGCCTTGGCCATATAGGAATAATAATTAACCTTCGAGCAGCCGGCTGAGATTGCATGTTGTACCTGATCGAATTCCACCCCGGAAGCTCCGTGCATTACGATCCGGCAGCTGCCCGGCACAACACTTCGAATTGCCTTTACACGGTCTATATCAAGCTCCGGAGGCTCCGCATAGATCCCATGCATTGTTCCAAAACATACTGCCAGAGCATCACATTTGGTTTCTTCAGCGAATATCCGGGCTTCTTCCGGATCGGTAAAGAATTCTTTGATATCTTCATTTGTAAGAATGCGGCTCTTGGCATCTTCCCCATGAGTATCCTCGGCAGTGGAAGCCATAACACCCAATTCCGCTTCTACCGTAATATCCAGTTCATGAGCAATCTCAACAAAATCCCTGACCTTATTAACATTCTCTTTAAACGGCAATGCGCTGCAGTCATACATAATCGAAGAAAATCCGGCCCGAATGGCCCGCATCACAAACGAATACTTCGTTGCATGGTCCAAATGTACACACACCGGTACTTTAGCTGCCTTTGCATATTTCACCATCTCAGGTCCGATACGTTCAATCGGGATCAACGGGTCATGGACTTCTGCGTGATCAATGATAACCGGTGTATTCAATTCCTCAGCAGCGTTTATTACTGCCCGCAGCGTCTCAATATTCGGTGTATTAATACACGGAATCCCTCTTTGTTCCTTCTCTGCTTCTTCCAGAATTTGTTTCATGTTTACCAGCATATTATTTCCTCCTAGTGAATGCTTTTTTTAATCATATACGAGTTTCCCCTTTTCTGTCCACCAGTCATATCCCCAGGTTTTGCACTTCATTCTTCCAGATTAAGTCAAGAAAAGACTTTATTACTCAACCACAAAAAAGATGCCGAAGCACATATCTCTCTGTCTTCAGCATCTTCCTTCTTCTCATTTAATTAGTTCACAAACTCTTGATCCTGCAATATTGCTTTCAGCATCTGTTCCGGATCAGAAGCGTTACGGATCTGTTCAATCCGCGCTTCCTCTTCAATCATATCATAAAGATATTTAAACAACACCTGCACTTTCCACGATTCCACAAAATTATTGGCGATCAAAAATACGATGTCAACCTTTTCTACCTTCCGCCATGTGATTCGATGCTTTAATCTGGCCACAGCAATACCGCTCTTATTGATATAGTCTTTGTAATGATGAGGGATCGCAATCCCCTTCCCAATCTCTGTCGGGCAAAAATCTTCCCGTTCCAAAACCTTTCCGCAGAACCCTTCCTCAACATAACCTGACTCCACAAGCCGTTCACTCATTTTAGCAATAACCTCTTCTTTATCTCTGGCCCTTAAGACCGGAATCATCAGCTCTTCGGTAAAGACTTCCTGCAGCAGTTCGTTCACACCTTCATCCATCCTATTCTCTTCGAGCTTCTCAAGCCGTTCCTTTATATGCATAATGTCGCGCTGATCAATATGTTTAGTCACCTCAATGATATAATCCTTTTTAATTTTTAGCGGCACCGTGGAGATAACCACCGTATCCTCCGACTGTTCTATTCTAAAGTCTTCAAAATAGATACACTCACTAATCACCATTTCCTTGATTTCACGCTCCATCTTTCGTTTTTGATACAGCACCTTATGGTCATTAGTCGCATGTACGAAAATGGCTTTCATTTTATTTTCATCTCTGCTCATAAAATTATGTATCAGTAATGTCAGCCATGCAATATCATCCTGCCGCACCATGGTGCCGATATGTGATTCAACGATAATACCACTGGTCATACACGCCGTATACAGCGCTGCCAATTGTTCCCGGATATCTACATGCAAATCGCTCCACGACAGAATTTGATAGTTTTCCCGTACTTTTATTTTTTCAAATGTTTCACTCACTTCATGAATAAGTTCGCTGTCCCGGCTGAGTTTCTTGATTCCCAGCATATCTTCAATAGCTTTTACATAGATCCTCGCAGTCTCATCATATTTTCCGCTGCCGCGCCTGCTTCCGCTTCCGCAGGTATTATTTACAAAAATTCTCGCTGCCAGATATTTGATTTCTAAATTGGGGGTCTTCAACTGCGGCAGTATCCTATTCACAATCAGTTTTGAACCCTGAATGTAGTCAGCATCTACATCAATCAGCATGTCTTCCCTGCCCGACTTCAGAATTGCATTCTTGCCTTTCACCCGCATCCATGTGATAGCTATATATTCAACAACACGGCAAAATGCAATATCCATGAGTTTTATATTCAAAGCCGCTTCGGCTTCTAACAAAACGCTCTGAATCTCCAAAAGTTTTTCTTTCGGATATGTACCAGTCAGATATGTATATGCCTTTTTACTGATCCTTCCATCGAAGCCGTCTTCAACCTCCAGGATGGTATCCGGATTCCAGTTCCAATACTTAGAATTATTGTGTTCAACAATGGCCTGACGGACATTAAATTCATCTCCAGCCAATACCACGCCCTGATTGCGGACCCGCTTAATAGATACGTGAAATTTTGCAAGCTGCTGTCCGATTCTCTCCAGATCTTTTTGAATCATATTCCGGCTGACAGAAAGTTCTTCCGAAAAAAGCTGTATCGTATAGTTGGCAGGAAACTGAAATAATGTATCTAAAATATACCCTTTTCGGAAAGTAAACGAATCAGCATGTTTGCTCGCTTCTTCCTCCATCTTCTGGAAAGCCTTTTTGCGCTCTTCCTCCGTTGCATTCAAACGAAACCCCTTCTTGGGAGTGCTTTGCAATTGAATATCAAACTGTTCCAGTTCCTTCCGAATCCAATTCAGATTGTGCTTAATACTGCTTACAGAAATTCCCGTTATGTCAGATAATGTCGCCGTTGTTATATAACCCTCCGTATCCAGCATACAGCGTATTACCTTCTCGCATATCCTATCCATCATCCTCAGCCCCTTCAAAGTTGATTTCATTCTATCAATTACTTTTGCTTTTTGCAAGAACTTAGCCTTTTGAATTAGCCGCCATCCATTATATGTAGGAAAAGAGTGCCTCCGGCACTCTTCTTTGTTACCACCGCATGTTTATACCTCCATCACGCAAATGCTTGCCTGATTTACTTTTACCGAATCGGGTGACAGCAGTGTAAGCATAAGCTCAGCAGGAGCAGCGCTATTACTTGTTGAAATAAAAATTCCGCTTGCAGATGCTGTTAATGGCACATTCCCATATATTATTGGCGTATGAGAGACAAATCTGTTAACCCATTTATGATTATCCAGTACCCGCACTCCGATGGAAACATATTTTCTGCATTTCTCAAAAACGCATACGTCCGCAGAAAAGCTCACCGCATAACAACCGCCGCCTTTCAGGATAATGCTTTTACAGCAGGAAGAGAGATACATCCGGTCACACCCCGGGCAGTCCTGGCAGGACCACATCAGGGGCTTGCCGACACCCCAGCATTGACCGGAACATCCGCAAAACACTGTGGCACAGCTTCCGCCCGCACCTTTTGGTCCGGTTGGGCCCGGCGGACCCGGTTTACCCCTTGGTCCCTGAGGGCCGGCCGGGCCGGTTGGCCCAATTGTTCCTTCCAATGCGTTAACGGCGCATTCCATCTTGCCTTTCAGGATAATCTGGTTCTGTGCGATGCTGTCAAGAACGCCTTTCACACTTTTGTTGACCGCCAAGATATCTTCAAGAGAATATTTGCCATCTGACTCTTTGTTAAGCTTCTCAAGAACATACTGTATCTTTTCACCCTCAGCGTTAATGATGTGGCTTAAGCCCAATTCCTCCATTGCGATGGACGCCAGGATCATATTCAGTGATTCGTCCAGCGTCTGAGGACTTATAGGCGGAAATGTTGGTAATGACATATCGGATTCTCCTCTTTATATATATTGATTCCCAAACTGCTTATAATGAATCTTAGTCAAAGCGGATACTCGGAATGTGCTTGCACACCTCCTGAGACGAAGTTGTTACCCCCGCTTTCGCTTCGCTTAGAAGCGGAGGACATCTTCTGTAAGGTTACATAACGCCGTGCGGATCAGACTTATATTGAACGGCCATCTCCTTAAACAGTGTCGCTTTTTCATATTCACCAAGTTTATCATAACATACTGCCAACTCTATACACGGAATATATCCCCAGCAGTCTTGCTGCTGAAACCCCCAGTTGTTATCATCCTTCTCTAATTTCAGAATCAATTCGAACCAGAAGATGGCCTGCCTGTATCTGCCTTGCTCTTTAAAGTAAGAGCCGATCTGGCAGCAGACTTCCGCCCTGGGCGTGTCATAATTAAAGCTATACAGCATAGCGGACAGCGCTTCATTTTGTTTGTTTTCCATCAGATAACAATTTGCCAGTTCGCCGCATGCCGTGATATTGTCTTCTACCCAGCCTTTCCCGGAATCGAGGAACAGGCTGAACCAGTCTATAGCCTCAGCATATCTTCCATGGCCCTTCAGCTCTCTGGCATAATAGTACATGCCCCGTGGGGAAAGCTCCTTTCCTTCCGTGATAAGATTTTCATAAATCCGGATATTCCTTTCACCCCTCTTACCATATGGCTTTGCGTGGGTAATGCAGACGTCGGCATTGATCCGGTTCCCTCCCGCTTCAAGATACTCATGGACGGGTTCCTTCCATTTGTAATTGCGGCTTCTTTTTGAAAGTCTTTCCCTGAAACAAGAGAACGTTACCCGCCCCAGTGTGTCAAATCCCGTGTCATACCGCATCATAATAGCGTCGGTACCCGGCTGTATTGTTTCTTTCAGCTTTTTTAGCTTAATGACATCCTCCGGTAAAATAATGTCGTCGGCGTCAAGCCAAAGGATATAGTCCATCGTTGCCTGCTCATACGAATAATTACGTGCGGCAGAAAAATTATCAATCCACTCAAATTCAAAAATTTTATCTGTAAACCCAGCGGCCACTTCTCTGGTACGGTCTTCGGAACCGGTGTCCACAATAATAATCTCGTCAACAACACTTTTGGCAGAACTTAAGCACCTTCCAAGTGTATCCTCTTCATTTTTAACAATCATACATAAACTAATGGTAACCATATATATCCGCCTATCTGTTTTGATTTATTCAATAATGTGTTACTTTGTCAAGTGATGGTAATAACACGTTATGCGAAAAGCAACGACTTGATAGGAAAAATTGTCACTTTTCGGAAAGTGTATATTATCACTGGCACTTTGCTTATACCGACGTAATGTGTATTATCAAATATTTTGTCTGAGGGAGCAGGGCGCTATGTTAAAAATCAGTTTATGCATGATCGTATATAACGAAGAAAAGAATATTCGTCGCTGCCTCGGAAGTGTCCGCGAATTCGCCGATGAGATCATCGTCGTGGATACCGGTTCAACAGATCAAACGAAATCCATTTGCGAGGAATGCGGTGCCCGGGTCTTTGATTATAGCTGGACGGATAATTTTTCCGAAGCCCGGAACTACGGCATATCCAAAGCTTCCGGTGACTGGATACTGTTACTGGATGGCGACGAGGAAATTATTTTCGATAATCCTATAGGATTAAAACAGTATTTACAGAATACCGCATACGATCTGGTTCCGATCCGCATAACACATTTTTACGGAGAAAAACCCGCCGATAAAAAACGTGCACATTTTTCCTGTGCGCTGCGGCTGGCACGTAACAATGGAGCCGCACGGGTGGACGGCGGCATCTGCGAAAGGATCAACGCAGACGGAAAAAACATTGGGCAGGCAGCGGACACTAAACGTTTTGTTGAAATCCTCCATTATGGGTATATGAAAGAAGCCACCGGAGATAAGCAGGAAAGGAATATCGGGCGGCTTCTGAAAGAAAGAGAAAGACAGTCTGATGATCCCTGGCTCAGTTATTATCTCGCAGCTGAGTATTACAGAGCCGGGCGGCTTGAGGAAGCATATCGGGAGATAAATACAACGATCATTCATTTCCTCAGTAAAAGGATCAAACCACCTGCTCCTGCATATAAACTCAAATATGACCTGCTCATTAGTTTATCGCGTTATGAAGAAGCTTACAGCGGGATTGAAAAGGCCGTTGCACTTTACCCGGATTATGTTGACCTTCATTTATATAAAGGGATCCTGCAATACAAGCAAGGAGAATGCGGCAAGGCCAGGGATACATTCCGATATTGCCTGCTTCTGGGGGAAACTAACATGGAACATCTCATTCTTTCGGGCAGCGGAAGTTTCCTGCCCCTGTACTATATCGGATTGTGCCATGAAAAGCAGGGGCAGGCTGAGCAAGCGGCCGAAGCATTCCGACAGGCAGAAGCTCTCTGTCCTGATATCGGATCGGCCGGAGTTGGTTTCTTGATAACCTAATAGTCTCCCAATTTTACAATGAGATGCTGTCGGGCATGGGACCACTGACCCGGCAGCCAACCAAATATATTTAGAAAGGTGTAAAAAATTATGTCATTACCAGAATTTTCAACCGGTACTTCTCTTTCACGAGAAGACGCCATTAACCAGATTATCGCATCCATCGCTATGGAAGAGCTTGGAATAAGCCATATCATCAACGCTGAAGGGGAGAAACTGCAGTATGTGTTAGGCACGATTCCCGGTATAACCGGTCCTGGTGCGACGATAGAGGACGTATTAAAAATAAATGAGAGCGTCCGTGAGGTTCTGCAGCATGCGGCCGAAAGCCAGTCGCTTTTGAAAAACAAACTGCAAAACGTACTTTCCGCGGCCGTGTTAACCGGCCCGACGGGTGCATGTATTTTAAGACAACGCTGTGTAAATTAAATTGAGAATGACTAAAAGCCGCTATATCAGCCGACTTTCGTATTCTCCACAACGGTCAATTCTTTTCTGTTGTTGTCGATAAACTCCACAATGCGCCGGTGTTGGTCTGCAAAGTTAAAGTCTATCGTCATATCCCCGCCCTCATGGATATGGATTGCTTTGACAAGCTCGGTGACAATACCACGTTCAAGGCTTTGGATATTCCTATGCTTTAGAAAAGCGTCAAAGTAGGGATTGCTTGACGTAACGCCCTGCGCCATATCTTCATTTTCTTCTTCAAGATTGGCTATGTCCTGCTTTAACTGCTGCTCCTTTTCCTCAAACTGCTTTTTCATGCTGTGGTATTCCTCGCGGGTTATATCGCCACTTTTCCAATCCGTGTAAAGGCCGGTTCGTAGTGATGTAATCTTTTCAAGTTCCTGCTTGCGGAGCTTTAGGGCTGCCGTCAACCGTTTTGATACCGTGCGGGGTGCTGCCGCGCTGTTGATTTCGTCAATTAGCTGCGCCATATCGTCAACCAACGCGATTTGCTTCTGTATCGCTTCCAAAACGGCGTTTTCCAACTTTTCATGCCGTATTGAGTGCCGGGAGCATAGGCCTTGAGAATTATTTGTCTTGCAAGTGTAATACACAAGGTTTTTTGACGTTCTGCGTCCCATAGCCCTGCCGCAATCGGCACAACGTAAATAGCCGGAAAATAGGTAAAGCTGCCCCGCATTTGGCGCGGTTCTTGTGTCCCGCCTTATTAGCTCCTGCGCCTTGTTGAATGTTTCCTTGTCAATAATGGGTTCGTGGGTGTCCTCGACAATAAACCATTCATTTTCAGGTGTGGTAATGCGCGTGTGTACCTTGTAACTTTTCACTTTCTGTTTCCCCTGTACCATATGCCCCAAGTACATTTGATTTGTCAGCATAGCCGACACACTACGGGCAGACCATAACGGGTTATCATCAAGCATGGCGGGATTATGGTACTTCATTCCGTTTTGCCGTTTGTAAGCTGCGGGACTGGGTATCCCCATGCCGGTTAGCTTTTTTACAATCCCGTTTTTACTCATTCCATCATAGACAAACCAATGAAAAATATCCTTAACAATCGTGGCGGCTTCGTTGTCAATGATGAAACGGTGTTTGTCGGCGGGGTCTTTCAGATAACCATATGGTGCGAAAGCTCCTATAAACTCGCCGTTTTTACGTTTGGTGTTGAACGTCCCCCGGACTTTGATTGACGTTTCCCGGCAATGATTTTCGTTATACATGCTTTGGATAGATACGCCCAACTCGTAAACATCATCCGGGCTTTTGTAGCTGTCCAGTTTCGGAAGCTCCAAAGATATAAAGCGAATGTCTTTGACAACAAAAAGGTGTTGCAAGTATCTTTTACATTCCCAATCGTTACGACTTAAACGCGACAAGTCTTTAACGATAACGCAATTCACTTTCCCTTTGTCAATATCATCCAACATTCTTTGAAAATCGTCCCTGTCGCTGTCCGTTCCGGTATAGCCATCATCTACATAGAAGTCAACAAGTTCCGCTTCTTCTTCAAGCATGAGGTTTTCCAAGTATGCCGTCAATCGCTGCCGTTGGTTCTTTACGCTGTAACTTTCGTCGTTGCCGTCCTCTCTTGACAGTCTGATATAAATAGCAATCTTCCATAGAGTGACGGACTTTTTGAGATTATCAAGGGTTTTTCGTACCCGTGCCATTTTACCTCCCATCCTCTATAATCACGTTATCATTATACCATAAATACCCCTAAAAATCAGCATTTTTTGATACTGATAAAGTAATTTTTTAGTCTGTTGGTAAGTGCTTTTTCGTCCGGCTCAAAACGCACCCTAACGGCTGTATCACCGCACAAAAAAAGGTATGGGTTTTTTATCTGTTCAAGATAGCTTTCCATTCGCTGTACTGCGGATTGTAACGGGTCAATTTTTATCGTCTGTATATCAACAAGTTTTGTCCTGTCTGCTTTGTCAATCTCAATTTGGCTCATGCGGTCAAGCTCGATAATCGTCAACAAAATATCACTCCTTTCACCGGCACACATTACAAGATATGAAGCGGAGAAAGTGAAAATGTTAAGTACAAGCTCAAAAAATGGCGAAAAATCGGGCGGTTGTCGGCGCAACCTCACGGGAGTTTCACCCCGGCATGGTTCTCATGCCGCCGCTCTCATTGGCTGCGACGCTTGGAACGCTCGGCCTGTGACTGAACGGGAGTAATCATTATACCGGTCTATGTGTTATCGCCCGCAAGCTGCCACGCTTGCATTACGGCGCGGTGTTTATCGCTCGTTCCCAAAGGGGAAGTCATGGCGCACCCGCCGCACGGCTCGGCATAGGCCGAAAGTACCCGATT
>Ga0153940_1000041_pt1 | contig 88678 bp, 79 predicted proteins | sample TSNJ024MetaG_FD_104736 | JGI IMG/M metagenome (GOLD analysis project Ga0153940, IMG submission 104736) | Attine ant fungus gardens microbial communities from New Jersey, USA - TSNJ024 MetaG | ecosystem: Host-associated > Fungi > Mycelium > Unclassified | place: USA: New Jersey, Brendan T. Byrne... | reverse complement strand
CCTCATTAGTGATACTATCATTATACCACGAATACCCATATTTGAGAAGCGTTTGAACATAAAAAAAGCAAGTATTTTTAATACTTGCTTTTTTTAACCATACCCAAAGTTCAGAAAGAACCCTCAAAGAGCCGTAGCTCTATTTTTTTTTGCCATAAACCCACAAACCGTGTCAGGGCCTTCCCTATCCGATACAACTTTTCCTCCCTCCCCTTTGCAAGATTTATAGATTTATTTTAGCGCAAATTATCTTCTTGTTTATTATGTTTGATATTGTGAAAAATTAACAAAACTAACGTAATAATTTTGGATGTTATTTGACTTGTGAAATAAATTAAATGGATATATAATTAAAGTACATTTACAAAGTGGTTTTACAAAACGCTATTAAAAATGCTTTTGATTTATTGAGAAACATTTAAGTTTACCCGAAAGAAAGGTGGAGAAAGAATTGGGAATTATTGAAAAGATGCGGTTAGATGGGAAAGCTATTTTCGTAACCGGAGGTGCAAGAGGTATTGGCAAAAGTGTTGCTGCGGCATTTGCAGAAGCTGGTGCGAATCTGGCGATTGTGGATGTAGATATTGATGAAGCCAAAAAGACGGCGAAAGAACTTGCAGATAATAATGGTATAAAAGCCATTGCAATTAAAACTGACGTAACAGATCCGGGGCAGGTAGATGCCATGGTGAAGGAAGTGGTGGATACCTTTGGCAAGCTGGATGTGGCATTTTGCAATGCTGGTATCTGCGTCAATGTTCCGGCGGAAGAGATGGCCTATGAGCAATGGAAAAGGGTAATTGATATTAATCTTTCGGGTGTATTCTTAACTGCTCAGGCAGCGGGAAAAGTAATGCTGAAGCAGGGAAGCGGTTCGATCATTAACACGGCTTCCATGTCTGGACACATCGTGAATGTACCGCAGCCACAATGTGGATATAATGCATCCAAGGCCGGGGTTATCCAGCTGACAAAATCAATGGCAGTGGAATGGGCTGCAAAAGGAGTAAGGGTTAACAGTATCAGCCCTGGCTACATAGCAACGGAATTAGTATTAGGGGATAGAAACTTGAAGCCTCTGATGGAACAATGGAATTCCATTTCGCCGGTTCGCAGAATGGGTAAACCGGAAGAACTGCAGTCGGTTTGTGTATACCTTGCAGGGGATACAAGTAGTTTTACCACAGGTTCTGATTTTATAGTGGATGGTGCATTTACTTGTTTCTAATGATCAAAAACTATATTATAAAAAAATTTTCAAGGAGGAAGAGAAAGTATGAAGAAGGTAGTTGCATTATTGTTAGGAGTTGTGATGACAGGAAGTTTGCTGGTAGGATGTGGGGGCACAGCAGCAACCTCTACCGAAGACAAAGAACCGGAAAAGAGCACACAAACTGAGAGCACCGAGACAGAGGATGCCGGCACGGAAGAAGCCGCAGATGTGGCAGAGACAAGCGCTAATGGTGACTTTAAAGTGGGTATCACCATTCAGTCTCTTGCTAACAGCTACTGGGCAAGTGTTTTTGGTGAAGTGGAGAAACTGTTGAAAGAAAAAGGATGGGAATATACCATTGTTGACTGTAAAGATAACTCAGCAGAGCAGATCAGCCAGATCGAGAACTTCACAAGCAGTGGCTGTAACCTGATCATGGTACATCCATCAGATCCTAACGCAATTGAAGATGTATGTGCAGCGGCAAGAGAAGCAGGTGTTAAGGTAATGTCATGGGATGATAAGTTGACGAATACCGATTTGAATTGGGTTTTAGATAACCAGGAACTTGGTAAAGCAATAGGACAGGAAGCAGCAAAATTCATTAATGAAAAATATACGGAGGATAACAAAGCAGAAGTTGCGATTATGGATTATCCGCAGACACCAATCTTACTGGATCGCGAGAATGGTATTTTAGAAGGCTTAAAAGATGCGGAAGGCAAATATGAAGTAGTTGCGCAGCAACCGGCTATTGAAGCAGGTAAAGCACAGTCCAATATGGAAACGATTCTTCAGGCAAATCCGGATTGTAAGATTGTATGCTCAATCGGCGCAGGTGGAGATATCGGTGCTAACGAAGCATTTATGGTAGCAACCGGCGGAGAAATCCCGGATGAGATGGGTATCTTTTCAGCGGATGCAACCCAGCAGCAGCTGCAGGCAATCGTAGAAGGGCAGGCAACCCGTGCATCGGTTGGATTTGAAGGTTCGAATAAAAAGACAGCGGAAGCAGTAGTTGATTTATATGAAAAACTCATGACTGGTGAAAGCTTTGATGATCAGGATCTGGTGAGACCGCTTACCGTTATCGACATCAGTAATGCAGCTAAGTTCTTAAAAGATTACGAATAATGGAAAAACAGAGATAACTTTCGAAATGAATAAGGAGGCGGCATGCCGCCTCCTTCCAAAAAAAATCACGGGGTGGTTATATGAGTAACGAATATGTTTTGGAATTACAGCATATTAGAAAAGAATACCCGGGTGTTGTCGCATTAAAAGATGTTTCCCTGAGTGTGAAGAAAGGGGAAATTCTTGCTTTGATCGGTGAGAATGGAGCGGGAAAATCGACCTTGATCAAGACCTGTTCTGGTGCGGTAATCCCTACTTCCGGTAAGCTCGTTGTAAATGGGAAAGAATACAGCAGCATGACACCACAGCTTGCGGCCCAGAATGGTATTGCGATTATTTATCAGGAATTTAATAACGTCGGTGAACTCTCGGCGGCAGAGAACCTATTTTTAGGAAGACCAATCAGAAAAGGGATTATTATTGATAAGGCCGCGATGGAGCGAGAAGCAAAAAAGGCCTTTGAGCAGTTACATATTAAGATTGATCCCAAGGCTTTAGTAAAGAATTTGACTGTAGGTTATCAGCAGATGATTGAAATCGCCAAGGCGATTCAGCAGGATGCCAAAATCCTGATCATGGATGAGCCTTCGGCACCACTGACAAGTGCCGAAGTTGAGAGTATGTTTGAGGTGGTGGAACTACTGCGGAAAAAAGGGGTATCTATTATCTACATTTCCCACCGATTGGAAGAAATCTACCGGTTGTCGGACCGCATTGTCGTACTTAGAGACGGAGAATATATTAAAACGCTTATTACAAAAGACAGCCATGTGGAAGAATTGATCCACTTGATGGTAGGACGTGAACTGAATGAGTCTTACCCGCCAAGAAAAGAGTGTATCAATAACAAAGAAGTCGTTCTGGAATTAAAAGATGTTAGCGGCAATGGTGATATAGACATTAGCCTGAAGATTCACAAAGGTGAAGTTCTGGGGCTGGGCGGCCTGGTTGGAGCCGGGCGGACTGAACTGGCAGAGATGATTTTTGGATCGGTACAAAAAGAAGCGGGACAGATCATATTAAACGGTAAGGAAATCAATCCCAAAGATCCGCGGGAAGCAATTGACCTGGGGATTGCCCTGGTGCCGGAAGACCGCAAGCGCCATGGTGCCCTGCTTGGCAACTCTATCATGAAGAATATCAATATGCCGATTTATAGCAGAACATCAAAGTTAAGTATAATTAATAAGAAGATAGAACATGATACAGCAGAAAAGTATCAAAAGGAAATGGCAATTAAAACACCCAGTTTACATCAGTTGGTTAAGAATTTGAGTGGTGGTAATCAGCAGAAAGTAATTCTTGGTAAATGGATGGCAGCGAATTCTGAGTTGATTATTTTTGATGAGCCAACCAGGGGTATTGATGTAGGTGCAAAATACGAGATATATAAACTGATTAATGATCTGGTTGAGAAAGGCAAGACAGTCCTTTTGATTTCGTCGGAAATGGAAGAATTGATAGGAATGTCTGATCGGATTCTTGTTTTATCAGAAGGTAGAATTACAGGGATGCTTGAAAAGAATGAGTTCGATCCGGATCTCATTATGACATTTGCATCCGCAGTCAGGGAGGAGCAAGCGTAATGAAAGAGAAAGTATTATACCAATTAAAGGATAAAGCCATATGGGTAGTTTTTGTAATTTTATTTATTGGATTTACGATTGCAAATCCCAGGTTTATTGAGACGAAAAACTTATTCACCATCGCCCGTCAAGTTTCTATGTATGGCATTGCATCGATTGGAATGACTTTTGTAATTTTGATTGCCGGAATTGACTTGTCCACCGGTTCGGTTATTACGGTAGTTAACATTGTGTGTGCATACTTGATGGTGAATTCAGGAATGAACATGGTACTTGCCGTTATCTGTTCGCTGATTATTGCAACACTGATTGGCATATTGAATGGATTTATGGTTTCATCCATCGGAATTCCGGCTATCATTGCAACATTTGCAACTCAGACTGTCTTTGAGGGTGCTGCGTATCTGATGAGCGGCGGGACGCCAATCTTTGGCTTTAACGAAAAGTTCAAGGTGCTTGGGCAGGGATATGTAGGGCCGGTTCCGATTCCGGTTATTGTTATGGCAGCTTGTTTTGCGGCAGGCAGCTTTATTCTGAATAAGACTTTCTTTGGCCGGTATTTCTATGCTGTCGGAGGTAATGAGGATGCGGCACGGCTTTCCGGAATCCGGGTGGGCCGGATGAAATACTTGATTTATGCATTATCCGGATTTTTCGCTGGGCTTGCAGGGATTGTGTTGCTTTCCCGTACCAATTCAGGTCAGCCGACGGCTGGAAAAGGATATGAATTTGATGTAATTACCTGTGTTGTTCTGGGTGGGGTGTCGGTTAATGGTGGTTATGGTAAGCTGTCTAACGTGCTTGCCGGTGTGCTGATCATTGGTGCGCTTAGTAATGGTATGGTGCTTATGAATGTGAGCTCTTATACCCAAATGGTTATAAAAGGTGTGATTCTTGCATTTGCGGTTGGCTTTGACTGCATTCAGAAGAAGAAACAAGGTGACCAGTAACTGTACAAGTGTTAGATCTCATACAGCATAAGAGATGTCATGGAAATGGGAGGATTAGTTATGAATTACTTGTTGGGGACAGATATTGGCACGTCTGGAACGAAGACGATTCTGACGGATACCGAAGGCAATTTGATTGCTCAGGATTTGCAGGAGTACAATGTGTTGACACCGAAGCCATTGTGGGCGGAGCAGTGGCCGGATGTGTGGCTGGATGCAGCGAAAGAGTCTATCCGGAATACGGTGGTAAAGGCAGGAGTGGACAAAGAGGATATTAAAGGGATTGCGATTAGTGGTTTGTATGGAGGATCAGGTATTCCGCTGGATGCTCAGATGAATCCGGTGCGGCCGTGCTTGATTTGGATGGATCGTCGGGCAGAGAAAGAGTCAGCGTGGGTTTTGGATAAGATTGGCGAGGAGAAGCTGCTTCGGATTACACATAATGGGGCGGATCCGTATTATGGATTCACGAAGATTCTTTGGATGAAGAACCATGAGCCCGAGAAATGGGCGAAGACGAGACTATTCCTGCCGCCGAATAATTATGTGATTTATAAGCTTACGGGGGAGATTGTGATTGACTATTCTTCAGCGGGGAATATCGGCGGAATTTTTGATATGAACACGCGGACATGGTCGAAAGAGCTAATGGATGAGATGGAAATTCCCATGTCCATGATGCCGGATAAGATTGTTGAGTCGACAGATATTGTTGGCGGATTGAGCCTGGAAGCAGCACAGGAGCTGGGGCTTATGGAAGGGATGCCGGTGATTGCAGCAGGGATTGACTGTGGTGCGGCTAATATTGGACTGGGTGTATTTAAGCCGGGGGTTTATGCGGCAGCGATTGGGACATCGATGTGTGCAGCGTTGATTTCGGATAAGCCGGTGAAAGGGAAAGGGTTGATTGTATGGCCATACCTTTATGATGCTAAGAATATTTCTTATTATTTTGCCGGCAGTGCTACGGCTGGGGCGATTGTAAAATGGTTTCGCTCTAATTTTGCACAGTATGAGATTGCAATGGAGAAAGAAGGAGGACCAAATTCTTATGCCATCTATGATGATGAAGCAGCGAAGCTTCCGCCAGGGAGTGAGGGATTGATTGTTCTGCCTTACTTTATGGGAGAACGCAGTCCGATTTGGGATTCGGATGCTAAGGGAACGATTGTGGGCCTGTCGCTGGCTCATACCAAATTTCATGTATACCGGGCATTTTTAGAGGCAGTTGCTTATTCTTTGCGGGATGCGATGGAAGCAACGGGCGAAGAGCTTGGTGAATACATTATTCTGGCGGGCGGTGCGATGAAAGCGAAGATATGGAGACAAATTTTTGCTGATGTTACCGGATATAAGGTAGTATGCCCGATTAATGATGTGGAAGCAAATATGGGAGATGTGATGCTGGCGGGAATTGGTACCGGGTTGCTGACGTTTGAAGAGGTAAGGAAATGGCAGGTTCTGGACCAACCGGTTATACCGGATTCTAAGGCACATGAGCAGTATAACAAAATGTATGACTTGTATCACAAGGTATACCAACATTTAAAAGATGATATGAAAGAACTGACCCAGGTGACCAGATCATATGAGTGAATTTAACTCGCACGTAAAGAGATGTCGTTAGTTACTGGTCACAGAGTGAATCTAAAAAGTTAAATGGTTTGGCATATTGGCTGCCCGGACGCCACTACGGGAAGATAGGTGCTTTACGCAGCGGCTGGGTTTTGGTAGTATATAAGTTTTGTGTGGATACTTCATTTGATATAAGGTTAATACCACCAAAGGTGGAAGAGAAGGTACCCTGGGGCATAAGGCAACTCTGCTGCGGAAGTAATCCCATGCCCTTTGAACGTGTCCGTTAGCTGAATAGTAACCATGCTTGGCGTGACTCTTTCTTTAAAGTAGTTAATATGTTAAAATATACTATAGGTGGTGCCATAGAAGCCTGGTACTACATATAGTCCCTTTGGGAAAAGGCTGCTAAAGAATAAAAAAGATAGAACGGGAGCAGGGAATGAACGAGAAAAAATTAAGTTCCATTGAGATCAAACTAGTGAATAGACAAATGATTTACCGCTATATCCGTAATAATGACTCTGTCTCAAAACAGGATATCGTAATTGGCCTGCAGCTGAGTTTGCCAACGGTTACGCAGAATCTCCAATACCTGGAAGAGCAGGGGCTGATTGACACTTCGATGAAAATCAAACATACCGGCGGACGAAATGCCACGGCATACACATACATCAAAGATGCAAAGAGGGCAATCGGTGTGTATACCACAGCACATCACATTAATGCTGTTGCGGTTAATCTGTCCGGTAATGTAATTGAGGTGGCAAAAGAACGGATTGAATTCAATCTGAATGATGAAGCGTATCTGCAAAAGATTGGAGAAGTAGTAGAAGCGGTGAAGCAAAAGGCTGGTATTGCCGATGAGGACCTGCTGGGAGTGGGAATTTCGGTGCCGGGTCTGGTGTCCGAAGATGGAGAAGATGTTATCTATGGTTCAACCCTTAATTTTACTGGCAAGACGAAAGGGGAAATAGCCAAATATATTCCCTATGAGAACCGTTTATTTCATGATTCTTTTGCTGCAGGGTATGCAGAGGCTTGGATTGACCCACGGGTAAGGAATGCTTTTTATATCAGTTTGAGCAGCAGTGTTGGCGGCTCGGTGGTAATTGATAAGTCGATTTATGAAGGAAATTCTCATAAGGGCGGCGAGATTGGCCACATGGTGGTTATTCCCGAAGGGGGTAGGCAGTGTTATTGCGGTAAGTATGGATGTTTTGATACTGTGTGCCATGCGGGGAATCTGGATCAGTATACGGATGGGAATCTGGAAGAATTTTTCATGTTGCTTAAAAACGGAGATGAGACCGCTAAGGAATTATGGGATAAATACCTGGATAACCTGGCGCCGGCGATTCATAATATCCGAATGCTGTTTGACAGCGTGGTTATCTTAGGCGGATATATCGGGGCAAATATTGAACCTTACATGGAGGAATTATATAAGCGCGTGGATGCGAGGAATCCTTTTGGTGACAAGGCGGGTAATTACTTGATTTCGTGCAAATATAAAGTAGAGGCAACGGCAGCTGGAGCAGCACTCTTTTACATTGAAAATTTTATTGATAATATTTAAGACTATGAGTATGCTGCTGGGTGAAGATAATCAATTAATGATTATCTTTCTACTCGATTGCCATGAACCCCACAAACCGCGTCAGGGCTTCCCGGTAAAATGCCCGCCCCACAGGAATACTTTCGCCGTTTGTCAGCGAAACCGCCGATTTGGTAACATCTTTGATGTTCTTCATGTTGACAAGGAAGCTCTTGTGGCATTGCATAAACATATCGCCGGGGACAAGCTCGCCGGCGTTCATTAAGGTGGAGCAGTCGATGATAAACTGCCGTTCGGTGGTGTGGACGGTGACATCCCGGTTGAGAATCTCAATGTAGAGAATCGAATTCAGCGCCGCGCTGCTGCTGCCTCCCTTTATTGGGAAAACCACGCTTTTGGGCGTGCAATTCCGCTTGTAATCCCTAAAAAGCGCTTCTGCAAGGCGTTCCTTTTGCAGCGGCTTTAAGAGATAATGCACGGGATAAACGCTATAGCCCTCCAAAGAAAAATAAGGCGAGCTTGTAATAAACAGGATGCTCACATCGCTGCCATTCTTGCGCAGGAGCCTTGCAAGCTCGATTCCGTTTTCCGATTCCAAGAGGATGTCGAGCAGCAGTATGTCAAAGGTGCCCGGACGCTCGGCCAGGGCTTCCCGCAAGGCTTTGGCGGAGGAAAAGGCTGTGATTTGATGCGGGATGTTCGCCTCCGTCAGGATTTCATTCGTCATTTTTTCATGAGCCCGCAAAAAGACCGGCTCATCATCGCAAATCCCTATCCGATACAACTTTTCATCCCCCCTTTGTAAGATTTATACATTTATTTTAGCACAGAAGTCCTCCGATTTCCAAAGATTTTCTTTCCCCGGAGTGTCGTTCAGATGCTATACATGTCGTTCGCTCGAAAAGGATTGATTTTTTGAGCTCGATTTAGTTGCGATATGATAAAGCTCTCATTGGATTTAAAATTCTGAGGAGGGCTTTATTTTTGTTTTCACACCTTAAAAACATTCCGTTGGGCGCCGAAAATTTTGGATAGTCTGGCAGGCTGACGTTGTCGGAGAGCGGAAAGCAATATGTGTGTTTATATATAGAAAAACAGAATATATATTGACAATGTATATTATACGATGTATAATATATAAAAAAGTAAAGAGGGAGGAATTGTATGGTATTTCAACTGGGCAGTACAATGATGGATGCATTTGTTCTTGCGATTGTAAGAGAAGACGATACATATGGCTATGCCATTTCTCAAAAGATAAAAAAGGTTGTGGATTTGAAAGAGTCAACATTATATCCGGTGTTGCGGCGTTTGCAGGAGGCGCATTATCTGGAGACTTATGATCAGATTTATCAGGGCAGAAACCGTAAGTATTATAAGATTACTCCGGAAGGTGAAGAGCAATATCAGTTTTATGCGAAAGAGTGGGAAGAATGCAAGATTTTGGTTGATGGAATTCTAAAGGGAGGGGATTGAGATGACGAAGCATGAATATCTGGAACAATTAAGAAAAGAACTGCGCAGGCTTCCGAAAGAAGAAGTGGAGCGTGCAGTTAATTATTATGAGGAATATTTTGATGAAGCGGGAGAAGAGAACTTTGAAAGTACGGCTGAAGAACTTGGATCACCCGCCAGCATTGCACCGCAGATACTCAAGGATGCAGCTATCCGGAGTATCAAAGAACCGGCGAAATCGGTAAAAAGCAGTGCACAGGCAGTATGGATGGTAATACTGGCGATTTTTGCAGCGCCAATTGGACTGCCGATAGGGTTTGCATTGGTAGTAACCATCGGGGCTTTGGCAGTTGCTGTGTTAGCGGTAATTGCTGCCGTTGTTCTGGCTTTTGTTGTGATGGTAGCATCAGGAGTAGTTACGATTGCAACAAGCCTGGTGTTTGTGTTTACAAATGGTGTGGGAGGGATTATGCCTTTAGGTGTAGGAATGGCTGCAATGGGTACAGGCATTATCGGATTGTACCTGATCGTTGTGTGTGGTAAATGGATCCTTTTGGGGATTGCCAGGTTGTTCCAAAGAAGAATTACGGGGAGGAATGCTAAATGAGAGCAGTTGTGAAAAAGATTTTAATAGCGTCAGGAATTCTGGTGGTTGTGGGGATTTTACTGATGACGGTAGCCTATATGATGGGATGGAATACGGGATTTCGCACTACCAGCAAGGGGGTGAGATTAGAATCATCTTATCAGGACTATGCATCCGGACCGATCAACATCGGAGAGATTAAGTCAGTTGATGTCAGGGTTGAAGATGGAAATATTACATTTAAAGAAAGTAATACGTATTATATTGAGTATAATTATTGGGGTGTGGATTATGCTCCGGAGTATCAGGTGAAAGATGGAAAGCTTACTTTTTCAGATAAAAATGTATATGATGCAGGATTTGGTATGGTATGGAATTTTGGATCATGGACTAAGACGATGCCAGAGTCCAATGAAGTGGTGATAGGGTTGCCGAAGGATGCATATCTGGATGTGGTTTCACTTAAAAGTAATGATAATAATATGCAGCTGCAAAGTATATCCTGCAAAAATCTGACTATTTCCGGTTCCTATGGCAATCTGGATGCAGCCGGTATCACTTGTGATGCTATGGATGTTTCCTGGGATGACGGCAATTATTCGCTGAAAAACAGTGAAGTAAAAGATTTGAATCTCCGAGTTGACTATGGAATAGCCAGTGTAAGCGATGCCAGGTGTGATTCTCTGAAGATGAATATTTCGGATGGTTCCCTAAAAACAGAGAATGTTGATTTTGTGCAGGCAGAGATAGTAACCGATTACAGTAATGTGGACATGACGCTGCCGGAAAAAGAAGAGGCTTATTCTTATGATGTGAAGGTTGAGTATGGAAATATTACATTGAATGGAGATGAATTTGGCGAAAAGTATCAACGTGAGAAGGGAGACAAATTACTTCAGATTACAACAGCTGATGGAAATGTAAATATTAAGAGTAAATAAAGTGAAAAAGTGGGGGCGGACTTGGGGCTGCCGCCTAGGAGCTTGGGACAAATCTGATAGCGATACTTTTGTCCCAAGCTCCTAGCTGCTAAATATTTTCAGCTTGTGCGACAGCCCCGTTATAATTCCAATCCAGCGTAACCAGATAGGAGTTCCGGGTATGAATTCTCCGATGTGGTCAATAAGCATAAGGATTAATGCTAAAAAGTTCACTGTTGTTGATGTCATATGAAAACTCCTTAATTTTCAAAGCCTCTAATCTTAGTCAGTATTCCATCTTCCATCTTACAGACTGTGTTACATAATGCATTAATATCCTCGGTACTATGGGATGCCAATAAAATGGTTTTTCCCTGGTTCCGCAATTGTAACAAACATTTGCGCATCTCTTGTACTCCTTGATTATCCAATCCATTCATGGGTTCATCTAAAATCAGTATATCCGGGTCTTCCATAATTGCCTGTGCTAGTCCAAGTCGCTGCCGCATACCCATAGAGTATTTTCCTACATGTTTTTTTTCATCAGGGTCTAATCCAACAAACAGCATTGTTTCCTTGATTTTCTCTTTACTGATTTTATTTTGTAATTTTGCAAGAAATTTCAAATTGTTAAACCCACTATAATCCGGTAAAAACCCCGGTGATTCTATGATTATCCCCATATCTTTCGGAATATCTATATCCTTTCCAACCAGCTTTCCCCTTACCTTTATACTTCCGGAGGTAATCGGGACAAAGCCGCAGATGCATTTAAACAGAACCGTTTTTCCTGATCCATTTCGTCCCACAATCCCATGAATCTTGCTCTTCTCAAATGATATACTGATATCTCGTATTACAGTAGTATTTCTAAATGTCTTACACAAATCCGTAATTATAATCACACTATTCTCCATATTCTTACCCCGTTCAGATTGTCTTGATTACTTCGATTGATTTGCGCCTTACCGACAATAAAATCCCTGTAATCAGTATGATTAAGAGGACAATACCAGCAGCAAATACATAGCTCCATGATGGCGAACTTACGCCTGCCCTTCCAATTTTGGATAAATCCATCCATGAAACTGGGGATATATAGCGCATACGGTACCAACCCGGAGAGCTTATACCCATCCCTTCAATGAAGTGTGCAAAACCCACAAAAAAACTTGCAAACAGTATACCTGCCTCACGCCGGATCCAAAGATTACAGAAAAACATCAGTAAGCCGATAAATGAACCCGCAATCCACGTCGCTCCCCCACACAGCAAAGCAGCTGCAAGCGGAGTGTAATTATTGATTACTTCTATTGGCATTGCATCCATTCCAATATCCCATGTAACATAGGACTGGGTTAAGGTATTTATAACTTTCCCCCATTCGAAGGAAAACTCACAATACGGTATGACCAGCATAAAGGAAATAAAGAAACACGCAATAAAGAAAATACCACTAGCCGCCAAAATGTATAATATCTGTCCGACCGCCCAGCGGATACGCCCTGTCCGAATAATCTGAAATGGCTGCTGTTCATCCAGAAATGGTGCATCGCAAAACAATAAGATAGGCAAAAGCATAACCCACAGTCGGCGATTATTCATCGTGAGCGCAAGGGGGAATAACCATATAGAACTTCTGGCTCCATACTGTTCGCAGAATATACGGATACTGCCCGTAAAGCTGTTTGATATAAAAGCCGAAAACAAGAGAAATACCATCCAAATACGTGGGCTTTTAAGCCACTTACGAAACTGATTTATCATACAATATATACTACCCACTTAAGAACCTCTTTTCTGCATGCCGGATAAATAAATGTCCAAAAACAACCAACAGTACTGCCCAAAATATGAATACATGAAAAAATGTAAACACCGCGCTGTCCGCATAGGAAAATACATAGCCCTCAATCAAAAAGATAATGCTGAAATCTGCCGGCAGATGCAGAATCTGCGTGATTGAAGTAAATAAAAAATACATCACCATTGGTGACATGACCGTTACAAATATATTGTGAGTAAGGCTTGAGATAAGCAGTGCTAATACTGCAAATACAGCCGCTCCCAACGCATATGTTGCCGCATTCACAAAAAGATACGCATATGGATACGTTGCTGCTAATATATCTAAAACAAAATCCTGTGAAATTTCCATACGGGATGGTGTTACTATCGGGAAAAATGCAAGCATTACCATAGCAAAAATAAGCTTTCCCAGGAAAACTGTCATAAATCCGGAAATGGCAGTTACGATTACTTTTGAACGTAGATAACTGCGTAAATCACAGCGTATGACAAGGGATTTTATATAGCCGTGTTCACAGTCGCTCAGGTAAGCAGTTGCATACGGAATCGCACCACAGACTAGAAGCAGTTGTACAAAGCTGCCGAACAACAATAATTCGATAATATTAAAAACCGACTGACCAATATTATCCCAGGGGATATTCAAATAGAATACCCCCTGTGTACATAACAGGCCAATCAAAAATAATTTTCCGGAAAATGCTCTATGTAAATCGACCTTCACATTTTTGATTAGATTCATATTGTGCTCCTAAATTATGGATTCCAGGTTCTTTTTATTATTCATATTTACCAACATACGTGATGTCTTGTCCTGTGATTGCATGAATAACAATGGGATCCAAGAACGTTTCCGAATCAGAAGTATAAATAGCTGGCTGAATGATCCATGCAGGTACTAATACGCTTTGAATCGTCTCCGGCTCTCTGCCAATCTTTTCCCCTTCTATTGTTGGAATATACTGAAAATATATCTTGGGTATATGGATATTAGAAGTGACAATCAGGTTTTTATATCGCTTCGCTACCTGACTCATTGCCTGATCCAACGTAATGATCTCATTGTGTGTTTCCAGCACCTGATCAATGGCATAATCTGCACATTCATATGATAAATTGATAATCCCTTCCGCAGTAAAATAAACCTGTAGTTTTGCACCAAGTGTCATTTCACCCGAATCGGGGGAATAAAACTCAAAACAACTGTAAGGAATATTATTGTACCCAACTTCAAAAAGCATAAGATAACAATCTAGTTTCTCGCCAAGCTCAGGTCGAAAGGTATCACTTTGCTGTGCCAGAATAAGGCTTTCGTGGTGAGTCAGCGTTTCATGATCAAGACAGTAAACCTCCGGCTTTTCAATCGGTTGGATATCCCATTCAGATAACTGCTTCTTCACTGTTTCAATCGCCTCTTCAGGACTCATAAAATCTAGTTTTTCTTTCGTAAACATGCCTACCTGCGTTTCCATAGGAATAGATTTCGTGACACCATTAGCATATTCTCCAGCGCTAAACCATGCATCATTATTTACCATATTAATACGTTCATATCCAGGATATTCAATTATGGTAATCCCTGCGTGCCAATACCAGGGTTCCTCTGCCGCAACAAAAAAGTTCGTATGCTGGTCTTCCTCAACATATTCCTTCTCAATTTCATTTTCTGCATATCCATCAAAAATATAATCCTTCATGGATTGAATAACAGTATCATCCGGCATCTGCAGATGTGCTGATACAACATCATAAGAAGGAACTGCACTCAAATCCGGAATATCTGCATCCACTGTGACACCTTCATATAGTGTGCCGCTGACATGCCCTTCTGTATAGGTCAGATCCGTTTGACCAAGTTCAGTTAGATATGTATCAGACGGCTTTTTGCTGCAGGCAGATAGAGAATATACAATTATTCCAAACAACAAAATTGTCGTAATAGAATGTAAAAATCCATAGTTTTTAGTTTTTCCTATTGCCATTCCTTTCAAGTCATATTCTCCTCACATAATTATAAAATTACAACAATTCACTTTACGATTCATTTTGGTTCTTTGTTTTGTAACGTATATTGCTTAATAGACTTATTGAAATTTCCATCTATTCTTCACACTCCTCCTGATTACGAAGCTGCTCAATGATTTCTTCTAATTTTTCGATCAGTTCGTCCTGATTCGATGATTCCTGTGCCAGTGCAACCGCTACTTTAGCAACAAAGTCTTTATTCCTTCCTTTCGCCAAAACTACCTGCGCTGCATATGACTCTTTTGTAAGTGTTGGTTGAAACTGTCTTGCATATTGCGTGCCATATTGTAGCGTGCCGCAAACTTCCAACAAGCCTTTTTTCAAAAGAGAACGCAGCATTTTATGCACGTAATTTCCATTCCATGAGCGATCAGCCGACGCTTTTGAAATCTCAACACTTGTAAGCGGTTTATCCGATGCCCAAAATAATTCCATAATTTCCTCTTCAATTTCTGTCAAATAACGATATCCATTTATTATCACGACTATACCTCCTGATTTACTGCCGTCTTTTTTGGTTTTTATTTAATTATTGTATACCATAATCATAGATTTGTCAATTCTTCTCCTGAGGTTTTTTGTCTTTTTTTGCCAATTATGTTATTTTCCTATTGCTTTTTCTTAATCGTTCCATTAAAAATGCCCCATATTCTAAAATATATCCGTTAAAGAGTCTTTAATCATAATTTCCTTATAAGTGGTAGTTCGTGACGTTTTATTCTGAAATAATAAAGCGTGTGGCTTTTCTTTTACATAAGGTGTAAAGCACGAAATTTTAAAAAGTCGTATATTAGCTGTCCTTTTAAGTGATGCAATGATGTCTGTTGCCTCCGGTATTAAAAGTGGGAGCAATATAAAATGAGGAAGGGGACAATATAAAAAATCGAAAGGGGAAAAAATTGTAAAAAAGAAAAGGATTATAAACCGTGAGTTAAGTGTACGGAGAAACAGGAAGAAACCACTAACAATGTTAATATTAGTATGGTATTGAAAATAGGAGGGATGCATATATGAAAAAGTGTGGAATAAACCGCATACTTGTCCTGCTGCTGGTCTCACTGCTTGCATTTGGGCAAATGCCTTTTATGACGTTTGCTGCGTGCGACGCTATAGGTGACAGTGTGATGCAGGAGCAGGATGATATACTACCGGATGAAAACGATACGAATACAACCGATGGTGCAGATGGAGAAGACAAAAATTCAGAGCTGCCGGGTAATGAAGCAGACGATGCAGGGGAGATGAAAGCGACAGGCGAGATAAACAGTAAGGATGATCTGCCGCTCACCTGCAGCGGCAGCATCAGCGGGATGCTGTGGCAAGACGAAAACTCGGACGGTACGTGGGATACGGCAGAATCGGGTATTTCGAATTATCCCGTCAGCCTGTATAAGGCGGATGACAGGTCAAATGCCGTACAGACGGTGACCACGGACATAGGTGGGAAATATGCATTTGCAAACATTGAATCCGGCATCTATGTGGTAGGTGTGAAATCAAGTGAGCTGGGGGCAGATTACTACATGTTACCCATGGAAGGCGTTACCGGTGACAACAAGTTTGGCACGTGGTCAAGCGATGGGAATGAAAAGTACTCAGATTTTATCACCATGGAAATGAACACTACAGTCACAGACATAAACGCCGGACTTCGGATGCCACCGGTGGCACAGGCCACGTCCGCAATCGCAACTGTTATTGGTACGGAAGTAACCCTTGACGGTCTTGCGGCGGGAGAACTGCAGATGGAAATCAAAGGCATCCTCATGGATAACAGCTATCCCGCCATCACCACTCCCGATGATATCACGAAGCTAACGGTTATCGGCGTGATGAACAAAGCAGATTTAAATTATATCTGGCGGGGAGCTTACGATATTTGCATGAGCAGAGGGAAAATGAACGGCATCACCACTTTGGACTTGTCTGGAGTGACACTGGAAGAAATGACCGGCTTTCCCGATTACCAGTTTGCATATAATACAGTGCTGCAAACGGTGACATTACCAACCGGCCTCAGCTATTTGGGGGATTACACATTTGAATCCTGCATGAGTCTGACGAACGTTGATCTGTCGGGTTGTACGGGTATGAACTACGTGGGCGGGGGCACATTTTCCGGGTGCACGGATCTGACCAGCATTGGTACCTCCGGAATGGCAGACGTATTGTTGCCAACCGGTCTTGGCTATTTGGGGGATTACACATTTGGATTCTGCACAAGTTTGACAAACGTTGATCTGTCGGGTTGCACGGGTATGAGTTACGTGGGCGAGGGCACATTTTCTGAGTGTACGGGTCTGACTAGCATTGGTACATCAGGAATGGTAGATGTGCTGTTGCCAACCGGTCTCAGCTATTTGGGGGATTATATATTTGCTGATTGCGAGAGTCTGACGAGTGTTGATCTGTCGGGCTGTACGAGTATGACCAACCTGGGCGAGGGCGCATTTTCTGATTGTCTGGAATTGACAAATGTTGACCTGTCGGGCTGTATAGGTATGATTTACGTAGGAGATTTCGTATTTAACTTCTGCACGAGTCTGACGAGCATTGGTACATCAGGAAGGGCAGATGTGCTGTTGCCAACCGGTCTCAGCTATTTGGGGGATTATATATTTGTTGACTGCGAGAGTCTGACGAGTGTTGATCTGTCGGGCTGTACGAGTATGACCCACCTGGGGGATGGCGCATTCGGATTCTGCACGAGTCTGACAGGTATTGGTACTTCTGGAACTGTAGATATGTTGTTGCCAACTGGTCTTGACTATTTGGGGGCTTACGCATTTTATGAATGTGAGAGCTTGATGAGCGTTGACCTGTCAGACTGTACGAGTATGACAGGCCTGAGGAAGGGCACATTTGAAGCTTGCAAAAGTCTGACGAGCGTTGACCTGTCAGACTGTACAAGTATGCTCTACGTGGGTGAGGAAACATTTACTGACTGCAAAAATCTGACAAGCGTTATCCTGTCTGGCATTCCTCGTGTGGTCGCCATAAGCGGCAGTGGTTCATGCGATACATTTGAGGGCACCAACGGCGTTAAGGTCATCGTGCCGTATACATTGCTTACAAGCTATCAAAAAGATTCCAATTGGAGCCACAACGTCTCCGCTTACAATGTCAATCTTTTAGCCGATCAAAACAAACCTGAGGATTCTACAGGCAATGACAAAATTAACAAAATTGATAACAATAAAAACCACAACAGCGGTGCTCTCGTTGGGACCGGCAAGCAGGCAACACTGACCGCCAATAAAGACATAAAAACCGGCGACAGCTCTAATCTGTGGTTATGGGTAGTACTGACTATAACAGGCCTTGGTGTGTTGGTAGTTATGGGATGCAGAAAACGTGGTTTTTTTGGAAGAAAAGAAAACAAGAGATTTCTATGCTGATTTAGCAAGGCGAAACCACCTGAACTATTCAGCCTTCGACTGTCCCGCGAGGTGTTTTCAGGCTTTTATGCCTGAAAATCCCGAGAATTGCAGGCGCGAAATGCTGTTTACAGCATTTCTGTGCATTCTTGTTACAGTTCAGCCGAAGGCTGAACTGTAACGCTTTTCTTTTAAATAATATTATAACAATTGACCTACATTTTCCCTTCTCAATGCGCCCGGGATTTTCTGCAATATTAGCTTATATGCTTCCGGATCAAATAACCAGTTTTCCAATTCATTCCGCTCTAATGTTAACGGCATCCGATTGTGTACATCCTCAATGGAGTTGTTTGGAGCTGTTGTTAATATAATGAACCGGTCATCCTTCCAAAATCCTGCCAGATAAAGTACCGGACTTTCCCGATGCATAAATGCTATTTTCGTTTTATTCCGGTCCCATTCGTAAAATCCGGCCGTCGGGATAATGCATCTGCGCTCTGTTACACTGCTTTTAAACATCCACCTCTCCATTACTGTTTCCGCCCTTGCATTTATCAGAACTCCGCTTTTCTTCGGATCAAAGTGCTTAAAGCCCCATATTGGGCTATCTATTTCCAGGTGTTTTCCAACTGCTTTTATTACAGGTGCCGTGTTGGTCGGAAACACTTCTTTTCTTCCTTCTGCCCGATTATCCCAATTCTGAATGATCCTGCTGATTTCCGCAGCCATTTCATCATCTATATAATATCTGCCACACATAATCATTGCCCATCCCTTTTTTAAATTAATATTACCATATCCCCACTGATAATGCATGTAATTCCAGTAGTATTCCGAACATATATATGATATTATACAAGAACAAACGTTCTGCCAAAGGAGGAGTATTTATGGAAAAGACAATATTTCATATTGATGTAAACAGTGCATACCTAAGTTGGGAAGCAATATATAGAAAATCCATGCTGCAGGAGCCAGGAGCTGACTTGCGGGATATTCCCTCTGCGGTTGGCGGCAGCGTAGAAAAAAAACACGGCATTATCCTCGCGAAGTCCGGGCCTGCAAAAAAAATCGGAATCAGGACAGGGGAGGCAATCTGGCAGGCGAAACAGAAATGTCCGGGTTTGGTGATCGTACCGCCGCACTACAATCTGTATGAACGCTGCTCTTATGAATTCCGGCAGCTCCTGCAGGAATACGCACCCATCATAGAGGTATACAGCGTGGACGAATGCTGGTGTGATGTTTCCGGAACAATTTCGTTATTTGGTTATCCGGCTGCGCTGGCAAGCCTGATAAAGGATAAAATATATAGGGAACTTGGATTTACAGTAAACATCGGAATCTCTACCAACAAACTGCTTGCGAAGGTGGCGGGGGATCTGGAAAAACCCAACCGGATCCACACACTCTATCCGAATCAGGTTAAGGAAAAGATGTGGCCGCTGCCGGTCCAAGACCTTTTTTATTGCGGCAGGGCAACAACCAGGAAGCTGTATAACCTTGGTATATTTACAATTGGTGAACTTGCCCAGATAGATGTAAGCATACTAAAGAGAATGTTCGGGAAGCATGGAGAGGTCATCTGGGCATATGCAAATGGTCTGGGGGAGGCCGAATTAGTACCCACGCCCCCACCCGGCAAGGGATACGGCAACAGTACCACGATTGCCTTCGACGTAACGGATGCTGACACTGCTAAACATGTGCTGTTGTCCCTGTGCGAATCTGTAGGGACACGGTTACGCAAGGATAACATGTTTGCAAATGTAGTCGCTGTCAGTATAAAAAACAACCTTTTGGGATATGCTTCCCACCAGACCAAAACACTCACAGCCACAAACACTACACTGGAGATATACCAACATGCCTGCAGGCTTTTTGATGAACTCTGGGACGGCTCACCAATCCGGCATCTGGGCGTAAGGACAACCGATGTTAAGGATACGGTCTATACTCAGATCAACCTGTTTGACGGCAACCGGTACGATAAATATAATCAAATGGACCGTACGGTAGATGCGATACGAAGTCGCTTTGGCAATGACTCAATTATGAGGGCTGCCTATTTAAAAAGCCCCATATATCACATTACCGGGGGCATTTCGAAAGAAAAGAATGGTCCGACAGAATTTGAAAGGAAGGATGAAGGATGCAGGAAATTATTCCAGTCGATGTAAACGCTGTATTTAACACGCTTGGCGAGATCCAGCCCCGGTATGTCAGGCTGGAGTTTGATCACGAGCTCATCACCTATAAAATAGAGCAGATAATCACTATTGATAAAACACGGATCGCCGGATTCCATTGTGTTCTGTTCAGATGCAAAATCAACAGGTCCGGGAGGCTGACGGAAATCCATCTGCGGTACACATCTGAATCAAATATATGGCACATAATACAATAGAAAAAGACTTGAACATAATCAGGGCCTTTTCAATTAGGCCCTGTATACAAACTCGATGACGCCGCTTATCGGCACTTGCCAATACAAGAGAATTACGCCGGTGGCATCAGGCGGTGTTTACATTATAAAAGATGAGTCTTTTTGGCGATCCGGACAGCGTCAGCGGCATTGAAAGCCCCTAGTTTATTATAAATACTTTTTAATACACTGCTTACAGTACGGACAGATAAAAAACAGGCGGCGGCAATTTCATCTCTTGTCATTCCGTGATAAAGATATGCCAGCACTTCAGATTCCCGTTTTGAGAGTTTGGGTTGGTTCCCATTCTCTAATGAATGGGCGGTGTTATATGCGGAAATTATCCGCGAAAGCTGTTTTGCGTAGGTGGAAGATTTGGTGTGGATTTTATCTAACCACTCTTTGGGAATCTTGCAGTTTTTATTTTGTTTTGCAGAATAAATAAGTGTACGCATCTTATTTCCGTATTCAATGTACTGCATGATCAGATCATTGGGATGGCTAAGTTCATACGCCTTGTTAAGCATATTTATAGATTCTGTATGGTTTCCCAAGTAATGGTGGATGATCGCCTTGGTAATGTTATTTTGGATTACAGCAAACAAGATTCCTCTGGCTTCGTATATCTCATCCATCTGTTCCGTGAAAGCCAAAAGTTCATAGTATCTTTCTTCTGCCAGCAGAACATCGGAACGGACCAGATATTCCCGGCCCAAAACCACAGGGATCAGCATTTTTCGGGTTTCTTCTTCATATTTGATCCACCGGGCAACCTGATTGGTCTTTCCGATTTTTACATGGAACCACCCCTGTATAATATCATACAAAGGGGTGCAGCCGGATACCGGTATGGTTTCCAACTGATTTTTCATTTGATCCAATAAATTCGATGTTTCCGTATAGTTGCCTTTTGCGGTAAAGATGCGCACCAATACAAAGTTTGCCATATACTCGATGTCGTATTGCTGATACTGTCTTGCTCTGTATATTGCTTCATAAGCATATTTCTCGGCGGATTTCAAGTCTCCCATATACAGGCTGGATTCGGCGGCATTCAGATATTCCAGACCGTGACCACATCCATTCATCACCCTGGATGCATAGGGGGCAGTGTGGAACAGTGCGTCCTGGTGTCTTTTCAATTCACCTGGCGATGGGTCTTTGATGCTGCAGACATTAAGGCCCTCCGCGATGTTGAACTTATGATCAATTAATGTGCTGCCGTTGGGCAAACACCTATCCGCCTTTTGGAAGAGATTTTCAAACGCATAATCCAAATGCAGAATACTGATAAGCGCCAACATGATATACGCTTCCCCTAAAACGGCTGAGTTTTCTTTCGTTTCAGGCAACGCTTCATATTCTTTTTGTATCCTTAATAATTCCTGTTTCGAATCAGTGATCTTGTTATTGTTAAACATGCAATTTGCCATCACAACCTGCATAACAGGTCTTTTTCGGATCACTTCATCCGGTGCCTGCAAAATAAGTTCTATAAACAGATCTGCGGTTTCTTTTGCAATGTGATGCGTAAAGGATAAAATGTTATCAAAAATTTCATGATAACAGCCGCATTTCCTATAATGGTTGATCGCTTCGATCTTATGTCCGTTTTTCTGGTGCCATTTTGCTGCTGTTAAATGCATTTTTTTGATATCGCTTTCGCTCAGCCGGCCTTTCCTCTCCAACAGGAATTCTTTGAATAAATGATGGATATAGTAGCTGTCGGAAAATGAATCATAACGGATAAACGGGCTGATCTGCGTCATCTCTTGCATAAGGGAAGGGTGGTCAACCGTCAGTTCCTTTAAAATATCGGAAGGTATATTGCCTAATAGGGAAGTTTTGATCAGAAGATTCTGCAGATCGTTTGAGGCCGTATGAAATATCTCCTTTTCCATCAGGTCAAAAATATCGATTTTAGCCGCCTGGATAGGGTTTTGGCTGCTGATATCCTCCTTTTTGACCGCCAATCCCACGAGATAAATTGCAAAAATCCATCCCTCAGTATAAGAATATATATCGGCAGACATACTTGCACAAAGGTCAACGCCCTGTTCATGAAAATATGTATCCATTTCTTTTATGGAAAAACGCAGATGGTCTTCGGTAATGCGGGTCAATAGTCCTTTGAGCAGCATTCCTGTCAGGCTGATATCCGGCTTTTCACGTGATATCAGTACAATGGAAAAGTTTTGAAGGCAAGCCCGGGTAAACAGTTCAATAAAATTCAAAATTGATTTGTTGTGTATCAGATGAAAGTCATCAAACACAAGAATGAAAGGCTTCTCGTGTGTAAGTTTCCCTGCAAGTAAACATAAAAACTGATCGAAAGCCGTAATTGATTCCGGATAGCCCAAAGCTGTTAATCTTTCAAACAGGATACGGTTTTGCGGTTCGAATGAGGAGGCGATCCGTCTCCAAAACCTGGCTGTATGATTATCCAGCTCCGAAAGCTGTATCCATGCCGATTGGTATTTCGTGGCTCCAAGCACTGATAAAACAGCTTGTGTTTTGCCATATCCGGCGCCTGCAATAACAGTTGTGAGCGGCTTTTTAAATGCGTTTTTGAGTAAAATTTCTACAGCTGGCCGTTTAAGGAAATGTTCTGCGGCCGGTGGCGATGGTATTTCATTATAAATAATGTTTTTCTGCATATGGCATACAAATGCTATCATTATTCTGAGTTGAGAACAATGATAGCATTTTTCCCTTTCATAAAATCAATGTCATTACTTCCACATCTTTCGGTTTATCTCCTGGGTTAATATAGTATAGCACTTGCTCTTAAGGCATTCAATAAAAAATATAGCAAATCCTACTTAACTTTACCTTGTGTCTGTGCATCCTGCACATTTTTGCGCCGGCAATCCTTGGATTTTCTGTGACTTCTGCTTTGCTTCACTCACAAAAAACACCTCACGGGATACCGGCTGTGAATAGTAACCAGTGTGGTTCAAATTAATGCAAAAACCATGCAAATGGTCTGTATTTAGCCACACCAATATGATATATTATTAAATGTACTGTCCGGAATATTATCTTTTATAGAGTATAACAGGGGGAAAAAATAATGGCTATCGAAAAAGTTAGAAAGCATTTCGAAAAGTATGGAATTTCCAAAAGAATACAGGAATTTGATGCGTCCAGCGCAACAGTAGAACTTGCTGCAAAAGCCTTACATTGTGAACCCAACCGAATTGCAAAAACCTTGTCCTTTAAGTTGAAAAATGAAAACAAGGTAATATTGATCGTGGTTGCTGGGGATGCCAAAATTGACAATCGGAAATATAAGGTTATGTTTAGAGAAAAGGCCGTGATGCTCTCTTCTAATGAAGTGGTTGAATATATCGGTCATGCAGTCGGCGGGGTGTGTCCATTCGGAGTAAATGATGATGTAGAAATTTACTTAGATAAGTCCCTCAAAAGATTTAATATCGTGTTTCCGGCGTGTGGCAGCAGCAATAGTGCGATTGGGCTTTCTATTGATGAACTGGAGAAATATACAAATTATCATAGTTGGATAGATGTTTGTAAAAACTGGTATACGGAATAGTTAAAATTAAACCACCTACATAAATATTTCTTATAAGGTAAATTCATAAGCTACGTAATGTCTGGTTTTTGGAGTTTTTTATCTCACAGTTTTTCCTCTCTGTACCAGTTTTTATGGTAATATCCATCTTTAGATATTAATTCGTAATAGCACCTCTCAATTCAATTAAAGGAAGCATAGAGATAAAAAAGATTACTAAATATTTTCTGATCATTAGGTGCCCCCTTTCGCCAATATCCATATTATGGGATTGTATCATATGAAGAAAAGGAATACAAGTTAAAGCAATAGTATGATGGCTTTAAAGTCTGGCGGCAAGATTGACATCCTGAGGCAAATATGCTACGATTATTCGGAGAATTTAGCGTGGTAGAGTGCTAATTGAATGAAAAATCGGAGGATGCAAATTATGAAAAAGAAAATACTTAGTGGTCTGTTGGCAGGTGTTATGATGGTTACCTTGTTAGCAGGATGTGGATCGAAAGCAGATGATAGTGCAGGTACTGCTGAGGAAGCAAAAGAGACGACTGAAGCAGTAGATACGACAGAGACGGAGGATGCCTCTGAGGATGCAGCTGTAGAAGATACTGTAAAGGGTGATGGAACTACATTTACTGTAGGATTTGATGCGGAATATCCGCCATATGGTTATATGGATGAAAACGGTGACTATACGGGATTTGACCTGGACCTTGCGCAGGCTGTTTGTGATTTGGAAGGTTGGGAATTAGTCAAAACCCCAATTAATTGGGATTCAAAGGATATGGAATTGGACTCCGGTAACATTGACTGTATCTGGAATGGCTTTACAATCAATGGCCGAGAAGACAAATATACTTGGTCTGATCCGTATGTTAATAACGCTCAGGTGATTGTTGCATCTGAGGATGCCGGAATTAATTCGCTGGCAGACTTAGCCGGAAAAAATGTTGGAGTGCAGGCAGCATCGGCGGCATTGGATTTGTTACAGGGTGATCAAAAGGCATTGATGGATACATTCGCAGTCCTGCAGGAATTCCCGGATTATAATAATGCTTTTGTAGAGTTGCAGACAGGTTCTATTGATGCAATTGCGATGGATATCGGTGTGGCAAAATACCAGTTAAAATCCAGAGGAGAAGGGTGTAAGATATTAGATGAAACTTTGAACTCCGAAAAGTATGGTGTTGGTTTCAAAATAGGCAACGAAGAGTTGCGTGATAAAGTAAATGCTGATTTGCAGACATTATTAGCAAAAGGAACATTTGTAGAAATTGCTAGCAAATACAAAGAATATGGTTTAGTTGATATGCTTTGCTTAGAAAAAAAATAAAACAAAATACCCCCGAAGTCCTTGGTGTTGAAGACGGATTTTGGGGGGCTTTTGTTCAATCGGGAAATCTGATTTCGAAACACGAAAAGAATACAGAGGAGGAAGAATATGTCGTTTTCAGTAATGCTGCAGCAGTTGTCAACGGGAATGATAAAATCTATTGAAATATTTGCCTTGACACTGATTTTTTCCCTGCCGCTTGGACTTTTGATTTCATTTGGTAGAATGTCAAAGTATAAAGTGGTAAGTACCATCTTTAAAATTTATATTTCACTTATGCGCGGAACTCCTTTAATGCTTCAGTTGTTGGTAGTATATTTTGGACCGTATTACTTGTTTGGAATAAAAGACATGGGTAGATCCTACCGCTTTATTGCAATTATTTTAGGATTCGCACTAAATTATGCGGCATATTTTGCAGAAATCTACCGCTCCGGAATAGAATCCATGCCAATAGGTCAATACGAAGCGGCCAAGCTGTTGGGTTACAATAAGCGGCAGACTTTTACTAAAATCATCCTGCCGCAAGTGATTAAGCGTATTCTTCCGTCTGTGACCAATGAAGTTATTACGCTGGTAAAGGATACATCCTTGGCATTTGCTCTTGCTTATTCCGAGATGTTTAGTATTGCAAAACAAATCGCAGCATCTAAAACTACCTTTACACCATTTGTAGTAGCCGCTGTTTTCTACTATATTTTTAATTTGATTGTAGCAGTTATTATGGAACGGGTTGAAAAGAAACTAAGTTACTATCAATAAGGAGGGGAGATTCCATGAATTTACTGGAAATGAATCATATTAATAAAAAATTTGGCGATCTGGAAGTAATAAAGGACATCTCCCTTTCAGTAAAAGAAGGAGAGATACTTTCCATCATCGGACCATCCGGCTCAGGAAAATCAACCTTACTGCGATGTGCAACGATGCTTGAAAAGGTTAACAGCGGAGAGATAAGCTATCTGGGAGAACAGGCGGTATGGATGCGGGATGGTGCGACCGTCTATGCAAAAGGAGAACTGGAGAAAAAGATCCATTCTTACTTTGGACTGGTATTTCAAAACTTTCATTTATTTCCGCACTATTCGGTTATGAAGAACCTTACTGATGCGCCTATTCATATTCAAAAACGAAATAAAGATGAGGTCTTCAAAGAAGCAAGAGAATTGCTGGCAAAGATGGGGCTGTCAGATAAGGAGAATGCTTATCCGTGTCAACTGTCCGGCGGACAGTGCCAGCGTGTTGCAATTGCCAGAGCACTTGCACTGAATCCCAAGATTCTATTCTTTGACGAACCAACTTCAGCGTTGGATCCGGAATTAACAGGAGAGGTGCTGAAGGTAATCAAGTCCCTGGCAGATTTGGATATCACAATGGTGATCGTAACCCATGAGATGGCATTTGCGAAAAATATTTCCGATCGGATTATCTTCATGGATAAGGGAGTGGTGGCCATGGAGGGAACGCCGGAAGAAGTATTTTCAAGTGATCATGTCAGAATGAAAGAGTTTTTGGGGAAATTTAATCAAGCCTGAAAGGCAGCGGATTTAGGGGCAACAAGAATTTTTAAGAGTATGTCATGTCAGTCTTGATTTTATAAAAAAGGTGGCGTATAATCGTAACGTAAAAACTGAAACAAAGAGCCGGAAGGCTTGACAATATTCACAAAGGAAGGGTGTCAGACTTATGAAAAAGCTGGAACAATTATACGAAGGAAAAGCAAAGAAAGTATTTGCCACTGATGTAGACGGTGTTGTAATTGTAGATTACAAAGATGATGCAACTGCATTCAACGGAGAGAAAAAAGGCACCATCATAGGAAAGGGTGTGGTTAACAACCGTATGACCAACCATGTGTTCAAGATGATGGAAAAAGAAGGAGTACCAACCCATTATGTAGAAGAGTTAAGTGACCGGGAAACAGCGGTAAAGAAAGTAGAAATCGTTCCGCTTGAAGTTATCGTTCGCAATGTGGCAGCTGGAAGCTTTTCCAAAAGAATGGGTGTAGAAGAAGGAAGAGAACTGCTGTGTCCGATTCTGGAGTTCAGTTATAAAGATGATGATCTGGGCGATCCATTCATTAATGATGATTATGCATTAGCGCTTGGATTGGCTACTCAGGAAGAGATTGACACCATCAAATCCTATACCGGAAAGATCAATGAATTCTTAAAAGGTTATTTTTTAAATGCCGGTATGAAATTAATTGATTTTAAAATCGAGTTCGGTAAACTGCCGGATGGAACTATCATTCTGGCCGATGAAGTATCACCCGATACATGCAGACTGTGGGATGTTAAGACAAATGAAAAATTAGATAAAGATCGTTTCAGAAGAGATATGGGTAAAGTAGAAGAGGCGTATGATGAAGTATTTAAACGTCTGGGATTAGCTTAACTTATAAGGAAAAGTCCTAACAAGGATTATTTTTTCAATCGAAGACACAGGTATTAGATAAAGTGAAACTTAGTGGATAAAAGAAAGGCTATGTTAATGACACAAAATATAATACATGAACAAAGAGAAATAACGGATAAGTTAAGAGAAGAATGTGGTGTCTTTGGGATGTATGATTTAAACGGCGCAGATGTGGCATCCACGATTTATTATGGATTATTCGCACTGCAGCATAGAGGACAAGAAAGCTGTGGAATTGCAGTAAGTGAAACAATGGGGCCAAAGGGGAAGGTTCATTCCCTAAAAGGCATGGGGCTGGTGAATGAAGTTTTTCTTCCCGGTTCCCTGGATGACCTGCATGGAGATATTGGTGTGGGACATGTCCGTTACTCTACTGCCGGGGCCAGTACCCATGAAAATGCCCAGCCTCTTGTCCTGAATTATATTAAGGGAACATTGGGGCTGGCTCATAATGGGAACTTGATCAATGCACAGGAACTGCGGGATGAGTTAGTATATGGGGGCGCGATATTTCAGACGACGATTGATTCGGAAGTTATCGCATATCACATCGCCAGAGAACGTGTGCATACAAAGAATGTTGAAGAAGCAGTGAATCGGGCAGCAAGAAAGATTAAGGGGGCATATTCCTTAATTATAATGTCGCCCCGCAAGCTGATCGGTGCCAGGGATTCTTATGGATTCAAACCGCTTTGTATCGGGAAACGGGATCAGGCTTATATCCTGGCTTCTGAAACATGCGCACTGGAAACCGTAGGTGCCCAGTTTGTCCGGGATGTTCTGCCTGGTGAAATCGTAACGATAACGAAAGACGGCATTAAGTCAGACACCTCTCTTTGTATACCCGAAGAAGAGTGCGCGCGCTGTATTTTTGAATATATTTATTTTGCCAGACCGGATAGCCATATTGATGGAGTCAGTGTTTATGAATCCAGGATCAAGGCAGGAAGGTTTCTTGCAATGGATTCTCCGGTGGAGGCAGACCTGGTGGTCGGCGTACCGGAGTCAGGTAATGCAGCAGCTCTGGGATATTCGCTGGAATCGGGAATTCCATACGGAACCGCTTTTGTGAAGAATGCTTATGTGGGAAGAACCTTCATTAAGCCCAAGCAAAGCAGCCGGGAATCCAGTGTTCGGGTAAAACTAAATGTGCTGAAGGAGGAAGTAGCCGGCAAACGGGTTATTATGATTGATGACTCTATCGTTCGCGGAACCACCAGTGACCGGATTGTTAATATGTTGAAGGAAGCAGGCGCAAAGGAAGTCCATATGCGTGTCAGTTCACCGCCATTTTTATGGCCGTGTTACTTTGGGACGGATGTGCCGGCGCGTGAGCAATTGATTGCATATAACCGCACAGTGGAGCAAATATGTGATATAATAGGTACAGATAGCCTGGATTACTTAAAAGAAGAACGACTGGAAGAATTGGTGGATCAAAAGCTTACTATTTGTAAAGGATGCTTTAATGGAAAGTACCCGATGGAACCTCCGAAAGAGAATATCCGCGGAGAATACGAAAAATAATTGATTGAAAACCAAAGGAGAAAACAATGAATAACAGATATCAAAGTCCGTTATCCGAACGTTATGCAAGCAAAGAAATGCAATATATCTTTTCACCGGATATGAAGTTTCGTACATGGAGAAAGCTTTGGATTGCATTGGCAGAAACAGAGAAGGAACTAGGGCTTAACATTACCCAGGAACAGATTGATGAATTAAAAGAGTATGCGGAAGATATTAATTATGATGTTGCAAAAGAACGGGAAAAAAAGGTGCGTCATGATGTAATGGCCCATGTATATGCATATGGTGTCCAGTGTCCGAAGGCGAAAGGGATTATTCATCTGGGGGCAACTTCCTGTTATGTAGGTGATAATACGGATATCATTGTTATGACCGAGGCATTGAAACTGGCGAAGCGAAAACTGGTAAATGTTATTGCCAAGCTGGCTAAATTTGCGAATAAATATAAAGCATTGCCAACCCTTGGATTTACTCATTTCCAGCCGGCGCAGCCGACTACGGTGGGAAAGCGTGCAACTTTGTGGATGCAGGAGTTTTTACTGGATTTAGAAGATATCAACTATGTGTTGGATGGTATGAAATTATTAGGATCCAAGGGAACAACCGGTACTCAGGCCAGCTTTTTGGAATTGTTTGATGGGGATCATGAGAAGATTGAAAAGATTGACGGGATGATTGCTGAAAAGATGGGCTTTAAGGAATGCTATCCGGTATCAGGGCAGACTTATTCACGGAAGGTGGATACAAGAGTGCTTCATGTTTTGGCTCAGGTGGCATCCAGTGCTCATAAGTTTTCCAATGATATTCGTTTGCTTCAGCATTTGAAAGAGGTGGAAGAACCGTTTGAGAAGAGTCAGATTGGGTCTTCGGCGATGGCTTATAAGAGGAATCCGATGCGTAGTGAGCGGATTGCTTCTTTGGCTCGTTTTGTTATGGTGGATGCCATGAATCCGGCATTTACGGCAGCTACTCAGTGGTTTGAAAGAACTTTGGATGATTCAGCGAATAAACGGTTGAGTATTCCGGAGGGATTTTTGGCGGTTGATGGGATTTTAGATCTTTGCTTGAATGTTGTGGATGGACTTGTGGTATATCCGAAGGTGATTGAAAAGCGGCTGATGTCGGAACTGCCGTTTATGGCAACAGAGAATATTATGATGGATGCGGTGAAGGCTGGTGGTGACCGGCAGGAGCTGCATGAAAGAATTCGTGAGCTTTCTATGGAGGCGGGGAGAATGGTTAAAGCAGAAGGACAAGATAATAATCTTCTGGAGCTGATTGCCGCTGATCCTGCATTTAATATGACTTTAGAAGAATTGCAGGAGACGATGGATCCGTCTAAGTATACGGGGAGGGCAAAAGAGCAGGTTGATTCTTTCCTTAGTAAGGTAGTGAAGCCGGTTTTGGATGAGAATCAGGATATTCTTGGGATGACGGCGGAGATTCGTGTGTAGTGATAATGCAGAATGAGAATTGAGAGCTGATGCTTCATGACTTGATGAGGGTTGTGGGGTGTCAGTTTTTTTGGTGTAGGAAGGCGGACGGGTCAAAATCCTGCGGGGCCTGCCTGCTGCCACAAAATAGGGTCTAGACCGCAGGGGGGATGCATCGTTGTCAAAACCAGAGCACTCGCTGCAAGATACTAACAGAAATAGAGCTCATGCTATGGTTTTGACAACGATGCATCCCCCTGCGGTCTAGACCCTATTTTGTGGCAGCAGGCAGGCCCCGCAGGATTTTGACCCTGGGATTTATGCAGTAACGATCAAGTGCTCGGATATTTTAATGTTATGATTTAACCTATAACACGCTAGCCAATCGGCGAATTCCTTCTTCAATAACTTCGGGCGTAGAGTTGGTATAATTAAGCCGCATTGTATTAACATCTGTCTTATTTGTATAGAATGGATCTCCGGGCACGAATGCTACATTTTTTTCCATTGCTGTTTTGAACAACTTCATAGCTGATTGTCCTTCCGGCAAGGTCGCCCAGATGAACATGCCGCCATCCGGTTTTGTATATTGTACATGGGAGGGGAAATATTTATCCAAAGCATCCAGCATCGCTTCCGCCTGCTGAGAATACATAGAAATAATCTTGCCTACATGAGCATTATAATCATTATTAGTCAGAAAATCATAAATTGCGTATTGGGCAAATATATTCGTATGCAGATCACTGGCCTGTTTTGCCACATTGATATAATGCATCAACTCCTTGTTTCGGGTAATGATAAAACCTAGCCGCATACCGGGAGTAACTGTTTTGGAAAAACTGCCAAGGAGAATACTATATTGTGGATTTTCAGCTCCAATATAAGGCAGCGCTTCTCCGCGGAAACGCAATTCCCCATAAGGATCATCCTCGATCAGGAACATCTCTTTTCCTTCCCAGATACTGCGGATTTCCAGGCGGTTTTCCTTGGAGTAAGTAAGTCCCGAAGGATTATGGAAGTTGGGAACGGTGTACATACATTTTACATTTTCCTGATTCAATGCTGCTTTAAAAGCTGGGATATTCAGCCCGTTTTCTTCTAACAGAACAGGCACAAATTCCGGCTGGTAAAGGGAAAATGCCTGAATCGCACCCAGGTAACCAGGTTCTTCTATAATTAAATGGTCGCCCTCATTAAGAATTGCCTTCCCAATCAAATCCAACGCTTGCTGTGAACCGGTAGTGATCAAAACATCATCAGCAGTTATGTTAAGCTGATGCAGCCGGTTGTATTTGTCAGCAATATACTGCCGCAGTGGTTCATGCCCCGGAGTAGTTGCATATTGAAATGGTTTGTCTCCGCTTTCTTTAATAATGCGGTTCATCGTAACCTGTAATTCATCCAGTGGAAACGACGCGGGGTTAGGCAATCCCCCTGCGAACGAAATGACATCCGGATTCTCGGCAGCAGCCAGAATGTTCCGGACGAAAGAGGGGGGAGTATTTAAAATTCGATTGGAATATAACATAATGAGCAGTCCTTTCTCTGTTGTTCTTTGTACTAATGATAAATTATAGCACTAAACGGTTTTCAGCGCCAGCATATTGTGCAGATTTTCTCTTGTATGGTTGCGGTTCAGCCATCAATGTCATTTAAGAAATCACCCCTTTTTAGGAGATTCACGAGCAGGAATGATTGCATTGGTGGTTTTTGGGTTTTGTTATTAACTGCAAAGATTTCTTCAAAACCCTAAGAATTATTTGTAAAAAGATTGAAAAACTGAAGGAAGTGGTATAAAATGCAATAAAAGGTAATAAAAGGAGGGTTTATGGAATTTCTTGATTTTACAAAAAAGAATGAAAAATTTGAAACACCAGAAATTACAATTGATGAAAATGTATTGATTTGTAAAGATGCGTTCTATCAATTAAGCAATGTCTCCCAGGTAAGAGTCTCACCAATTCCAAAAGCACAATATCCGATATGGGCAATTATATGTGTTGTTATCGGAATAGCCATCATGAGTTTTAGAATGATTATTCCAGGTCTGTTAATAGGAGGATTTGGAGCTGCGATGCTATTTTTAACTTATCAAAAAAATTCTGATTTAGGAGAATATTTAATTTTAAGCCTCAATTCAGGGCACGAAGTGTTTTTTTCATCTAGTAATACGACTTTTTTGCGTGACGTAGTTAAGGTCTTAATTAATTGTGTAAACAATAGTAAGACTTTAGTTAAGATTGATTTTAAAAATTGCCAGGTTAACAACTCACAGATAGGTGGAGAAACTAATACAATGATTAATAGTGAGGATGAATAATGCATAATGATATTAAATTTGAGAATGTAACAATTAATAATTCACAAGTGTTGGGAAAGAATAACACTCAGATTAATGTTAACAATAAGGAGACATTTGATTGGAACAAACTTGATAATATATTATGCGAAAGAATATCTGAATTGGACCCAAAGTCAAAAGATTATTTTTTGGCTAAAAGTGCAAAAGAATGTGTTGACAAAAAAGATAAAAAATCGTTGAGAAATATTGTTATGCAGAATATGGGTGAATTTTCTAAGAATATATTATGCAAATTAGCAGCAGGAGAGCTATCAATGTTAATTGAACAACTTCTAAAGAAATAAATATAGCTTTAGAATAATACATAGCTAATTTGTTTTTTATTAAAGCAAGTTTATTGATTGACTAAATTAAAGGATTATAGCTCCCAAAAGCCATATAAACATTGTGTTTTAGTGAGGCTTTTGGGGGCTTTTTCGTGTAATAAGAAAAAATGATCTTAATTACATGATTTCAGTGTAGAGTTCAACAGCTTCAGGTCCATCAAACATTGCTGCAAACTGTGGAATAATCCGCTGGAAATATTCGGTTGCATTGTGAAAGTCGATGGCTTGCTGATCCTGCCATTCTTCAATAAAGCAATGTACACGTTCATCCTGCATGCTTTGGTTCGATGAATACATGATGCAGCCAGCTTCTTGACGGGATTTCTCCACCAATTCTTTGGCAAGTGTCTGATATTGAGCGATGTTTTCCTTTGAAATAATATGACGTGCGGTAATTTTAATACTCATAAAATTTAATTCCTCCTCCTATTTAAATATGGCTACAATTAGATAATACTAGAAGTTGGTATAAAAAGGCAAACTATTTATAAACCCGCAGATTCTTGAAACGGTCTGAGGAGCCGGGCATCGTTTAATATATAAGTAGTAGAGATGAGTTTAAGGTTAAGCAAAATCTGCATAGATATTGAATTTAAAGTTTTATTCCCGCGAGCAATGAGCCAAGCATAGGAAATGCTTGCATTTCGATGTGAATAGTAACGTTACAGCAATATTCAAAGGATAAAAAGCAAGAAAGCTAATTGACATATATGTCTGTAAGTATATAATTAAAATATAACCCTTGTGCCCGAGCACAAAAAATTAGATAACGGAGGTAATATGATGAAAACTACAGCATGTATTGAAACATTATTTACGGAATTGCCATGGGAAGCTCGTTTTCAGGCAGCAAAAGATGCAGGATTTGATTATGTAGAATTCTGGAGCTGGACTGATAAGGATTTGGATCAGATTAAAAAACTTTCTGAAGAAGCACAGATTGGTATCAGTGGCTTTAATGGCGATGCAGATTATTCATTGGTAGATCCTGCCCATAAGGAAAAGTACCTGGATTTTTTGGGGAAATCCATTGAGGCAGCAAAGAAGATTGGAGCCATAAGCGTGACCATTCACTCCAACGCTCTGGGAGATGGGGGCGTAGTAGTTAATCACTATACTGAATTGTCAGACACCGTTAAAATGTGCTCTATGTATGATATGTTGAAAGAAGTTGCGGTAATGGCAGAGGAAAGCGGTATCACCTGTAACCTGGAAGGGTTAAATATCACCACTGACCATGTTGGAAATTTCCTGAAAAACACCCAGATGGCAGCAGAAATGATTCGCCTGATCAATTCACCAAAAGTAAAGATTTTATATGATGTATACCATATGCAGTTGAATGAAGGCTCCATTTGTGATACTCTTACAAAGTATATTGATACTGTCGGACATATTCATATCGCAGATGCACCGGGAAGACACGAGCCGGGCACAGGTGAGATAAACTATCCAAATGTAATCAAACATCTGCATAAACTTGGTTATCAGGGAACCGTAGGAAGTGAACTGTTTCCCGAAACTACTACAGATGCAGCGGTAAAAGCAATTATGGCAATCTTTTGATTTAGCAGAAGCAGATAGCAGCACAGTTATCGTGAGATTATCAGTAAGCCGCTGATGGAGGAAGGATTCCAGGTTACAGTTCACACAGCGACTATTCCGCGAGGTATTTCCGTGCATCGCGAAGCATGTTGCTGGTCACGGAGTGAACAGTAACGATTCCAGTCATCTGTAAATCCGGCAGATGGGAGTGGGAACTTATATGAAAACAACAATTAAAATGGTGGCAGAATATGCTGGAGTTTCAAGAGGAACAGTGGACCGTGTGATTCATAACAGAGGAAATGTGAATTCGGAAGTCCAGCAGAAAGTAAAAGAGGCCCTGGAAATATTGGATTATCGGCCAAATGCCATTGCAAGGGCACTGGCATTTAATAAAAATACAATCAAAGTAGGTGTTTTGATGCCGGATAATCCGGGTTTTTTCCGTGATGAAATATATCGTGCCGTTGGTAATAAACAGGAGGAGTGCCGGGATCTAAGGGTTGAGATATGTGTTGCCGAGTGCGATGCAATGCGGCCGGAGCAGTATGCTAAAGCCATCGATAAGATGCTAAAAGGGGGTGTCTGTGGCTTTGCAATCTGTGCCCAGAATTCCGAGCTGCTGATTGAGAAGATTGATGCCTTATGGGAGCAGGGGATTCCGGTCATAACGGTGAATTCTGACATTCCGGACAGTAAGCGCAGATGCTTCATCGGTGAAGATGCAATCAGATGTGGACGGGCGGCAGCAGAAATTATCTGCAAGTTTTTAAAAGACCAAGAGGAGATTCTGGTGATTGGCGGTATCCCTGAATTTACCGGACATCAAAATCGTGTTCAGGGATTCCGGGAATATATGCAGGAAAAACAGATTCCATCCAATCGGTATAAGATTGTCTATACATACGAAAAGTATGATTTTGCCTATGAGCAGCTGGAAAGAACACTTACCGAACAGCCCAATATTAGAAGTGTTTATCTGGGTGTGGAATCGATGGCGGCATATAAAGATGTGATTGCCAAGCTTGGGGTGTCATCCCGTCCCTTTGTAGTGTGTCACGATACGGCAGATCATACCCTTCGTGCGCTGCAGGATGATCTGGTTGATTTTTCAATCAATCAGGATATTTATGCTCAGGGATATCGAACTCTACAGATGCTGGTAGATCATTTTTTGTATGAAAAGCCGTTTGAAGTGTTTAAAGATAAAATTGTACTGCACATTATTACATCAGAGTGTGTTGGCTAAAAATACCCGCTCTGACTAAACAATTCAAACAGGGAGCTGTGTACCGGCGGTGAATGATTCCGTCGGTGCACAGCTTCTCTTCTTTCTTTCATTGAAATGCATATCTGAGTGTGATATTCTATAAGTTAGGAAAATAGACTTTTCTGAAAGCGCATTTTGACATAATATCAGAAAAGATATACAGAATATATGTGGGAGGCATTATATGAAGCTTGCAGCATTACTGGAAAGAATAGATTACGAAGTCTTAAATGGCAGTGTAAATATTGAAGTCAAGGATATAGCCAACGATTCCCGGAAGGTTAGCAAGAACTCTTTGTTTATCTGTATCCGCGGTGCGGTGGTAGATGGGCATACCTTCGTGGAAGGCGTAGTGCAGGCCGGGGCTAAGGCACTTATAGTAGAAGAGCGTGTGGCGGTGCCGGCGGATGTAACCGTCATTAAGGTTGAAGATACTCGCTATGCAATGGCCCTGATATCAGCCGCTTATTTCGGATATCCTGCTGAGACGCTAAAGATAATTGGTATAACTGGAACAAAAGGAAAAACAACAACTACATACATGGCCAAATCCATTTTAGAAAATGCCGGATATAAAGTTGGCCTGATCGGCACTATTGAAGCCATAATTGGGGATCGGGTCATTCCGGCAGCGAATACCACGCCGGAGTCGTTTACCATCCACCAGTATTTCCGAAAGATGCTGGATGTGGGATGTGACGTGGCAGTTATGGAGGTCTCTTCTCAGGGTCTGATGCTGCACCGGACCGCAGGAATCGTATTTGAAATCGGTATCTTCATGAACATTGAGCCGGATCATATCGGTCCTAATGAGCATGAAAGCTTTGAACATTATCTGAAGTGCAAGAGCATGCTCCTTAAGCAATGCAAACTGGGAATTGTAAATGCTGATGATGTTCATCTGGATCAGATTATCGCCGGTCATACATGTACTCTTGAGACCTTTGGTTTTTCCCGGGAAGCTGATCTGCGTGCTGTTGATGCCAAGTTGGTAAAAAGGCCGGGTTATCTTGGGATTGCTTATCAAGTAGAGGGGCAGATGAATTTCCCTGTGGAAATTGACCTGCCGGGCACATTCAGTATCTATAATTCGTTGACGGCAATTGCCATCTGCAGTCATTTTCAGGTTTCTGTAGAAACAATTAAGCAAGCACTGAAGGATGCCAAGGTAAAGGGCCGAATTGAGATCGTAAAAGTATCCGATCAATTCACTCTGATGATTGATTATGCCCACAATGCCATGAGCTTGAACAGTCTGCTGAGCACCCTGCGGGAATATAACCCGCATCGCCTGGTATGCCTGTTTGGATGTGGCGGAAACCGTTCCCGGGATCGCCGGTATGAGATGGGTGAAGTATCCGGCAGGCTTGCGGATTTGACTATTATCACCTCCGATAACCCACGAAATGAAGAGCCCCAGGCGATTATTGATGACATCAAGACTGGAATTGACAAAACCGGGGGAAAATATGTAGAAATCATTGACCGCAAAAGCGCCATAGCATATGCGATCCACCATGGCGAACCCGGTGATATTGTTATTCTGGCGGGCAAAGGCCATGAGGACTATCAGGAAATCAAAGGGAAAAAGTACCCAATGGATGAGCGGGTGCTGATCCAGGAGATTTTAGAAGGAAAATAATAATAAGTACAGGTGAAGAATGAAAAATAAATACGCCGATATTATCATTGATATCAGTCATGAAAAGGTTGACCGCTCATTTCAATATGAAGTCCCAGCCGAAATGCAGGATAAGATCCGGCCGGGAATGCAGGTGAAAATTCCTTTCGGCAAGGCTGACCGTACCAGAAGCGGGTACGTAGTTTCCCTGTCTGATGAAGCATCCTATGATCTGGTAAAGATTAAAAAAATTCTTGCTATTCCCGATATGGGAGTCACTATCGAGTCCAGGCTGATTGAACTTGCATCATGGATTCGGATTAATTATGGTTCAACGATGATTCAGGCATTAAAAACAGTGCTTCCGATCAAAGAAAAAGCAAAGCACAAAGAAATCCGCAAGGTTTTGCTTTTGGCTTCCCGGGAAGAAGCCCAAAAATTGTGGCAGGAAGCAAAGGTTAAAAAGTATGCCGCTAAGGCCCGGCTTTTAGAAAAATTGATTGAAAGCAGGGAACTTTCTTATAGCGAAGTTACCCGGCAGCTAAAGGTCGCTCCGGCAGTTCTTCATAAATTTGAAGAACAGGGAGTACTGTGTATCAGCAGTGAGACGATATACCGCAGCCCGGTAAAAGCAGCTGAGATAAAAGCAAATTCAGCAGAATTAACCCCACAGCAGCAAGAAGTGCTGGCGGGTATCTGTCGGGAATGGAACACCGGTCAGCCAAGAACCTGCCTGATCCATGGCATTACCGGAAGCGGTAAAACCCATATATATATAGAATTAATTGAACGTGTAGTGACAGAGGGCAAGCAGGCAATTGTCCTGATTCCCGAGATTGCCCTGACCTATCAGACGGTATTGCGGTTCTATCAGCGGTTTGGCGATAAGATTGCCGTGATCAATTCCAGAATGTCCCATGGTGAGCGTTCGGATTCCTTTGAACAGGCCCGCAAGGGGAAGATTCAGGTTATGATCGGACCGCGTTCGGCCCTGTTTACACCTTTTCCCCGGTTAGGACTTATCATCATTGATGAAGAGCATGAGCACACCTATAAAAGTGAAGGAACCCCACGGTATCATGCCAGGGAGACCGCAATTGCCAGAGGCGAAATTGAAAATGCCCGGGTAGTGTTGGGGTCGGCTACTCCTTCAGTGGATGCTTACTACCGGACTCAGATTGGCATGTATGCCCTGTTCACATTAGATGAGCGATATGGCCAAGGGGTACTTCCACGGGTATATACGGTGGATTTAAGGGAAGAATTAAAAGCAGGAAATACTTCCATTCTCAGCCGCAAACTGGAAGAAGCCATGGAAATGCGGCTAAGGGATAAAAAGCAAATTATGCTGTTCTTAAACCGCAGGGGTTATGCGGGTTTTGTCTCTTGCCGTTCCTGTGGGTATGTTGTAAAATGTCCCCACTGCGATGTGACGCTTTCCCTTCATAATAATGGGAAGATGATCTGCCACTACTGTGGATACGAGACGAAAAAAGTATCCCGCTGCCCGGAATGTGATTCTCCCTACATCGGTGGTTTCCGTGCCGGAACCCAGCAGATTGAGGAAATCGTTAAGCAGCGCTTTTCCCAGGCCCGGGTTCTGCGGATGGATATGGATACCACCCAGAAAAAGGAGGGGCATACAAAGATATTATCGGCCTTTGCCGATCACCAGGCGGATATCTTGATCGGAACCCAGATGATTGTTAAGGGACACGATTTCCCGGATGTGACCCTGGTGGGCGTTTTGGCTGCAGATTTATCACTTTATGCAGAAGATTACCGTGCCGCCGAACGAACCTTCCAGCTGCTGGTACAGGCAGTGGGGCGTGCCGGCAGAGGCAGTTCGGGCGGTGAAGCGATTGTGCAGACCTACCATCCGGAACACTATAGCATTGAAGCGGCAAAGACCCAGGATTATAAAAGATTCTATGAAGAGGAAATCAGTTTTCGGATGTTGTTGGGATATCCTCCCGCATCTCAGATGATGGCTGTAATGGCCAGTGGGGAAGAGGAGGAACAGCTGGCCCTGGCGATGGAATTCCTGAAAAAATACATTATCCGGGTGAACCGCCAATCGGATTTGAAAATTATTGGCCCTGCAGATGCGGCAGTTGCAAAAGTAAACGACCGATACCGAAAAATCTTATATGTAAAACACAATGACTACTATATTCTGACTAACATAAAAGACGCACTGGAGCGTTATATCAAAGTAAACAGTGGTTTTAGTAAACTATATATCCAGTTTGATTTCAATATGTAAAAATAAGGAAGGAAAGTAAAATGGCGATAAGAAATGTACGACAAGTAGGAGAACCCATATTAAATAAGAAATGCCGTCAGGTAGAGGAGATGACTCCCAAGATAAAAGAGCTGATCCAGGATATGTTTGATACTATGTATGATCTGATGGGTGTAGGGCTGGCGGCACCACAGGTAGGAGTCCTGAAGCGGATAGTTGTGATTGATGTTGGTGGTGATCCGTGGGTCTTAATTAATCCGGTTATTGTGGAAAAGAGCGGTGAACAGACCGGTGATGAAGGCTGCTTAAGCCTTCCGGGCAAAAGCGGCACGGTTACCCGGCCGAATGAAGTTACGGTGCAGGCATTGGATGCAGATATGGAACCATTTACTTTAACCGGTTCGGAACTGCTGGCGCGGGCAATCTGCCATGAATGCGATCATCTGGATGGGCTTCTCTATACAGAACTGGTAGAAGGGGAACTTCACGATGTAGGAGTAGATGATGGTAATGAAGAGGAAGAGGAAGAATAGATGAAAGTTGTTTTTATGGGAACACCTGATTTTTCAGTGGGAACATTAGAGGCATTGATTCGTGCCGGACATGAAGTTGTCGGTGTTGTAACCCAGCCGGATAAGCCTAAAGGCCGGGGAAAAGCCATGCAGGCAACACCGGTGAAGGAAGCTGCGCTTGCGCATAACTTGCCGGTATATCAGCCGGTAAAAGTGCGGGATGAGGGATTTGTTGAAACATTGCACAGTCTTAATCCGGATGTTATTGTGGTGGTGGCCTTTGGTCAGATCATCACAAAAGAGATATTGGAACTTCCGCGATATGGATGCATTAATGTTCACGCGTCACTGCTTCCGGATTATCGCGGGGCAGCGCCGATTCAATGGGCGGTGATCAATGGTGAAAAAGAATCTGGTGTTACGATCATGCGGATGGATGAAGGATTGGATACCGGCGACATGATTGCTAAGACGGTAGTTGTATTAGCCGAACAGGAAACCGGTGGAAGTCTTTTTGAAAAGCTGAGTGCTGCCGGCGCCAAGCTTTTAGTAGAGACACTGGTGTCTTTGCAGAACAGTACGGCAATCTATGAAAAGCAGCCCGAAGAGAGTCCCACCCCATATGCCGCAATGATCAAAAAACAGATGGGACTTGTGGATTTTACCAAAGCAGCGGATGAAATTGAACGGCTGATTCGGGGATTAAACCCATGGCCAAGCGCATATACTCATCTGAATGGAAAGACACTGAAGCTATGGCGGGCATTTGTTGCGGCAGAACAGTCCGGGATGCCTGCAGGAAGTGTTGTGCGAACGGATAAGCAAGGAATCTGGGTACAGACCGGTGATAACTTGCTTTGTATCACGGATATTCAGATGGAAGGCAAAAAACGAATGGAAGCAGAAGTATTTCTGCGAGGATACAATATCGAGACAGGAACTGTGTTGGGATAGGTTATTGTTACTATTCCCAACCTGGAGGGAGAAAGCATGACAAAGGTCATCGGTACCAGAGAACTGATATTAAATATATTATTAGAAATAAATAAAGATGGTGAATACAGTCATATTGCGATTCGCAATACGCTGGATAAATACCAGTATCTTCCGAAGCAGGACCGGGCCTTTATCACCAGGGTATGCGAGGGGACGATTGAATATATGCTGCAGCTTGATTATATCATTGAGCAATTTTCCAATACAAAGGTGGAAAAGATGAAGCCCGTGATTCGGGAAATTCTGCGCAGCAGTGTTTATCAGATTCGCTATATGACCCGGGTGCCGGATTCTGCCGTGTGTAATGAAGCAGTAAAACTTGCACAGAAAAAAGGATTCTACAGCTTAAAGGGGTTTGTCAACGGAATCCTGCGAAACATCATCAGAAATAAAGATACGATTGCATTTCCCCCCGATACCCAACCCATTTTGCATCTCTCTGTCAAATATTCTATGCCGGAGTGGTTGGTAGAAAGGTGGATTTATCAGTTTGGCTTTGAGCAGACGGAAACCATGCTGCAGGATTTTCTGCAGGATAAGCCCACTACGATACGGTGCAATCAGTATATGATTGATATGAACCTGACTGTCAGCCGGTTGGAGAACCAGGGTATAACAGTGGAAAAGGCACCTTATCTGGACTATGCATATTACATTTCCAATTATAACTATCTGGCAGCTTTGGATGTGTTCCAGATGGGCTGTGTCATGGTTCAGGACGTAAGCTCCATGCTGGTGGCGGAAGCAGCAGCACCCCAAAAGGGTGATCGGGTCATTGACATGTGTGCGGCACCGGGTGGAAAAAGCCTGCATGTTGCGGATAAGATGTTAGGATACGGCCATGTGGATGCCCGGGATTTAACGGAGCATAAAGTAGAATTGATTCGTGAGAATATCAAACGGATAGATGCGATCAACATTATGGCGTCCTGTAAAGATGCAACAGTGTTCGATAAAGGAAGTGTGGATCAGGCTGATATTGTACTTGCAGATGTACCCTGCTCGGGCTTTGGTGTAATTGGTAAGAAGAATGATATAAAATATAAGATTACCCAGAAAAAACAGGAAGATTTGATTATCCTGCAGCGGAAGATCCTGCATAATGCAGCTGCCTATGTCAAAGTAGGCGGGACCTTGATCTACAGTACCTGCACCATTGGAAGGGAAGAGAATCAGGATAATGTGGACTGGTTCATCCAAAATTACCCGTATGAGCTGGAGAGCCTGAATCCTTATCTGTGCGAAGAACTGTATAGTGAAACCACGGAAAAAGGATACTTGCAGCTGTTGCCGGGAATCCATAAATGCGATGGATTTTTTATAGCACGATTAAAAAGGATAAAATGATGGAAGAATTAGATATAAAGTCCATGAGCCTGCCGGAGCTTGAAGCGGCGATGGAAAGCCTGAGTGAGAAATCGTTCAAGGCAAAGCAGATATATGAATGGCTGCATAAAAAGATGGTTTCAGACTACGAAGATATGACCAATATTTCTAAAACGCTGCGGAAAAAACTAGCATGCATGTATCCGCTTAACATTATGGAAATAGCGGAAGTACAAGAATCCAAAATTGATGGTACCAGAAAGTACTTGTTTCGGCTTGCCGATGGCAATGTGATCGAAAGTGTGTGGATGCAATATAAGCATGGTAATTCTGTCTGTATCTCTTCCCAGGTGGGATGCCGGATGGGATGTGTCTTTTGTGCTTCGGCCATTGGCGGTCTGACCAGGAACTTAAGGCCGTCGGAAATGCTGGAGCAGATTTATCAGATTCAAAAGCACACCGGTGAACGGATTTCCAATATTGTTATGATGGGAACGGGAGAACCGCTGGACAATTATGAACAGGTAATCCGATTTATTTCCATGATAAGCGATGAAAAGGGTGCGAATATCAGTCAGCGAAATATTACCATTTCCACCTGCGGTATTGTTCCTAAGATACGAATGCTGGCCGAAGAAAAACTTCAGGTCACCCTGGCTTTGTCACTGCATGCACCAACCGATGAAAAACGTCAGGAATTAATGCCTGTAGCCAGACAGTATCAAGTCCGGGAGGTGATCCAGGCATGTCAGTATTATTATAAAAAAACAAAAAGACGGCTTACCTTTGAATATAGTCTGGTGGCCGGAAAGAATGACCTGCCAGAGGATGCAAAACAATTGGCACAGCTGATTCGCGGGCTTAACTGCCACGTTAATCTGATTCCGATAAATCCTGTCCGAGAGAGAAATTTTGTACGATCAGATAAAAAAAATGTAGAGAAATTCAAAAATAAACTTGAAAAATACGGAATAAATGTTACTATTAGAAGAGAAATGGGGAGAGATATCGATGGTGCCTGCGGGCAATTGCGAAAGCGCTATCTGGGCGTTCTTGAACTAGACCAAAATTAAGGGAGTGTGAGGAATGAAAATATTTTCTGTTACAGATGTTGGTAAAATCCGGCAGTCAAATCAGGACTACATATATACATCTGAACAGCCCATAGGAAACCTTCCTAATATATTTATTGTAGCTGATGGGATGGGAGGGCATAAAGCCGGAGGATTTGCCTCCAGTTATGCAGTGCAGGTTCTTTTGGAATCAATTTGCCGGGATAACAACTTTAACCCTGTTAAAATCATCCGTCGGGGAATCGAAGCGGCAAATGCCCATATTTTAAAAAAAGCCGGCGCTGACGAAGAGATGACCGGCATGGGAACAACAATCGTGGTGGCTACAATCGTTGGGCATTATGCTTATGTGGCAAACGTGGGTGACAGCCGTATGTATATTATGAATCCAAACTTGGAGCAAGTAACAAAAGATCATTCACTGGTAGAAGAGATGATTCGGGTCGGAGAGTTGAACAAAGAAGAAGCACGGACACATCCGGATAAGAACATTATTACTCGGGCATTAGGTGCAAGGGCGGATATTGAAGTTGATTTTTTTGAAGTAAAGCTAAAGCCTGATATGAAAATCATCATGTGTTCAGATGGCTTGTCTAACATGGTCTCGGATGATGAGATGCAGGAACTGTTGGGGAGATATGGACCGGAGGACAATCCGGCGCAGTTGCTTAAGGACAAGGCAAATGAAAATGGCGGCAAGGATAACATTGCAGTTATAGTGATTGAACCATGTATAAAAGAGGTGAGAGCATGATAAAAGAGGGAATAATCATAGCAGAGAGATATGAAATTATCAGCCGAATAGGCAGCGGAGGAATGGCGGATGTCTATAAAGCGAAAGATCACAAACTGAATCGGCTGGTGGCAGTAAAAGTACTGAAACCGGAGTTCAGGGAGGATACAACATTTATCGGCAAATTCAGAAAGGAAGCTCAGGCAGCTGCCGGGCTTTCTCATCCGAATATTGTGAATGTTTTTGATGTTGGGGAAGAAGACGGTATTTCTTATATTGTAATGGAGCTGGTAGAAGGAATTACCCTGAAAGATTACATTACAAAAAAAGGCAAATTAAGCGTAAAAGAAGCTACCAGTATTGCCATTCAGGTGTCACTGGGCTTAGAAGCAGCACACAACAGCAATATTGTACACAGGGATGTTAAGCCTCAGAACATCATTATTTCCACGGATGGTAAAGTAAAGCTTTCTGACTTTGGCATTGCCAGAGCGGCATCCTCTAATACCATCAGCTCGAATGTGATGGTATCAGTTCATTACAGCTCACCCGAGCAGGTGCGCGGGGGATACAGCGATAAGAAAAGCGATGTTTATTCCCTTGGTGTTACCATGTACGAGATGGTTACCGGCAGAGTTCCATTTGACGGTGATACGTCAGTTTCCATTGCCATCAAGCATCTGCAGGAAGAAATGATACCGCCGACACAGTATACCCCGGATCTGCCATACAGTTTGCAGCAGATCATACTAAAATGTACCCAAAAGAGTGTAGACAGACGTTATAATAATTTGTCAGAAGTGATTGATGATCTGAAACGTTCTTTAGTTGATCCGGATGGAAACTTTGTTACGTTGGCACCGCTTTCCAATACAGCCCAAACGGTTACTATATCCAGGGAAGACCTGGATGCCATTAAAGACGGCAGAAGTACGCAGGAATCCGAAACGAATCAATATGCCATGCAGGATGAGGGCGATGATGACGAAGATGAGTATGATGAAGAATATGACGAAGATGATGATGACGAGGATGGTATCAGCAGCAAGCTTGAAAAGGCGATGACCATTGGCGGATTTATTATCGGTGCAATTATCATCTGTATCCTGATTTACTTTATCGGCGCGGCAGCAGGTATTTTCAATCTGGGCGGTTCCAAGAAAGATGATACTGCGCAGGAAGAAGTAACCCCGACAGAAACAGCTGCTCCCACAGAAGAAGAGGTAACTGTTCCAAGCATTCTGGGAAAAACACCGGAGGAAGCAAAAGAGATACTGAATCAGCTTGGACTGGGTATGGAAAAAGTAGGGGAAGAGGCATCCAGTGAGTATGCTAAGGGTCAGATTATGGCACAGAATCAGGAGAGCGGAACAAAAGTTCCAAAAAACACCACCATTGGTTATACCTTGAGCACTGGTGAAAGCACAATTACAGTGCCGAATGTAGTAGGCCAGTTACAGGCTGATGCAGAAGCAGCACTGAAGGATATTGGTCTTGATACAAGCATTACCAGAGAGTACAGCGATGAAGTTGCTGCCGGAAGAGTTATCTCTGTCAGTCCGGAGGTAGGAAGTACGGTCAGCAAGGGTGATGTTATTAGTGTGGTAGTCAGCAAAGGAGTTGAAGGTGTTCAGGTACAGGTCCCAAGTGTGGGAGGATTGTCAGAAGAACAGGCAAAAAGTGTACTGGAGAGACTTGGTCTGTCCGTTATAGTAAAAACAGGAAGCAGCAATTCGGTTGGCCAGGGCGAAGTTATCACCCAGAGTATTACGTCCGGAACCATGGTGGACGCGGGTACCGAGATTACCATTACAGTTAATCGGGAACCAACTGCTGATGAGGAAGTTCCGATAGCGTCAAATGATGACGAGGGATCCGATGCCAATGTATCTTACAGTGGCGAATGGACGTGTAATTCAAAGCTGGAAATACCTAGTGAATATACCGGCAAATCAGCCAAACTGGAGCTTCTGCAGGAAGTGAACGGCAAAGTTGTCAACCGACCGATCGTGGAAGGTATTGTGTTAAGCGGGAATGAATATAATCTCACTACCACAGGCGCCGATGGCGTGAGTACCGGAACTGTATATCTGTATGAACTGATTGATGGCGAGTACAAACGATTGGTTCAATACACAGTACCATTTAAGAAATCATAATATATGCAGGGAAAGATTGTAAAAGGAATAGCCGGATTCTACTATGTGCACATAGTAGAATCCGGAATTTATGAATGTAAGGCAAAAGGAATATTCCGCAAAGAAAAATGCAAACCACTGGTAGGCGATGTGGTGGAGATTGAAATACTGGATGAAGCAGAGAAAATCGGCAATATTGTGAAGATTCTTCCCCGTAAAAATGAGTTGATCCGCCCGGCGGCATCTAATGTGGATCAGGCGATGGTCATTTTTTCAATGAAAAGCCCCAAGCCTAGTTTTTCACTGCTGGATCGCTTTCTGATCATGATGGAGCGGCAGGGAATTCCCACGGTGATCTGCTTTAATAAAAGAGAACTGGCATCAGAAGAAGAGCTTCGTTTCCTGGCTTCTACATATGCAGATGACAGATACCAAGTGCTTTTCGTCAGTGCCAAAGAGGAAGCTGGTATCGAGGCGTTGGAAGCACAGCTGGCAGGTAAAACTACCATAGTGGCAGGGCCATCTGGTGTAGGAAAGTCTTCACTTGCGAATCTTCTGCAAAGTGATGTGTACATGGAAACCGGAGAGATCAGCAGGAAGTTAAAGAGTGGAAAGCATACCACCCGCCATAGCCAGCTGATCACTATTGATGAGAATACTTATCTGATGGATACGCCGGGATTTAGTTCTTTGTATATTGAAGATATGGATAAGGAAGAATTGAAACAGTATTTTCCGGAGTTTTATCCATATGAGGGACAGTGCCGGTTCCAGGGATGTGTTCATATACATGAACCTCAGTGCGCGGTGATTCAGGCAAAGGATGAGAAGAAGATCAGTGGCTTGCGTTATCAGAGTTATGTTGATCTTTTTGAAGAGTTAAAAGAAAAGGAAAAAAGGAGATATTAATATGTATCAGTTAGCACCATCTATGTTATCGGCTGATTTTAATTGTTTGGGAGAACAGTTTAAGATTCTGGAGGAGTCTGGGGTGAAATGGCTCCATATCGATGTAATGGACGGAGATTTTGTGTCCAGTATATCGTTTGGGATGCCTGTGATCGCATCTATCCGTAAGGAGAGTAATTTGTTTTTTGATGTTCATCTGATGGTTTCTGATCCGGGGCGTTATGTGGAGGAATTTGCGAAAGCGGGTGCTGACTTGATCATGGTACATGCGGAGGCTTGTCCACATCTGGAAGGGACGGTTTCACAGATTAAAAAGCTGGGATTGAAAGTTGGAGTGGCGTTGAATCCGGCTACGCCGTTGTGTTATCTGGATTATGTGTTGGATAAGTTGGATATGGTTTTGATCATGTCGGTGAATCCGGGATTTGGCGGACAGTCTTACATAGAGAAGTCGACGCAGAAGATCAGCGATTTGAAGAAGATGATTGATGATCGGGGATTGCAGGTCGATATTGAAGTGGATGGTGGTGTGAATCAGAAGACTATTGATACTGTTCTGGAAGCGGGGGCTAATATAATCGTAGCTGGTTCGGCGGTTTTTGGTGGGGATATTAAAGCAAATATCAAAGATTTTTACGACGCTTTTGAGCAACATAGTAAATAGAGGACGAAAATGAATGTTACTGTTCACTCCGTGATCAGTAACACGCTTCGCGATGCACACAAATCACAAATAGCGTGTGATTTGGCGCTTGCAATACTCGAAAAATTATGCATACTGCATAATTTTATCTTCGCGGGATAGTGGGGGTGTGAACTGTAACAAATGAATACATTAATTATCAGCGGGGGCGATATCAATTATGATTTTGCCCTCGACTTCATAACAAAGATAAAGATAGATACTATCATTGCGGTGGATGCAGGAATGGAGTTTGCGTTTCGAAATCGGCTGCCGGTTCAGTTTATTGTAGGGGATTTTGATAGTGTTCAGGATAAGGTGATTGATTATTACCGCGGGCTGGGGAATATTGAAATTGATGTACATCAACCGGAGAAGGATGCTACGGATACACAGATTGCGGTTGAAAAGGCAATTGGTATGGGGAGCAGGAAGATATGGATTCTTGGAGCAACCGGGGGGCGGATGGATCATTTTCTGGGGAATGTTAATTGTCTGGCTTTGGCGCAGAAGGCTGGGGTTTGGGCGTCTATTGTGGATGAATATAATTGTATTCGGATGATTGAGAGTGGGACAGTTTTGTGGAGAGAGAAGCAATTTGGGAAGTATGTGTCCTTTCTTCCTTTTGGGGGGATTGTCACGGGGGTTAATTTGGAAGGGTTTAAGTATCCGCTTGTGGATTATACACTTGTTTGTGAAGATGGGATTGGGATTAGTAATGAGATTGTGGAGGAGCGGGCGAGAGTTGTGTTTTCTTCTGGGCGGGTGTTGATGGTGCAGTCTAGGGATTAGGGGGAATTGGGGGCGGACGCAAACTGTGTCTTGGACCGGTGGCTTGCTGCATCGCTGCCAAAACCAGAGCACTCGCTGTTAGTATCTAGGCCAAAAAGAGCGGAAATTGTTGGAATCATTCGTATTCAATCCGTATTCTGATGAATACGCATTTCAGACGAATTCAAAATATGCCTCGGAGGCATATTTTGTCCAACAATTTCCGCTCTTTTTGACCAAGATACTAATCAGCTCGTGCTATGGTTTTGGCAGCGATGCAGCAAGCCACCGGTCCAAGACACAGTTTGCTGGGTTTTCTCGGTTACTGTTTTGACTGTAATAGGATTTGCCTATATGATTTTTGCTTAGTTAACTGGTTAGTGAATCAATGCTGAATATTTTATTTGAATCAGCTTTACATAATGTGATGAAAAGTTTGTGTAACTGGTTTGTGTAAACGTCATATTTGACGCTTACGATAAGAAAATAGCAAGACGCCTTCTTAAGGTGCTTAGTATTTCTGTGGATATATGGCGTCTCCGGTTGGGGATTTTTGACTCAGGGATATTTTTAGGGTTTCGTGAAAAGGAAGACAAAATGTTTAGAGGAATAAAAATGTTTAGAAAAAGGACTATTCACATATTGATAATCTTGGTGCTGATTTATTTGAGTGCACACCCGATAATATTACATCGGGAATGAAATAAACTTCGTTATTAAAGACAAAAAAGGTGGTGCATATGTTATGATGAATGCTTGAGGGCTTTTCGGTTAATGATGAGATTGTTTTTATACCGAGGGAATTAATCTTGCACGGAAGAGATTGGACGCCAAAAGATAATTCATAAGGAAAAGAAATTGAGAGGAGCATTTCAATCCACACTTTTGGAGAAGGAATGCTTTTATTAATTTTGAACGCATTATTATGAGTCACTTGCTCTTTTCTTGCCTAAAACAACTATGTTACAAACCTTAGATTTACAGCTAAAGAATGTTATTATTGAGAACGGTGTCAAACGATAAGGCTTCAATTAAAAGTCCCAATTGCGCTCGTATAGTAAATGAAAGATATTTGTATTTACTTATTTTAACATATAGTGTATAATATATCAAACAAGGAAAATATAACTAATTTGATTGGAGAGACAGTTTTTTTAACTGAATTTCAGCATTCTTCACAATGCCGTTTAGTTATCTGGATAGTAAAAATCTCCCCGAATCCTATGAGCGATGAGAGGTTCTCAATATGATACTACAAGATAATAATAAAGAAAATAATAATCTGAAAAAAATTATTATTTGGGGAACATTTTTTTGCATGATTTGTATGGGGCACTTTATAAAGAAAAATAATATAGACCCTTTAAAGTATAAACAATGGCATTTAAGAAACAACAATACAATAAACACAACTATAACTAGAAAACCAGAAGTAATAGTAGCTATTATTGACACTGGTGTAGATTATGAACATGAATACTTAAAAAATGCATTATGGATTAATACTAAAGAAATAGCAGATGATGGAATTGATAATGATTTAAATGGTTATATAGATGATATATATGGGTGGAATTTTTGTGAACAAAATAATATGATTGATGGTTATAGTGAAGAAATATATGAAAATGACCATGGAACAATGTGTTTTGGTATTATAATAGCAGGACTGAATACCGCAGGAGTAAAGGAAATTGACGCGTCTATTAATATTAGGATTATGATATTAAAAGTATTAGCTGGGCTAGACCATACTGGCGATATTAAAGATGCTGTAGAAGCAATAAACTATGCTGAAAAGATGGGAGCAGATATATGTAATTTGAGTTTTATTACAAAAGAAGATAATCCGGAATTAAAGGAAAGTATCCAAAACAGTAACATGTTATTTGTGGCCGGAGCAGGCAATGATGGAGAAGATATTGCAAAACATCCTGTTTATCCAGCGGCATATGTTCTGGATAATGTAATAACTGTGGGAGCTATTGAGTATCAAGGGAAAATATATGAAAATTCAAACTATAGTAATGTTTTAGTGGATATTTTAGCACCTGGAGTAGATATTTATAGCACAGGTGTAAATTGCTATATGTTTGATTCAGGTACATCGTTTGCTGCGCCCATGGTAACGGCAAAGGCTTCAATACTCTATTCTGCTAATACAAATTTAACAGCTAAAGAATTGAAGGATTTATTACTGCAGAAGAGTAAAAAGGATGAATCTTTATTAGAGTTAGTAAAAGAAGGGAGGGTGCTAGATATGAGTATGTAATGAATTTGCAATTTAAGTATAGAAAATTTGGTGATATCGTATGAAATACAAAACCAAACGACAATTAACATGTATGATAATTTTATGAAAAGAGGACGATAGTATGAAAAAGAAGTATAAAATAATATGTATTTTAATGTGTCTTAGTTTAATTATTCCAATAGTACCCAATATAAAAAATTCAGAAGTAAATGCTGAAGTTCTAGAAGATACTGAAGTTCTAGAAGATACTGAAGTTCTGGAAGATACTGAAGTTCTGGAAGATACTGAAGTTCTAGAAGATGCTGAAGTTCTAGAAGATGTCGAAAGACATATAGAGGCAAGCACATTATTAGAACAAAGCACTCCGCTAGATGTTGAACCGATGTATGAATCGGATGAATGGAATAATGATGAATCAGACAAAGTTGAATATCCAATAGATTCTTTTTCAGAGGATTGGGAAAATTATACAAGTCATTTAGAAATGATAGAAGCCTGTACTATTCCAGAAGATATATTAAAAGAAATGAAAACAGAAGATCTAGTAGAGGTAATATTAGATTATCCATTAGTGGGTGATATTTATGCCTACGATAGTATACAAGAAGGAATGATTGCTTTAACGAGTCAATGTAATGGTGTGCAAGAATTACTTGAACGTGACGATGCAGCAAGTGTATTGTTGGAAAGGTATCAAGACACTGAATTACCAAAAGAAAGTGATGAGACAATAGATTCATTTTATGAAGGCAATACACCTATCGTGTTAGAGGGAATGTTGGCGCAAAAAGAAATAGTTGACAAAATGGATGAAGAGGAGATACAGGTTTTACTTGAAGAAGTAGAAAGCAAGACACAAGAAAAAGAGAGTATAGAACTTTATGATGGAGAGGAATATACTTTTTATGAGATAATAGATGAAAATGGAATGGCAGAAGAATTAGATATTGAAGTTGAGATAGAGGAAAACTTTGAATCTTTGTCAGACGGACAAGTTCAGGGGGTAAATACTACAACATATGTAAAAACCCCAAATGGTACTAAGGTTAAAGTAACAAAATATACAGATATAAGTGCAACAAAAAAGAGTCAACTCAATCGATATTATAAAAAGTCGTATCCATTAGCTACATATCTTGCCACATCGACAAAGAAATACAATTGCCATTCTTATGCGTGGTATAGCCGATCAACTAGTAATACATGTTGGATGGATAGTCCCAAAGCGTATGTAAGTGATAAAAGTTATAAATATGTTGGTAAAAGTCCAACTGCTAATTCACAAATAGTAGTATATAAGTATCAAAAGGCTCCGGTAGATAGTTGGATTCATTCAGGTGTGGTATATAGTTATTCAAGTAAAAAAATTACATCAAAATGGGGGCAGGCACCCTTAATGAGACATTCTGTAGGTTATAGTCCATATTATGGAAATTATAATGTAATACACTATTATAAGAAATAATACTTATATATCAAAATACTGTGGGAAATTAAGAATAATGAGTATAAGAGATAGACATAACGTTAACTATAATTTAAAATATAGATATATTTCTTATGCAGTTTACAAAACCTACTTTTTGAAGGCGATTCAAATAGTAAGTAACATGTATTAAGTTGATGTAACATAATGATACGAAGGAGGCGGCAGTACTATATTTTATTGGGTGAAGGGTGTCTGCCGCTTTCTAATAATAATCATTTTTTCTCGCTTAATAGAGTGCAGATGTTCTTGTCATAACAAAATGGATGGTTCGTCCATGCCTTAAAACAGAACAGGCGCGCCCGCAGTTAGAGTCGGATGTTCGGAAGGGCATACAGGAGTCTCATCCTTACCGATGGTGATTTCTCAACAGGTAAGAGCAGAAGACGATTGAGAATATAAAACTAAGGCTTAGAGATTTAGAGAGAATATTTATTATGGAGGTAAGCTATGAATAAAAAAAAATTTATTGGTATAGGGATAAGTATAGGGATTATAATTGTTATTGGCTTAGTTATTTTTAATCAAAGTTCTACTATAGCTGATGAAGAAGTTCAAGCATCTGAAAATATTGTCATGGTACAAAATAGTAGCATTGTAGAAGGAAATGAGGTTTGGGAGAAATTTAAAGAGAACTCATTGAATGGTAATTCAGGTGAGATAAAGATTGTTAAAATAGAAGAAGGAGAACAGTATAACTATACTTTAGAATATGATGGAGAATTGTTTTCCTATTATGATGAGAATACTTTTTTGATTAAAAAGAAATGTTTATTAGATGTTAGTGGAAAAGTACCACTTTCAGAAAAAGAAAGCAGATTGGTTGCTTTAGCAAATCGAGAATATACGTTTGATGAGTTATTTGCAAGTACAAATACTAACGATAGTGCTAGTTTTATTGACTTTGAAATTATATTTTGGCAATAGTACTCCCAGGGATTTGGGAGTATCCCAAAGATTGTGTAAACCTTCAAACTGATGTAAGATCACACATTAGTTTGGAGGTTTTATTATGCCAAAGAGAACAAGAAACGTTCGACGGACAAAAGACGAGGATAACGTTTTTCATATATGAGATAATAGAATCATCAAACAAGAAATGGGGTGATTTTATGGATTATTATTTATGTAACGTGTAGAAAGTAATCGATTTTCTCAAAGAGAAGCAAGTCTGCTCCAGCAGTCGTAATTCCCATAAGGAATATTATCTGATATTTGCTGAATATCTGCTCTCCAATGGAGTACCCTACTCTGCTGATGCAGCAAAAAAATGGCTTGCATCAATCAAGTGCGTATATTCCAGACAGAGATGTATGAATGCTTCGTCTGACACAAGGTGAATTTCACCAAAGGTGGAAGAGCGGGTGTCCTGGGGTATAAGGAAATCTCTTTTGGGAGGTATACTCTTCACCCCAATCACCTTCGTATATCTCATTTGCAGATATCATTCTAAATTGCATGACTGAACTGTAACTCTGTAACGAATAAATGAGAGAAGGTATGAAGAGGTTGCCGTACTCTCTTAATTATGATAAAATTTATCAGATGCTGTTTTACAGTATGAGAGTGCTATTTGAGTTTGAGATAAGACTTCCACTTCTGTAAGTGGTGAGTAGTAACAAATTCGTAGATAAAAATTATTTATTAAGATAGGAGAACACTACCGTGAAATTAGGAATTGTAGGCCTTCCCAATGTAGGCAAAAGTACTTTATTTAACTCATTAACAAAAGCGGGGGCGGAGTCGGCTAATTATCCGTTTTGTACTATTGACCCTAATGTGGGGATTGTTATGGTACCAGATGAGAGATTGAAATTGCTTGGGGATTTTTATCAGTCTAAGAAAGTGACGCCTGCCGTAATAGAATTTGTTGATATTGCGGGGTTGGTGAAAGGTGCTTCGCAAGGGGAGGGGCTGGGGAATCAGTTTTTGGCGAATATTCGTGAAGTGGATGCTATTGTACATGTGGTTAGATGCTTTGAAGATGATAATGTTGTACATGTAGATGGAAGTATTGATCCGCTGCGTGATATCGAAACAATTGATTTGGAATTGATATTTTCGGATTTGGAGATTTTGGAGAGAAGAATTAGTAAGACGGTAAAGCTTGCACGTAATGATAAGTCGGCGGCGAAAGAATTGGCACTTTTGGAAAAGATCAAGGGGCATCTGGAGGATGGGAAGCCGGCGAAGACGCTTGGGATTGAGAGTGAAGATGAGCAGGTGCTGATGGATAGTTATAATCTTCTTACTAGTAAACCGGTGATCTTTGCGGCTAATGTTGCGGAGGAGGAATTGGAAGGAGACGCAGTTTTGAATCCTCATGTGCAGCGGGTGCGGGAATTTGCTAAGGGGCAAGGTAGTGAGGTTTTTGTGATCTGTGCCCAGATTGAGCAGGAGATTGCCGAGCTGGATGATGATGAGAAGAAGATGTTCCTGGAGGATTTAGGATTGACTGAATCTGGGCTGGAGAAGTTGGTTACGGCCAGTTACCGGTTACTGGGGCTGCAGAGCTTTTTGACTGCGGGGGAAGATGAAACCAGGGCATGGACGATTAAGATTGGTACGAAAGCACCGCAGGCGGCGGGGAAGATCCATACTGATTTTGAACGGGGATTTATTAAGGCGGAAGTAGTAAATTATCAGGATTTGCTGGACTGCGGTTCTTATGCCGGAGCTCGGGAAAAAGGGCTGGTGCGTATGGAAGGAAAAGAATATGTGGTTCGGGATGGGGATGTGATCTTGTTCCGGTTTAATGTATAAAGTAAAAATCAGGGATAAAATGGGAGATATTACAGATTGAGTTTTAGCAGAAAGAAGGATGAATGATGGACCAGGCGATTAATTTTCCCCATTTGGGGATTTATCTGGAGCATGTGGGGAAAACCTTTCGTGTCTTTGGAATAGATATTGCGTATTATGGTGTGGTAGTGGTTACCGGGATGCTGATTGGGCTTTTGATTGTGAATGGGGAAGCCAAGCGGCTGCATCAAAATGCTGAGCAGTACTGGGATATGGGAATGATAGCATTGATTTCCGGTATTGTGGGAGCGCGAATCTATTATGTGATTTTTGATTGGGACAATTATAAGGGTAACCTGTTGGAGATATTTAATCTGCGCCATGGCGGCCTTGCGATATATGGCGGGATTATAGGTGCTTTGATCGCGGTGTATATTTATGGTCGGATCAAGAAATTATCTTTTCCGATCATGGTGGATTGTATTGCTCCGGGGCTGGTGATCGGTCAGGTGATCGGCAGGTGGGGGAATTTCTTTAATCGGGAAGCATTTGGCGGGTATACTGATAATCTGTTTGCGATGCAGCTTCCGGTATCGGCAGTGCGGCAAAATGAGATTACCCGGCAGATGTGGGAACATGTACAAACCATAAGTGGGGTGGATTATATTCAGGTGCATCCTACATTTCTGTATGAAGGGCTATGGAATATTGGTGTGTTTCTGGTGCTTTGGCTTTATCGGAAGCATAAAAAGTTTGATGGGGAAATATTTTTGATCTATTTGGTTTTGTATGGGATGGGGCGTTTATGGATTGAAGGACTGCGTACGGATCAGCTTTTGCTTCCGGTAGTGGGGATTCCGGTGTCGCAAATTGTCTCAGTGGGGGCAATGGCTGTTGGTATTATCTTAATTGTCAGGAAAAGATTACAATTAAAAAAAGGGGCCCGAACACAAGATGTGGTAGAGGAATAAAATTCCACTGGAAGGGCTTGTGGAATGAGAGGAATAAAGGATTATTCCTCTTATTTTTTTGCTTAAAAATAAAGAATTACCACTTGTATTTTACGGGAAAGTGAGGTAATATTATATGCATAAGTGGTAGGAAGTGGTGAATAGTGGTGGCGAATGGAGGGAATGTGGCAGTTTCGTCCACGCTATCATGAGAAAGTGCCAGGGGAGCAGTGCACTTTTAACGAAAGAGGTTTTTATTATGTTCATGGGAGAGTACAGTCATATAATTGATGCGAAGGGAAGATTAATTGTACCGTCTAAGTTCAGAGAACTCTTGGGAGATGAGTTTGTTCTGACAAAGGGTTTAGACGGTTGTCTTTCTATATATCCCATGGACGAATGGAAAGCCTTTGAAGAAAAGCTAAAAGCATTACCACTTACAAACAAAAATGCGAGAACCTTTTCACGTTTCTTTGTTGCAGGAGCAACAGCATGCGAACTGGACAAGCAGGGGAGAATTCTTGTACCGGCAACGTTGCGGGAATTTGCGGGTCTGGAGAAGGATGTCATACTTACTGGAAATATCACCAGAATCGAAATCTGGAGTAAAGCGAAGTGGAGTGAAAACAGCAATTACGATGATATGGATGCCATTGCAGAGGGTATGCAGGACATGGGAATTATCATCTAGTGTGCGGATGTATCGGCACACTGTGTACTGTCCCATTATTATGCGGGAAGCCAAAGATATAGTACACAAGTTTTCATGACGGTTCTACAGGAGAGGTGTATGGAATTTAATCATAAGTCTGTATTACTGGAAGAAACGATTGAACAGCTAAAGGTTAAGCCAAACGGCATTTACGTAGATGGCACATTGGGAGGTGCCGGACACGCTGCCAGGGTATGTGAACAATTATTTGCCATGGGGAGATTTATAGGTATAGACCAGGACCGGGCTGCAATTGCTGCTGCTGAGGATCGTCTTCGTCCTTATCGCGATATTACGACGATCATCCACAGTAACTATTGCAGCATGGTTTTGGAAGTGAACAAGCTTGGAATCAGACAAGTAGATGGCATTGTGCTTGATTTGGGGGTTTCCTCATATCAGCTGGACAATGCGCAGCGGGGATTTACATATCGGGAGGATGTACCTCTGGATATGCGAATGGATCAAAGGCAGGCACAGACAGCAAAGGACATTGTCAATGGATACAGTGAGAATGACCTGTATCGAATTATTCGGGATTATGGTGAGGACAGGTTCGCTAAGAATATTGCCAAGCATATTGCCCGGGCGAGACAGGAGAACACCATTGAGACGACCGGTCAGCTGATCGAGATCATCAAGGCGGCGATTCCGATGAAGGTGCGTGCGGCAGGAGGACATCCCGCAAAAAAAACATTTCAGGCAATCAGAATTGAATTGAATCAGGAACTGGAGGTCTTGAGGGAATCTCTGGATGGAATGATAGATCTTTTGGGAGATCAGGGGAGGATTTGTATTATTACATTTCACTCATTAGAGGACCGTATCGTAAAGACTATATTTAGAAGAAATGAAAATCCATGTACATGTCCGCCGGATTTTCCGGTATGTGTATGTGGGAAACAGTCCAAAGGCAAAGTTGTAACAAGAAAACCCATTCTACCAAATGAAGAAGAGATCTGCGCAAACAAGCGTTCAAAAAGTGCAAAACTACGTGTTTTTGAGCGGAAGATTGAATAATAGTCAGGGGAGACATCATTATGGCAAATTCTCGAAGAAGGGTAAATTCAAGATCGGAATCTTATAATAGACAAATGTATATTGAAGGAAGCGCAGTACGGAAGTTAAATACACAGCCGGAGAGGGAACAGCCGGCCAGGAAGAAACAGAGGAAAGTAAGCAAAGCTACGCAAAAAAATCGTGCAAAAGCAACACAGATGAGTCCAGGTTATGTTGTTTTCCTGACCGTAACTTCGGTGATCACGCTGTTTTTATGCGTATATTATGTGCAGTTAAAAGCACAGTTGACAACGCAGATGCAAAGTATTGCAAAACAAGAATCGGCGCTAAGCACCTTAAAAGCAGATAATGATGCCTTATATAATACTGTCGTAGCCTCTGTTGATCTGGAACATGTAAAAGATGTTGCAATTAATGAATTGGGAATGAAGTTCCCAAGTGAAGAGCAGATCATACAGTTCGATACTGCAGGAAGCAGCTATGTAAGACAATATCAAGACGTACCTGGTACGGAGTAGGTGTGAAAGTGAGTAATAGCAGACAGAGAAAAAAAGAATGGACGCAGGCGAAAAAGAATAAACGCCTTGCCAAACTTACAGATAGAAAACTAAATGGAAAAATGAGACGGAAGCTGGTATGGGTGTTGGGGGCAGTCATGCTGGCTTTAGTCGGCTTATCTATTCGAATTACTTATATTAACTCTACTCAGGGAGAAAAGTATAAAAAGCAGGTATTGACACAGTCCCAGCAGCAGTATGAGAGCCGAACGATTCCTTTCAAACGGGGTGATATTCTGGATGCCAATGGAACCGTATTGGCAACCAGTGAAAAAGTATATAATGTGATTCTGGACTGCAAAGTTGTGAATTCTGATAAAAAATATATTGAACCGACGGTTAACGCATTAGTAACGGTTTTGGGTATGGATGAAGAGGTAGTTCGTGAAAAGCTGGAAGGTGAGGACACCAAAGCAAGCCAGTACCAGATTATTATGAAAAGTGCACCAATTACAGATAAAAAAGACTTTGAAGAATATTGCGATGTTTCTGAAGAAAAGAAGCTTTCAGAAGATGAGATCAAAGAACGGCAGAATGTAAAAGGCGTATGGTTTGAAGAGGATTATCTCAGGAAATACCCTTTGAATACAATCGGGAGCAGCGTTATTGGATTTACTTATAGCGGCAATGCGGCAGATTGGGGAATTGAAGGATATTATTCCAGTGTTTTGAATGGGATTAATGGCCGTCAGTATGGGTATTTTAATTCTGATGCAGATGTAGAGCAGACGATTATCGAACCGAAGAATGGAAAAAGTGTGATTACTACCATTGATATGAATATTCAGGAAGTAGTTGAAAATCACATTAAGGAATTCATGGACAGTCTTGCTAATGGGCCAAATGGAGACCGGGGAGCCAAGAATGTCGGCGTTATTGTTGCCAATCCTGCCAATGGGGATATTCTGGCAATGGCGGATTCCAATACCTATGATTTGAATGATCCGCGGGATCTCACTGCTCATAGCACGGAAGAAGAGATTGCTGCGATGACCGATGAAGATAAGCTGGATAAGCTGAATAGTATCTGGAAGAATTACTGTATCAGTGATGCCTATGAGCCGGGTTCGACTATTAAGCCGATGACGATTGCCGGGGCACTTGACAGTGGGGCAATTACCGAAGAGAGTGAATTCTATTGTGATGGCTTTCAAGTGGTTTCCGGTGAAAAGATTAAATGTGCTGTTTATCCATATACCCATGATCAGCAGACATTGTCTGACGTTATGAAGAATTCCTGTAACGATGCATTGATGCAAATTGCGGAAAAGATGGGTGTAGATGATTTTGTACGATATCAGGAAATTTTTAATTTTGGCTCTAAGACGGGAATTGATCTGCCGGGCGAGGCAGCCGGCCTTACCTATAATGAGAATTCGATGGGCAGTGTACAGTTAGCTACATGTTCTTTTGGTCAGGGAAATACGGTTACGATGATGCAGGAAATGGCAGCTCTTTGTTCCGTTATCAATGGTGGATATTATTATCAGCCCCATGTGGTAAAACGTATTGTGGACAGTGATGGATCAGTTGTTAAGAATATTGAGCCAACGGTATTGAAACAAACGATCTCGGAAGATACTTCGGCAGATATTCGGGCTTATATGGGGGCGGTAGTAGAACAAGGCGGAACGGGAAAAACTGCTAAAGTAAAAGGCTATAGTATGGGTGGAAAGACTGGGACGGCGCAGAAAATTCCTCGTGGAAGCGGGAAGTATCTGATTTCATTTATTGGCTTTGCACCGCTGGATGATCCGCAGGTGGCGGTTTATGTAGTTATTGATGAACCGAATGTGGAGATTCAGTCGGTTAGTACTTATGCTCAGTATGTTTATAAAAAAATCATGGAAGATATTCTGCCGTATATGGGGATTTTCCCGGATGAAGGGGCAGAATCTGAATATGGGACAGGTAATGATACGACATTGAATGATATTCTGGAAGCGAATGACGAGAACTTTGTGGTTCAGGAAGCAGATACGTCAGTACCGGAACCGCCGGAAGATACTGAGGAGGTTACGGGCGGAAATACCGGACAGGATGAAGGGTTGACTAACGAAGAGGCCGGCTTGGATAACGAGGAAGAATAATGGAAGCGTGCTGCTGGTCACGGAGTGAACAGAAACGAATAATGGGAAAGTGCTGTAATTATGGGAAACTGTGATTGCAGCACTTTGTTTATTCATAATCAATTAAAAGGAAAATTTTTCAAAATTGGTTTTGTAAGTGGCATATATAAATAAGAAAAACCATACATTTTATGGATGCCATGTAAGGAGCTGAATATGCGGAAAAATAAGACTTATAATAAGAAGAAGACGGTTGTTGTTTTTATTGGGTGTGTCGCCATGATGTTAGGATTGATTGGGCGATTGGTTTATTTGATGGTTGTTCAGTCTGATTATTATGCTCAGAAGGCAGATGATCTGCATGAGAGGGAACGGGATATTAAGGCAGCTCGGGGGAAAATTATTGATAGTAAGGGAGTCGTTCTTGCAGACAACCGGGCAGTTTGTACGATTTCTGTTATTTATAGTCAGGTTAAAGAGCCGGAAAAGGTAATTGCTATGCTGGTGAAGGAGCTGGGGATTGATGAAGAAACGGCGCGAAAGAGGGTGGAGAAGCGTTCCTCGATAGAGCGGGTTAAGACGAATGTGGATAAGGAAGTGGGGGATCGGATTCGGGATTATAATCTGGAAGGGGTGAAGGTGGATGAGGATTTTAAGAGGACTTATCCATATGATTCGCTGGCTTCCAAGGTGCTGGGATTTACCGGGGCGGATAATCAGGGGATTATTGGGCTGGAGGTTAAGTATGATGAGATTTTGGAGGGGATTAACGGTAAGATTCTGACTACTACAGATGCTCGTGGTGTGGAGTTAAGTGAGATTGGAGAAAGCCGGGTGGAGCCGGTGGCCGGATATAATCTGCATATCAGTCTGGATCGGAATATTCAGTTGTATGCCCAGCAGGCGGCCCTTAAGGTAATGGAGGAGAAACAGGCCGACCGTGTTTCTATTTTGCTTATGAATCCTCAAAATGGTGAGATTTATGCCATGGTCAATGTGCCGGAGTTTGATTTAAATGATCCGTTTACGCTGAATACGAATATGGATACTGCCGGACTTTCTGCGGAAGAGGTGCAGAATCTACGCAATCAGATGTGGCGTAATCCATGTATTAATGATACCTATGAACCAGGGTCGACATTTAAGATCATCACAGCATCAGCAGGCTTGGAGGAAGGGGTGGTATCCCTTGAGGATAACTTTTCCTGTCCGGGTTATCGTGTCGTGGAAGACCGGAGAATTCATTGCCATCAGCGAAACGGACATGGTGCAGAGAGCTTTTTGCAGGGGGTGCAGAATTCTTGTAACCCTGTATTTATTGAAGTTGGACTGCGCCTGGGAGTGGATAATTTTTATAAATATTTTAAACAATTTGGGCTTTTAGGACTTACTGGGGTGGATTTGCCCGGAGAAGCCGGAACCATTATGCATCAGAAGAAAAATGTTGGGCAGGTGGAGTTGGCTACGATTTCATTTGGGCAGTCATTCCAGATTACGCCGATCCAGCTGGCGGCTACAGTTAGCTCTCTGGTAAATGGAGGGACGCGTATTACGCCGCATTTTGGGTTGGAAGTCCGGGACGATTCAGGACATTTGATTGAAACGCTGCAATATGAGACACAAAAGGGTATCGTATCGGAACAGACGTCAGAGACCATGCGGTACATGCTGGAGAAAGTAGTGTCCGAAGGCTCCGGAAAAAATGCGTATATTGCCGGTTATACGGTCGGTGGAAAAACTGCTACTTCGCAGACACTGCCACGAAGTGCCAATATCTACATTTCTTCTTTTGTCGGATTTGCACCGGCGGAGAATCCCCAGATTCTGGGTATTTGTATTATTCATAACCCTCAGGGTATATATTATGGAGGAACAATAGCAGCACCGGTGATTCGTGATATTTTTGAAAATGTGCTGCCATATATGAAAATCGAAAAAACTGGTGTAATAGAAGAAGAGGATGGAGAGAATAAAACCCAGGAAGAGGTTGCCACCGATTGATGTATGCTAAGGCTGAATGGTAGTTACTATTGATTATTGTAGGAAAAGGATTTATACTGTTTAGGGTGGCTGCGTTTGTGCCACCCTGAAAGATAAAAGAAAATAATGAGGTGAAGTATGGATTCTATAATAGTAATACCGGTTATTATGTCGTTTGCCATTAGTGTGATTCTGGCTCCCATGATCATTCCGTTTCTGCGCAGATTGAAAGTGGGACAGACGGAGCGTGAAGATGGCGTGCAGTCCCATCTGAAAAAAGCAGGAACGCCCACCATGGGAGGATTGATTTTCCTGATTGCCACTGCGGTAACGGCGCTTTGTTATGTAAAAGAGTATCCGCGGATCATTCCGATTTTATTTTTGACGCTTGCATTTGGCCTGATTGGATTTTTAGATGATTATCTGAAAGTGGTATTGAAACGTTCCGATGGGCTATATCCGGCACAGAAGATGGGGTTGCAGATTCTTGCAACAGGTATTTTTGCATTGTATATGATCTTATTTTCTGATGTGGATCTGACCTTGCTGATTCCTTTTAGTAATGGTCAGTACTGGGATATCGGGTGGCTGGCGATTCCGCTGATGTTTGTTGTCATTCTGGGAACGGTGAATGGTGTGAATTTCACCGATGGACTGGATGGGCTTGCTTCCAGTGTGACGATAATGGTGGCGACCTTTTTTACTGTGGTTGCAGTGGGGACCAATGCTGGAATTTCACCGATCACATGTGCTGTTGTGGGAAGTTTGATGGGCTTTTTGCTGTTTAATGTATTTCCCGCGCGGGTATTTATGGGTGATACGGGTTCTCTTGCTTTGGGGGGATTTGTAACCGGGACGGCATATATGCTGCAGATGCCGCTGTTTATTGTGATTGTGGGACTGATATATCTGGTGGAAATACTTTCGGTGATGATTCAGGTTACATACTTTAAGAAAACCGGTGGAAAGCGAATCTTTAAAATGGCACCGATCCATCATCACTTTGAGCTGTGCGGTTGGTCGGAGACACGAATTGTAGCGGTATTTTCCATTATCACTGCGATTCTGTGTCTGGTAGCACTGCTTGCAATGTAAAGGAGTAACCTATGGATTTAAAAGAAAAAAAAGTATTGGTGTTTGGATCCGGCATCAGCGGGATCGGCGCTGCTGATTTGCTGGAAAGGGTACATGCCATACCGGTTATCTATGATGGAAATGAACAAAAATCCGAAGCAGAGATTCTGGATAAATTAGAAAATCCGAAGAATACTACAGTGATTCTGGGCAGTCTTCCTAAAGAGGTGTGGGGGACACTGGATTTGGTAGTATTAAGCCCGGGAGTGCCCACCGATTTGGCGATTGTGGATAAATTCAAAGAAAGGCATATCCCGATTTGGGGTGAAGTAGAATTAGCTTACCAGATGGGAAAAGGCAGAGTTTTTGCAATTACCGGAACCAACGGTAAGACAACGACTACGGCACTTACCGGTAAGATTATTGAAGATTATTATAAAAGTAATGTGTATGTGGTCGGAAATATTGGAACACCATATACATCAGTTGCTTTAGAGATGAACGATGATACAGTGACGATAGCGGAGATCAGCAGTTTTCAGCTGGAGACCATTGAGACATTTGCCCCGTCTGTCAGCGCTATTTTGAATATTTCGGAGGATCATCTGAACCGCCATCATACAATGGAAGAATATATCCGGGTAAAAGAACTGATTACCAGGAATCAGAGTGCTAGTGATGTTACGGTGTTAAATTATGAAGATGAGGTGTTGCGCAAATTTGGGCAGCAGGTACATACAAAAGCGGTTTTTTTCTCCAGTCAGAGAAAACTTACTGAGGGAATTTATCTGGATGGAGATAACATCATTTTAAAGGACGGGAAAGAAGAAGTCCTGATAACTGTTACCACCAGGCTGAAAATTCTGGGACAGCATAATTACGAAAATATTATGGCTGCGGCAGCGATCGCATATTATGCAGGAGTACCGGTGGAGAGCATTCGTAAGAGTGTGGAGAGCTTTAAGGCGGTGGAGCACAGGATTGAATATGTGACCGAGAAGCACGGTGTAGTTTACTATAATGACTCCAAAGGAACCAATCCTGATGCGGCGATAAAAGGTATCCAGGCGATGAACCGTCCGACTCTTTTGATTGGCGGCGGTTATGACAAGCAGTCCGATTATGGCGATTGGATCCGGTCCTTTGACGGAAAGGTACGCTATCTGGTTCTGATTGGTCAAACCAGGGAAAAAATAGAGAAAGAAGCCCACCGAAACGGATTTATGGATACAATTTTAGCCAAGACGCTTAAGGAAGCTGTTGCCATATGTGCGGAACGGGCTGATCCAGGCAATGCCGTGCTGTTATCACCGGCTTGTGCAAGCTGGGGTCAGTTTGACAATTATGAGCAGCGTGGTGATATGTTTAAAAAATATGTATATGATTTGGCATAGAAATTTTTTTGTATGCATACTTATGTTGCAGCAGCCATATGGGCTGAACTGCAACATATTTTGCCTTTGTAAGACATAGACTGGAAAGAAGATGTCTGATGGAGGCATTTGTTTTGGAAAAAAATATTGAGAAGCAAAAGCATAAAATGATAGATTATACCTTGCTGATCCTGGTTTTGATTCTTGTCGTTATCGGTCTTGTTATGCTGTTCAGTACCAGTGCTTATAATGGCAGGGTGAAGTTCCATGACTCCGGATATTATTTTAAAAAGCAGCTTTTTGCAACCGCGCTGGGGTTATTAGGAATGTACGTCATCGCCAACATGGACTATCATTTTCTGGCAAAATATGCATTACTGCTTTATCTGTTATCCATGGGGTTGTCTCTGGCAGTACTTTTCTTTGGCGATGAGTATAATGGTTCGAAGCGATGGCTTTCGCTTGGCCCATTGTCTTTTCAGCCTTCTGAGCTTGCCAAGGTAGCTGTGATCCTCTTCCTGGCACGTTATATCAGTAATTCCACTAAGAAGACCGATAAAGTAGGCTTTATGCTCCGGGTTATGGTGATGATCTTGCCGATTGTAGGCTTGGTAGGAACAAATAATCTGAGTACAGCTATTATTATCCTGGGGATTGGGGTTATTCTGATATTTGTTTCCAATCCGAATTATGCGCAGTTTATTACGATTGGAGGAGCAGGGGTTGCCTTTATAGCGGTCTTTTTAAGCCTTGAAAGTTATCGTCTGGAACGTTTAGCCATTTGGCGGAATCCGGAAAAGTATGAAAAAGGTTTTCAAACAATTCAGGGGCTTTATGCTATTGGCAGCGGCGGGATTTTCGGCCGGGGGCTGGGCAGCAGTCTGCAGAAGCTGGGATTTGTGCCGGAGGCACAAAATGATATGATTTTCTCGATCATATGTGAAGAAACGGGGCTGGTGGGTGCAGCTATCCTGATTCTGATTTTTGCCATGCTGATCTGGCGGCTGATGGTGATCGGTACCCATGCGCCGGATTTGTTGGGCTCTTTGATAGGTGTTGGTATTATGGGCCATATGGCGCTGCAGGTTATCCTGAATATTGCTGTGGTTACCAACACGATTCCCAATACCGGAATTACCCTTCCGTTTATCAGTTATGGCGGAACTTCGGTGCTCTTTCTCCTGGGGGAAATGGGGCTGGCCCTATCTGTAAGCCGCTATGAAAAACAGAATTATTTGTAACGATTATTTCCTTTTTGCATACTATGATATAGAGAAGACAATAGGAGTGTGTCTATTGACTAATATTCGAATTAAGGGTGGAGTCCCTCTGACCGGTTCGGTATGTATACAGGGATCCAAGAATGCGGCGCTGCCGATGATGGCCGCCGCTCTTTTGCATGAAGGGATTACCGTACTAAATAATTGTCCCCGTATTACCGATGTGTTTTGCATGGAAGAGATTTTGAACAGTCTGGGAGTGAAAACCAGTTGGAAAGGGAATAGAATCACTATTGACTGCTCCTGCGTTTTACAAACCCATGTTGCGTCCTGTATGGCAAACTGTATGCGCTCATCAATCATTCTGATGGGAAGTATGCTGGGGCGAAAGGGATGTATATCGATTGCTTATCCGGGAGGATGCATCATTGGAAAGCGTCCGATTGATATTCACATACATACGTTTCAGCAGATGGGCATCTATATTGAAGAGTGCGCAGGTATTTTAAATGCTTCGGTAAAGCAGCTGAAAGGTGAGGAAATCCATTTTCCAAAATCCAGTGTCGGAGCAACAGAAAATGCTTTGCTGGCAGCAGTTTTAGCCAAAGGAACGACGATCCTGCATAACTGTTCCTTTGAACCGGAGGTCATCCATTTGTGCGGACTTTTAAATGCAATGGGGGCGGATATCACAGGTATTGGAACGGGGATTTTGGTTATCCGGGGGAAGCAGTCTCTTCATGATACGGAGTATACCGTTCCGGCTGACCGGATTGCTGCCGGAACCTATCTCTATGCGGGTGCCATAACCCGGGGAAAGATTACTCTGATAAATCCACCGATGGATGAACTTACGGCCATCCTGGAGGTCTATGAGAAAATGGGTGGACAATATGAAGTGAACAGTGGTAAACTAGTATCTAACAGTAATTTGGTGTCAGAAGCAATATCCTTTGTTGAGACATCGGAATATCCGGGCTTTCCAACAGATATGCAATCTGTTTTAATGGCTGTTATGACGACTCTGAATGGCACGGGACAAATACGCGAAAATATTTTTGAAGATCGCTATAAGATTGTGCCCCAGCTGAACCGGATGGGGGCCAATATTTTGTTAGATGGGCGGGATGCCCTGATTGAAGGCGGCTGCAGGCTGACCGGATGTCATATATTTGCTGAGGAGCTGCGCGGTGGTGCAGCGTTAATTCTGGCAGGTTTGTCGGCCAGAGGAACCACTGTGATTGATAATCCGCATTTTATTGACAGAGGATATGAAGACATAGAAGGGGTTATTACAGCGCTCGGAGGAAAAATCGAAAGAAATACAGGTGAGTAAATGAAGTTTTCACGAGGTGGGCGAAAATTAAATAAAAAAGTAAAAAGAATCATTATCAGCAGTATATTGTTTTTACTCTGTGTGGGTATCCTAAGTTTTATCCTGATATTCCATGTAGAGAATGTGGAAGTAATGGGAAATACAAGATACACGGAAGACGAGATGAAAGAAATGGTTTTAACAGGGCCATTTGCCAGTAACTCTCTGATAATTTCCTGGCTGAAAGGAAACCAGAAAACAGAAGATATTCCCTTCGTGAATTCATACAAGGTTGAACGGATCTCCAATCACAAGATCCGAATTATTGTCAATGAAAAGCAGATTATCGGCTATGTCCGTTATGAGAGCAGTTTTATGTACTTTGATAAAGATGGATATGTGGTCGAAAGCGGTTCTGCAGTTGTCGAAGACGAAGATGGACAAGCAGAGGTGATCAAGCCGGAGAAAGTAGAGGTAATCAAGCCGGAGCCGGTGGAAGAAGACACCAAAACAAAAGAGGCTACTTATCAGGTGGCAGTGAAGGATGTTCCTCTGATTGAAGGCCTGAATGTGGGAAAAGTTGTTGTAGGTAAGCAGCTGACCGTAGAGAATACGAATGTCTTTAATACGATTCTGGGAATTACCAGAATGGTAGAAAAATTCCAGATACAACCGGATAAGGTGGTGTTTGATGAAGAATATAATATTACATTAATTTATGACAATATTCGTGTATCCTTAGGGCAGGATAATCTTCTGGAAGAGAAAATCACCAGAGCAGCTGCCATTTTGCCCAAGTTAACCGGTCAATCAGGAGTATTGCATCTGGAAGATTACACTGATGGAATGACCAATATTATCTTTTCTGTTGACGTAGCCCAGGAGACGTCTGCTGATTCATCTCGAAACGCGGATGGAGATCAGGGTGAAGATGAAAACGGTGAAAGCATGGATGAAAGAAGCAAATCCAGCCAGGATGAGGATTCCGGCAGTGATGAAAGTTGGAATTCAGAAGAATCTGAGGGAGATAATGTGACGGATGAAAATGCCGCTGCCGCCGGTGAAGATGAGGATGTGAATAACTCGTCAGAACAAGGGGAAGAATATTAAAAAGCTCTAAACTAAAACTAAAAAAGCAAAAAAAGAGTTGATTAATTAACAAATAAATTATATTATATATCTATATGCAGACTAAGATAAAACAAAAGTACCCCGAGGGGAATATCAGATAAGAGAGCCAAAGCGCAAAAGGAGGAAGTACTTTGTTAGAGATTATGACAAATGAAGCTGAATCATCTGCAAGAATTATTGTAATTGGTGTAGGTGGTGCAGGCAACAACGCAGTAAACCGCATGGTGGAAGAGACCATCGGAGGAGTGGAATTCGTTGGAGTTAATACAGACAAGCAGGCATTGACATTATGTAAAGCTCCTACGGTACTTCAGATAGGGGAAAAACTGACGAAAGGTCTTGGCGCAGGTGCGCAGCCGGAAGTAGGACAGAAAGCTGCGGAAGAAAGTGTTGAAGAATTAAAGCAGGTTATGGGTGGTGCTGACATGGTATTTGTTACCTGTGGTATGGGTGGCGGAACCGGAACCGGTGCTGCTCCGATAGTAGCAGGAGTTGCAAAAGAGATGGGTATCCTGACTGTTGGTGTTGTGACTAAACCTTTCCGTTTTGAAGCGAAAACACGCATGAGCAATGCGCTTATGGGTATTGATAAATTAAAGGCTAATGTGGATACATTAATTGTTATCCCGAATGATAAGCTGTTGGAGATCGTAGACCGTCGGACTACGATGCCGGAAGCACTTAAGAAAGCAGATGAAGTATTGCAGCAGGCGGTACAGGGAATTACCGATTTGATCAATCTGCCGGCGCTGATCAACCTTGACTTTGCGGATGTACAGACGGTGATGATTGATAAGGGAATTGCTCATATTGGTATTGGTGAAGCGAAAGGTGATGACAAAGCATTGGAAGCAGTACAGCAGGCGGTATCCAGTCCGTTGCTGGAGACTACGATCAATGGGGCTTCTCATGTTATTATCAATATTTCGGGAGATATTTCGCTTATGGATGCTAATGATGCTGCTAGTTATGTGCAGGATCTGGCTGGAGAAGAGGCGAATATTATCTTTGGTGCAATGTATGATGATTCTGTTGTGGATACGGCAAGCATTACGGTTATTGCTACTGGGCTTGATGATGCTACGGCCAAAAGAGGAACTATTACTGGTGGACAGGGTACGTTTAATTTCTCTAAACCAGCGGAGAAGAGACAGCAGACGCCGGCGCCTAACTTTACACAGGGATTTACGATGCCGACACTGTCTATGCCGTCTCCTTCTTCGGCACCTACAACTAGTAGTGTACCGAAAAAGGATATTCAGATTCCGGACTTTTTGAGGAGGAATTCATAGGTTTGTTTTTAGGATAATTTAAGTAAGGAGTATTGCAGGCTGGGGATTGGTTTGTGGTGCTCCTTTTTTGTGGTTGAGAAGGGGAGGGGGGGCTGCCGCAAAATGTGTCTTGGGCCGGTGGCTTGCCATAAGTTTTCGGCAATGGAGCATTTCGTTGTTAGCATCTAAACGAAAAACGGGTGAAAATTGATGGGATCATTCGTATTCAATCCGTATTCTGATGAATACGCATTTCAGACGAATTCGAAATGTGTCTGGGAGACACATTTCGCCCAACAATTTTCACCCATTTTTCGTTAAGATGCTAATCAACTCATGCTATATTGCCGAAAACTTATGGCAAGCCGCCGGCCCAAGACACATTTTGCGGCAGCGTGGAATTCGCAGGGAGGTTTGTTGGGATATGGTTGGTGGTGGAATGTGATTTTTAGATATTCTCATGAGGGGATTGGGGGGGATGCATGAAATCGAAAATATGTGAGTGAATATGCAAGAATGTAAAGAGACATTATGGGGGAAATGAAGTATACTTGTTATAGTTTAGCCTAAAGGGGTGGACTGTAGTGTATGCTTTTAGGTGGAAAAACGTGACTATGGAGGGAGAATTATGGAACTTACTATTGGGTTTGCATTATATTTGTTTGTTGTTCAATTTTGTTCGTATTTTGTGAAAGGGTTGGCTGGATTTGGGGATCCGTTGATATCCAGTCCGTTGCTGTCTTTAACGAAGATGCAGAATAGTGAGATTACGCCGATGAATCTTTTGATGAACTGGCCATTGAATTTTTATATATCGTTTAAGAATAGGAAGGCGTTTTCGGTTAAGTCTACGGTTCCTATGATTGTTTGTATTTTGATTGGTATGTTTCCTGGGATGCTTTGTTTGAAGTATGGGTCTTCCTGGGTACTGAAGGCGGCTCTGGGGTTGTTGATTTTAGGTTGTGGGATTGAGATGCTGACTAGAAAGGAGTCGAAGACGGGTTCTGGTAATCCTGTGATTATGGCGATTGTTTCGGTTGCTTCGGGATTTACTGCGGGGCTTTTTGGGATTAATCTTTTTTTTGTTGCTTATATTGAAAGAACGGGGTATGTAAATCGTAATCAATTTCGTGGGCAGATGTGTTTTATTTTCTTTATTGAAAATACGATTCGTTTGATTAGTTACATAATTGGGGGATTTTATACTGCGGATATTTTAAAGTTGGCAGTGGTTTCTGCCTTTGGTGTTGCGGGGGGAATGTTCCTGGGAAGCCGTGTGGATAGTAAGTTGAGTGAGGCTACGATTCGTCGGGTTATTATTATTGTCTTTATGTGTGCGGGGGTTAGTACGTTAATTAAAGCGTTGCTTTTTAAGATTTAATGTAAATAATGCAGTGGTATGAAACTAATGTGGGGCATACTAGGCAGTATTTCAGAGTACGGTTTTGCATATATCATTTCAAGTTGCATGGCAAAATTGTAACTGAAATACTGCCTGATGTAAGAAATATATGATTATTAACCGGAAAAATATTTTTCCCGGATAATCGCTAACGGCATATCATGCCCTGTAAAGAGACGAAATGCTTCAGCGCCCTGATGAAGCAGCATATACATACCATTACATGTCTGACAGCCTTGTTCTCTGGCCAATTTAAGCAGCTTGGTTTCTCGGGGTTCATAGATCACATCGGAGACAAATAAACCGGGATGTAACAAGGAAACATCGCTGATAATAGCGTCGTCCACATGGGGATGCATTCCTACTGAAGTGGCATTGACGAATAAACTACTGTTTTCTAAGCTATTCTTTAGCTGTATCCTATCATTTTGATCGTATAAATTCACTTTGCATTCTGCAATCCGGTTAATATCATTCGCTAGTTTTTGCATACGTGCCCAGAAGCGACTTGTTTCACGGGCGAAAATGTGTATCGCAGAAGCGCCGTCTAAGGCAGCCTGTGCCGTAATTGCGGTTGCAGCACCACCGCTTCCCATCAAAGTAATTTCCTGATTCATTACAGAAAATCCCTTATCTCTTAAAGACTGCATAAAGCCAATCCCATCCGTATTATGACCAGTCAGAATCCCATTATCATTCACAACTGTATTCACAGCACCAATCAGTCCGGCAGCGGGAGAAAGCTGATCGAGTAGTTCTACGATCCTGTTCTTATTAGGCATAGTCAGGTTAAAACCCCGGATTCCAGCAGTCTTTAGTCCAGCTACAGCAATCGGCAGAGTTTCTTCATTGACATCAAAACAAAGATATACATAGTCAAGACCAAGCTGACGAAAACCTTCGTTGTGCATAAGCGGTGAGATACTATGTGCGACGGGGCTGCCCAGCAGGCCTGTTAATCTTGTATGTCCGGTGATAAGCGGCATCTCCATAATTTGTGCTCCTTTACATGTAATAATTATAGATTTTTCTAATATATTGTAGTGTATCATACAAATGCAAAATATGCTATAATCCATAAGTAGTGAATGGCTAAAAGTGCAGCAGTTCGCTACTGTTCACAATCAGTAACCCGCAAGGTATTTCTTGTGTGCCGCCAATCGGAGTATTTTGGCTAATGCGTCGCTCCGGTCTGCGTCAGATGTATCGTCCTCACAAACTTACAAACTACCAAAACCCAGCCGCTGAGAGAGGAGAGGTGCTTTCCGCAAACATTCAGAGGGCGGTTTTAGTACCTGGCGAAATAACTGCTTACGCAGACCCAGCGCGACGGCTCTCCGGAGCGTTGTTGGTCGGAGTTAGCAGTTAGTTCGACAGGTACGTTGCCCGGGTTTGCGGAAAGCACCTCTCCTCTCTCAGTGGCGTCCTGGCAGCCCACACATTAAGTTATTTCAACCTTTAAAAATTCGCAATACTGAACTGTAACCTTGAAGAGGAGCCTATCTAGTATATTTCATAAATGAAGAACAAAGAGAGGATATATTAACATGACAAAATGCATTAAGATAAAGCAAACAACAATAGGTGCCGGAATACCGAAGATCTGTGTTCCCATAACCGGGATAAATGAAGATGAGATTATCCGCCAGACAGAGCAGATTGCAGCGGCTTCACCCGATCTGGTGGAGTGGCGGGCAGATTTTTTTGCTGGCGTCGAGGATTGGCAGCAGGTGGAGAAAATGTTGTCGACAATATCCGGCAAATTAGGAGAAATTCCGCTGATTTTCACCTTTCGGACGAAAAAAGAAGGCGGAGATCGACAAATTTCTATGAAAAATTATGTAAACTTGAATAAAATGGTGTCAGAAACGGCCTGTGCGGATTTGATCGATATAGAGGTTTTTCAGGGAGAAGCCGAAGTAGATTTGCTGATTGCTGCTATCCAGAGAAATGGAAAAAGGGTGATCGCTTCTAATCATCATTTTCATGAAACGCCGGATGTTAATGAGTTACTTGCAATATTCAGACGAATGGAAGATGCCCGGGCGGATATATTGAAAATTGCTGTCATGCCGAAAGAGGAGCAGGATGTTTTGACATTATTAGCGGCTACCAGTCAGATGAAGCAGATATCTGAAAAGCCCCTGATCACCATGGCGATGAGTGCTCTGGGAACACCTAGCCGAATCTGTGGAGAATTCTTTGGGTCAGCTATTACTTTCGCTGCTATTGGGCAGGTGTCGGCGCCTGGTCAATTGGAATTTGATTCGTTGAAAACCATATTGAATATTCTGCATGCGGTAACTCAAAATTAGACCACGGAAGTAGAAAATGCAATTTTTCTGTCATTTCAGGTCGACATAACAATAAAAAAACAGAGGAATTTTGTCGAAAAGTTTTTAAAAGCGACAACTAGCTTTTGACAAATAAAACACCCCCTATAACCTATAATGAATCTTGCTTATTCCAGTAAGTACGTATTCGAAAGGTTATAGGGGGTGTTTTGTGTACTATGAAGTTTTCATAGACGTCTTTTTCTTAACGAATATGGTACTAGACTATTTCCTTTTACGAATTGTTAATCGTCTTTTGAAGTGTTCTGCCACGCACTTTAGGAGTCTGATGGGAAGTGCTCTAGGGGCCTTGGGGGTTTGCCTGATCATTATTTGGCCAGAAAAGCACATTTTACTGAATACGATACTGGTGCATGTAGTAATAAATACAATCATGGTAAAGTTTGGATGCAAAATTAATCATTGGCGCAGGCTGATGCGGGGAATTCTTCTTCTCTATGCAGCGTCATTTCTGTGCGGCGGTGTGTTGCTGATATTAAAGCGATATGTCGGTGCAGAGGGTCTTTTGACCTTTTTGTTCTTAAGTGCCATAAGTTATCTCCTGATTACTGCGGGTATCCAAGTATACACCTATCTGAAGAAAAGAAATTCACATATTTACGATGTAGTGTTGTATGCAAATGGAAAACAAAAAAAGGTGAAAGGACTATATGATACAGGTAATCGGCTGACGGATCCATTTAACCGCAAGCCGGTGTCTATTGTGGACAAAAGTGTCGCACAAGAGTTATTTCCGGAGGATGTTATCGAGAAGTTTAAGCCGCATTACATACCATTTAAAAGTGTCGGCTGTGACCACGGAGTGATTCTCGTTGTAACACTGGACTATCTGTATCTGAAAGGAGAAGGCACAGACCAGGTAATCAATGAGCCAGCGATTGCCCTGGCCTGGGACAATGGTCTTTTATCAAAAGACTATCAAATGATTTTAAATCCAGATTTAATAGACGGTTAGGAGGAATTTCATATGATACATGCTGTATTGCCCAATCGGGTACGCTTGGGGGGAATCCCGGGTTTTTCCAAGATGTTTTTTAGAAGACCCGGAGAGATTTTTTATATTGGCGGAACAGAGGTGCTGCCGGCACCGCTGGAGCCGGAGAAAGAAGCCATTGCCATTGAGAACCTGGCCAGCCAGGAGAATGAGGCGGCAAAGGCAGAATTGATTGAACATAATCTACGTTTGGTGGTGTATATTGCCCAGCGTTTTGATAATACAGGAGTTGGGGTGGAGGATCTTATCTCCATTGGGACGATTGGATTGATCAAAGCGATCAATACCTTTAATCCTACGAAAAATATTAAGCTTGCTACGTATGCATCAAGATGTATTGAGAATGAGATTTTGATGTATTTGCGAAGAAATAATAAGACCAAGATGGAGGTTTCCATTGATGAGCCATTGAATGTGGACTGGGATGGAAATGAGTTGCTGCTTTCGGATATTCTGGGGACGGATGAGGATGTTATTTATCGCGATTTGGAGCATGAGGTGGAATGTCGGTTGCTGGTGAAGGCGATTGGGAAACTGTCATCCAGAGAGCAGACGATCATTAAGCTGCGGTTTGGGCTGCAGTCGAAGGATGGGAAGGAGATGACTCAGAAGGAAGTGGCAGATCTTCTGGGGATCTCGCAGTCATATATATCCAGATTGGAGAAACGGATTATGAAGCGACTGAAGAAGGAAATTGTGAAATACGAATAAAGAACGAATGATGGGCAGAGTTTTGAACTAACTAGAAAAATCATTTTAAAATAGACCGCTACAAGTTGATGGTTAATGTTTGCTTGTAGGGGTCTATTTTTGTCTAAGCTAAAGGTGGTACTCTCACTTTTATGAGATGATTTTTTTCTCATTATGTTTCTTCAATACCTTTTGGATTCTGATTCCCGGATCTAATAGGTCACTGATGGAAACGTCATGGTTCAGATGGTCGATTATAAATGCAATAAACTTACTTAAATCGCAATGAGCATAATACGGACGCTGTAACAATTCCGGACGCTGGTAGATCAGGTTTGTTGAAAAAACGCGGTCGAAGATGCCCTCTTCATAAGCAAGGTCGAATTTTTCCATTCCGTTAGTAAAGAGTCCAAAGGTAGAGAACATGAAAATCTTACGTGCATTACGCATTTTCAGCTGGCGGGCTACATCAAGTATGCTGTCCCCGGAGGAAATCATGTCATCGACGATGATCATGTCCTTTCCGGCTACATCAGAACCGAGGAATTCATGGGAAACAATTGGATTGCGGCCATTTACAATGATGGAATAGTCTCTTCGTTTGTAAAACATACCCATATCAACGCCCATGTTATTAGCGATGTAGACTGCCCGGCTCATACCACCTTCATCCGGGCTGATTACCATCAGGTGGTCGCTGTCAATCTGCAGATCAGGTTCGGTACGTAAGATTGCTTTGATAAACTGATAAGCCGGCTGTACGGTTTCAAAGCCATGGAGCGGAATGGCATTTTGTACCCGGGGATCGTGGGCGTCAAAAGTAATAATGTTTTCAACACCCATCTGGACTAATTCCTGCAGCGCGTTGGCGCAATCTAAAGATTCACGGCCGGAACGGTTATGTTGACGGCTTTCATATAAATAAGGCATGATCACATTAATACGGCGGGCTTTTCCGCCTACCGCAGCAATAATTCGCTTTAAATCCTGAAAATGATCGTCCGGTGACATATGGTTGGATTGTCCGCGTAAGGAATAGGTTAAACTATAGTTGCAGACATCCACCAGGATGTACAAGTCATCGCCGCGGACAGACTGATTAATGATACCTTTGGCTTCACCGGATCCAAAGCGGGGAACGACAGAGTCAATCAGATAACTTGTTCGCTCATATCCTTGGAAAGCAGCAGTAGATTTATGCTGATGCTCCCGGCTGCCTCTCCAATCTACTAAAAATTTATCAACCTTTCTTCCGATTTCGTTACAGCTGTTTAGGGCAATTACCCCCAAACGTCCCACCGGAAGGGTTTCTAAAATATGTTCTGTCGTTCGCTCCATTACTGCACTCCTCCTAAAAGTTTTTTTTGAATACGAATATCATTTCCAATTAGTTTCATCATTGAGTAATTACTTGAAATACGTGAAAATATACGTTCAGAATAAATCTCGGAAAAATTTTCTAAAGACAAATTTGTTGAGATAATGGTAGCTTTATGTCTCATTAACCGTTCGTTAATGCATAAAAAGAGGGAAGATGACACAAAACTATTAGTAAGTTCAGTTCCTAAATCATCGATGATCAAAAGATCACAATCGAGAATGTGCTCATTTTGCTCCATGGCGTTTGCATCATAAGTAAAAGTACCTTTAGCAAATTGATCAAACAGATCAAAAGCAGAGAAGTATACGACACAAAATCCTTTATCGATCAATTCTTTGGCAATACAGTGAGAAAGAAAAGTCTTTCCCACACCTGTGTCACCATATAGAAATAGATTATCAAAGTTTTCTGAAAAATGGGAAATAAAGTCTTTTGCTTTTGCTGCCGCCTGAGATGCTGTTTCTCTGGCACTCAAACCGGTGGTAGGGCTTCTTAAGTCTTCAGGATAATACTGAAGCGAAAAGTTACTGAAATTATTCTCCTTTAGTATGTCCTTAATGTTGGACTGTGTATACAGCAGATCAATAGAAGCCTTTTTAAAGCAGTTACATTTTTCGCCATTGATGTATCCGGTGTCTTTGCATTGAGGACAGTCATAGTGCATCTGCAGGTAATCCTCCGGGTAACCATATCGGCTTAGAAGGGCAGTGCGTTCCTCTGACAGAGCAGCAATTGCTTCCGCCAGATTCCAATCTTCCGGTGGACCGCCCAAAAGACTGCGGGCCTTGCGCATGCTTAATGAAGTGATTTGGCTGTCGATTTCGGACAGGCGGGGAATACGCTGGTATGCTTCTTCCGTATGCGCATCCAGAATATGTTTGTTATGTAATTGTCGGCGGTTGTAATCCCGCATGATTTGGTCGTACTGTGCATTTTGAAGTGCCACGGTTACTCCTTTGCTATTTGTTCAATAATTGTTTCTCAAGATCACTGAAATTATAGTCCCGCTGTGAGAAGTTATTGAATTTATTTGGTGATCTTGTTTTTACCGGGGCAGACTCACTGTTTTCCTTTGTCTTTTTATGTTGGTTATCCAATTTTACAATATCGTCTAATGTCACAACCTTCTTTTGATGCCAGGAATGCAGGATTTCGTCGGCATAGGGAAAACTGGGTTTTCCGGTCTGGGTAATGGTACGGTTACATGCCTCCATGATAATATCCAAAGTAAAGGCATAATCTTTCAGCCAGCGGTTCATGACCTGGATTTCGGAATCAACCGGATTGCGGTTGCTGATGCCAAAAGCCTTTAGTATGGAAAAATAATTCCGATGATATGTATTGGATTCCTGTTTTGCCGCGTCCACCGTTGTAATATTCGCTTCATGCCAGGCCAGAGCTACTTTTTCAATATATCGGATGCTTTTACTGCCCTTGGACACACAGTATTCAATCAGGTATTCAATTAAGTCAGCAGAAAATTCCAATTCTTCGTAAAAATAGAGCAGACGGTTAGTTTCTGTTGGTGATAAAGTTTTCCCCAGGTATTGTTCAGCGATAAAAAGCAGCTGGATGATCTCTTCATTTTTCTTCAGTTCTTTTACTCTGGACGGTGTCAGTGTACGCTGTGGCTTTTCTGCTTCTTTCGCCGCTGCAGTTAATGTCTCGGAAGCAGGTGTCGGAATCAGCGAAGATGCCGTGGAAACAGCTGCCGGCGGTGCGGTTCCCCAATCCGGAGTTACAAGTGGAAGTAGAATAATGCCTGCGATCTGTTTGTGATCATCAAATTCAAGTTTCAGGATACCCTTTTTGCACCAATATTTTAATGCCCGTTCAATATCCTTTTCTGTACAGTTTAATGTGTCTGCAATGGAAAGAAATGAAAACTGGGAAGTCCTGTCAGACATTGCCCGCAATAGATATAAATATATTTTTACAAATTCACCATTAGCTTCCGGCATATACTTGTCCAGAAAGTAATTTGAAACTAAAGTGAAGTCATCAGAATTGTCGTTGCGTATATATAATAGACCCATAAATGCTCACCGATTCCTTTGAATTTTGATTGAGGATCTGAGGTTACTGTTCGCACGGCAACTATTCCGCGAGGTGTTTACGTGCATCATGCACGTAAATCCCGAGACATACAACGCGCGAAATTATGCAGTATGCATAATTTATGTGCATCGCGAAGCGTGTTGCTGGTCACGCAGTGAACAGTAACAATCTGAATATCAAACACATTATAGCATAGTCGAATGGGAAATAGAATAGGCTTTTTTCGGGAGAGATATTTCCAAGTGACAACAGTTGTAATTGTGGACAATGTGGATATTGTGGATAAATAAGTCTGGAAGAAACTTAGAAAGTCGTGAAATGTCGATTCTGCGCAATGTAAATCGAAAATGGAAGAAGAAAATGTCGAAAATTATGTAAACAACGTTATACACAAAAAATCCACACGTTTTCTACACCAAAATTGTGTATAAACATGTGGATTCTGTGGATAAAGTGAAACTTTGTTCAGAGGGAGTTTTATAACTCGGATAAAATTATTGTCCTAACAGGCTTTCACCTATTTTTACAACATCGCCGGCGCCCATAGTTATCAACAAATCACCGTGGACACAATTTTCTAATAAAAAGTTTTCGATTTGATCAAAAGAAGGAAAATAGAAGCATTCCTTGCCTAGATCTAAAACACGTCTTTGCAGATCCTTTGAAGTGATACCAATAGTATTACGCTCACGGGCGGCATAGATATCACACAATATTACTTTGTCAGCCAGTGTCAGTGCTTCGGCAAAGTCGTCCAGCAATGCATTCGTCCGGGTGTATGTATGCGGCTGAAATACGCACCAAGTGGTTTGATGAGGAAAGTTCTTAGCAGATGTCAAAGTAGCACGAATCTCAGTGGGATGATGAGCATAGTCATCAATAATCGTAACGCCGCCGATTTCGCCCTTGTACTGGAATCTTCGTTCGGTGCCGGCAAAGTTAAAGAAACCATGCTGAATGGTGGCAATATCCAATCCCAGGTTCAGCCCTAAAGCAATGGACGCCAGGGCGTTGGACACATTATGCATACCCGGGACATTCAGAGAGAAGGTGCCTGCCAGCATATTATTTTTCAAACAGTCAAAGGTGGGCAGGCCTTTACTATCGAAGGTAACGTTATTTGCAGTATAGTCGGCGGGATTATCCAAGGCGTAAGTAATGACCTCGCAAGGTAGATTCTTGATGATTTCTGTATAATGCGGAGTGTCTGCATTAATAATAAGAAGGCCATCTGGGGGGAGCTTCTCGGCAAATAATCGAAAAGAATCCCGAATGTGGTCAATATCTTTGAAAAAGTCCAGATGATCGGCGTCGACATTTAAGATAATGCTGATTTTTGGATAAAAGCTTAAAAAACTGTTGGTATATTCACAGGCTTCGGTAATAAAGTGGCCGGATCTGCCGACCCGAATATTGCCATGGATCTCCGGGAGGATTCCGCCAACAGAAATCGTCGGATCCAAATCCCCTTCCATAAGAATGTGCGAAATCATGGAAGTAGTTGTGGTTTTTCCGTGGGTTCCGGAAATGGCTATGGGGGTGCTGTAGTTCTGCATGATCTGTCCCAACAGTTCCGCCCGGGTTAACATGGGAAGGTTCTTTTTAAGGCAGGCAACGAATTCCGGGTTATCCTGGCTGATTGCGGCAGTATATACCACCAGATCCATCTCATCAGTGATGTTATCGGCACATTGTCGATAGGAAATCTGCGCGCCCAGAGAAGAAAGCTTATCCGTAAGCGGGCTTTCTTTAGCATCGGAGCCGGATATGGTAAAGTTCTGCTGTAGCAAAATCTCTGCCAGTCCGCTCATGCTGATGCCCCCTATACCAATAAAATGCACGTGTATCGGTTTATTAAAATCAATTGTATACATATTAATAGCTCCTTATTGTAATCCTAAAGAGTATTATACTCGGAACAGGAATAAATGAAAAGAGTTCTTTTTACTTATAAGCAAAATACTGGTCTGTTGAAATGGCATAATATTGTACTAATTTACAATAAATCGTAAAATAGGATAAAAGCAAATTGCGATTTATTACGAATAAAAGCAAAGTTTAGGTAAAAATTAATAAAAAAGAAACAAATAGGAGATAAAAATATGTAAAAGTTGTTCACCAGGCAGGAAAAGTGTGGTATAATTTTTAATTATAGATGACAAGAGGTGATTGCATGATTAAGAAAGAAATGATTGCCATGCTGTTAGCTGGCGGTCAGGGCAGCCGTTTAGGCGTGCTGACTGATAGGGTCGCCAAACCGGCAGTTGCATTTGGTGGAAAGTATCGAATTATTGATTTTCCCTTAAGTAACTGCATCAATTCCGGTGTCGATACGGTTGGGGTTCTTACCCAATATCAGCCGTTACGGCTAAATGCCCATATCGGAATTGGAATACCGTGGGATCTGGATCGAAATGTAGGAGGGGTTACGGTACTTCCTCCATATGAAAAGAGCGAGAACAGCGAATGGTATACAGGTACAGCAAATGCTATTTTTCAGAATCTGGACTACATGGAAAGTTATAATCCGGATTATGTTTTAATTCTTTCCGGAGACCATATTTATAAGATGGACTATGAAGTTATGCTGGACTTCCATAAGGCTAATAAGGCTGATGTTACAATTGCAACGATGCCGGTACCTTATGAAGAAGCAAATCGTTTTGGAATTATGATTACGGATGAAACAGGGCGCATTACAGAATTTGAGGAGAAACCGGAGAACCCGAGAAGTAACCTTGCGTCCATGGGAATCTACATTTTCAGCTGGCCGGCCCTGAGGGAATCTTTGATTGCTTTAAAGGAGAAAAAAGGATGCGACTTTGGACTGCATATTCTTCCTTACTGCAGAGACAATGGAAAAAGGCTTTTTGCATATGAATTCAATGGCTACTGGAAAGACGTGGGAACACTTGGATCTTACTGGGAAGCTAATATGGAATTAATTGATATCATTCCTGAATTTAACTTGTATGAGGAGTTCTGGAAGATTTTCACCAGGGGAGATATTATTCGTCCGCAGTATATTGCTAATAGTGCGGAGGTTGACCGCAGTCTGATCAGTGAAGGAGCTGAAATATATGGACAAGTTTATAATTCGGTAATCGGAGCCGATGTTGTAATTGAAGAAGGAGCAGAAGTTCGTGATTCGATTATCATGCGCCACTGTAAGATTGGTGCAAACTGCCGTATTAATAAAGCGATCATTGCGGAAAATGTTTTAGTCGGAGCAAATGTTGTCATGGGTGCCGGAGAAGAAGCGCCTAATGAGCTGAAACCAGAGGTATATGGTTTTGGGATTACAACGGTTGGTGAGAACACGGTTATTCCATCCGGCGTCACAATAGGAAAGAATACTGCAATTACCGGTATTACGACATTAGAAGACTACCCGAACGGCGAACTGGTGAGCGGTGGTTTTATTGGGAAGGATGGTGAGTAGATATGAGAGCACTGGGAATTATTTTGGCAGGTGGTAATAGCACAAGAATGCGGGAATTATCACAGAAGAGAGCCATTGCAGCCATGCCTGTTGCAGGGAATTATCGCAGCATTGATTTTTCTCTCAGTAATATGGCCAACTCTCATATTCAAAAGGTTGCTGTATTGACACAATACAACGCCAGGTCTTTGAATGAACATTTAAGCTCCTCCAAGTGGTGGGACTTTGGCAGAAAGCAGGGAGGTTTGTATGTATTTACCCCAACCGTCACGATGGACAATAGTTGGTGGTATCGTGGAACTGCAGATGCCATTTATCAGAATCTGGATTTTCTAAAAAGCAGCCATGAACCATACGTTGTAATTGCTTCTGGTGACGGCATTTATAAATTGGATTATAATAAGGTCTTGGAATATCATATTCAGAAACGCGCAGATGTTACGGTTGTGTGTTCAGAGTGCCCCAATGATGATGTCAGCCGTTTTGGTGTTCTGAAGATGAATGAAGATTATCGGATTGAAGAATTTGATGAAAAACCGATGATTTCCAGTTCAAATGTGATTTCAACAGGAATCTACGTAATTCGCAGACGCCAGTTGATTGAGATGATTGAGCATTGTGCTCAGGAAGACAGACATGATTTCGTTACCGATGTATTGATTCGTTATAAAAATATGAAGAGAATCTTTGGTTATAAGATGGATACATATTGGAGTAATATTTCAACGGTTGAGTCTTATTACAAAACCAATATGGATTTCTTAAGATACGATGTCAGAAAGCATTTTTTGATGGACGACCCGGGAATCCATTCAAAAATCGATGATCTGCCACCGGCAAAATATAATCCGGGCAGCAATGTAAAGAATAGTTTAATTTCCAGTGGATGCATTATTAATGGTGAAATTGAGAATTCAGTTCTTTTTAAGAAGGTATATGTGGGAAATAACTGTGTGATAAAGAATTCAATTATTTTAAATGAGGTGTACTTGGGGGATAACACACATATTGAAAACTGCATTGTAGAAAGCAGGGATACGATACGTTCCAACTCATACTATTGCGGAGAAGATGGCATTAAGGTTGTCATGGAAGGCGGAACCAGATATGTGATCTGATGACATGCGACCTTTAGGGAGTTTAGGAGAAGGAGAAAGGCTATTATGAACATTACAGACGTTAGAGTGAGAAAAGTCACGAAAGAAGGAAAGATGAAGGCAGTTGTATCAATCACCATTGATGATGAATTTGTGGTACATGATATCAAGGTAATTGAAGGTGAAAAAGGGTTATTTATTGCGATGCCGAGCCGGAAGGCAACCGATGGAGAATATAGGGATATTGCCCATCCGATCAATTCGGAGACACGGGAGCGGATTCAAGGGATTATTCTTCAGCGGTATGCGAGTGCAATGGAAGAGGAAGCCCTTGCGGAATAGAATAAAATCGGAGATAATAGAGGACGGAAGCGAAAGCTTCCGTCTTTATCTTGCTTTATAGGAAAGGAATTGAGATGGATTATCTACCGAGAGAGTTTGAAGTGCGGATGAAGGAGATGCTTCAGGAGGAGTATGGGGCATTTTTGGAAAGTTATCAAGAGGCGCGGCAGTATGGGCTGCGGGTAAATACGCTGAAATTGTCGGCGGAGGAATTTGAAGAGATGTCAAAGTTCCATTTACGGAAGATTCCGTGGATTTCGAATGGATTTTATTATGAAGAAGGGGATGCACCTGGAAGGCATCCGCACTATTTAGCGGGGCTTTATTATTTGCAGGAGCCCAGTGCTATGACACCGGCTTCGCGGCTTCCGATTGAGCCGGGAGACCGGGTATTGGATTTATGTGCGGCGCCGGGAGGGAAGGCCACGGAATTAGGAGAGCGGCTTAGAGGGGAAGGCGTGCTGGTGGCAAATGATATTAGCAATTCCAGGGCCAAAGCACTTTTGCGGAATATTGAGATGGCGGGAATTAAGAATGCTTTTGTTACGAATGAGATTCCGGCAAAACTGGCTCCAAAATTTAAGGAGTATTTTGATAAAATATTGGTGGATGCGCCTTGTTCCGGAGAAGGGATGTTCCGGAAGGATGAAGGGGCGGCAAAGGCCTGGGATGTAAACAAACCGGAAGAATGTGCCAGGTTACAGAGAGGAATATTGGAAAGCGCTGTATCAATGTTAAAGCCTGGGGGCTATCTTTTATATTCGACTTGTACTTTTGCACCACAGGAGAATGAGGGGCTGGTGGCGTGGCTGATAGAGACGTATCCGGAAATGAAGCTGCAGGATGTGGAGAACTGGAAAGGTTTTTCACAGGGCAATCCGGATTGGGGAAATCAGGATGAAGAGTTGAAAAAGTGCGTTCGGATTTGGCCCCATTGGATGAAAGGGGAAGGGCATTTTTTGGCATTGTTTAAGAAGAATGAGCAGGATGCGGATAGAAAAACAGATATAAGAGGAATGGATGAAAAGGAACCGGGACGTGGAAAGGGCGTTAAAGGCAGAAGGGCAGATAAAGGGAAGACACTGGATAAAAAGACGAAACAATTGATGGAAGCTTTTTTTAAGGATATTTCTATGGAGTTTTCCTGGGAGCAGGTGGATGTCAGGGCGAATAAGGTTTATCTTGTTCCGGAATTGCCGGCAGATTTGAAAGGAATTCATTTTTTGAGGAATGGATTGTACATGGGGGAATTGAAAAAAGAGCGGTTTGAGCCAAGTCAGCCCCTTGCGTTGGCTTTACGGTCATCGGAATATGTATCGGTGTTGAATTTGTCTCGGACGGATGAACGTTTGGAGCGTTATTTGCGAGGGGAGACGATAGCTGTGGCATTGGGGGAATGTAAACGTGAAAATGGATGGCAGTTGATATGTGTCGAAAACTTTTCTTTGGGATGGGGAAAATTGGTGAATGGTGTTTTAAAAAACAAGTATTTGTATAGTTGGCGAAAGAGTTAAACAATATGTTGTAAAAGAATGGTCAGAATCAATACAAAAATTCGACAAAATATTACGCAAGTGTTACGATATATTAAAAAATACCTTTTATTTTGTGAAAACCTGTGTTATAATAACAAAGCACGAACAAAAAATTATGAGGTGTTATAATGAACAGTAAGAAATTGTTAAGTGTTATCCTGGTCGGAACGCTTCTGATTTCTTCGATTTTACCGTGTTATGCGGCGACAACGCAGGACAAGATCCAAGATGCAAAAGCGGAAAAAGAGAAAACAGAATCCAGCTTGAGTGACACCAAAAGTCGAATTAATAATTTACAATCAGAGAAAAGTGAATCTGAAACATATTTAACGGAACTGAATGCACAGTTAGAGGATTTAAAGAATACTTTAGAGCAGCTGCAGAAGGATTTTGATGCAAAGCAGATAGAACTGGAGAAGGTTCAAAAAGAACTGGCAGAAGCAAAAGAACAGGAAGCCCGGCAATACGAAGATATGAAGCTGAGGATCCAGTTCATGTATGAAAAGTCCAGCATTGATTATTTGGACATGCTGTTATCCTCCGATGGTTTTACTGAGTTCTTGAATCGAGCAGATAATATTTCACAGATTTCCGAGTATGACCGGCAAATGCTGAAAGAGTATGAGCAGACGAAGGAATTAATTAAAGAGAAAAATGCTCAGGTCAAGGAAGAAAAGGCTGCAATTGAAGCACTGCAGGCAGAGAGTGCAGTGAAGCAAGGTGAAGTTGAAGAAGTTGTAGCAAGTACATATAACCAAATATCGGAATATACGGCAGAACTTGAAAACGCAGAGTCAGAAGAAGCATCACTGCTTTCAAAGATTAGCCAGCAGGAAGCATCCATTAACGGATTGTTAAAGCAGGCGAAGGATGAAGAAGCGGCTGCGGCAAAAGCAAAGGCAGAAGCACAGGCGAAAGCGGAAGAAGAAGCAAAAGCAGCTGCAAAAGAGGAGTCACAGAGGCAGTCAGCAGATGAGGCACAAGAGGATGCAAGTGATTCTGAGCAATCCAGTGATGATTATGATTACGAAGCTCCGTCATCGGACAATGATAATGAAGGAACTGCGCAAGAAGAAGTTCAGGAAGAGACAAAGAAGGAAGTAGAAAGTGAAAGCAGTGATTCTGGTTCCGGCAGCCAGGGTAATTATCTTGGGTCCTTTAAACTGACAGCATATTGTAGCTGCAGCAGTTGCTGTGGAAGCTGGTCAGGCGGACCAACAGCAAGTGGAGCAATGCCATCAGCGGGACGAACAGTTGCTATGGGTGGTGTACCATTTGGTACTAAGCTGCTGATCAATGGGAATGTTTATACGGTTGAAGATCGTGGTACTGCGTACGGACATGTAGATATTTATATGGGAAGTCATTCTCAGGCATTGAGTTTTGGTCTGAAGTATGCAGATGTATATCAAATGAACTAAATTTTGGAAAAATAAGGGGTTGCAGGAGACTGCAGCCCTTAACTTTTGTTATGGTTTAATTATGTGGATTTTTTTATAAAACTTAAAATGAGTACTTGATTTTATGTATTAGTGGTGCTATAATAATAAAGCTGTTAGCGAAGCGTGGCTCAGTTTGGTAGAGCGCTGCGTTCGGGACGCAGAGGCCGCAAGTTCGAATCTTGTCGCTTCGATTTTAAGCAAGATGCTGGAATCCTCTGAATACAAGGGCTTCAGCGATAAGAAGAAAAGCACTCCGTAAGTCAGGGGTGCTTTTTCGTGATTTGACGCACTAGGAGCTTTGTCCAAAGCTCCTGGTTAAAGGCTATAGAAATCAGTCATCTTTTCCGAGACCAGGTCATAATCTTTATTATTTACAATAGAAATCTCAGAATAAATCAATCTTTGTGCGGCAACGAGTAATTGACTATCGTTTGTACAAAGTTTTTTTATTGCTTTTTGGGCGATAAGGTTTTTCAACAGTATCAGTACGTTTAGAAAATCAAATGCATTAATTGTCTTTGAATAAGTGAGGTTTCTGATTTTTGCATTAGCTATCCAGCTTGGCGCATTTGAGTTTGCGATGTCCTCATATTCCTTCATTTGCTGCTGAGATACGGCGTGGCGAATTCGGTTGCTATTGTGATTTTTCGCGATATAAAGGCGTGATTTCTTGTCTCGGATTGGATCTAAGATATAGTACTCTTTTTTAATGTTATTGTGTTCCATTTTTACCAGGTCTACGATAAAGCATGCCCCTTCTAGCTGATGAACTACCTTGTCTCCAATTTTATACATCCACACGACCTCCTTATAAATAGAAAAGACCATATAACAAGTATATATAGTCTTTTCTAGTGTCTTTAACATAATAATCTTACTAAAACAATATTAATTTATTCAGCTACGAGAACATTCACGGCCTGAAACCCGCGATTTCCCTGTGTAATATCAAAAGTTACCGACTGGCCATCTTCCAGAGTCTTAAAACCGTCCATAGCAAGACCTGAATAGTGAACAAATAAATCTTCGTTTGTTTCGTTGTTGGATATAAAACCAAATCCCTTAGTTGAATTGAACCATTTTACTGTACCTTTATACATAAAAGATACCTCCTAATATTTTTAATTATACTTAAATAAAACAAAAAAGCACAACTAAGTAAATCAATGAATAGGTGATTTACAAAATGTGCGAATCAAGACTTTATCAAAATACTTTTTAAGTATATCACGTAATGTCTGAAACGTCAAGAAAATATAATTTGTCATTTTTTAGGTTACAGTTTAGGTTACAGTTCACGGCCTAGCCGAATAGGAAAAACTCGCAGGATTCACCCTGCGAGTTTTTTTGCAATCTAAAATCAGAGCCGAGGTGATCTAACACCCTGCCTCCCCCCTTTTATTGAATCGG
>Ga0153940_1000039_pt1 | contig 90712 bp, 73 predicted proteins | sample TSNJ024MetaG_FD_104736 | JGI IMG/M metagenome (GOLD analysis project Ga0153940, IMG submission 104736) | Attine ant fungus gardens microbial communities from New Jersey, USA - TSNJ024 MetaG | ecosystem: Host-associated > Fungi > Mycelium > Unclassified | place: USA: New Jersey, Brendan T. Byrne... | reverse complement strand
GGATGCAGGCTATGGCAAACCTCAGGGCTTGCAAAAAGGCTAATCAGTGGAAAATACTTATCGATTGTATTAAAGGGGCGGCTTAATGCAATTTGTCATGCACCCGTCTCCGGCAGCGATTATGAACGGGGCATCGCCATAGGAGAGATGTCAAAAGACCTGCTATATTACCAGGAAAAAGTATTTGTAGACCAGATAAAGATACTTGTCCCATCCGAAAATTACCTGCGGTTCCTTGGCTTCTTTACCATCCTGTACAACCGTAATCTGGGAAAGAATATACCTGAAGAATACAGACGCGAAATTTACGGAATATCCCACTCCTGCTCCGATGAATTCCATTATATCGGCACTCCCTACGAAAGACAGTTAAACTACCACGCCGCACATGATTTAGGACATGCCATGCAAGACTATATGCTCGTAGGATGCAGTTCCTTCGCTACATGGGGCACGGCAAGCGCCGACTCAACATTGGTAATCGGCCGCAATTTCGATTTTTATGTAGGGGATGATTTTGCAAAAAATAAAGAAGTACAGTTCTATGCGCCCGAAAAAGGTTATAAGTTCGTATCTGTAGCCTGGCCGGGGATGACCGGTGTATTATCGGGAATGAATGAAGAAGGGCTGACTGTAACAATCAATGCCGCAAAATCAGTCATGCCTACATCCGCTAAAACGCCAATATCCATCCTTACAAGAGAGATATTGCAATATGCGTCAACAATTGAGGAAGCGTATGAGATTGCGAAAAAAAGAGAGACTTTTGTATCCGAATCCATCCTTATAGGTTCAGCGAAAGACAAGAAAGCGGCCATTATAGAAAAATCGCCTGATAAAATAGGTTTATTCACTACCGATGAAGAACAAATTATATGTACCAATCATTTCCAATCCGAAATATTCGCTAAGGACGAGCGAAATCTCGAAAATATCCGTACAACAGACAGCCAATACCGTTTCCGGCGATTGACAGAGCTCCTTGATAAAAACAAACCTTTAGATGCGAAAAAAGCGGCCTCTATCCTTCGCAACACAAAAGGATCGGGAGATAAGGAAATAGGCCTGACAAACGAAATGGCAATCAATCAGTTTATCGCACACCACTCGGTCATATTTAAGCCCGAACAGCGAATAATATGGGTATCTACCCACCCCTGGCAAATGGGTAAATATGTAGCCTATGACCTGAATAAGATATTCGGGGAAGATACGGATTTCAGGAGAGAGGTATATTCCCCGGAATACACTATTCCCGAAGATTCATTACTATATGGCATAACCTTATGGTATATAAGGAGCTGACGAAAGATATAAAAGCTAAGACAAAAGAGAAGAGTTCCGTATCTTCCGGAATATTAAATAAATATGAGGCTTCTAATCCCGAATATTATCATATGTACGAAATAATCGGGGATTATTACCTGTCGCAAGGAGAAATAAAGAAGGCGAAGGATTACTGGCAAAAAGCATTGACAAAAGAGATACCGAAAATCTCCGAAAAGGAACGGATATTGAAAAAAAACAGGTCATAGACCTATTTATTACTTTGTTTAGATTAAATACAACAAGCACTTAGATTGAAGTTATATATCATTAAATACTTTCTTTTGCTTAAAATGACAACCCAATGAAAAAGCACCCCGACATACAATTTCAGCCTGCTATCAAAATCAAAGAATATCAGGAAACGAAATTACAAGCTGCTCTGCAATACCTAAAAGAACACTCCGCTTTTTATCAAAGGATGTTCGAAGAACAGAATATTGACATAAACGGGATCAAGACAATTGAAGATCTACGGCAATTGCCCGTCACCACGAAGAATGACCTGCAAAAATACAGTGAAGATTTTATTTGTGTAGAGAAGTCCCGGATTATCGATTATGTAACTACATCGGGGACTCTGGGCGATCCCATCACATTTGTTCTCACCGGCAAAGATCTCGACCGCCTCGCCTATAACGAATACCTGTCTTTTACCACCGCAGGATTTACCAAAGATGACATCATGCAATTGATGACAACTATAGACCGCCGTTTCATGGCCGGGCTGGCTTATTTCCTCGGAGCGCGCGAACTGGGCATGGGTGTTGCCCGTGTGGGAAACGGAATACCCGAACTTCAATGGGATACAATAGAACGGATACAGCCCACATGCGGGATAGCAGTCCCCTCATTCCTTATAAAGCTGATAGATTTTACCGAAAAAAATAAGATCGATTATAACAACAGCTCTGTAAAGAAATGCCTTTGCATAGGAGAATCTTTACGCAAAGAGAACTTCGAACTAAATACTTTGGGTAGACGCATCCAGGAAAAATGGAGTTCCATGCAATTATACTCCACGTATGCCTCTACCGAAATGCAGGCATCATTCACGGAATGCGACGGCTTTTGCGGCGGCCACCTACAGCCAGAACTGATTATAGTGGAATTTCTGGACGATAACGACAATCCTGTCGGAGAAGGCGAGTCCGGAGAAGTCACGATTACTACTCTGGGAGTGGAAGGTATGCCCCTCCTGCGTTTCAAGACAGGGGATGTATGCTATCACTATACCGAACCTTGCAGCTGTGGCAGGAATACCATACGCCTGAGCAGCGTATTGGGACGCAGAGGCCAGATGATAAAATATAAGGGAACCACACTTTATCCACCGGCCTTATTCGATATACTGGACAATATACCTCATATCAAGAACTATGTAGTTGAAGTATTTACCAACGATCTGGGAACAGACGAAATACTAGTGCGGGTAGGCTGTGATGAAAACAGGAGCGAAGCTTTTATAAAAGAAATCAAGGACTTGTTCAGATCAAAGGTTAGAGTTGCTCCAAACATAACTTTCGAATCCCCTGAATATATTGCGCAGATTCAGACTCCGCCTATGAGCCGGAAAGCTGTTAAATTTATAGATTTACGGTAATTCTTTTGATAAGAAGAGGCTTTTTCTTACATTTGGTATAAAATCACTAATAAAATCTTATTTATATGAAAAAATTAGTTTTACTTATCGCCCTATTGGCCAGCGTATGCGGTTTTGCACAAAAAAAAGAGGTTTTAAAAGACATTGAAGCTATTAATTTCTACGGAGTTGATTTTTCGCATGCGAAGGTATATGGTGCAAAAGAATCCGGTGAACATTTTAAATATGCTTTTCAGGATATAAACAATCTATTCATTACAGAAGCAAAAAAATATGACATTGCTAAGTATTTGAGAAAAAGGGTTCTGGGTGTTTATGTTGATGATGTTAAAGCACGTATATCAGATCTTAAAGCGGACAATATATTTACTACTGACGCTGCATATCAGCTAGAGGACAACACAATAAAAGACATCATAAAATCCCTTTCGATAAAAGAGACTGATGGCACGGGGGTAATCATCATAGCAGAAAGATTAAGTAAGGCAAAAAATAGAGGATACTTCGATGTCGTATTTTTTGATATAAAAACCCGTAATATCATTGATAGCTGGAAATCTGATGGTAAGGCGCAGGGATTCGGCCTTCGCAATTTCTGGGCTCACTCGGTACGCGAAGTACTGAAATTCAGCGAATCTGCATTGAAATAAGAGTCCTGTATTCGTACCAGAGCCTTTTTGTTTATTCAAATAACAACCTAATTAATAACGATTTAAATCTTTCAGGCAATAGTCCTGAAAGATTTAAATCGTTTATAGAATAATCGTTTGGCATAGGCTCATAGTTAAAAGTAAAACTTTGTTTCACAGTATAGATAAATATAAAATCATTGCTGGAACCAGCATGTACGAGAACATCAAAAGTAGGAACTTTTGTTTGAACACGATGCAGGCAGCGCCTATGCCGAACCAAGAGAAGAAAATATAAATTCCATGTATTATGCCGATCAGTATTTGAAAACTTTATCTATATATTTAGCTGATAGTTGATAGTTCTTTGATACTTTTAAATGAAGCCGTCCAGACTTTTCAAAAAAAGTTTCTTTTTATCTGTTTTTATTCTCTTTGTCATGTTGAACGGTAGTGAATTGAAAATCGACGAAGTCAAAATCGTTGAAGCGAGACAAGGCAAACATCCCCTGAAACGAGATTCTTCGTACCTCAGAAACAACGTTCGGCAGAGCGAAGCGGAGCCAATGACAAAATAATACTAAAATAAAAAGTCCTGACGACTTTAATGTATAAGTTTTTAGTATCCTGGTTTATCAGAGGATAAAAAATAAAGGAATAAAAATAGTGCAAAATGTGTAAAGTTTGTCAAGTTTTTATATAGTGTCCTTCTGTAAATTTTTGTACACTTGTGGTAAAGAAAAATTTATCCCCTAAGTACATAAGAATAAAAAACATGAAAAAAGTGTCAAGTTTGTCAGATTTTAACAAGTATAAGTTTTAAGTAAATAAGTAAAGAATTATGTGTTACTTCTCCCTGCAAGCAGCAACGAGCTACAAATTTTTATCAGCCCGCATTGCTAAAGGCTAAAAGCTATTGGCTAATAGCAGGAAATAATGACAATAAAAAAATAGTGTAAGATGTGTAAAGTTTGTCAAGTTTTTATTAACTCACACCTTGTAAAACACGGTGAGAAAAATGATAAATTGGTATATTAATATAAAATAATAATACTATGTTTTCAAAAGAAACCTACATCAACCGCCGCAACCAATTGAAAAAAACAATAGGTTCCGGTATTCTATTATTTCTCGGAAACGACGAGTCCGGAATGAATTATGAAGATAACACCTACCCTTTCCGTCAGGATTCCACATTCCTCTATTTCTTCGGGCTTCCATATGCCGGATTGGCCGCAGTTATCAATATAGATGAAGATAAGGAGATTATCTTCGGAGATGAGCTTACTATCGACCAAATAGTATGGATGGGTACACAGCCTACCTTAAAGGAAAAGAGCGAGAGAGTCGGGGTTGCTAATACCCGGCCTTATTCTTCTCTAGGCGATTATCTGTCAAAAGCGGCAACTAAAGGACAGAAAGTGCACTACCTGCCAACTTACAGAGCAGAACATAAACTCAGGCTAATGAACTGGACGGGTCTTAAACCTGCACAACAAGAGGCCTCTCTCACATTTATTCAGGGTGTAGTAAATCAACGCATCTATAAATCGGAAGAAGAAATCGCTGAAATAGAAAAAGCCTGTGATATTACAGCCGATATGCACATTACCGCGATAAAGAAAGTCCGTGTAGGGATGAAAGAATATGAGGTAATGGCTGCTCTGGAAGAAGTAGCCTATGCTGCCGGAGGAAGACTCTCCTTCCCTACTATCGCCACAGTAAACGGGCAAACATTACACAATCATTATCACGGAAATACGGTAAAAGAAGGAGATATGTTCCTCATTGATGCCGGTGCGGAGACCGAAATGGGCTATGCAGGCGATATGTCGTCTACTATACCTGCCGGAAAGAAATTCTCATCCCGCCAGAAAGATGTATATGATATTCAGGTAGCTTCACATATTGCATCGGTAGAAGCATTACGGCCGGGTATCCCGTTCAGGGAAGTATATGAACTTTCGGCGAAGGTCATATGCGAAGGGATGAAATCGCTGGGCCTGATGAAAGGCGATATGGACGAAGCTGTACAGGCCGGTGCTCATGCGATGTTTTTCCAGTGCGGACTGGGACATATGATGGGACTGGATGTACATGATATGGAGAATCTGGGTGAAGTTTGGGTCGGATACAACGGAGAGCCCAAAAGTACGCAATTCGGACGGAAATCGTTACGTTTGGGACGGAAACTGGAACCTGGTTTTGTTCTTACTATCGAGCCGGGTATCTATTTTATTCCCGAACTTATAGATTTATGGAAAGGTGAAAAGAAATTCGAAGAATTCATCAATTATGACAAGCTGGAGGCATACCGCGATTTTGGCGGATTGCGTAACGAAGAAGACTTTCTTATTACAGAAACAGGTTCCCGCAGGTTAGGTAAAAAGATACCATTGACTACCGAAGAAGTAGAAGCTTTAAGATAACGATGCAGGACAGCAATAAAGCGCTTATTTATGGCGGTATTGCCGTATTAAGCTGGTCTACAGTAGCTACGATGTTTAAAATGGCGCTGAAGTATTTCTCTCATTTCGAGATGCTTTTGGTTGCCAGTTTTACCGCGCTACTTATATTCAGCATAGCAATGACTATTCTGAAAAAATGGACAGACCTGCAAACTCTCCCTGCCAGACAGTGGGGATGGTTTGCATTGGTCGGCTTATTGAATCCTGTAGCATACTATCTGGTTCTTTTCAAATCGTATGCCTTATTGCCAGCGCAGGTAGCACAACCGATAAACTATGCCTGGCCGATTGTATTACTCGTTTTGCTGGCTATAATTGCCCGCCAGCCAATACCTAAGATGAAGTATATCGGTATGGCACTATCTCTCGGAGGAGTAGCTCTCATATCGTTAGGTTCGGGTGGTATAAGCGGACAGAGTTTACCTATTGCAGGATTGCTACTTGCCTTTCTAAGTGCATTTTTGTGGGCAACTTATTGGATAGTAAACAATCAGAACAAAAAAGTGGATGGAATAGTCGCATTATTCCTCAGCTTCTTGTTTGGCTCGTTATATTTACTGATAGGAGCTTTGTTTGCAGGAGTCAGTCTGAATTCTGTGCCCGGAATATTATCCAGCATTTATGTAGGCACTTTTGAGATGGGGATACCGTTCATCTTTTTCGGGCTGGCTATCAGGAAAACGAATAACCCGGCTCTGGTGAATCAGATGTGCTATTTATCGCCGTTTATTTCCCTTTTCCTGATTCATCTGATATTAGGGGAGCAAATATACGTGACTACATATCTGGGATTATTTCTGATTGTATTTGGTATCATATTCAATGAATACCTGACAAAGTATTTACGTAAAAGGCTATTGACTAAATAAAAAAAGCCGGAATCAACCGGCTTTTTACACTATATTCGGACTGATATTATTCAGCACCTTCTTCTTCATTCACCGGGGCAATCAGTTTATAACCTTTACCGTGGATATTGATGATCTCAATACTTGGATCAGGTTTCAACAGTTTACGCAACTTTGTGATATACACGTCCATACTACGGGCATTGAAATAGTTATCATCAACCCAGATTTGTTTCAGGGCATGATTTCTTTCCAATATGTCGTTAGCATGAGCACACAACAAAGCCAATAGTTCTGCTTCTTTGGTTGTTAGTTTAGTACTTTCGCCATTGATAGTCAGAATTTGCTTTTGAGTATCAAAGTTCATATTACCGAATTGGTAAACCTGTTGTTCTTTGCTCCTCTTTCCTTTTACACGACGGAAGATAGCCTCGATACGAAGAACAAGTTCTTCCATGCTGAACGGTTTTGTAATATAGTCGTCAGCTCCGGCCTTAAAGCCTTCAAGGATATCATCCTTCATATTCTTAGCTGTTAAGAATATGATCGGAATTTCTGTATTGATTGCTCTGATTTCTTTTACCAGAGTGATACCGTCTTTTTTAGGCATCATCACATCCAAGATACACAGATCGTACTTTTCTTTTACAAATCCTTTGTATCCAACTTCCCCATCAATGTAAAGGTCAGTGTCATAACCTTTTGCCTGAAGATACTCTCTTAGCAGCATACCAAGATTCTCATCATCTTCACATAAAAACAATTTCAATTTTTCTTCCATAACTTACTTATTTACATACAATTTATTTGAGTTGTTCATTATTCTTCATTATAGGCAGACAAATTATAAATTTAGTGCCTTTACCTAATTCACTCTCAGCTTTTATAGTTCCTTTATGATCTTCAACTATTTTCCTCACATATGCCAATCCTAGGCCAAAACCTTTTACATCGTGCCGATTGCCTGTAGATACGCGATAGAAACGTTCAAATATCTTCTTTACAAATTCTTTCTTTATACCTATGCCATTATCTTCTACCGAGATATATAGTTTATTATTGCTATTCCAGGTGCGTATCATCAATTCCAGAGGTACATCCTCTCTTCTGTACTTCACCGCATTATCCAATAAGTTAAATAACACATTGGTAAAATGCATTTTATCTGCTTCAATAGCTGATTCTGTGGCTTCTAAATCGATATCCAGATTACCTCCGAATTTTTCAACTTTTATCTGGAAAGTGTTAGCTACACTTACAACCACATCATTGGCATCCAGTTCTTTCATTTTCAGTGTTGCCTTTTGTTTCTCGAAAAGAGACATCTGCAAAACTTTTTCTACCTGAAAACTTAGCCGTTCGGTTTCATCATTTATCACCCCTGATATATGTTTGAAAACTTCCGGAGACTTTGTAATGGAGCCATCTTTAAGCATTTGTGCTGCTAATGAGATTGTTGACACAGGCGTCTTCAGTTCATGTGTCATATTATTCATGAAATCACTCTTCATTTCCGACAAACGCTTTTGGCGGAATGTGATATAAATGATTATAATAAATGTTACCAACAATATAAAGGTAAACAAAATTGACGGATATAGAAATTTTACTTCACTAAACAAGTATTTATCCTTATCAGGGAAATATACTTTCAGGTATGTAACCTTATCCTGCGGATCGTTGGGAAACAACGATTGCAGGTAATAGTCCTTTCTGTTTTGCATCGTAAAAAACGGCTGCTGATATATTGGCTTGTCGTTTTTGTCCACCACTTCGTACTGGAACGGCAACTCTATCCCATTCCCTTTTATCTCGTTTCTGATAAGAACTTCAAGCGATTTCAGATTCACCCGTTCGGCTATAGGTATACTACTTGCCGTATTTATAATACGGTTCAGCACCTCGTTCATTATATCGCTCTCGTAAAGATATTTCTTTTTTTGTTCATCCTGCATACCGAATATAGTTTTCGATATGGCATTCGTTCCACCTTTGCTCGGCGACTGGAAAATCTGACTCTTCGGAGTTTGGGTAGTGGTCGACATATTCAACTCCATATTTATCTCCATATCGGGAGCTGTCATCTTCACTCTTTGCTGATGCGTTACAGTTTCTTCCTGCATCTGATTCTGCAAAGATAATGATCTGTTATAAGCGGCCGCCTGTTTTTTCTGATTCTCAAGAAAAGCCTCATTCAGATACTTTTGTGTCTGATCGAGTTCCAAACTGCGAGAAACCTGCAAAAGGCTTCTGTTAATAATTTCATTAAACTGATCACTCCTTATCCTTATTGATTCTCTAAGGTAGGTTATTTGTAAGTACAATAGGCCAAAGAACGCAAATGCCATTATTCCGGCGAGTATCCATATTGTCGATTTTTTCATTTTAGCCTCTCTATTCTACCAAGACTTGCTTACTTTAATTAAATAAATTTTATAGGTCTCGATTTTACTATTTAACAATTAAGACAAAGATATTGTTTAACATTTGAAAAAATAAACATAAAGGAAATATTTTTTCTATGCAAGCTTATAAATATTTTTTATTGTAGCAAAATAAATTTTAAGCTTATTCCAAAATTACTATTTGTTGTCGGATATGACGACGATGAAATTAATGGTCTGTTGAGAATACGATCATAGAAAGCCCTCAAAGTCAAAGACCTGCTCATTGCATAATCCGCCGATATTTTTAACGTTACAATAGTCGTGCCACTTGTTGCCTGAGTAAAATCTTCCTGTATCTTACGAAGCAAGGCTTCAACTGTTTTATGAGACAAATCAGCTTTTATATTCAAATCGTTATTGAATTGTCCTGTCGATTTCTGACTTAATCCTATCAGGCGGTTAAACTCATTGATGCGGTATCCGAATCCGACTACAAATTCTTTCTGTAACGACTCTATGATCTGATAGGATGACATATTTAAGGTTAAAGTACGTGCATTATTATAACGTGTATTGATAGTCATATTATTATTCAGTGTACCTTCAACTCCAAACAGAGGATTAAACACTTCGGATATGCCAACCGATGATATATTGTATGGTGAGGATGGCACCGGATTCCCGCTGAGTATATCACGTATATATCCCAGTTCGTCATCTGCCTGCACCCAATTTGAGAAAGAATTATAATTACTCACCTGATAGTAACAGGTATACGCGTGATTCAGTCGTAAATTCTTAAATTTCTCTTTTATAAGGGGAATGCTGGTTAGTCCGTCATACGCCACTGTCCAGTTAGGTAATATAGATAATAAGGACGGAAATGCTGTAAGCGCAATATTATTTGCACTACGCCCTGTATAAGCAGATATAAATGCCGGAATAAGCACGTCTGCAGAATTGATATCAACCTCGCCAGTGGCAGGTGAATAAGGCTGACCAATAAGTCCCGGAGTATTTTCGCTAATAAAGCCACCACCGGGATAAGATGTATTCCTATATTTAGCCTCCAGTCTGTTTTTTATACGATACCTGTTTACAAGGAATTTTTCGAAAGCTGCCGAATAATAGCCATTTCCGGCATTACTGCTTTTAAGGGCTGAAGACAAAGCCACAGTAGTCATAGAGAAGTTCCCGCCGAATGTTCTCGATGTATTCGGGGTCCCATCTTCTAAAACAGTATACTGAACTTCTGTCCGCTTATTATTCTCATGCTTGGCATTCAGCTCTATCTTGAAGTCCTTAAAAGGTTCTATCTGCGCTCTGAACTCGAATGTTTCGGCCGTGTTAAATACTGATGGCGATACATTCATGGTATTTCCGACAAGCCAGTCCCTGTCTATCGACTTTTGTATAAAGTCATCACCTCCCTCAAAACCAAAAGCAAATCCAAGTCCGGGAACCATTCCATAATCGGAACCTTTCTGACCGAATGCATCACCTATACCCGGTTTGAAGCCTGAAATATACGTTTCATCATGCCTTGAGTAATTAAATCCTAATGTGCGCACCGACATTAGTCCACGTGCTGAACATTCTACTATATCCTGTAATAGTTTCGATGTTCCGGCTTCCTTGTATCTGCCCTCAATGCTCAGTTGTATATTAGCAGAATCTTTATTGTTTATCAGTATTGTATTCTCATCTATTTTCTTAAATTTCACTGCATATACCTTCCCTTCTTTTCTTGCAATTACCTGTATATTCTTTGTATTGAGGCCATGAGTAACCGTAGTAGTGGTATCCCTGTGCAGCATTATATCCTGAGTAAACCGACGTCTTTCAGGTTCACGCTTTTCCCGTTGACGCTGGCCGGGCGATTGCGGCCTCCTCTTTACATCAAAACGGTCGTTTATTCTTTTCAAAAACGATGATTTATTATATAGTGCGGTCATACTGAATCTGTTTGTCAGATCCAACGTCATTGTATTACTTATGGTATTACCAATCTCCACACTATCTATCTTCGCTCCACGCTCCCACTGATAACCACTCGTATAACCGGCATTAGATGTAACCCAGTCCATAGCCGGTATATTCTTGAACGGAAGCTGATAGGTAACTTTTACTGTCTGGCGATACGAAAGCGGGTCCCCGAGACTTTTCAGACTACGGATAACGGCATCTTTCCATGTGTCATAGTCATCCCTGTTCAGTTTTTTATTCACTTGCAGATATGGTTCTTCTATTTCGGCTCTGGTTCCCGACTGAAAAGAAAATTTCAGATTGCGGGTAAAATCCCAATCGATATTAAAGTCTCTGTCCCATAAGAAAGACTGGCTCCATGATAAGAACTGGCTGGCAGTTTCCCCTCCAAGCCTGTAACTTTCTATATCTCGTAAGGCTGTTTCGGTATAGTACCTTACAATATTTGAATTAAAGGCAATATTGGACGGCAGATAATTAAAGCCTAAAGACCGGGCAAACTTCGCAGCCCCGGACTTACTTTTAGCATTTTTGAATGGTTCCCAGGTCTTTACCATCGGACTATATGTATAATTGAATGTCGCCCGATAATTTTTACTCACATCATATACCGTGGTTGGATTCTTTGTCTCACTCTGGCTAAATGAATAGCCGAAACTAAAGTTTGCCGGGTCGTAGGGCATCGGGGTCTTACTCTGAATATTCACTTTGACATTATTTACACTCACACTCTTTGTTGTAGTTTTCTCCTGAGCCAGACTCTTTATCGAATCTTTTTCGGCTTTAGTTTCCACTATGCTCAAAGCTTCCTTTAGCGTAACATCCTGATCGAACGGATCATATTTAGGCGTAGTCGTCTGATTAGAATATGAATAATATAAAGGCAGACTTACTTTCGCTTTCTCCGGGAAGAACTTACCTAATTCTATGTTAGCAGCAATACTATATGTATGATAATCATCAGAACGTCTTTCCATCAATTTCTGATCTAAGGCTCCGAATCCTACTGTTTCCTTCCGGCCCGATAAATTAATTGTCCCTAAATCGGATAGTGCCACATTCAGATTTCCCTGTGCAGCCCACCCGCCTTCTTCATCAAAATCGGTAAGGCGAAGTTCATTTATCCACACTTCTCCCGATTTGACCACCGTACTGTTATTCCTTACGCCAACCATTATCACATTAATCTCGGATAAGGAAGGATTACCAATTACACTTACCCTGTTGTTTTGCTTATCAGGGTCATACTCGTAATAGAGTGTTGTATATGAAACTGTAGAACCTGCTTTTCGTTTTTCCCTGTTACGGTGCAGTTTCACATCTTTCAATAATTCTAACGGAAAGTCGAACATATTCTCGTTAGGCCATACTACATTCCTGTCGGTTGAACCCTCCGGCGTTATTACTAATGGTATCTCGTATTCATAATAGTTATTCTTATAATCAGAACCCAGACGAATAAATATAGAGAAGTCGCCCCTAACCAATTTCTCTCCATCAATAAGTTCTTCGGCATGAGTAAACATTTGCAGGCGTTTATACCGTCTGAGGTCGTAATATGTATTTTTATAAATCGCGCGCGCATCCCCTGCACTCAGGTCGTGTATACGCATAGACAACGATTGTTCATTCTCCTTTGTCATCTGCGCCTGATCGGGATCGGTGACGCGGCTAAGTCCCGGAGGAAGTACATAATTTACAGGCTTACGATCCGAATTTTCTTCTATGTTTACTGTTGCAACATCAAGAGTACCATTTCCTGACGGCTCGTTATTTTTATTTAGTGTTTGTTCGTATGTACGCCAGTCGCCACGGACTAGTTGTAATGTACCAAAACGCAGAAATGTTGTCTGATTAAAACCGGTCAGGAACATACGCATAAAGCGGATGCTCTTAAAGTCTGAAATATTCCCGATTTTTTCGCCTTGGCGTACAGGTACTTTAAACTGATACCACGTCACTTCTCCAGGCGTACCGTTACGAAGCGGAACTTCCACTTTACGGCTATCGGCTATGTAATTTTCGCCGACATTCATTTTTTTCGGATCAAGCTCTATCCTGTACTGAAAGTAGGCTTCCGTCTCATTCAGTGTATTATCCTGATCTATATCCTCCACATCGGGCACAGGCCGGGCAGCCGTTGAGTAACTCTCAGAAGTCTGTTTCGTATCAGGGGAGTTTCCTTCGGTATTGTTATAGTATTTATAGCGGTCGAGAATACTTACCTCATCGCGGTCATAATCGGCACCACGATAGAAATGATATGTATCTCCGGCAGGGTCGTTCAATGGTGAAAACGGATCAGCTTTTAATTTTTCTCTTGCTGCCGCCGATAGTTTGGCATCATAATCCTGTAAATATTTACTATATGTACCAAATATAAATTCTTCTTCTGTGCTCAACCCGTTCAGCCCCACATCCTGCTTTCTCCGGGCATCGCTTCCGGCATTATCGTCAAAAGCATAGACAGTCGACTGACGCTTTGGCACTTTACCCCATACCGTGGTTTCTACAGCATCGGGATCATCATTTACAGGTAGCCCGTTTTCAAAGAATTTCTTACCGTCTTTGAGAATATCTTCCGATATTTCCCCCAGATTTATATATAACTCTCCCCCTTTAACTGTCCGGTCATAAACAAACGGGTCCATCAGCCAGAATTCTATATACTCTACATTCGACGCTTCAAAATCACGTACATCCATCCGGCGGGTAATTCCTCCCCAACGGGCTTCAGGATTCTTCAGTTTTCCATCCGAATCTATATTTGTTGCATCCAGGTTGTAAGGACCTCTCTCATTGGGATAGAAGGAAAGATTCAAAGCCGGGAGAGTCGCAGATTCATTATAGGGAACATCCTTATTCGGATAAATCTCATACATATTAATTTCCCGTACAAAGTGATTGGATAATTGGTCCGGATCATTCTTTATATGATTCGGTGTCAGAGACGAACCTTTACGGGTAAAAAGATTGTCTATCATGAACCATGAGAGCATGGCCCGGTTCATACCGTACTCAATTTGATTACTCAATTTAGCTTCTTCGAATAATATCTTATTATCCTTACCTTTAGCACCAAAAGGTGTTGAAGCCAAAGTCCACGCATAAGGATTTTTCACATCTATCCGCGATTGTGATGATTCGAAATCATCCAGATAAGAATATCCTCCCGCTTCTTTACTCTGATAATGTCCGGGTATCATCTGGGCAAACTCGGCATTGAACGAAATCTGAGATGGCTGAGTCGCTTCTACAAATGGCAATTTATCTACAAGATTTGTCAGCCACATCGATTCTGTTTTGTAGGATGTGTTCAGTCCCCACAAAGTATTTTTCACAGACTCGTCACCAATCTGTGTTTTCATCGTCAGCGGCTTCTCATAGTAGTGCATAATAGTACCGCCAATATTGAAATTCTTTGAAATATCGTAACTCAGATTAAGCCCCAATAAGGTTTTTCGCTGCATATTGAATGTCCTTCCCTCTGAAGAAACCTGTATCGGTGTATTGGAATCCAGCAAATTCTGATTGATAATCGTAACCCTTCCGGCGATATAATCGACTATATAGTCCACACCTTCGACCAATGTAGCTCCGGCGGCTGTTAATTTCACGGAACCCTGAGGTATATTGGTAGCGTTAAGGTCTATCTCGGCATTACTGGAACCTGACCCGCGATATGAACCTGATATTTTGAATTTATTCTTCTCTGCTATTTGCTGGGCAACAGTCAACGTGGAATCATATAACTCCTGATAGACATATTTATCCGCAATGGTATTGTTCCCTATCTTCTGCCTCAAATGAGAGCCAAAAGGCTCGACCACAGGAAAGAAAACACGTCCGTTCTGTGACTTAACGGTATATCCTTCAACGAAGTCAAAAATACCGTCACCCTTAGTACCTTCTTTATTCGTTACTTCATTGTTACGGGAATCGAGCCTGTCGAGATTCATGACTCTCAACAGCAATTCATTCCTGATATTACCTTCTGGAATGTAATTTATATACGTGCCTATAGTGTCTGACTGATAAGATATATTCAACCTGAAATGGTCTTGTTGAACAGCATTATCACTTACCTTATATACGTTCTTCATCATCATATCCCAAGTGTAGGAACGGGGAGAAAGAGAGACGGGCTTTATCAGCTTTATAAACAAAGCTCCGGATTTTGGATTGCCGGGATCATATTTATCTACAATATCAGTCGCCAATTCACCCACCTGATAGTCCTTGCCATTAGCCGTATAAGTATAAGCTACTGCAAGCACTTCATCGGCTTGCAGAGCCGAAGTTAACGATATATAACCCAATTGAGGATTAAAAGTATATTCAGCCTGAGTCAGCAACCGGGCGCTCTCTATTTTTTCATAATCGAGGCCGCTTTCTATATATCCGCTAAACAGGCCCGTGATCTGGGATATATCCCTGGCTCCGAGTTTTTCCGATTTAATGGTAGCGTATAGATTATTTGCATCATTATCAGGATTGTCCGGTTTACCTATGGCGGCAGTCCACTTACTATTCTTGATTTTTGTATGTTCTCCTATATCGGCAAATGCGACTATATTACGGGATTGCGTGTAATCCCCCCTCTTGTTCGTCACCCATACTTCAATATTTGTAATATTGACAGGCGACTGAATAAAAGGCAGTTTAGACATCGCCTTATCATAGTTGTCCCTGAAATAGTTGGATATGAAGAAATGCCTGTTGGCATCGTATTGGTCGGCTTTGAATTCGTACTCATTGGTTTGGATACCTCCCTTCGAACTTGTAGTTTGAGATTCGGACTCTTGTTGCGATACAACCATATTGACACGTAATTTGCCAAACTGTAATTCTGTATTGATCCCGAAAAGAGATGTTCCTCCGTTGATGAGGGAGTTAGTCGTTGCCATGCTTACATTTCCGGCTTCGATATGTTTTATTATCTCATCTTCTTTTCCCTCATATGCCAATTTTAGTTTTTTAGAATCAAAATCGAATAATGCCTTTGTGTCATAATTCATATCGAAATTAATCTTATCGCCGACAGATGCCGTTACATTCATCTGTATATCTTCATTAAACTCAAAGGCTGTTTTACTTCTGTTGCGTTCCGATAGAGTCGGATTATCCGTACTTGTATGCTTGACTCCCATCGTAGCCTCTACATATCCCTGCGTTCTCACCTTTACCCCTCCGGCACCAAAGAGCTTCTCGGCCGGACCTATATCCAACTTTATATCCTTCAATGAGAATTCATCTTTCTCGTCCTTATTGTTGTAGGTTTCCACATTCTTTCCCTTAAAATAGTCGGACATAGAACGTTTCAGCGTATAGTCCATATATTCTTTAGGGGTAAGCGAAAAAGGTGTTGATATTTCCTGATCTCCTACTTTGGTGCGAAAGATGTATAGTTTTGTATTGGGGTCATATTCTACCGACGTCTCAATATTAGACGGTGTTTTCAGATCGGCAGGAGGGTTATTTCTCAAATCCTCATATGTAGTTATCTGTGTTTTCTTTACAGGATAACGGGGTACTGTATCCTGAGATTGTAGTTCTTCAGCATAAGCAAAAAAGGAATCTGCTTTACCGGTAATACCGGAAAACAGGCTTACAGAACTTATGAGGAGCGTAACTACAAATGAATATTTGATATATCTTTTCAACTCTAAAAAATAACCGATAATAAGGTCACAAACCTATCTATTGCCTTGCTAAGTTAAAATACACTACATACTTAGAGCATCTTCAACGCTGTCTTTATAATCTGCTCAACTGTGCTATCAGCCTTATCCTTTAATATTTTAGCCACAACTTTTTGTGATGCCTGCTGGGTAAACCCGAGCATTACCAATGCAGCTACAGCTTCTTCTCCCGACGGATGCCCCGACGCAAACATATCGACCTGTTCTATTCCGCTTACTTTTATCTTATCTTTCAGGTCTACGATTACACGTTGAGCCGTCTTTAATCCAATACCTTTCACTGTCTTCAACATATCTGAATTTCCCGAGGCAATAACATTAGCAAGTTCCTGTGTGTTCATCGAAGATAATATCATACGCCCGGTACTGGCTCCGATACCCGAAACACTGATTAGCAGCATAAACAACTCGCGTTCCTGTTTATCAAAAAATCCAAATAACTGGTGAGCATCTTCTCTTATAGCTTCGTAAATGAAAAGTTGTGCACTTTTCCTGCCGGTCAGGCTCGAATATGTATTCAACGATATACTTATAAAATATCCTACGCCATAGGTTTCAAGGGTGACTGAGGCCGGGGTTAATTCCGTGATTTCACCTTTTATATAGTCAATCATAACTCTATTATATTACACTGGTTAATTAATAACGAAAAAACATTAAAAAAAGTATATTCCGCAAGAGAACTTTTTCAGACTATTCTATCTCCGCAAATATCTTATTTAATGGGCAAAGATAAAGTTTTTAGATTAGTTTTTATACCTTTGTCTGAGTCTATTAATCCCAAAAGAGAACTATGCAATTAAAGAAAGTTAAGAATCAGGCCAACAATCTGTTTACAGAACGCACTTCAATCAGAAAATATGATCCGTCGATAAAAATCAGCAAAGAGGAAATGTCCGATATTCTGCAAGATGCAATGACTGCACCCTCGTCATTCAACCTGCAACCATGGCGTTTTTTCATTTTCGACAGCGAAAAAGGCAAAGAGTTAATAAAGCCATATATGATGTTCAACCAATTGCAATGGGAAACCTCATCCGCCATTATAGCCATCTATGGTGACATGGACAATTATTCCTCTGCCGATAAAATACTGTCGGGCGATGTGGAATATGACTTAATGACACAGGAACACAAAAATAAAATGCTGGAAATCATTACCGGTTATGGTGCAGGTTATACAGAGGAAAGACTAAGAAATTCCATTCTGCTCGACTGTGGCTTTGTGACAATGCAACTGATGCTTGCCGCTAAAAATTACGGATATGACACCAATCCTATAGGTGGATTTATGCGTAAAGAACTGACCGAAGCCCTAAATCTTGATTCCAAGCGATATATTCCCATATTACTTTTATCTATAGGGAAAGCTGCCGAAGAAGGTAAAGACACGGTACGTTTCTCTGTAGATGAAGTTACTCAATGGAAATAATTTGTGCTGTGAACAATCTATAAGGTACAACAGTTTACAACACGGCTAAAGTCACAGACCGGTTTAGTAACAGTTTAAATTGTACCGAAAATATATTATCAAATTCTATCTATTACTTATTAACTTTAAAAACCCTGATTTATATGAAAAAACTCATATTATCTATTTTATTATTAATAATAGCGATGACAACAATTCAAGCTCAAAACCCGTTCTTTTCGGCGTATAAAACGCCTTACGATACCCCCCCGTTCGATAAGATAAAAAACGAACATTACGAACCTGCCATAGAGAAAAGTATTAAAGACCATACTACGGAGATAAACAAGATAGTAATGATCAGGGCTGTCCCTACGTTTGAGAATACAATAGTACCGCTGGATGAATCGGGTAAACTTCTATCCCGTGTTACATCAGTGTTCTTTAACCTGCTGAGTGCAGAAAGCAATGACGAAATGCTGCAAATAGCACAACGGGTACAACCGAAGCTTTCGGCACACTCGAATGAAATTAACCTGAACGAAGGGCTGTTTCAGAAAGTGAAAGCCGTATATGATAAACGGTTCGAATCCAACCTTAATCCGGAACAAATCCGTCTGGTGGAAAAAACATATCAGGGATTCGAAAACAGAGGAGCCACACTCACAGGCAAAGACAGGGATACTTATAAGGAATTATCTTCTAAATTGAGTCAATTAACCCTGACTTTCGGACAAAATGCCTTGAAAGAGAATAACAAATTTGAAATGTTGCTGACAGACAAAGCCGATCTTGTCGGGCTTCCTAAAATAGCTTTGGATGCTGCTGAAGCCAAAGCCAAGTCTAAAAACAAGGAAGGATGGCTATTCGATCTGTCGGCTCCAAGCTATATTGCATTCATGAAATATTCTTCTCGCCGCGACCTTAGGGAGAAGCTATATAAGGCTTACACCAGCCAATGTGCCGCAGGCGGAGAATTCGACAATCAGGAAAATGTCAGAGAGATAGCCAAAACCCGTATGGAAATAGCTAATCTGCTGGGTTATTCCGATTACGCAACTTATGTATTACGCAACAAAATGGCTAAGGACAAGAAGCATGTATATGAACTGCTCGATAACCTGTTCGATGCCTATACCAAAGCTGCCCGCGAAGACGTGAAAATGGTCGAAGGCTTCGCTGTAGGCATGGAAGGTAAGGATATCGATCTTCAGCCTTGGGACTGGTCGTACTATTCCGAAAAACTGAAAGATGCAAAATATAGTGTAAGTGACGAACTGGTACGTCCATACTTCGAACTGGAAAATGTAAAGAAAGGCGTATTCGGACTGGCTACCGATTTGTATGGCATCACTTTCAGAAAGAATACTAAAATTCCTGTTTACCATCCTGAAGTAGAAGCGTTTGATGTATTGGACGAAAAAGGTAACTTCCTTTCCGTGCTTTATACGGATTTCCATCCGCGACAAGGAAAGAGACAGGGTGCATGGATGACTGAATTTAAAGGACAGTACATAGAGAAGGGCAAGGATTCCCGTCCGCAAGTACTTATTGTAATGAACTTTACCCGTCCCGCAGGCACGGACCCTGCCCTACTTACATTTGATGAAGTAGAAACATTCCTGCATGAATTTGGGCACGCATTGCACGGTATGCTTACAAAATGTACTTACGAATCTTTATCCGGAACTAATGTCTTACACGATTTTGTGGAACTCCCGTCTCAGATAATGGAAAACTGGCTGACAGAAAAAGAATATCTGGATAAGTTTGCCGTACATTACAAAACAGGGGAGAAAATTCCTGCCGAACTGGTAAAGAAACTTGTGGATGCAGCGAACTATAATGCTGGTTACCTCTGCTATCGCCAATTATCGTTCGGATACCTGGATATGGCCTGGCATACACTTACCCAGCCATATACGGGCGATGTGATCGGCTTTGAACGTAAAGCGATGGCTAAGACCGCTCTCCTGCCTCTGGTAGATGGCAGTGCCATGTCTCCTTCATTCGGTCATATATTCTCGGGCGGATACGCGGCCGGATATTACGGTTATAAATGGGCTGAAGTACTTGATGCAGATGCTTTTGCCCTATTCAAAGAAACCGGAATTTTTAACAAAGAAACAGCAGAATCGTTCCGTAAAAATATCCTCGAAAGAGGAAACACAGAGGAACCTATGAGCCTGTATGTCAAATTCAGGGGACAAGAACCGTCTGTGGATGCATTGTTGATTCGCAACGGTGTGAAAAAATAACAAATATTACCTTTTATAAAAAGGCTATTCGACTGAAAGAATAGCCTTTTTACTTTTATCCAACTAAATGTATTTTATAAAAATTAATTACTATTTACTATAAACGGTATCACATAAATTTTTCAAAGAACTCCTGATCGACAACCCTTATTTACTGATTGTTTACATATAGATAAATATTTCAAGATTTGATTACAACTTTGCTTTGTTAAGCCGATTTTGTATATTGTCATTTTATAAAGTTTTATTATTTTTGTGTCAAAATAATCGAGCGAATTACATACTTGACACATTATTACTCCATGAAGTATTTCCTTTGGTTCTCTTTTCTCATATTCTCATTTTTTATAGTTAGCTGTAAAAAGAAAGAACATACAAAAGTCAGCGAATCTGACAAAAAAGAGGTCCTCCAATCCAAATTTGCAAGAAATTATCCGGAGTTCGATCTCAACATATTACAAAAATCGCTAAAAGCCCGTAGTACGAATGATTCCGTACTAAAATCAATATATACTGTGACAGAGTTCAATCCCGTATGGATACATGACACGCTCGATACAAAAAGATTATATACATTCATTGATATTTTGAATCAGGCTGAAGAGCACGGATTGTCACCCGAATTATTTTCTTCGTCAAAAATAAAAATGTTGACAGATGCAATAGACTCAGGCGCGTTTATTAGTAATCTGGATACTGTGTATAAGATAATGATCGCTTTGGAGGAAACATCAACAAAGTCTGCGATTAAATATATTACGGGGATGAAATACGGCTTTGTCGATCCCAAAAGTCTATACAAGAAAGACTATGATATTGTCACCTCCACTCCCGATTCTTTATTCTATAATAGCCTATATACTGAAATAAAAAAGGACCCTATTTTAGCTGTACTCAATTCACAACCCTCAGAAGATATCTATCTAAAATTGAGAGATGAATACAAACTTTTAAGAAACAGGCAAGAAACAGGATTTAAAGAGATAGCATCAGGTGATGCTACTTATAAACCAGGAGATAAGAGCAAACACATTAAGGCTATTGCAGACAGGCTTATGCTGACCGGAGAATATGAACCGGATTCGATCACTAGCGATAGTCTTCACATGAAGCTGGATAAAGAATTACTTGCTGCAATAAATACTTTCAGACGACGAAATTCATATCCGGAAGAAGCAGAAGTTGGCAAACTGACAATAAGTGCACTAAACAGACCTTTCGAGTATTACCAAGCTAAGATACGTGCAAACATGGAAAGGTATCGTTGGAAACGGACCAAAGCAAAACATAACAAGCACATAGAGGTAAATGTGGCTTCTGCCATGTTAGTTGCGAGTAATACAAAGAGTTACAGTCTCCCTTTGATATCAAGAGTATGTGTTGGTTCGGTAAAGAACAAGACGCCTCTTTTGCAAAGCGATATCAGCTATATGAACCTAAATCCCATATGGAATGTGCCAACAAGTATAGCTCAAAAAGAAGTTGCGGTATTGCAAAAGAAAGATCCTACATATATTGAACGGCATAACATGAAACTGTATAAAGGCGGCAAAGAAGTAGATGTATCGTCAATAAATTGGAAGGATGTCAATCCTGATAAGTTTTCTTATACCATCAAACAAGATCCGGGAGGGGGAAATTCACTTGGCCTGGTGAAGTTTATGTTCAACAATGCATTCTCTGTATATCTTCACGACACACCAAGTAAACAGGCATTCAACAGAAAAAACAGGGCGGTTAGTCATGGGTGCGTAAGAGTACAGAAACCGTTTGATCTTGCATTTTTCTGTGTATCACCTGTAACTGATATTTATAAGGATCGGCTCTACTATAGTATAAATAAGCCGCCAGTATCCGATGAAGGTAAAAAGCTGCTTAAAGAACAGAAGTTAAAGAAATTACCCGACATTATCAATATCGATAAAGACAATAAGATATCCTTATTCATTGATTATTATACTGTATTTATGTATCCTGACGACGAGGCCCTGTATTATGCCGATGATATTTATGATTACGATAAACTAATATTAGATGCTCTGAACCCCAATCAAATCACAGAAAAGAAAAAAGGAGAGTAAATAGATTCTCCTCTTGCCCTATATAATCTCATTTCGAGATTTCATTGAAAATCAGGGTTCACTTTTCATCAAAAAAGTCTGCAGCTTTCTGGCTCAGGTCATGAGCACTCTTTTTCGCTTTATCAGCAAAGCTATCTATTTTATCCACTATTTTATCCGTATAGCTCTGAGTTTGCTTTGATACATTTGTGAATAACTCCCTCGCCTTCTCTATAAAATCTTCGCTCTTTCCTTTAAAGAATTTTTCCCAATCTATATCAAGACCTTCTTTATCCATATAGTCTTTTACTACAGATATAGACTTAATAGCCTCATCCTCTGTGATTCCGACTTCAGACTGAAGCCTCTTTACCAAATCTTCCATACCGCAACTTATTTATTGTTTATTCTGTAAATATAAAACAAAATAGCCGGACAAAAGTTCTGATTTGCAGAATTATAAGGTTCTGATAAAATAAGGAAAGAACCGGATCTCAGTTCCTCCGGTATAGCTATACTATCAGTTTTTTTAAAAGCGGAAGCCCAGTGTCACTGACATATTACGATTTTTCAAATCCCGCCCATCATCGGCAACATTATGAAACCCATATTCATAGGTTAAGTTTATAGTCCATATATCATATATCAATCCGACCCGGCCCAAGACACCATAATCCCATCGGTTCCACTTTCTCAAGGCAAATGTTTCTTCTTCATATGAGGGTATTGTAATTTGTGTACCTTGCACAACTCCATTCTTAATAGTTGTAGCATAAGCCTCCCCCCTATTCTTACCTTTAAAGCCGTATGCGGCATAACCTCCGGCGTTGAAATTTACTGCAAAATGTTTTGTGAGATACACTTCATATCCAAGACATAAGGGTACCTGCAGATAATCTGCAGCTGTATTACGAAGAGTATCACCATAATATTCAACATCTGCGGCTATATTATACTCACTTCTCTGGATATGCTGCCTGAGTCCCCTCTTTGTTACATAAAGGCCTGATTGTATCTGAATATTATGCAATATCTTAAAATTCACATTAGTTCCGATTGTGAAACCAACTTTAAGTTCTTTGTACATGTTAGCACCTTTGATATCCATAGAAGCAAAGTTGAAACCAAACATAAGATCCGTGGTCAAACGTTTTCTTATAGTCTGAGCATTCGCAACGGAAGATACCAAAACTAACAAACCGACAAGTAAAAATATTCTAGATACTGTTTTCATAAAGCTTATATCGTTCCACAAAGTTAAAAGAATTAATTATATAATAAACTAAAGAGCCTATTTTCCTCAAAAATTTCATTTGCCACAGCCTGTATCTGCTCCGCTGTTATAGATTCAATCTTACGAAATGTTTCTTCAAGTGTATTATAATGATTGTAATGAAAAAAACTCTTCCCCAGCGACAGCGCCATATTTTCATGATTGTCGCTCATTACACCGATCTGTCCTATCAGCTGCTTCTGGGCTATCGACAATTGCGATGTACTTAACTTCTCTTCCTTTATCTTCTTCAGTTCTTTATGCACCAGATCTATACATTTGCCGGCATTACGTTTATCGCATCCAAAGTAAATAGATAGGATTCCCGTATCGGTATAAGCCGTTGCTGTAGAATCAACACTGTATACATACCCTTTTTTCTCACGAAGCGAAATATTCAGGCGGCTGTTCATTCCCGGCCCTCCTAATATATTGTTCAACAGGCTCAATACTTTCCTTTTGGGATCAAACAACGAATACGAACGACAACCTATCAGGGCATGCACCTGTGACGTCTCTTTATTTTCAGTTCTGTTTTCCAGCGTTATTCCGGCAGGGACAATACGCCCATTGGGACATACAGGACCGGATAGATCAGACAAATACTTTTCTGCAAGGTACACCACTTTCTTAAAGTTTGTGTTGCCTAACGAAAAGAAAACCGTATTGGACGGTACATAAAACCTGTCAACAAAGGTCCTTGCTTTCTGTGTATCAAAATTTAGCAGCGTATCCGGCTCTCCCAGAATATTATGTCCCATTTGCGATCCCTTGAAAACCAGATTCTCAAACTCGTCAAATATCAGTTCCGAAGGATTATCTTCATATGAATGTATTTCATCAATAATTACTTCAACCTCCTTATCGATCTCCTGCTGAGGAAACCGGGAGTGGAAAGTCATATCGGATAACAGTTCAAACGCACGATCGAAATGCTGTTCCAGAAATATGGCATAAACTACGGTCTCTTCCTTATTTGTATAAGCATTCAGTTCTCCTCCCACATGCTCCATACGATTGATAATATGATGAGAACGGCGTCGCTCTGTACCCTTAAACAACATATGCTCCACAAAATGAGCCATGCCGTACTCGTCCGGCTTCTCGTCCCGCGTTCCCGTATTCACGATAAAACCGCAATAAGAAACGGTTCCTTCCATTGGTTTATGTACGATGCGGAGACCGTTAGATAATGTATGCGAATGGTAGTTAATCATTTCTTCATATAATGTGCCCTTTCTTCCGGCAAAAATTTCTCTATAGAATAGCGTAACATCGTCCGTGGCATTACCTTATGATAACGGTCGAGAAATAAACACAATTTATCTTTGTCTTTTTTTCCGGCTTCACGCAGCATCCAGCCAATAGCTTTATGCATCAGATCATGTTTATGGCACAGTAATTTTTCAGATAAAGCAAATATATCATCCAGATCACCACGCCTGATAAAAGCGAAAGTAGCCAGGATAGAAATACGCTGATCCCAGAGTAAAGAACTCTCCGCCAAGCTGTAAAGCACCGAACGGTCTTTGTCCACAAGATACTCTCCTACTATATCTTTTGCACTTAAATCTACCAAATCCCAATTATTGATATATTTGGTTTTCGACAGATAATAATCACAAATTTCTTTGCGTTCCGCTCCTTTGGCCTTCTTGAACCGTTCTACAAGAATTAATAATGCACAAAGACGGCATTCATGGTATTCGCTTTCCAGCAATTTGGTAACTTCTGCAAATGGAATGTCCTTATATTTTTTTGCTGCTTTGCGGGTATCAGGTACTACAACCCCGATAAATCTGTCACCTTCACCGTATTGTCCTTTTCCTGTCTTGAAAAAGTAAGGGAGAAATTCTTTCTTCTCAGGTGTGGAATATGATTCAAGCTCTTTTTGTATATCTTTTGCAGTCATTGTTTATAGAAAAGGTAACAAAGGTAACAGAAAAGAATGAATAATGAAGAATGAAAAATTAATCTTTATCAATTAACAGAGAGCAAGGACTTACTACTTATTACCTAAAACTTACTACCAGCTAAAAAGTAACAAAGGTTACAGAAAACTAATGTGCCGATTAGTAAATCTGCCAATGTACCAATGGCGCAAAGCGGCAAAGCCTGTAACTCGTAACTGCCTGCAGGGCGCAGTAACTTGTAACTATTAAAAAAGGTAACAGATGTAACACATTTTTCAGTGTATCTCATTGTTTCTTTTTACTAAATTTTTCAAAGAACTCTTTCGGTAATAATTGATTGAATCTACTTATATAGATAAATATCTTTCAATAAAAAAGTGCAACCTACAAAGATTGCACTTTTTTATTATAGAATGGTAATTTTTATTCAGCATTCAACGTAAAACGTTGGAAACCTGTAACAGCAAGCTCTTTATCATGTTCTGCAAGATATTGAGCAATTGTTTGCTTAGGATTTTTTACAAATTCCTGTTGAAGAAGTGTAAATTCTTTATAGAATTTCTGCAATGCGCCTTCAGCAATTCTGTCGATCAGATTCTCAGGTTTACCTGCTTCAATCGCTTTTTCTCTGGCAATCTTAAGTTCTCTTTCTTTGATTTCTTCCGAAACTTCTTCTGCTACAAGAGCAACAGGGCTCATAGCTGCGATTTGCATAGCTATATCTTTAGCTACCTGCTCGTCAACATTAGGTTTGTTGAAACCAACGATAGCAGCCAGCTTATTGCCCGGGTGAACATATGCCACTACTGTAGGAGCAGTGATTTGCTTATATACGTTCAGTTCCATTTTTTCACCTGTAACACCCATTCTGTCAGTTACAAGTTCTGCTATTGTACGGTCTCCTACCTTAATACCTTTTAGTGTATCTATATCAGCAGGTTTGTCAGACAATGCAGCATCAAGTATCGACTTAGTCATGCCTACGAAATCGCCGTTCATTGCCACAAAGTCAGTTTCGCAGTTTACTGCTACTATTGCAGCGAAATCGCCTTTTGTTGCAGCCAACACACAACCTTCCGTTGCATCGCGGTCTTCACGTTTTGCAGCAAAAGCCTGTCCCTTTTTACGAATTATTTCGATTGCTTTATCAAAATCTCCTTCTGCTTCAGTCAAAGCATTTTTACAATCCATCATACCTGCACCTGTCATTTTGCGCAAGTGTTGGATATCTGCCATAGAAATTGCCATGTTTTTCTCCTTTTATTTTTGGTTTATAATTATTTCGAGTAGTTGACAAGTAAACAAGGTACGAGATACGAGTTTTTCGCTATATGAATTAACTTGTGAACATGTATCTTGTCTACTCGTTTACTTTTTTAATAAGAAAAGACCAAGAAATAGTCTCTAAGAATGCTCTTAGAGGCTAATTCTTAGTCTATTAAACTTTATTTACTCTTCGTCTCCTTTAGCAAATTTACTTGCTACAGCTGCATTGATAGCCTCCTGGTCTTCTTTTTCAACCACAGGTTTCTTTGCGCCGGCTTTCGCTTTGCGCTCTCTTCTTGGAGCACCTTCTTCATCCTGAGCTTCAGCAGCTGCGCTATCTGCTTTCTCGATCTTTCTTTCCTCAAGACCTTCTTTGATTGCATCGCAAAGGCTTCCAAGGATAAGTTCGATAGATTTGGCAGCATCGTCATTTGCAGGGATTACGAAGTCGATATCATCCGGATTAGAGTTTGTATCTACCATTGCAAATACAGGTATTCCGAGACGGTTTGCTTCTCTTACGGCGATGTGTTCTTTCATCACATCCACTACGAATAGTGCAGATGGAAGACGGGTAAGATCCTGAATAGAACCTAATGTTTTTTCAAGTTTTGCACGCTGACGTGTAACCTGAAGTCTTTCTCTTTTCGATAGAGTATCGAAAGTTCCGTCTTTCACCATTTTGTCGATAGTCGACATCTTCTTCACAGCCTTACGGATTGTAGGGAAGTTAGTCAACATACCTCCCGGCCAACGCTCTACCACATATGGCATGTTTATTGACAGGGCCAAGTCTGTAACAACTTGTTTTGCTTGTTTCTTTGTAGCAACAAACAATATTTTCTTGCCCGATTTAGCTATTTGCTTCATAGCAGCAGCAGCATCTTCGGTCTTAGCTATTGTTTTATATAGGTCAATGATGTGGATACCATTGCGCTCCATAAAAATATAAGGAGCCATTGCCGGGTTCCACTTTCTTTTCAAGTGACCGAAGTGTACACCAGCGTCTAATAATTGGTCGAATTCTAATTTTGCCATTTTTAGTTTTTTGATCGTTTACTTTCTTTTTCTGTTAGCGAATTGTCGGGTAGCTCATTTTCAGAAGTCCCGGCAATTTAGATACTAAACGTAATTTAAGAGATGAGGCCGACTCATCATATATTAACCAACTTGTAACTTTTAAGCGGCCGAAGCCGTGAAAGCGTAATTGGGTAAAATAATATCCAAATTAACGTTTTGAGAACTGAAATCTTTTTCTTGCTTTTGGTTGTCCCGGTTTTTTACGTTCTACAACACGTGGGTCGCGAGTCATAAATCCTTCAGCTCTGAGAGCAGACTTATCTTCTGGGTTGATCTTCACCAAAGCGCGGGCAATACCAAGACGTGCAGCTTCTGCCTGTCCTTTGTATCCTCCACCGTTCAGGTTGATCTTGATGTCGTATTTTTCAGCAACTGCCAGTTTATTTAGCGGTTGTTTTACAACATATTGAAGAATAGTTGAAGGGAAGTAATTGTCTAGTTCACGTTTGTTGATCACTATTTTTCCGGTTCCTTCGCTTACGAATACGCGAGCTATAGCAGCTTTACGTCTTCCTATTGCATTTACTACTTCCATTAATTATTATTTAAGAGCGTTAATATCTATTGTTTTCGGTTGTTGAGCTTCATGATTGTGCTCAGTACCTGCATATACATAAAGGTTTTTCAAAAGAGCAGCACCAAGACGATTCTTAGGCAACATACCTTTTACTACCTTATGTACCAAGCGGTCAGCTCCTTTTTCCATCAATACGGCAGGAGTAGCTTCTCTTTGTCCTCCCGGATATCCTGTATATCTTAAATATACACGGTCGTTCCATTTATTACCAGTCAACACCACTTTTTCTGCATTGATAATAATTACATTATCACCACAATCTACATGCGGGGTAAAACTTGGTTTATACTTCCCTCTCAGAAGTTTTGCCACTTTGGAAGCCATGCGTCCAAGTGTCTGGCCTGTAGCGTCAATCACAACCCATTCTTTTTGTACGGTTGCTTTGTTCGCTGAAATGGTCTTATAACTTAAAGTATCCACTTACTTAAAAATTAATTTGGTTAATTACTTTTTCTTCAATTCACAATACTTTCATCCGCTTATCGAGCTAAGATATAATAAGCGATAATCGTTTGCAAATCAAATTTTTACGTTTTATTTCGTAATAATCGGCTCGCAAAATTACAAATTATCAGTGAATTAACAAAAATAAACGGGGAATTTTTTGATACACAAATGAGTTAATATGCAGATATACCAATAAATGAGAATATTGGAGAAAAAGCAATCATTTGCAGCCACCTTTCACTCTATATCCATCCTGTATTTTATATCCTCTGGCTTCAATGCATTGCAAAGGAATAAATTTGGCATAATGGCTCGTAATACTGGCGGGAAGCATCATATCGTGAGGCAGGCCCTCGCTAACCCATATAATTTGGTCATTATTAATAGCATATGAAGAGAATTCATCTGTAATATCTATACCTCGCGCTTTTTGCTGATCGGCAATGGAATAAGGTTTAAGCATTACATGCGAAAACGGATGAATGTCATATTCTTTAATTTGCGGATAAAAACACCAATAACAGTGACTTGTCCACAAACCAATACTAAGGACAAAAGCACAAACTAACATTTTACTGAATACCGGGAAATATAATTTTTGGTTTCCATTTCTATACAACAGCGCCCCTCCTGTAAAAACTACAGCACACAAAACACCGGGTACGAATCGTATATCAGGCCCGCCAAAAGCCCAGACCGCAATAGAGACAAAGAAAACAATATAGAGTAAATAAATATGGCTCTTTATTTCTTTTCTCTTTTTTGGCATCAGATAAAGAGCGAGAATAAATGAGCAAAGGGTCAGTAAATATATTACATCGGTAAGTATATTTATGAACAATGGGTCCCGGACACTCTCCCCCGGATAGCGCAGGGCAATCCTGAAAAAATAATAACCGATATCGAATATATAATTCGTTTCTCTTATAGCCACTTCGCGTGGAACTTTCCAATCGAAAGAGAACAAATCTATCTGATAGAACGGATAGATAAGATAGCCGGAAACCACAACATTCCTTATCAGCCATGGAATCAATATGAAAAGCCCGGCAATAACGACAAACGAAATAACCTTGTATTTCCGCTCTTTGAAAAGGTTATACAACAAATAAATACTTATCAGTCCGATCGGGAAAAATGATAATTTACATGTAAGCAAAAAAACCGGGAGTACAATACCAATCAGGTAATTCGTTTTCAACAGTTTAGGGTATAATACAATCCGGGCAACGATATAAAATACAATAAAATTAGGTAATATATCCGTAGAGGTATTTCCGAGAAAGTAAATAGAAACCCAAAAGAGTAAGATGTACGATAATAATATAATAAGGCGCTTTGCCTCGTATTTGGATATAAACAGTTCGATACAAACCCAGCATCCAACTACTGTTACTATCAGCGGTTGTAGCGGATACATCGCCTCATCCAGAAAAGAACGGAATGAGAAAATAGCACTTAGCAGGAAGTAATTGGAGTTGAAACCGAACCTGTCGTCCAGATTTGCGACTCCCGGCACAACTGCATATTCTTCATTCCACCGGATATTTTGAAAATGGTAAAATGCAGAATCATACACTTCCTGTTGCCATGTAAAGAAATAGAGCGAGAACAGGAGAAATAGAATTATAAGTACCGATTGGAAAGGTGAAAAAATCCCCTTGGTAGATTTTACAATATAATCATACACACAGAAGAGCCTTTTACGACAGATAACCCAATAGTTGAGCGAAACCAGAAAGACGATAAATAAAAACACCTGATTGGATGGCAACCACAACGACCACACCGACAAGGGTATAATAAGAAAACATAACCCGAGCAGCAGTTTATCTACAGGGTTGTATTCTTCGTCACGTTTGCAAATCTTATTATATAACGCGAGCAGCATATCCCCGAAACTAAAGAGGATAAAGAATATGACTGTCCATGTTATAAAGTTTGCAAGCATATTTATTAGAATTTCAAGATTTAAGATTTCAAGATTTCAAAATTGTAAATTCTTAATCTTTAAATTTTGGAATCTGAAATCTTGAAATCATATTTACACAGCCACTTCCCCTTTTATATGCGGATGCGGATCATAGCCTTCCAAGCGGAAATCCTCGAATTTAAAATCGAAAATACTTTTTACTTCAGGGTTTATTATCATACGCGGCAGCGGGCGAAAATCGCGTGTCAATTGTAATTTCACCTGCTCCAGATGATTTGTATATATGTGCGCATCTCCTAATGTATGCACAAAATCTCCGGCCTCGAGACCTGTTACCTGCGCCATCATCTGCAACAAAAGGGCATATGAAGCGATATTGAAAGGTACGCCCAGAAATATGTCGGCACTGCGCTGATACAGTTGCAGACTCAACTTCCCGTCAGCCACATAAAACTGGAAGAAAGCATGACACGGAGGAAGGTTCATATTCGGCAGATCGGCCACATTCCATGCACTCACGATAATACGGCGCGAATCCGGATTGTTTTTTATCGTATCTACCACATTGGAAATCTGATCTATAAAGCCTCCGTTATAATCGGGCCAGGAACGCCACTGATAACCGTAAATATGCCCCAGATCACCGTTTTCATCAGCCCATTCGTTCCATATACGCACACCGTGGTCCTGCAGATATTTCGCGTTGGTATCCCCTGCCAGAAACCAGAGTAGTTCGTATATGATGGATTTGAGATGTAATTTCTTCGTAGTGAGCACGGGGAAACCGTCTGCCAGATTGTAACGGCTCTGATGTCCGAATACACTGATCGTACCTGTCCCGGTGCGGTCACTTTTATGTGTGCCTTCTGCCAGAACACGTTTCAGTAAATCGTGATATTGTTTCATATTTGGATATTTTGTTTTGCTTTGAAAATTATACAAAAGTAAGATATATTTCGCTCTAAAAAAACAATGGCTCGTGTTATGCTTTTGTAATATTTCTAAATTCAGAACTCAGGCCTGTTTGTATCGCTTATATCCTCTCACCTTTTTGCACTTCCGACATTACCCGAAGGAAATTGCCGCCCCATATCTTTTCTATGTCTTTATCCGAATAACCTCTCTCTAATAATTTCACCGTGATATTTATCATATCATTACTCCCCTGACATCCTATCAGCCCTCCGCCACCATCAAAATCGGACGCGATACCCACATGGTCGATACCCGCTACTTTCACCGCATAATCAATATGGTCTATCGCATCAGTCAGGCTGGCTTTGCTTTTATCTTTATTGATAAACAGGTCTACGAGGCATATCTGTACTACTCCCCCGTTTTTTGCTATTGCCTGCATCTGCTTGTCGGTCAGGTTGCGGTCGTGATAACACAGCGCCTGCACAGACGAATGCGATGCGATGACAGGTTTGGTAGATAGTTCTATTACATCCCAGAATGTTTTTTCTCCCACGTGCGAAACATCCACCATAATCCCCAGCCGGTTCATTTCCTTTACCACCTCTTTTCCATAAGAACTAAGGCCGTTCCACTCATGTTTTGTATCACTCGACGTATCACATATATCATTGTCTTTGGTATGGCAAAGGGTGATGTAATTCACTCCCATTTTTTGGAAACGGGCAATATTGGAGATATCCTTGCCTATGCCATATCCGTTTTCGATACCGATAAATACAGCCTTTTTACCTTCATTTTTGAGGCGTATAAGATCATCGGCCGTATAGGCTATGCCGCAGATATCTTTGTTTCTTTCTACCTGTTGATGCGTTTCTTTTATATAGTTTTCTATCTTATCCACGGCTTTCTGTGTCGACTCTTTATCCCGAGGCCCTTGCGCTATATAAGCAGCGAAGAAAATAGCATCCAGCATCCCCTCTTCCATTTTAGGGATATTCACCTGATTTTCTTCCCTTCTTCCTATGTCGAACCCTGCTTTTTTGAATTCGGTCGGTGTATCGCAATGCGTATCAACCGACAAAATATGCTTATGCAGTTCTTTTGCCTTACGGAAAGTATTGGCTTCGTTCACAATAAATTTAAATATCCGAAGCATTGTCGTATCCCCGCCATAAACATGTCCTTCGGGATGCCATTGCACTCCTATAACTGAACGGTTGGGATATGCTTCGATAGCTTCTACGATGCCATCCTGTGTAGTTGCTACCGTACGGAAATTCGGAGCAATATCTTTTACCGCCTGATGATGAAACGTATTTACCGAGAACTCTTCAACACCCAATACTTGTGCTAGTTTGGAATCTTTTTCTATAGCTATCGTATGTGTCCCTTGTTCTCTCGGCTCTGTTTGCTTATGATTGATACTCTTATCTTTTACCTGCGTAGGGATATCCTGATAGAGTGTTCCACCGAAAGCCACATTTATCAGTTGCATCCCCCGGCAAATTCCAAGTATAGGAACATTCCGGTCGGTAGCCAGTTTCAGTAATACCAAATCATAAATATCACGAAGGGAATCTATATCGTTCATATCCGGGATTGCTGTTCCCTTGTAATATGGAGGATTAATATCTTCTCCCCCGGTCATCACCAGCCCATCGAGGTCTTTTACAATATCCCTCAAAATTATGCCATCTGTTATTACAGGAATAATTACAGGCTTACCTCCGGCCTTTAGTATGGCATTGATATATGTCGCCTGTACTACGGAACTGCCTTTATCTGTCCGGCCTGCTGATAAACCGATAAGCGGAGCCGGCTTGGAGCGTAAATCAACAAACTCCGAATCTATGGTTTTATATAATTCCGGCAGGCTTGGAGTAACTGTTTTCTGGCTGTATATACTTCCGCTTACTGACAAGCAGATAGAAAATATGATCGATGCAAGTTTTCTCATTGTTATATATATTTAACTGATCCTTATGTCAGCAAATTTAATATTATTCTTTGTTTACAGCTAATTGTTTCTTTACCCAGTCTTTACCATCTGTCAGCCGGGTAACTAATACCGCGCAGACGACATTCCCGGTAGAATTGAGCAGTGTAGCCGGAATATCCACAATTGTACTTATTATCATCAGTGTTCCTGCAAGTTGAGGAGAGAATCCAAAAACTGAACAGATAAGCAGCTCTCCGGTCATACCTCCACTCGGTATCGCCCCCATTACCGCTCCCACAAGCAAGGCTACTCCGATAATCATAAACATATTGGAGGAGGACGTAAGTTCTTGCCCGAATATAGTAAACAGAAATATAACTTTAAGCACCCCGGCCATTACCGAACCATCCTTATGTATATTTGTACCCAGAGGAATAACCGTTTCCGCAATATTCTCCGGAACTCCCATTTTTTTCGACGCCTCGATATTTACAGGAATACAAGCCGCACTCGAAGATGTGGCAATCGCCATCAAAGATGGTGTCGGCATATTGCGCCAGAAAGCGACAAAAGCCTTTTTCCCTCCGGCTATGAAAATATAAACCGAATTCAGTATAAAGAAAGAAATAGCGGTAAGTATCAGATAAAGCAGGAATACGTGTAAATATCCGTTCAGTATCTGTCCTCCCAGCTTCCCTACCGTATCCGCGAAATAACAACCAAGACCTAAAGGCGCGGCCATCATAATAATACTCATCATTTTTAATATTATACTATTGGCGGCATTAAGCAGTTCCGCCACCATCTTCCCTTTACTCTTTGAAAGGGCGGTCGCAAGGCCAAAGAACGCGGAAAATATAATAAGGGGTAGTAAATTTGATTTAGTAAACAGCTGCTGAAAATCGGAGACCGTAAATGTATTTACAAATATTTCAGCAGATGTCAGCTGCCTGATTGTTTGTCCGGGAAGCCCTGTCAACACATCCGACTGGTTAATACCACCCAGGGGGTTATAAAACAAAGTGAACAGATATGCTACTATCGCCGCAACAACAGATGTCAGCAGGAATACAAGGGCAATATTACCGACAACCTTTCCCACCATATTCGACTGCTTCATATTGCAGATAGACGACGATACACTGAAAAACACCAATGGTACTATCAACACAAACATCAGGTTAAGGAAAATATCCCCTACCGGTTTAACGACAGATGCATCTTCCCCGAAAATGATACCGCATATACCTCCTGTCAATATTCCACAAAGGAGAAGAATAGTATATACATAATTTCTTAAAATATTCATCGAAACAAACAAATTGTATAAGTCTGCAAAATTACACTTTCAATCGGAGAAACAGCATTTGTAATCTATAAATAATTACAGATTTACGAAAATTGATCTTCTGGAGGAAATAACTATCCTATTGATAGTCTTAATTTTCGCTGTATATCTACAAAAAGCTTTATATTTTTTCTTCCGGAAGCCTTGTTATTATAATAAAAATACATATATTTGCACCGCGAATGCAAAAATGGTGATTGTAGCTCAGTTGGTTAGAGCGTCGGATTGTGGTTCCGAAGGTCGCGGGTTCGAGACCCGTCTTTCACCCAAAGAAGAAAAGAAACTGTTTATCAAGCAGTTTCTTTTTATTTTTACAGCCTCACCATGCTATAATCTAAAGAAGTATGACAAAATCACGACAATAACCAAGGCCGGAAGCATATTCGTCACATTGATATCCTTTATTTTAAGGATGCTGATTCCCAACCCGATCAACAGAATCCCTCCTACCCCGGTCATATTCGCCGTCATATCATCGCTCATATAACGCATAATAAAAGCTGCAAACAAAGTCAGTCCTCCCTGATAAACCAAAACGGGAACGGATGAAAACAGAATACAGATACCAAATGTGGAAGCCAACGCTATGGACGAAATCCCATCCATAATAGACTTTGTCAACAATAAATCCGGGGACTTCCCCATGCCATCTTCAATCGCCCCTAATATAGCCATGGAACCGACACAAAACAGCATAGAGGCCGTAATGAACCCTTCTGTAAACTTATTTGCTGCCATATCATCTTTTTTAATTCCCGAACTTTTAGATTCCAGATAATTGGAAAAGCGCCGCAAATGTTTATCTATATCGATACCCTGTCCGATTACGGAACCCAGTACAATACTTACCACTACAAGAAGCATGCTTTCTATACGCAACGACATTGATATGCCGATTGTAATAGTGAGCAGCCCGATACCCTGAAATACAATACCTGTCATTTTGGAAGATAGTCTGGAATGGACTATTAATCCTATCAGACTACCCCCTATAATTGCCCCCGTATTGACCAGTGTTCCTACCATAGATATAGCAATTGTGTTTAAATAGATTTGATTTTCTACAAAAATAGAAAATATATTGACATTTTATTCCCTATAGATCCGCTTCGTTTACAAAAAAACTAAAAAGAGCCACTCGTCTTGAGCAGCTCTTTTAAATCTATATTATTTCAGACTAGAATATTTTGTATGACAGCTGGAAATTAAGCATAGGCCACCATTTCAGCCATTTGGTGTAATCATCTATATCTTCAAAGCTTTCAGATGCATTACTCTCTACATCTAATTTTTTCCCATTTTGTTCAAGGCTGTAATCTCCCTGATAAATCATACCCAGTTCGAATTTGAAAGCGACACGCTTGTTCGCTATAGCGCGGCCAACTCCCAATCCGAAATACGGTTTGATAATTTTTCCCAATTGAAGGATTGCATCCAGATTAGCGTCATCCAAAGTTAGTCTGTGTCCGTCGAAATCTACATATGGCCATTCTGAGACTCCGGGTTTCAAGGTTGCACGTTCTCCTGTATTCGGATTAGCCAGGAAGCCGCTTGCCTTAAGCTTGTTTGCTCCTATAAACACGCCCGCAGTCAGATGGAATATACCCTTTGTAGGATGAAAATCTACCAATATATTCCCATTGGTAAAATTCAACTCGCCTTTCATTTTATAATCAGGCGTATAACCAAATGCTTCTTTGAACATTCCATCAGGATCATCCAGCCCAATATCGAATGTACTTGTTTTGAATCCGACAAAATCAATTCCGGCACGTAATTTGAAATAATCGTTTATCGGTGTTGCCGCCTGCAAACCGATACCCATGGTTGAGGCCCTCAGAGCTATACTGAGATGCGACAGGAATTGTTTGTCCGATTTCTTTTCTGTAGTGCCGGCGACAGGTATAGCAGCAACGGAATCAGCCATCAACAAAACAGGGCTTGAGCTAAGGGTTATAGTCTCTTGAGCGCACAAAGGTAATACGCATAACGCGATGATAATCAGCAATAGTAGTCTCATTTTTTTAGTTGTTAGGTTTAGTTAATAAAGTGCTAGGTTTTCTACTCTTCAAGCCCCCAAAGATATAAAAAAAGTTAAGAGGCATACACAGGAGAATGTTAAAATTTTTATAATACAGATATACTATATCTTAAAAACAAGAAGTAAGAATAAAAATGTACTTTTGCACAAAACTAATTATTGTCATGAATTATATTGAAGTAAAATTTATATGTACGCCGAATGATGAGATTGTCAATAGTGTACTGTCAGCCACAATCGCAGAAATAGGATTTGAAAGCTTCGTTGAAAACGAATTCGGAACAACAGCATATATCCAGAGTGATCTGTTTAACATTGAAGAACTGGATAAGACTCTGAATACATTCCCTATAGAAGCCGAAATCATCTATACATACAAAAGCATAGAAGACCGGAACTGGAACGAAGAATGGGAGAAGAACTATTTCCAGCCGCTGATAATCGACAACAAGTGTATCATCCAAAGTACATTCCACAACGTCCCTGCAACATACGACTACAATATATACATCGATCCTAAGATGGCTTTCGGAACAGGACACCATCAGACTACTGAACTGATGATACGGGAGATACTGAAAGATGATTTCAACGGCAAATCGGTTCTCGATATGGGTACAGGCACTGCTATACTGGCTATCCTTGCTTCTATGCGCGGTGCGGATCCTATAACCGCCATCGATATAGATCAGTGGGCATATGATAACGCTATTGAGAATCTTAATTTGAATAACGTTAACAATGTGGATGTAAAGATAGGCGGAGCGGATCTATTAGGAGGTGAGAAATTCGACATCGTCCTGGCAAACATAAACCGCAATATCCTGCTAAACGATATTCATTCTTATTCTTCGGTCTTGAATAATGGCGGAGTTTTATACATGAGTGGTTTTTATGCGGAGGATATCCCGGCAATAGAAGAAGAGTGTAGTAAAAATGAGCTGGCTTTTGTCCATAATACGGAAAAGGACAACTGGGTGGCAGTAAAATATACAAAATTGTCCGAATAAAAGACATAAGAGGAGGCTTCTGATTCGAAACCTCCTCTTATGTGTGAGTTAAATTAGGTATTAGGCTTTAAGGTAAATAAAGATTGTTTGGTTATCGATACAAAGGAACGACATAAATTAAACCATACCAAATAAAAAAACATATTATAAAACATATTTTTTATAAATAATGCTAACATATTGAAGCCGGAAACCAATCTTTTTTAAACCCTTTTAACACCACCCTGATTTTAGTTAACTTTATTTATCAACACATAATTCAATCCTGTATATCCTGTAAAACAGGAAAATACGTGCCGGATCAATTCATATAATCCCACATTGGCAATTGTACTGGCTTCTGTTTAAGACAATCGACCGCTTTGGCATCCAGATATTTTTTATGTACTACCAGACGGAACATATATTCGCTAAACCATTTATCTGTAAAGGTCAGATAACCTTTATTACCAGAAGCAGCTCCCCAACTATTCTCAAATTCCCATTTTACAGGCGTGTCACTCACATCCGTGTCGCAACCGATTAATGTCATGGCATGACTTGAACCGCTCTGCCGTGTTAAGATACGTGCTTTCTTATCCATCGACAAATTTACGCCCAACAAAGACTGATAATCGTACATATCCGGATCCAGTATCCCCGATTCCCTGTTCAGTTGCTTACCCACATCACAAGAAGCATACATGGCTTCGTTATTCTTTATGGAAGCCAGAGCAGCTTTCTTTATATCTTCATTCGGCAGATTCAGATATATCCAGTTGACACCTTCAATCGTATTTTTGTAATTCTGTATTTCATATAGTTGATAATACTCACGGGTAGGATCGTTCATCACCATAATATAGTTATCGGGAGAATAATCTTCCGGAGTGATCGCCTCATAAAACTGTTTCGGGGTATAATTACGCAATTCCTTTATAATACCGTTTTTATCCTTATATCTCCATGTAAATTCTCTCGGTGGTTCGCCAAGACACAGAGCCAGAATGCGGTACACATCTTTTAGTATAACTGTTTTCTCCGACCTTAAATCCTGAGTTTTTTTGCCTGAAGCCGCCAGTTCCCTAAGGTTATATCCGCCGGAGCGTAGCCTTTCATTCAGCAAACCAAGCATTTGCCTTGTATTGTTCGAATGCGCAGTTTCCGGCATCACGTCCTGAGGTACAACTCCATATTTCTTTCCGGCATTATAATACAGATTCCAAACGCCACCGTCACCGACAGGAGATTTGAACAGGTATTCCACTGCCCTGTCTGCAAACGGGTCTTTACTTGTGCCTATAATATTTTCGAGAAACAAGTTGGCCTTCTCAAAAATATCCCAGAAGTACAGATAATTGTGAGAGAAATCAAATTCGCTGATATTGTATTTCTCCATGATGGACGGACGCAATACGTTCATCGATGTAAACATCCAGCAGCGTCCCGAACTTTTTTGATCTGTAATCCCCTTTACATTCACTCTGTACCGGAAATAATGATCTATTTTCCCTTGAAGGTCGTGATTCAGGGCATTTACCGTAATGTTGGCGTTTGTTGTGAGGATGTTTTGAATCGCTTTTGTTGGAGCATCTTGTTTAAAACTCGATTGTATTTCCTGCAATTCTTTTTCAGTAATGCTTTGCGCGGACAGGAGTATCGAAGAACATAACAAGGCTCCTGTTAACAGAATCTTTTTCATATATGAATAGTTTTATTTAATCATTACACGGAAACCTACATATATCAAATATAAGGATTAGTTCCTCTGGTAAGATATACCGGTTTTCATGGTTAGACAGACCAATTAATAGTTTTTACTATACAAAAATAAGAAATACGACGGGATAACAGTCTTACAATGTTACATAAATAGAAAAAGTAACACTTTTCTCCCTCTTTTTAAATTACGAATTAACCATATATCACCTAAACTCCTTATCAATTTAACCTATATTTGCATTGTATTGTTAAAAAGTAACAGAAGTAACAGTTTTTACAGTGAACAGTTAGCAGTCATCAGTTAACAACTCGTATCTCATTTAACTTTCAACTTATTACTCACAGCTTACTACTTGTTAAAAAGTAACAAAGGTAACACGGAAAGCAATTAAGAATTAAGAATGAGTAATTAATTATTACTTTTTACCCTCATTGTAAGTCCCCCTTCGGGGCAGGGCTGTTAAGTTCTGATTTTTTATACCCTCTGTGTCATGTTGAACGGAGTGAAACATCTCGTTTCTAAGGGTCGGGATCCTTCGTTCCACTCAGGATGACAGCAGAAAATAATAGAACAAAGAAGAGAACTTAACAGCCCTGCCCCGAAGGGGGATTGAGGGAGCCTATCAATATTTCAAAGAGCTATCATCTATATACATAGATAAACTTAGATACAAATTATATCTCAAACTTGCGGTGCAAGGATAAATAATTGCCTTACATATGAAGATTCTTCTCTAAAGAATTTATCTTTGCATCGTTTTAATCAAAAAATCATCAGGAAAATGACTGAAATACAGCCGGCCTCTTACTCCAAACAAAGAATACGTTATGCCGTAATGGCTCTTTTTATAGCTCAGGGATTATGCTTTGCCAGTTGGGCAAGCCGTTTACCGGACATTAAAAAGGATTTCAGTGTAGAAAGTTATCTGCACTATGGTTTGCTAATGTTCCTCATACCGATAGGTAAATTCGTAGCCATACCACTGGTTGGATTCCTCCTACCTCGTATCGGAAGTAAGAAAACCGTACTTATAAGTATTACCGGATTCACGCTTTCCCTCTTTATGGTAAGCCTCATGCCTGATATTACCGGATTGGGGATAGCCATGTTTCTGTTCGGTATTTTTTGGAATATGACTGATATTTCACTTAATACGCAGGCTATTGAAGTAGAGCGCATCTACGGAAAACCAATCATAGCCACATTCCATGCAAGCTGGAGTTTAGCGGCATGTATCGGTGCATTGATCGGTTATGGCATGATTAACCTGAAAGTAGGAACATTCGTCCATTTTGCTATAATTACAATAGCCGCGCTTATCGCTATACTTATCAATTATAAATACCTGCAGGAAGCAGCTCCAAAAGCGGTACAAGCTGAAAAGAAAACAGAGCCGAAGATAAAATCGAAAGGCTTCCGTATGCCCGAAACATTACTTATACAGTTAGGTCTGGTGTGGCTGCTTGCTCTCATCGTAGAAAATACAATGTTCGAATGGAGCGATGTATATTTCCAATCGGTTATAAAAGCGCCTGAATCTCTACAGGTAGGTTTCCTTGTATTTATGATTATGATGTTTTCGGGACGTATGCTTACCAATTTTGCATACCGTATCTGGCAAAAGAAAACAGTGTTACAGATTGCCGGAGCACTTATTCTGATAGGCTTCGTTACATCTTCCCTGTTTATTCATACTGCGGATACCCTTATTATAAAAGTTATAATCAATTCGATCGGCTTTATGCTTATCGGTCTGGGAATATCCTGTGTAGTACCTACCTTATACAGTATTGTCGGAGATAAAGCTAAAACTCCGGTCGGAACGGCCCTTACCATTATGTCGAGCATCAGCTTTGTAGGACCATTGGTTGCTCCGCTATTAGTAGGAGCCATATCCGACAGTCATGGAATGGAATGGGCTTATCTTGCCGTAGGATTATTAGGCGGATGTATTGTTGTTATTGCAGCATTGAGCAAGACGTTGAGGAAGTAGTTCTGAGTTGTGCAAATCGGTCGTTGATTTTTAATGTTCGATTTTTATTGACTACACTTCGTTTCGTCTAATCGTTCATTTTGGCATTGCCCAAAACGAACCAAAAGGCTAGCGCTTTGTTCCCCGGCGACCCAAAACCGTAGCTTCAGTGGAGCAAAATAATACGGAATCATCTATAGCCGGACTATCAGCCGGGTATAGCAGCTATCGTATTTTGCTCTACACCTCCGCTTTACGGATTGGGTGCCCGCCTGCGTCACTAATGCGCAGGGGCGGACGCCATAGTGAGGGCAAAGCCTTTGAATCAAATATGCGCCAGCCTTGTCGTGCGTCAGCGGACGCCATTTGCTTTATGGACGGGGTACCCATAGGGCGAAAAAGGCTGAAAAACGAAAACGTGTTTGAGCTTATTTTCTGACTCGTATTATGCAATATTCAGAGCGAGTTTTTTCGTTTAGCCTTTAAGTCCGTTATGGGTCGGCCTTTAAAGCGGGCGTTAAAGCATTTTTGGTTCCTTTTGGGGATTTGGCCAAAAGGAACACAAGCAATCTCTGATTGCGCGTAGTAAAAAATCGAACGTTAAAATTTAACTACCGATTCATATCAATTAATAAATTATGAATGAATTCGAATTAAACGATTTATAACTTATAAATCATAATTAAACAACAGGAATTATCTGCTCCGCTGTCCTTATTCTATTTTCCACATCTTCTTTTGTACCGTTAAACGGACCGGAATTCTCAATTTTGATAGTTGCCATTGCAGCGGCAAACTTACCCGCCTCTTCTATACCCGCTCCTTTTGCCCGCTTATACAGGTAACCTGTAACATAAGTATCGCCACAACCTGTTGCATCAACTACTTCTGACGGTTTATAAGCAGGTATCTTATAAAACTCTTTCCCGTCATAGATTACGGAACCTAAGCTACCGAGAGTTACCAGAACTTCCTTCACGCCCCAGTCATATAATTGCCGGGATGCTTGTTTTATATCTTTCATACCTGTGAGGACTTCCATCTCCAGGTCATTTACTTTCAGTATATGGACATATTTCAGTGTTTCCAGCTTGTCCTTCCAGTCTATAGGATATACATTCTGTTCTCTCACCTCCCGCAGATACCCTTGAGAATCAACTGCTATCAGCCCCTTGCGGGAAAGGTACTCTACCAGTTCGAGCGAAAAATCATCGGCAAGCAATGCACCTAATAAGAATATTTTGGCATCTAAATTTTCAAAGCCGTCTACAGAAAAGGGATCGGCCTTTGCCAAAACCCGCTGTGTGCGGTTATTCTGATTTTCTTCGTATATATTCTCAAAATATACTGAATGTTGGCTCGGGATAACGTGTACATCTACATTTTTGGATCGCAGATCATCAACGACACTCATTTCAGACTCGGCCAGAGATGTAACCAATGAATAATCTATATCATCGAAATGACGAATGGCATGAGAAAAATAGAAGGCTGTACCGCCGGGCATATGTACTGTTTTTTTAGGCGTCACCACTTTATCCAAAGTGATGTGCCCTACACAGCAAAGATCATGTTTTTGCATTATTCTGTTTTTTGAAATGCAAAAGTAGTAAAATTGTTATGAATTCAGTATTATAAATCTTTATTTACTACTTTTGTCTTCAAATAAATAGAACATATATCAGATGCATAGATCAGGATTCGTAAATATAGTAGGCAATCCCAATGTAGGAAAATCAACATTGATGAACCTTCTTGTGGGAGAAAAAGTTTCCATCATCACTTCAAAGGCGCAAACTACGCGCCATCGCATATTAGGTATCGTGAATACTGACGACTATCAGATTGTATATTCAGATACTCCCGGGGTGTTACGGCCTAATTATAAATTACAGGAGTCAATGCTTAACTTCTCCGTATCGGCTCTAAGTGATGCCGATGTACTGCTCTATATGACGGATGTTATAGAAAAAACAGATAAAAACGAAGAATTTCTGCAAAAGGTACAAAATGTAGACGCTCCCGTTCTACTGCTAATCAATAAAATAGACCAGACCAATCAGCAGGAATTGGAAAAACTGGTGGCACAATGGAAAGAACTGTTGCCAAAAGCCGAAATATATCCGATATCTGCCCTGAATAAATTCAATGTAGACACTGTAAAGAAAAGAATATTGGATTTGATTCCCGAATCTCCTCCTTATTTCGAAAAAGATGCGCTGACCGACCGTCCCGCCCGCTTCTTTGTTACGGAAATCATCCGTGAAAAGATCCTCCTTTATTATCAGAAGGAAGTTCCTTATGCAGTGGAAGTCATCGTTGAAGAATTTAAAGAAGAAAAAGATATTATCAATATAAGAGCTTTGATAATTGCCGAACGAGACACCCAGAAAGGTATCATCATAGGCCATAAAGGCGCGGCATTGAAAAAGGTGGCCACGATGGCCCGCAAAGACATGGAACGTTTCTTCAATAAAAAGATATTCCTTGAAATATATGTCAAGGTAGAAAAAGATTGGCGAAGCAGGGATAACCTACTCCGCCAATACGGATATCGTCTGGATTGATTTTACTTTTACTCTTCAATTGAAAATCCTACCGACTTGAGGTCGTCCCAAAAACGCGGGTAAGACTTTGTCACCACCTTAGGATGCGCAATATTGATATGATCCAGTTTTATGGCTGCCGGAGCAAAGGCCATCGCCATGCGGTGGTCTTCATAAGTTTTTATTACCGGGTCAGCCTCCGGTTCACACCTTTCACCGTTCCATTCCAGGATGCTATTTTCGCTATCGTATAATAAGTAACCTAATTTCTTCATTTCATTTTTCAAAGCCTCTATCCGGTCGGTCTCCTTTATCTTGAGCGTCTGCAAGCCGGTGAACATAAATGGAATACCCATCATACAGCATGTAACAGCAAAAGTTTGGGCCAGATCCGGCTCATTCACAAAATTATGGAACATCTTTTTGGTTACCTTTCCGGTCTTGGTCAGTATCACACCATCTTTGGTATATTCGGTTGCCACACCCAGATCAAGAAACAGCTCGGCAACTTTAGAGTCCCCCTGCATGCTGTTTTTAAACAGTCCCTTCAATTCTATACGGGCATCCTCGGCAAGTGCAGCCATTTCGTACCAATACGAAGCTGCGGACCAGTCCGATTCCACAGTATAGTGTGTTGCCCGATATTCTTCGGGATATATCTTAATTGTCCGTCCGTCCCAATGAGTCTTCACCCCGAACTGGGCCATCATACCCAATGTCAGCTTAATATACGGTACAGATATAATATTCCCTTCCAGATGTATTATCAATCCCTTGCTCATGGAAGGAGCTATCATCAGCAAAGCTGATATAAATTGAGAGCTGACATCTCCCGACAAATAGATTTCTCCCCCGTCCAGTGCTGTTCCCTTAATCTTCAACGGCGGATATCCCACATTCCCTATATATTGGATGCGGGCCCCTAAAGAGACTAAGGCATCTACCAGAAGATGGATAGGGCGTTCTTTCATGCGTTCTGTTCCCGTTATAATCCATTCACCGGGAGTAATAGCTAAGAAAGCTGTCAGAAAACGCATGGACGTTCCCGCCGCTTTCACATCTATCAGGTTGCTACCCGATGTGAAGGCCTCGACCATCACATTAGTATCATCGCAATCAGAAAGATTGGCTATTTCCGAAGCACTAAGACTCAATGCATTTAATATTAGAGCCCTGTTACTAATGCTTTTTGAAGCAGGAAGAGGTATGATCGAATTAATGGCATTTGGCGCCGTGATTTTATATTGCATATCGTATTTATTATAATTTTCAGTTACGAGTTACTTCGCCCTATGGGCAGTTACAAGTTACGGGATTACTGATGCTTCAGCCAGCTTGTTTACTCGTAACTCACAACTTGCAACTAAAAAAATCATCCTGTATTACGCATACCGGCGGCGATTCCCGAAATTGTGATCATCAAAGCCAGTTCCAGTTCCGATGAGTGCTCTTCGTCTTTCCTGGTCCGGTGCAATAATTCCACCTGAAGAAGATTCAGTGGGTTTGTATAAATATTGCGCATGGCGATATTCTCTGCAACTTCAGGCAGGCTTTCCATCAGATGTTCATCCTGAGATATCCTCAATATTGTATTCATATCGCTTTCGAGTTGACTTCTCAGTTTTTTCCCCAGTATCTGCAACTTATCCTCCACAAGCCTTTCATCATAATACTGCGACATACGCAGGTCGGCTTTGGCAAATACCATTTCGAGCATACTGATACGGGTGCCGAAGAATGGCCAGTCTTTATACATCGCTTTCAATGTATCCATCTTTCCATTATCAATGACCTGTTGCAAGGCTTCTCCCGCGCCCAGCCATGCCGGAAGCATCAGGCGGTTTTGAGTCCAGCCGAATATCCATGGGATTGCACGAAGGCTTTCCACTCCCCCATTCGGACGGCGTTTTGCCGGGCGTGACCCCAATGGCAAACGAGCCAATTCCGCCTCAGGTGTAGCCTGATAGAAATACGGAATAAAATCAGGGTCTCTGCGAACCAGTCCCTGATAACTATTGCATGAAATATCGGAAAGTTCGTCCATCAGATCCCGCCACTCCTGTTTAGGAGCCGGAGGAGGAAGAAGGTTAGCCTCCAGTATAGCATCGGTATATAGCGATAATGTCTTGATAGCCAGATCAGGTAAACCTAATTTAAAACGGATCATTTCGCCCTGTTCGGTTACACGGAGCCCGTCTTGCAACGAACCCGGAGGCTGTGAGAAAAGAGCGATCTTAGCAGGGCCTCCGCCACGGCCAACCGTACCGCCACGGCCATGAAATAATGTAAGAGCTATTCCTGCATCCTGACAGGTTTTGATCAAGGCTTCCTGTGCACGGTATTGTGCCCATCCGGCAGCAAGCGAACCTGCATCTTTAGCCGAGTCGGAATAACCGATCATTATCATTTGTTTATTTTTGATAATACCTTTATACCAATTGATAGCAAACAATTGCTGCATAATACCATTGGCATTATTCAAGTCATTCAGTGTTTCAAACAATGGAGTCACTGGTAAAGTAAACGGACAATCCGCTTCCTTGAGCAACAAATACACTGCAAGAATATCCGAAGGAGTCCTTGTCATTGAAATGACATAAGTAGGAATTGACCCGACAGGTGTCTCTGCTATTACCCTACAGGTATCCAGTACTTCTTTAGTTTGAGGGCTTGGCCCCCAGTTACGGGGAATGAGCGGACGTTTCGAATTAAGTTCTTTTATCAGGAATGCCTGTTTATCTTCCTCCGACCAAGTCTCATAGTCCCCTAATCCAAGGTAGCGGGTTATTTCGGACAAGGCTTCCGTATGTATCGTACTCTCCTGACGAATATCCAGCTGAGTCAGAGTTAAACCGAAACAACGCACCCGGCGCATGGTATCGAGCAGTTTATCGTCGGCTATGATTTCCATCTTGCAGGCTACGAGCGATTTATAGCACTCATAAAGTGGTTCCCACAATTGTTCGTTATGAATAAGTATATCCTCTGTGCGTTCCGGATTCTTACCCTCGATACGCGCATCCAGATAAGCAACAGTATTTCTCAGTCTGGTACGCAATCTTTTCATTAACTCACGGTATGGTTCCTGAACTTCATAGTCCTTTATATAATCCCTGAATTCAGTAGTGCATGTGGCCATTGAGAGTTCTTTCACCAGTACTTCAATGTCTTCGAGGAATAGCTTTGCTGCTCTTTTACGGCTATCCAATAATACTTCGTGAGTTATTTTAGCCGTTACATTCGGATTACCGTCGCGATCGCCTCCCATCCATGATGAAAAGTGTATCGGGCGCGCATCAACCGGCAAGCGGTAAGGTATTGTATTCCTTATCTGTTCGTCAAGTTCACGGATATATGCAGGGACGGCTTTCCACAGGCTGTTTTCCACTACCTCGTATCCCCATTTTGCCTCCTCGTTCGGAGTCGGCCGTTTCTGGCGGATTTCGTCGGTATGCCAATATTGGGCGATAAGTTGTTTCAATCTGCGCAAAATCTGCACCTTCTGGTAATTAGCCAGATCGTCGTGATCCAGTAATGCCAGGCAATGATCTACCTGATTCAGATTATTTATAAGCGAACGCCTGTTTATCTCTGTCGGATGGGCTGTCAATACCAGGTCAATGGAGATATTCTCTATTGCTTTTATTATCGCTTCATCGCTAAGATTCGCGTCTTTCAGTTTTTTATATATATCTGGAAAATTAACCGGATTTTCCGCCCCCTGAGCATGAGGCGATACACTATTATACTGCTCAGCCGTATTCGTTAAATTCAGAAACTGATTAAACGAACGTGCTACGGGAAGAAACTCTTCATCTTTCAGATTCTGAAGTGTCTTCACCAGCGATTTATGTGCTTCAATATCTCCCGAATGCGAGGCTTTGGAAAGTCTGCGAATCGTTTCTATCAGATCCACCATATCCTTTCCCTTGGCTTCGCCGATTGTTTTACCCAGCATATCACCAAGCAGTTTGATATTGTTATGCATCAAAGATTGCTGCAAATTACTCATAGTCTACTATTTATTATGTAAATGAAGTATTTTTGTTCTGCATTAAAGATATAACAATGATTCGTCGCTATACTCAAAACAGTAAATAAAAAGGTCTGCGACCTTAGTTGGTATCCATTCAGTGTTTATCTATAAACATCAGAGAAAGTCTAATGTTTTACATACAGCCTGATTTTCGGGCAAAATTGTAGTATTAAAGAATATTCAATACATGAGGCTATCCCAAAAGTAATATTACACTATTAAAGTGTTACCCTCTTTGTCATTGGCTCCGCTTCGCTCTGCCGAACGTTGTTTCTGAGTGTAACGAAGAATCCCGACCCTCCGGATACGAGATGTTTCACTCCGTTCAACATGACAAAATGATCTGAAAAAATACTTTTGGGACAGCCTCATAATAATATCTTATTCATTAATCAATGTAAATAATTCCTCCGCAGCTTCACGAGGTCCGTCTTTACTATGACCCTCTATGGCAAGAGAAGTATAAATCTCACCTATCTTGACTCCGTTTTTATCCATATCGGTAAAATACTCCTTGATAAGCTTGCCGGCAAGTTTCTGCTCCTGTACTGGTCCGAACGGGTTGGCAAAATAAGATGTCACCAAACCTTTTTCCGTTGTAGTACCTTTTGCTTTACGGGCTCCGGCCTCAAATACCTTGATCGCCTCATTCAGATCGGTAAAGAATTGAATCTTCGTATCCGACTCTGTGTAGTTATTCGCATATAGGAAATAATCTACCTTATATCCTTTCATAATAACGTCATAAGTGGCAGCCGGTATGGTTATACGGGCATTAACCTTATCAGGGTTGGTATAAATACCCCGTTCCAATTGCTCAAAAGCGTACATAGGGTCCAGGTCATCGATACGGACAAATGCTCCGATCTCCGTTCCATAGCCTTTTATTGTGCCATCCGCTTCTTTTTTCAGATATCCCATATCATCGAATATGATACGCATATGACGGATATACTTTTCGTTCAGTGTACGGAAGGCCTCAAGGCTCTCTGATTTTCCTGCACCACTGTCTCCCATGATAATGATATTCGACTCTTTTCCGTTCTTCAGCGCAATGTTTACCATCGCCCCATGTATCGGCAAGCGGTTCTTTTCCATTTGCTTCACATTGTGAAGTGTAAGCAACATCTTCTTCATGTATCCGAAGTAATCTATATCATCACAATGGTTCGCATAACCGATAAGGATATCGTTCTTTTTATCTTTATAGTAGAATGTACGTTTTTCTTCATGTCCGTCAGGATAGCCGAAAACATAGATAATGTCCGGTTTTTTACCTATATATTCACTTTCTTTTGCCAGTTCGAAGAGATTTGCCAAAGCAAAACCATGAACCATAAAATCTTTATGGAAATAGACAAATGTCAGCATATTCCCTACTTTAGCCGGATACAGGAACCAATCGTCTTCGTTGAGAACTATATTCTCAATCGGGTTTATATTATGCTCATGGAAAATGCCGTCACGTGTATTTCTTTTTGTATATGAAATAAATGGAGGATTAAACATCACGGCCGTAATGAACGGTATAGGGGCCAGTCCATTGTATTCCACAGGGCTGTTCCAGTTGATATCGCTCAGTGTAAGGGCTGCATTTGCACCTGCTGTCAATTGACGATACACACGGTATTGATAACCGATAACAGTTTCTTCGATGCGGCGGTATATGGAGAGAATAAGCTCATTGAACAACTCGTTCGCCTGCATAAAGCGAACACTCTGCAAGCCACTACCGATCGAACTGTTGTGAACGATAGTGTATCGTTCAAGTCTGCGCCAAAAGCTATAAAGTAATTCTATCAGTTCAATAAACAAGTCTTTATCATTGAAGAAGATAGCATATTTTCCATGCACATTCTGCACTTCGTCAGGATTACAGACTGTAAGCAACTTAAATGCCTCTATCAGTGTTTTCTCAAACTCCTCATCAGTCTTAAATTCTTTTATATAATATTCATAGATAATTATTTCATCTTTCTTCAGTTTCTGAATAAAGACTTCTATAACTCTATGGAATCCATAACTGTTAAGTATTTTCTGCCGCGTGTCGCAAAATTTCAGAGTGAAGTTGATTATTGCTTTACCTTCGCCTAGAGTGAATTCTTGTAGCATGTCTGATATTGTTTACTGTTTATTGTTTATAATTTTTGATTATCCGCACAATTTTCAGTTTATAATCTTCTGTCACATGACTAAAACGAACAGAAGATCATAAACCGATTACTCCAACCTGAACATAATCAGGTTTGAGATGCTTTCTAGCTTCAAATTTAAGGAAACTTACCTATACAATTAAACGAATTAATGACTAAATTTATAATAAATTGTAAAATTAAAACAAGTTTTTGCTATTTTACTGTAATATAGTTCTTTATAAATCATTCATTTTTGTTCTTTGTCAAAAATTTAGGATTTACATCGAATGCATAGAAGGAACTGTTTGTTTCCTGTAAACATTTAGGACACAGGCAGTCCCGGTAATTATCTTTTATATAATCACGGACACCTATAACAAGGCTTACTTTACGGCAACTGCATAATTCGATCCTGTCCTCCCTGCAACTGAATGATGCCGAACATCTTTTACATATCTTTTTCATTGCTTTTGTTTTTAGAAAATTTGTAATATAATAATAACCGGAACATAAAGTGCTGGCAATACAGGCTTATGCTACCATACGGATACAATGAACATAAGATTGGTATCAAACACAATCGTCTCACGATATACAAATACTGAAATAAATCTCTTGTTTTTCTTCTTTTTCCGCGAAAGATGAAAAATATATGTCTTGGCAGGTCTTCTGACTTACTCCATCTTTGAACGGCCTTCCCATTTTCAGTAAACAATTAGCAGTTATCAGTTAACAGTTTTTTGACTGTTTACTGATTACTGTATCACTGATTACTGTGAAACAGTGGTATTTGGTATTGTTCAAAGACTTTTCTCAGAAACATTGTTAACTGATGACTGTTAACTGTTAACTGAATAGAGCTTACAGCAGCGGGACTGTTCAGGACTTACACCTGATTCCCTTTTCATTACTATCCGGCAAATGCGGACTTGTAACACCAATACGGAAACAAAGATATTAGAATAAAAAAGAATTGCAATGTGTTTTGAAGGAAAGTTATCAAAAAAACACATCATATTTTTCAAAATTCAAAATTTCTACAAAATTGATATAATATATTGTACCGTGAAATAACGTAAAAACCGGAAAATCCGGGTATGAGAATTATTATGGTTATTAAATATATGAGATTGATTTGTTTTTTCCTGCAGCAGATAACGCCGGAAAGGAAAAAGTATTATATCCGTTTTTACCGTTTTTTTCCTCTGAAAATACGGTCTTTTTTATCCACAAGCAATAAACTTTAACTACAAACTAAATGAAAAGAATCAAGAAAACATTACAACTATTTGCTGTCACAGGGTCATTATTATGCCTGACAGCATTTCCGCTACAGGCTCAGGTGACAATAGGGGCCGGAATCGAACCCATCGACGGGGCGTTATTAGACCTGAAAGAAAAAAACTCGAACGGTGACGTAACTGCTACCAAAGGATTGAACCTCCCACGGGTAGCGCTGTCAGAAAAGTACGAACTTTATCCTATATTCTCCGGAAACGCCAGCTATACTGGAGATAAAAAAAAGGAACAGGATGCGAAACATATCGGGCTGATTGTATATAATGTGAAAGAGGTTGTCCACACGGATTCAGACCCGAGCAAAAGCTGGGTGTTGGAGATAGGGGTTAATAGCTGGGACGGTAAAGAGTGGATAGCAGCTAAGACTGCAAGCGGAAGCGTTGCACCGCACCTATATGATGGCACATGGCCAATAATGACTGACAATACCGGAATCTCCGGCTTGGTATTTCTAGCTACAAAAACCGAGGTCGGCCTTGACTTACCCGACGGGTCGATATTGATGTTTGATGGCAATACAAAAAAATGGGATATCGCTCCATCATTTCCCAAGCCACTGAACCAGATGGAAACGCAAGATCCTTCAATAACCAACGACCAAAATTCGTATTTGAATGCAAAATTTGCCGTGGGTACGAATATGTCAGCTAACGTCTTCGACGGCACTAATAATGCGCAGTTGACAGTTGCAGGACCGGCATCGATAGATGATATGAATGTGGGGCGTAGCAATGGAAATGGAAATACTGCGATGGGAGTAAAAGCATTGGAAAAAAATACAGCGCCCTTTAACACAGCTGTGGGCGATCAAGCACTGTCTGCTAATGAGTCAGGGAGAAATAACACGGTTTTGGGTTACTCTGCGTTATCTAAGAATATATCAGGAAATTATAATACTGCTGTGGGAATGTATGCCTTGTCTGTTAGTGAGAATGACAGTAATACAGCTGTGGGACAGGCGGCTGGCACTGCTATCACCAGCGGCTCGAATAATACTTTGCTGGGAATGACCGCAGGCTCTTCCTTGACGTCTGGAAATTATAATATAGCCATAGGAAGTGACGTAAATCTTCCTAATACCGCAGGTGATTACCAGTTGAATATAGGCAACGCCATTTACGGAGTGACTACCGATGATTCAGATACTTTTGGCCGAATTAGTATCGGAAAGGATAAGCCGGATGCAAATATGTATCTTGATGTAAAGACTTCGGGTACTTCCGCCTCGCCTGCACCCGGATTCAAATTGCAGGATGGTAATGAGGCTATCGGAAAAGTGCTGACAAGCAATGCGGATGGGGTCGCAACATGGGCATTTCCCAAATTGGCAAGTGGTGCTGTTGCGACTCTTCCAGCCTGGAGTCAAGGCCGGCAAATTAATGCCGGACAAAATGCAGGTGTATATGCTATCCTAAACGGGACTAATGCTTGGTCTTATACACTTCCGCAAGCCGGCACTTACTTAATAATCTGGTCTGTGAACTTCTGGGCAGGCATCACTCTTCCGAATATTGATCCTAACGCTGCTTTTGTTGCCCGGCTAGGCAGCAGCGCAACTTCTGCTTATACGGCAGGTGTAATAGACGGCGTTGGAGAATGGTGGTCTAGCCGGGGCGTTTATGGAAATGAATTCAATTGTAGTGGTATAGACCTAGTTAAGACATCGGGTCCGCTCACTCTGTATATTCGTTTCCAGCGTTTTGCCTATCAAACCGGAGAGTCGTCATTCACAGGTGCGGTATGGAGAACCTGGCTACGGTCATTTGAGGTCTTTATTATACAGTAAGGTTAGTTTATGTAATTTATGTAATGAATGCCAAAAGCATTCAAAATATTCCACTATTGGAAATCTGTGGGTCGGGATGATCCGCAGATTTTTTTATGGGGCGCATTGCTTTTTTCTATGTGCAGTGAAATGTTTTTATGAAAGTTTATCTGATAACTAATCCTCAGCTTCCAGATCCCAATCGTCAAAGAATGAGTAGTCGTCTGTAAACTGTTCCAATTCGCGGCGATCTTTTTTTGTAGGACGTCCTGTTCCACGGGCACGGTCTACAAATCCGGTCATTTTGGACATCTCCAATATTTCCAGTTGCGACGGAGGGGTTACATCGCGCATAAATTCAGGCACGAGCTTTGCCCCCATCCTGTTTTCGGAGAGAGCGAGCACTTCGAACGAATATGTCACAGGCGGGCGGCGAACCTCTATTATGTCTCCGGTTTTTATCATCCGTGATGGCTTTATAGTTACACCTTTGATTGTTATACGCCCTTTTTTGCAGGCCTCTATGGCTATAGAGCGCGTTTTGAACAGACGCACGGCCCAAAGCCATTTATCGATTCGCACTTCGTTCTTTACTTCTTTAGCCATATCTTATTTATTATTATACTGATTCATTGTGTTTTGTATCCCTGCCAGACAAAAACTCTTTATTATTTCTCCGCAAGTTTCCAGTTTAGCAGGAAGTTCTTTTTCCTCTTCATCAGAGAAGTCTTCCAGAACATAATCAACCTGCCCTCCTCTTGGGAAATCATTTCCGATGCCAAAACGTAAACGCGCGTATTCCTGCGTGCTCAAAATCGACTGTATGTGCTTCAATCCGTTATGCCCGGCATCACTGCCTTTTCCTTTGAGGCGTAAAGAACCGAACGGCAAAGCCAGATCATCTACTACGACCAGCACATTTTCGACAGGGACTTTTTCCTGATTCATCCAATAGCGCACGGCATTACCACTGAGATTCATGTATGTCGATGGCTTTAGCAAAATCAGCGTGCGTCCCTTCACTTTCATCTCTGCCACAAAGCCGTAACGCCTGTCTGCAAAAACAATATTGGACGCTTTAGCTAAAGCGTCCAATACTCTGAATCCTATGTTGTGGCGGGTATATTCGTATTCTCGACCAATATTGCCCAGTCCGACAATCAAATATTTCATTCGTTATATTTCTATAGTTATCCGCTATTAGCCGTTTTTAGCCGCAAGACCTCTGGCTGCACGAGTCAACTGAACACGGCAAACAACGCCATTTTTCGCATTCAGCAATTCAAGTCCTTCGAAATGAAGTTCTCCAACCTGAATAGATTTTCCTAATGCAAGGCCTGAAACATCAACATGTACTTTTTCCGGTACTTTATCATAAAGAGCTCTTACTTTCAGTTTGCGCAGGTCAAGAGATAATTTACCCCCGGCCTTAACACCTTCTGCCAGTCCGTCAAGTACTACCGGTACATCAATTGTAATCGGTTTGTTTTCGAATACATGAAGGAAATCAAGGTGCAGAATTTCATCTGTAACAGGGTGTACCTGCACATCTTTCAATATTGCTTTATAGTTGTCTTTCCCTACCGTAAGGTCTACAAGGTAAATTTCAGGAGTGTAAATCAATTTGCGCACATCGCTGTTTGTCACCGTGAAATGGATAGCTTTGTCAGCTTTTTCGCCACCATAGATAACCGCAGGGATTTTGTCTTCTTTACGAAAAGCCTTAGTTGCTTTTTTGCCAATGTCTGTTCTGACTTCGCCTTTTAGTTCAAATGTTTTCATCTTTTAATTTTAAATGTGTTACTCAAATCAAGGATTTGCTTCCTCATTCCCATCACACGTACGGGCTTATAAAAGCGGGGCAAAGATAGTGGTTTTCTTTCTATTATCCTAACTTACACAAGAAGAAAGAGCATATATTTTTGCGAATATATGCTCTTCATATGCAAATTCTTAATATTTACTTCTTCTTTCCCTGATTAGCAACAGCATCCATCAGTTTTTTGATTTCTTCAGGATCACCAAGGAAATAATCTTTTACAAGATTCAAATCATCATCGAATTCGAAAACGTAAGGAACTGCTGTAGGCAGGTTCAGGCTTACGATATCTTCATCAGAAATACCTTTCAGATATTTAATAATACCACGAAGGCTGTTTCCGTGAGCAGCAACGATAATTTCATCATGACACATCAACGACGGATAGATAACTTCCAGCCAGTAAGGAAGGATACGCTCTACGGTTTCTTTCAAAGCTTCAGTTTCAGGTATATATGCTTTAGGTACGCATGCATAACGTGGGTCTTGTGAAGCGGAGCGCGGATCTGTAGATTCCAGTGGAGCGGGTGGCACGTCATAACTACGTCTCCAAACCAATACTTGCTCATCACCATATTTTTCAGCAGTCTCGGCTTTGTTCAAACCCTGAAGCATACCGTAATGTTTCTCATTCAAACGCCATGTTTTTTCAACCGGAATCCAGTCCAGATCCATTTGATCGAGGATATTATTCAATGTCTTAACGGCTCTTTTCAGATATGAAGTATAGGCCAGAGTAAAGTTGAAACCTTCTTTCTTCAGCAATTGTCCTGCTTTTACTGCTTCCTGAGCTCCTTGTTCCGACAAGTCTACGTTAGTCCATCCCGTAAAGCGGTTTTCTTTGTTCCAAACGCTTTCCCCGTGGCGAATCAATACTACTTTTTTCATCTTTATTTACTATTTAATTTATGTTTTTTCTCGCAACGCAAAGTTAACAAGAAGTTTCAAGATTTAAAAATTTAAAGATTTCAATATTCTTTCTAATTCTTGCCATCTTGAAATCTCGATATGCATTTACCTTACAAATACCCATTCCTTATCATCCGATAATTGTGGGGCAAAAACATAGCCTTCGGTGTCGAATCCCTTCAGATGTTCTATCTCTTTAATCTGGTGCTGAATAATAAAACGGGTCATCATTCCCCGCGCTTTCTTAGCATACACCACAATCTGCTTATAACCTTTATCTGTCTGCTGTTTAAAGACAGGGGTTATTACCTTATGTCCTTTTGGCAAGAGTTTACGGTTTACAGCTTTTGCATATTCTTTTGAAGCAAGATTAATCCACACATTGTCATCCGCTTTCATCTGTTTAGCCAGATATTTACTGATCGTTTCCGACCAGAAAGCATATAAATCTTTACCTCTGTTGTTTGCCAGCGGAATTTGCATTTCCAAACGGTATGGCTTTATCAAATCGAGCGGACGAAGGACACCGTACAAACCCGATATATGTATCAGATGCTTCTGCGCAAAATCAAAATCCTGGTCTGAAAAAGTTTCTGCATCCAGCCCCTTATAAGCAATGCCATTGTATGCAAATATTGCCTGCCGCTGCGGGGTTTTTGCCAATGGGAATGCATGAATATATTGATATACATTATGTGCCAGCTGCGGATTGATACTCATCAATGAAGCTATCTCCTGCGCGGATATACCTTCCATCGACTTATACAATTCGTCCGCCTCTTTGGTATAAAGCGGAGTAGTAGCTTCTTTTACGGGAACCGGGGATTCAAAATCCTGAAGTTTCGCCGGAGACATTGTTATTATCATATTGTAATACTAAGATTTCATTTGAGTTTCCATTCCGCGCCGTCCTTACCGTCTTTTATTTCAAAGCCGGCTTTGGCCAATTCATTTCTGATCTGGTCGGATGTCGCCCAATCTTTGTTTTCTTTTGCTTTTTGACGGATATCGAGCAGTAAGTCTACAGCTTTTCCGAATGCCTCGTTATTATTTGCAGAGGATGCCTCATTACGAATACCCAACACAGAGAACAGAAATATATCAAATATATCCTTCAATTCGGCAATATCTTCCTTCGTCAGTTTTATATTCCCTGCTATAGCCGAGTTTATTGTTGTACTGGCTTCGCATAAATGAGCTATAACTACCGCTGAATTCATATCGTCGTTCATTGCATCATAACATTTCTGACGAATACTTCTTACATCCACTGAAGATGTATCCGAAACAGCAATTTTATCCAGTCTGCCATATGAATCCAAAAGACGTTCGAGGCTCTTCTCGGCAGCCTGCAATGCTTCATTACTAAAGTCTACCGTACTGCGATAATGCGCCTGCAGGATAAAGAACCGTACCGTCATAGGAGTATATGCCTTTTCCAACAGGTCGTGGCTACCGGCAAACAGTTGCTCGAGCGTAATAAAATTACCTAACGAGCGTGCCATCTTCTGTCCTGCAATGGTTATCATATTATTGTGCATCCAGTATTTTACCACCTGATGCTTTTCCATAGCTGTATTCTGGGCTATTTCACATTCATGGTGAGGAAACATCAGATCGAGACCGCCACCGTGTATATCGAATTCCTTTCCCAGATATTTGATACTCATAGTTGAACATTCAAGATGCCATCCCGGGAAACCATCACTCCACGGAGAAGGCCAGCGCATGATATGTTCCGGCGCAGCTTTCTTCCACAAGGCAAAGTCCACCTTACTGCGTTTCTCGTCCTGTCCGTCAAGTTCACGGGTTGTATTCAGCATTTCTTCTATATTCCTATGAGATAGAATACCATAATCGTAATCTTTGTTATATTTTACCACATCGAAATAGATAGAACCGTTACTTTCATATGCATAGCCGTTTTTTACTATTTCTTTTATAGATTCTATCTGCTCTATTATATGGCCTGATGCATGAGGCTCTATAGATGGCGGCAATGTATTCAGATCATTCATTACCTTGTGGTAACGGTTGCTGTAATATTGAACTACCTCCATCGGCTCCAACTGTTCCAGACGTGCCTTTTTCGCAATACGGTCTTCACCGCTCCCTTCTTCATTCTCCAGATGCCCCACATCTGTAATATTTCTCACATAGCGCACCTTATAGCCGATATGCTGCAAATATCTGAATAGCAAATCGAATGTAACGCCATGACGGGCATGCCCGAGATGAGCGTCACTATATACTGTAGGACCACATACATACATCCCCACGTGAGGTGCATGAAGCGGTTCGAATACTTCTTTTGTACGGGTCAGAGTGTTGTAAACCGATAGTTTTTGTTCCATAATCTGCTTCTAAATTTTTAGAGGTACAAAAATACGAAATTTGTTTTGTATAAAATACAGGACAGCGGGATATTGTAAGTGAATCAACACTTTTTGATTTTTCTAAAAAAGTGCGACATAGGGTTGTCACTACTACCCCCTACTTTTACTCCCGATATCAGTATAGATAAATTAAAAACAAAAAAGTATGAAACTAAAAGTACATCTGGTTTATCCGGGAACATGTGAAGAAGCGTTCAATCTCTATAAAGAAGCTCTGAACGGCGAAATAGTATTCACTTTCCGCAAAAAGGAAGACAGAACCTTTCAGGCAGCCGAAACCGACAAAGAGAAAATCTCTCACATGGTGCTCAATACGCAGCATTTCGAATTAGCCGGAGAAGATGCCAACTCCGGAGAAATCGTGGAAAGCGGAAACAACAACAAGCTGGTGTTATCCTTCTACAATCCGGACGATTTACACCGGGTGTTCAACCTGCTATCTAAAGAGGGCACAATCGTAAGCCCGCTGGAAAAGACATTCTTTACTGAAGCCATAGGCGAGATTATAGACAAATATGGTATCCGATGGCTTATTATGATGTCTGACGATGATTATTCGGCCTAAAGACGTAGCCTTAAAATAAGATTGGTAGAAAACTCTGGTTGTTCTGCCAATCTTATCTTATTTTTGCAAAGCAATCCCAAACTGGAAACAAATGAACCGTATAGACAGATTATCGGCAATACTGATAATGCTTCAATCATCATCTATCGTAAAGATAAAGCAAATCACAGACCGTTTCAATATCAGTACCCGTACTGTTTACAGAGATTTACGGGCTTTGGAGGATTCCGGAATCCCATTAGCAGGTGATTCGCGCACAGGCTATTCGTTAGTAGAAGGCTTTAAACTCCCTCCTCTGATGTTTACCCAGGAAGAGGCCTTCTCATTTATTGCGGCCGAAAAACTAATCGACAAGTTTACGGACAAAGGATTTAAATCCAGTTACAAATCAGGGATTGAAAAGATCAAAGCTGTAATGCGGCTAGCCGAAATAAAGACAATAGAGGACTTCAACAATAAAATCGGCACACTCAATTATCACCTGAAAAATTCGGAAAGCACCCAAAACATCCTGCACGAACTAATGGACGGAGCAGCTAAAAGGAAAAAAGTACATATAACCTACTATTCCTATAACAGAAACGAAACGACAGACAGGACAGTAGACCCGATTGGTATATTCTTCTCTATGTCTAACTGGTACTTAATCGCATTCTGCAATACTGTAAAAGATTACCGGACTTTCCGTATCAGCCGGATTCAAAATATCACCCAAACCAATAAAGGCTTTGAATTGAATCATCCACCACTCGACTCTTTCCTTAAAACACTTGGAGACCGCGAACATCTGCAAAAAATTGTTATCGAGGTCAACGAAAAAGACATGCTTCTTATTGATGAAAACAGGTATTATCAAGGACTCATCACAGAAAAAGAAGTCAATGGAAAGATCGAGTTACACTTCATGACCTTCTCTTTCGACAGGTTTGCCCGTTGGTACCTATCTTATATCGATATTGCCAGAATCGTATATCCGGTTGAATTCAAGACAATAGTTAAAGAAATATTATCCAATGCTAATCTGTAGCTAAGCCAAATTGCTCCGGTATATTATCGATTATAGTAAATAAGTCATCCACAGATTCGGTTCGAAGCATAGACACCCGTATTTTCTTAAAATCGGGAATACCTTTAAATACAGGACTTCCCGCCAAATGACGGCGGCTATGTATGATCCCGCCTCTCTCGCCGGAATGGGCTATATTCTTACGTACCAAATCTTTCAAAACATCAAGATACCATGTAAACTCCTTCTTTGGCATAGGTTCTCCTGTGGCCAGATAATGTTTCACCTCTTCGAATATCCACGGACCGCCGATGCTGCCACGACCGATCATTACGGCATCCACACCTGTTTCGTCAAAACGCCGTTTGCAGATTTCGGGTGTGGTTACATCCCCATTGCCAATAATCGGGATATGCATGCGTGGATTATTCTTTACTGCACCAATCAGTGACCAATCAGCTTCTCCTGAATACATCTGGGCACGAGTACGCCCATGCAATGTTAAAGCCTGTATACCTGTATCCTGTAATTGCTCCGCCAGTTCTACAATTATCTTTGAATCGTTATCCCATCCCAGGCGGGTTTTCACTGTCACGGGGATATTCACAGCCTTTACGACGGCAGCGGTGATCTCCACCATCAGTTCGGGTGTCCGCATCATGCCCGAACCGGCACCTTTTCCTGCCACTTTCTTCACAGGGCAACCGAAATTTATATCCAGTATGTCGGGACTGGCTTCTTCACATATCTTTGCAGCCTCTACCATCGCGTCCACCTCCCGCCCATATATCTGGATAGCTACGGGACGTTCTTCTTCGCTGATAGTTAGTTTTGCCTGTGTTTTGTTTACATGACGTATAAGAGCGTCGCTGGATACAAACTCGGTATATACCATATCCGCGCCAAAACGTTTACACATCAATCTGAAACCCATATCGGTAACATCCTCCATAGGAGCAAGGAACACCGGGTTTTCAGAAAAATTTATATTACCTATTTTCAATTTAGTTACGAGTTACGAGTTACGAGTTACAAGAAAAAATGCTTGTAGCATAACTCTAATTAATAAAGGATACAAAGATAAATAATCAGGCGAAAATAATCCTGAGATCTTGAAATTCTGAAATCCTGAAATTATTTTATCGCCCGCAACATTTCCCGTTTTCCCGGAGGCCCGGGTAACCGTTCCGTTGTAAAGCCGGCCTGCTGCATCATCCGGCGCACTATTCCTTTGGCACAATAGGTAACCAAAATACATCCGTCGCCTGATATAGCATATAATTTATCAAAGATTTCCTGAGTCCACATATTGGACTGTTTATCGGGAGCGAAGGCATCAAAGTAGATAATATCTACATTTTCTTTTATTTTCGAGAAATCGAGACTTGTAAAGTCTGCCTTTATTTTGGTAAGAAAAAAATTATCGGTTATCTCCGATTCTTTTTCCCAGTCCACACTATGCAGCCTATAATACATATCCTGCTCTATAGATAAATATTTATCAGGATAATTCAAATCTTTAATAATATTATCGGATAAAGGATAAGCCTCTATGCTTGTATAGTGGATAATCCGTCCTGTCCTTCTACTTTCAAGTAATGTAAGAAAAGCATTCAGTCCTGTACCGAAACCTACTTCGAATATATGGATTGTATCTCTGCGACAATGTTTTAATCCTGCTTCTATAAAGACATGCGTAGATTCTTGTATAGCCCCGTTTACCGAATGATAATGCTCGTTCAGTCCGGGTATAAAAAGAGTGTGAGACCCGTCAGCAGTTAACTCTATTACAGGTTTCACACTCATTTTACACTGTGTTTAACTATCACTTATTTTTCTATTAAAGCCACGGCATATGCGGCAAAACCTTCCTCACGGCCTACAAATCCCATTTTTTCGGATGTGGTAGCTTTAATAGAAATATCTTCTTCAGAGATTTCAAGTATCCCTGCCATTATCTTTTGCATCTGAGGTATATGCGGATTTATCTTAGGACGCTCGGCACAAATAGTCGCATCAATATTGCCGATCCTGTACCCTTTTTCCGTTATAACCTCTAATGTTCTGGCCAGTAAAATCTTGCTATCTATATCTTTATATTCTCCCGCAGTATCGGGAAAGTGAAAACCTATATCGCGCAGATTTGCCGCACCTAACAAAGCATCACAAATCGCATGTATCAGGACATCAGCATCGGAGTGTCCCATAAGTCCCTGAGTATGGTCGATCTTCACACCTCCAAGCCACAATTCACGATTGTCTGCCAAACGATGTACATCGTACCCAAACCCTACACGTATCTTCATTTTATTTAATTTGAGAATTAGCACATTAGCATATCAGTAAATTCAATAACTATGTGTACTGCTAGCCGCTTGCGCTATTTGCTGATTTCCGAATTTACTAATATGCTAATTAAGTTTTATCTGAATAAATTTTTCATTCCGTCGATGTCGAACGCCAAAGAGAAACGGAGTGTCTGGTCTAACGGGTTTTGTTGTGCAGTAGCAAGCATATAAGCTACATCCAGCTGGAAAGCTGTCAGCTTGAACCCTGCCCCGAACGACAAGTACTGACGGTTACCCTTCATTTTGTTTTCATGAAAATAACCGGTACGAAGGCGGAACTTATTATCATAGTCATATTCTGCACCAAGCGACCACATTATTTCTTTCATCTCTTCCGAAAATCCGCCGGGCGCATCCCCAAACGATTTAAAGATACCGGATATAGGGCTGATATTCTGATAATCTTCAATCCGTTTCCTATAATCGTTGATACTTTCATCTTCTTCCTGTACAGGAGGTGTAGGCACCAGCAACTTATTGATATCCATACTGAAAGACAATGTACTTACATCGTTCATCGGATACATCAATGAAGCTCCTAAGCGCAGGTTTGTAGGCAGGAACTGATCCCTGTCTCCGCCTGTTGTTGCTATCTTAGTACCGATATTAGATATATTAAAACCGAAGCTTAATAAGCTTTCCGATTGTCCTATATTTATATACGACTCGTTATAACCTGCTACATCGGCAGCCCATGCATTACCCGGAGTTGTTTCTTCATCCGCGCCCGAATAATCGGCACGTATATAACGTACTGTTACTGAGCCGGAAAATGTTTCTGTCAATTTACGCGAATAGCCTAAATCGACAGCCAGTTCGTGAGGGCTCAGTGTTTGTCCCGTCCAACCCGCATCATTGGCAATATTGACATTACCTACAGAGAAGTAACGTATCGAAGCACTTAATGCCTGATTATTTTCATTACCCAGTTTATAATATCCTACGCCATAAACCAGCGCTATATCATTGATTATTTTTCTCAACCAGGGTGTATATGATAATCCGAATCCCGCCTTACTTGGTGAAAATGCATATTTTGCAGGATTCCAGTGTTGTGAATACACATCGGGTGCAGTAGCTACTCCGGCATCTCCCATACCACCACCACGGGCGTCAGGGGCAATAGATAAAGACGGCATTGCAGTCAAAATCGGATTGATATCTTCCTGAGCAACTATGCTAAATGTAGTGAGTGCAAAAGCATTTACCAGCAAGACTTTTTTTAAGAAATTCTTCATTTATTCCACTATTTATTTTACGTAATTAAATTAATTTGGTTAAGGAAGTTTATAGTTTGTACATTCTTCAGTTATAGTTATAACTATCTTTTATCGATTTTATTATTTTTATTTCAAATTTTAACATACTATTCTAACAAATATGTAATTCCAATAGTTCATCTTCCTCCAGAATACCTTTCAGATTATTTCCGATTTCAACTTTTCCCACTCCTGCGGGTGTACCGGTAAATATGAGATCACCGGTCTTTAATGTAAAGAAGCGGCTTGCAAAAGCTATAATCTTATCCACCGAATGAAGCATCTCGCTTGTATTCGCCGACTGAACAACTTTATCATCTATTCTGAGCTTGAAGTCCAGTTCCTGAATACTTTTTCCATACTTTTCTTTCGGGACAAAACTACCTACTACCGCGGAATTGTCAAAAGCCTTCGATATTTCCCAGGGCTGGCTTCTTTGTTTTAATCCGGCTTGTATATCACGTGCCGTAAAGTCTATGCCTAGTGTTATTTCATTATAATAGCGATAAGCAAAACGTTCTGCAATATTCTTACCCATTTTATCGATACGGACTACCAGTTCGGTTTCGTAATGAATATCCGATGAAAAATCAGGTATATAAAAACGGTTCTTATCGCCTGACAACAAGGCTGTATCGGGTTTCATAAAGAGAACAGGATCATCGTCTTTATCAGACAACGCACGACCCATTTCCTTATTATGTGTCTGATAGTTAAGACCTACGCAGATAATTTTCATTTATATCACCTAAAATTAAATAAAGAGCAAAAATACACAAGATTTATTGTTTCTTCTTTATGCCTCCGAACAATTGCCTGAATCTCATCGTCAATACTCCGAAAACTCCTTCCGCAAAGATACCCGAATTCATTTTGGAAGTTCCCAGCATCCGGTTTACAAATACGATAGAGACTTCTTTTATATCAAATCCCAGACAATAAGCCGTATATTTCATTTCTACCTGAAATGCATATCCCTTGAAACGTATATTATCCAAGTCGATGGTTTCCAATACATTTCGCTTATAGCATACGAATCCGGCTGTAGCATCATGTACTTTCATTCCCGTAATAAAGCGCACATACTTAGACGCAAAATAAGACATCAGCACCCGTCCCATCGGCCAGTTCACGACATTCACCCCGCTATAATAACGCGAGCCTACGGATAAATCCGCGCCATCGTTCGCACACGCGTCATACAGGCGCAATAAATCGTCCGGATTATGCGAAAAATCGGCATCCATTTCGAATACATATTCATATGAACGTTCCAGTGTCCAGCGAAAACCCGCGATATATGCCGTACCTAATCCTAATTTACCGGCCCGCTCTATCATATTCAGTCGTTCCGGAAATTCGGATTGAAGCTTTTTCACAATGCCTGCCGTACCATCGGGAGAGCCATCGTCGATAATAAGAAGATCGAACATCCGGGGCAAATCGAGCACGGTTCTGATTATAGCCTCTATATTCTCCTTCTCATTGTAGGTGGGTATTATAACTAGGGAATTGGACATATACTTTTCGTTCATTTACAATAGTCGTTTTGCGTGACTCGGCATAATCAAAATAAATTTTACTTCTGCTCCCGCTACTTAAAACGTTCCTTTAATTAAAGCCACAAATGTAGCATTTTAAGAATTGATAAATAAAAAATAATGACTAAAAATAGTAAAAACAGCCGTCTGTTTTGCGGCTCAAAGCACAGACTTGGTTACCCTTATATTATTTTCACATTTATTAACTATATACAGTTAAAAAGTAACAGATGTAACACATTTTACAGTGAACAGTTAGCAGTCATCAGTTAACAACTTATATCTCGTGTCTTGTCTACTCGTAACTTCCCCAAAAGGTAACAAAAGTAACAAAAAACAGAGATGATTCAAATCTCTTATTTTTTTAATATATCAAAGATCTACAAATAGTTAACCGGCCTATTCATAACAGAGATAAAGTTTTCAGAATATTATATATGTAAAATTTCAGCTATACCACTCTATACAAGAAATAAATATCTATCCGGAACTATGTTCAAAAAAATTTAAGCCCTTTTATGGAATTTAAAGCTTTTACATATCTATTAGGTACAAAAGGGAAATAATTAATAACATATAAAACTTACTGTTATGAAAAACTTAGTTAACTTAAATTCCGCAGAATGGTGTGATATTATTTTTGAAGGTAAGAATAAATCATATGGTGCATTTGAATTACGCCAATCCTCTACCAAAAGGCACTTGATCGCATTTGGCGTAGTGGTATTATTCGCTGCTTTTGTTTCTTGTCTGCCGGCAATCATCAGTACGATTAATGCTGCCACTGCAAAAAATCATACAGGTGGTGTAGATGACATATACACGACATCGGTAATTGAAGTAGAAAATAAATTGACCGAACCTGAAGTTATTCAGCCTAGCATACCGGAACCTCCAAAATTCCTTCCGATGCAAAAATTTGCCCCGCCTACAATTGTAAAGAACGAAGATGCCCCCGATGAGACTGAGATGGCCAATATGAGCGACCTGACTACAGACAAAAGGGAGATCGGTAGCTTTGAAGTAGAAGACGACGGTTCTGACCACAAAGACGCTGCCCGTAAAGAATTTGAAACCAATGTAGTCGGTGACGGAAAAGGCGGAGCCGCCCCTAAAGAACCCGAACCAATTATCCATGCACAGTTTATGCCTCAATTCCCAGGCGGAGAAGCGGACATGTATAAATATATATACGATAATATCAAATATCCGGCTGTGGATCAGGAAATGGGAATACAAGGAAAGGTTACTGTCAGATTCGTGGTAAGCAAAACCGGAGATATCACAGACATCCAACTACTGAAAGGAATCAGTCCTACCTGCGACAAAGAAGCAATAAGAGTTCTGAAAAGCATGCCAAGATGGATACCGGGTAAGAATAACGGAGTAGCCGTTCCGGTTTACTTTACAATGCCGATTGTATTCAAATTGAAATAATTAAGAGCGAGTATGTAATAAGAGGAGCGGTTTAACAGCCGCTCTTTTCTATTTCTTCATCGATAGCTGTACCCTTTTCCGTGTCAAATCAACGGACAATACTTTGACTTCTACATGCTGATGAAGAGACACCACCTCTGTAGGGTCAGAAACGAAGCGGTCTGCTATTTCCGAAATATGCACCAACCCGTTCTCTTTGATACCCACATCCACAAAGCAACCAAAGTTTGTAATATTAGTAACGATTCCGGGAAGAATCATACCTTCACGTAAGTCATCGATAGTACGGATATTAGGATCGAATTCAAACATCTTAATGCCTTTACGCGGGTCACGTCCCGGTTTATCCAGTTCTTCTATTATATCGTTCAGCGTAGGTAATCCGACCGTGTCCGTTATATACGACTTGAGGTCGAGCGATTTTTTCAATTCTTTATTCTGAATCAATTCTGAAACAGTACACTGCAAATCTTTCGCCATCTTTTCCACTACATGATAACTTTCGGGATGTACGGCAGAATTATCCAATGGGTTCACAGCTTCGGCAATACGAAGGAAACCTGCACACTGTTCAAAAGCCTTTTCTCCCATGCGGGCTACTTTCATAAGTTCTTTACGGGACTTGAAAGCACCATGTGCCGCGCGATAATCAACAATATTCTGTGCTAACACAGGCCCTAACCCTGACACGTAAGTCAACAGGTGTTTACTTGCGGTATTTACATTTACACCAACGAGATTTACACAACTTTCGACAGTCAGATCGAGGGAATTTTTCAATTTTGTCTGGTCTACATCATGCTGGTACTGCCCTACTCCGATGGATTTCGGATCTATCTTCACCAATTCGGCCAACGGGTCCATCAGACGACGACCGATAGATACCGCTCCCCTGACCGTCACATCATAATCCGGAAATTCTTCACGGGCGATTTTGGAAGCAGAATAGATCGATGCCCCATTCTCACTTACAACGAATACTTTCACTTCCTTTTCGTAACGGAGGTTGGTAATAAAACGCTCCGTTTCGCGGCTGGCAGTACCATTCCCGATAGCAATAGCATCTATATTATATGTAGACACCAGTTTCACCACTTTATTGCCGGCCTTGGATGTTTCATTTTGCGGTGGATGCGGATAAATTGTCTCATTATGCAACAGGTTTCCTTCCGCATCGAGACACACAAGTTTGCATCCTGTACGGTATCCCGGATCGATACCCAATACCCTTTTCTGGCCCAATGGTGGAGCAAGCAGAAGTTGACGCAGATTTTCAATGAATACACGTATGGCCTCCTCATCCGCCTTTTGTTTCGATAAAGCTGAAAACTCCGTTTCTATCGACGGCTTCAACAATCGTTTGTATGAGTCTTCTATGGCATCGGCCACATAATTAGTGGCTTCATTATCGTTATCTCCCTTTATAAAGCGCTTGTCCAGCCTTTCCAGTGCCGTATCTTCATCCGGTGCAATGTTTACACGAAGAAAACCTTCCGACTCCCCTCGACGTATTGCCAGTATACGGTGAGATGAAGCCTTGCTCAGTTTTTCGGAAAAATCGAAATAATCGCGGTATTTGTCACCTTCCTCTTCTTTCCCCTTCACTACCTTAGCGGTAATCATGGCCTCCCTCTCAAAAAGGTTGCGAATAGCATTACGGGCATACTCATCTTCATTTATCCATTCGGCTATGATATCACATGCCCCGGCAATAGCTTCTTTCGTATCTTTTACATCGCCTTTTACATATGAGAGGGCTTTCCCTTCCACATCCACCGGGTGTTGCGCCATAATCAATTTTGCAAGCGGCTCCAATCCCTTTTTACGGGCTATTTCGGCACGCGTCTGGCGTTTGGGTTTATAAGGGAGATAGATATCTTCGAGTTCCGAACTGTTCCAACAGTTTTCGATACGCGTTTTCAGTTCAGGTGTCAGCTTCTCCTGTTCTTCTATCGATTTCAGGATTGTTTCGCGGCGCTTTACGAGTTCATTGAGCTTGTCATTTTGTTCTTTTATAGCTCCTATCTGAACCTCGTCCAGTCCTCCGGTTACTTCTTTACGGTAGCGGCTGATAAAAGGGATGGTTGCACCCGAATCCAACAAGCCTATTGTTTTTTCGATTTGTGAAGCTTTAATGCTTAATGCTGATGATATTAGGTCTGTAATTTTCATATTTAGTATTTTATTTCTCACAAAGGCACGAAGACACAAAAATAGTATCTTCAATGGTATTGCTCACTATCTTTGTATAGTATATTTTTATAGGTTATTTACAATTCTTGTTATTCCGTTTTTTATAAGGGGTTCATTAAAATTGATTAGTAGTCCCAGCTTAATATCTGTTATTTTTAAATATGTAAACAGTTGTTTGGGATGAACAGATGATATTTTTTCAACAGATTTCAACTCAATGATAACCTTATCTTCTATAATTAAATCTGCCCGGAAACCAATATCCATTTTCAATTCGTCCCAGAATACAGGAATAGTTTTTTGTCTTTCTACTTTCAAATCCAGTATATTCAATTCATAATACATTATTTCTTCATAAACAGACTCTAACAAACCCGGCCCTAATTCAGAATGTATACAATATGCAATATCTACAATATGTTTTGATATTTCATTTTCACTCATGTTCTTAAAACTTTTTATCTCACGCAAAGACGCAAAGGCGCAAAGAAAGCTTTTAGATAAAAAAGTAAAAGTATTATTCGCTTTTTTTTGATTCCAACTCTATTCTTTGTTTTTCGAAAGTTATTTTCAATATTTTTCTTCGCGCCTTTGCGTCTTTGCGTGAGATTTTTCTTTTGTATTTAATTACTGATTCACATTACTTACCAATCTTATTCTGTTTTTCATTTTTCCTATATACCTTATTTTGCACATTTGCGAAAGACTTATATTCCACCAAAAGCCTGCCACAAATTATCTTCCGGCACAGGCGCGGTAACTTCGATTAATTCTTTCGATACCGGATGAATAAAGGATATCTTACGTGCATGCAGGCTGATGCCACCATCAGGATTGGAACGCTCCGCGCCGTACTTCAAATCCCCTTTTATCGGGCTGCCGATTTTTGCCAGCTGGCAACGTATCTGATGATGGCGGCCTGTTTCCAGATCTATTTCGAGTAAGCTGTATTTATCTGAACGGGCAATTAGTTTATAATGCAGTATAGCCTGTTTAGAATTCGGCTTCTCCGTATCATATGCATACGATTTATTCTGTTTTTCATTCCGCACCAGATAATGCTTCAACGTCCCCTCCGGCTGCTTGGGCGTATTCTTTACAATAGCCCAGTATGTTTTGCTTATTTCCTTATTCTTAAACATATCATTCAGGCGGGACAAAGCCTTGCTTGTCCTGGCAAAAACCACAATACCGCTTGTAGGGCGGTCGAGGCGGTGGGTAACGCCACAAAAAACATTTCCCGGCTTATTGTACTTCTCTTTCAGGTATTCTTTCACGATTTCCGAAAGCGGTTTATCTCCGGTCTTGTCTCCCTGTACAATTTCCGATACAGTCTTATTGACAATTATAATATGATTATCTTCGTAGAGAACAGTCATTATGAAAATTTCAAGATTGCAAATTCAAAGATTCCAAAATTATTACAAAGAAAAACCTTTCGATTGACAATCGAAAGGTTTTCTCAGTTATAATGTTTAATATATATGTGTTAAGCGTTCTTTGGTTTTCTCCAGGTAACGTTTTTCATGTCGCCTGTTTCCTGGAATGCTTCGTGAAAAGCAAAGGCATTATACATATCGAACCTTGTTTGTCCCTTAGGTGCATTCTTAATATATTCCTGCAATAGAGGACGGTAATCCGGATGCACACAGTTATTGATGATTTCCTGCGCACGGTCTTCAGGACATTTGCCACGAAGATCGGCAACACCGTACTCCGATATGATTACTTTCACGGAATGTTCACTATGATCCTGATGTGCAACCATTGGCACAAAAGAACTTATCTTTCCGTCTTTTGCCACCGATGGCGTAACGAATATAGATACATATGCACTACGGGTAAAGTCACCCGAACCTCCGATACCATTCATCATCTTGGTACCCATCACATGGGTTGAGTTAATATTACCATAAATATCCGCTTCAATAGCTGTATTGATGGCAATAACACCCAGACGGCGAACTACTTCAGGATTGTTTGAATATTCGGAAGGGCGCAATACGATCCTTTCTTTGAAGAAGTCCAGATTCTGATATATATGCTCGATACAAGGATTACTTACAGTTAAAGAACAGCCACTTGCGAATTTCACACGTCCCGATTCCATAAGGCCTATAACAGCGTCCTGAATAACCTCGGTATAAACGTCAAAATCAGGAATTTCCTTACTTTCACCCATGGCTGCAAGCACAGCATTTGCTATATTACCCACACCTGACTGTACAGGCAGAAATGTTTTTGGCATACGGCCTTCCGCCATTTCCTTAATAAAGAAATTAGCTACATTTTCTCCGATTTTCGCAGTTACTTCATCTACCGGAGCGAAACCATTTCCTTCATTCGGTTCGTTGGTTCTTACAACAATTATTTTTTCAGGGTCTACTTTTATGTGGTCTTTACCTACGCGGTCATGTACACCATATACCGGAATGTCTTCACGTGTAGGCGGGTCCTGCGGCTCCGGAATATCATGTATTCCACGCATTGCCTTCGGGTTCCATTCATTTAGCTCTACAATGACTTTTTTTGCCAGACGGCTTACCGTAGGAGAGATACCGACACCACATGTAGGGACTATTTCACCATTCTCTGTAACTTCACATGCTTCTACGATAGCGTAGTCTACTTTTCCATAATACCCGTAACGGATATCCTGTGCCATTGTGGAGAGGTGCAAATCGCAATATTTGATTTCTCCATTATTGATTGCATCGCGCATGCTTTTGTTTGTCTGATAAGGTGCACGGAAGTTAATAGCTTTCGCCCTGGTTAAGACCCCGTCTAACTTATCTCCAGTGGATGCTCCTGTGAACACATTTATTTTGAAAGGATTACCCTTTGCATGTTCTTCTTCGGCGCGTTTTGCGATAAATCCGGGTACTACTTTGGGACATCCTGCATGCGTAAAACCGCTAAATCCCACATTGTCGTTGTTGTTGATAAGTGCGGCTGCCTCTTCAGCAGTCATAAATTTTAAAGCCATTGTTTTTTAAAATGTATGATTTATATAAGTTATTAAGTTGATTTTCATATGTGTTTCGCTTTCGCGCTGCAAAAGTACAAAATAAATATCTGATGTGCTATTTTAAATCATTAAAAATTCGAAGACTACAATTTAGTCCTGTTATTCAAAAAAAATAAAGACTTTCATTTCTAATGAAAACAATATGCATAAACAAAAGGAAATCGTCCTTGCAGGCTGTACTTATAAAATCAGATACCTTCCAAAAAACTACACAAAGCTTTCACAGCCAGTGCACGGTGGCTTATATTATTTTTAACATCACTTCCTAATTCGGCAAATGTCGCTGTATATCCGTCGGGCATAAATACCGGATCATAACCAAATCCGGCAGTCCCTTTTTCTTCTGAGATTATTTTTCCGTTAATTTTCCCGTCAAAAAGATATTCCTTTCCATCCAGAATCAACGCTATTACAGACCTGAAACGGGCCTTACGGTTTGTAACGCCATCCAGATTAGCCAGAAGTTTTCTCATATTGGCTTTAGCATCATGTCCATCTCCGGCATAACGGGCCGAATACACACCCGGCGCGCCATTCAATGCTTCTACTTCAAGCCCTGTGTCATCACCGAAACTGTCGTAACCGTATTTCTCTTTCACATAGCGGGCTTTTATCAAAGCATTTTCTTCCAGGGTCTCGCCCGGTTCGGCTATATCTTCATCGCAACCAATATCTTTAAGGCTTAGTATTTCAAATTTATCTTTTACAACTTCCCTGACCTCTTCCAGTTTATGAGTGTTGTTTGTAGCGAACACAAGTTTTCTTTTCATTTCTCTTTCTGCTCATTATAAGTTTCCAATGCTTTTTCTAATACTGTAAGCGCATTCCCCAGATCATCTTTATTGAGTACATAGGCTATGCGGACCTCATTTTTTCCCAGTCCCGGTGTTGTATAAAAGCCTGAAGCTGGGGCCATAAACACAGTCTGTCCTTCGTACTCAAAATCGGACAGGCACCACGCGCAAAATTCATCGGCATCATCTACCGGCAGGCGTGCAACCGTATAAAATGCTCCCATAGGAATCGGTGAATATACTCCCGGTATACGGTTCAGGCGGTCGATAAGGAACTTACGTCTTTCCACATATTCATCGTAGGTATCACGAAGATAATCAGAACTTGCATCCAGTGAAGCCTCTGCCGCAATCTGGCCGATAAGCGGAGGACTAAGGCGCGCCTGACAGAATTTCATCAGAGTCTTGCGTAATTCCTTATTTTTAGTAATCAATGCGCCGATACGGATACCGCACTCGCTATATCTTTTCGAGACCGAATCTATCAGCACCACATTATCCTCGATGCCGACAAGGTGACAAGCCGAAATATATGGCGAATTGGTGTAGATAAACTCACGGTATACCTCATCCGAAAATAAATAAAGATCATGCTTCTGCACCAGATGCTTTATCTGATTCATCTCGGCACGCGAATATAAATATCCTGTCGGGTTATTCGGATTACATATCATAATTCCTTTTGTTCGCTCATTTATCAGCTCTTCAAACTTTTCAACCGGGGGCAAAGCAAACCCTTCTTCAATAGAAGAGGATACTGTGCGGATAATGGCTCCGGCCGATACGGCAAAGGCCATATAGTTGGCATAAGCAGGCTCCGGCACTATTATTTCATCACCCGGATTGAGGCAGGCCAGAAATGCGAACAATACAGCTTCCGACCCTCCAGTAGTAATAATTATATCGTCAGCCGATACATTTATATTATACTTTGCATAATAACCAACCAGTTTCTCACGATAAGAACGGTATCCATCGCTGGGACTATACTCCAGTATAGTGCGGTCGATATTGCGTATCGCCTCAAGCGCTTCTTCGGGAGTAGGCAGATCAGGCTGTCCGATATTCAGATGATATACTTTCAAACCCCTGGCTTTAGCCGAGTCGGACAATGGAGCCAATTTCCTGATGGGAGAATTCGGCATTTCTATTCCTCGCTGCGAAATATGTGGCATAATGCTATTTTAATATATATTTTATTTTCAACAAGGCGCAAATATACGAATTTTACTTATGAGTTATAAGTTATACGCGACGAATTTATAGCGTCTTCATTTACCCGCTTTACTTATTTTTCACCCCTGCTCTTCCTTATTAATTGGTAAGCATGATGATACTCCTTACAAATAATTATCGCAAAAAAGTAAAACTTCTATATTATTGTGTATCTTTGCGCTACTTTGTTCCATTAAGGATGAAAAGGGAATCAGGTGTAAATCCTGAACAGACCCGCTGCTGTAAGCTCTGGGAATGTTTGTATCAAAATACCACTGTTGCAAAATGGGAAGGTGATATGAGCAAGAGCGAGTCAGAAGACCTGCAAAGTAATACTTTCGACAGCTTTCGAGGAATAAGGCTTAAGAAACATGCGTAAAAGAATCCAACCACCCTTCTTTTTCTTTGTTCTTATCGGATGCTGCAATTATACTAAAAGATATATTTTGCATAGATGAGAATTTTATTTTCTACCTTTTTATTTTTTTATTCTTTCGCTTGTACATCTTTACTGGCACAAACAAATGATAGTATCAAGACACAAAAGCTATCGGAGGTAGAAGTATCTGCACATATAAAACCCTCGGCTGCCCGCTCAACGACACCGCTGCAAGTCATTACTTCAGAGTCTATTACAGAGCAAGGATTGCAATCGGTATCTGACGTTGTACGCCGCTTTAATGGTGTCGTACTCAAAGATTATGGAGGTATCGGCGGACTAAAAACAGTTGCTATACGGGGAATGGGAGCGGAACATACAGCGATCAGTTATGATGGAATCACTGTCAGCAACGTACTTTCCGGACAGGTTGATATAGGCCGATTTGCTTTGGATAACATATCTGCCGTATCGCTCAGCATAAGTCAGTCAGATGATATATTTCAAACAGCAAGGGTACTCGGTTCTGCCGGAGTACTTAATCTGCAAACAGCTATTCCTTCGTTTAATGAGCATAACCACGAGGGCAAAGCAAGAATAACAACAGGCTCGTTCGGGTTATTCAATCCTGTCCTCGATTATTCGCATAAAATAAGCAATTCTTTTGCCATATCAGCTAACGGGAGCTGGCAACGTGCCGATGGTAATTATCCTTTCAAACAGGAAGACGATAAACTGTTACCTGACCGTAAAAGAAAGAACAGCGATGTGGATATCTTCAGAACAGAAATAAATATCTTCAATAATTTCGGTAAATCCGGTGATCTGCGCGCAAAGATCTATTATTTCGATTCGGAACGTGGATTGCCCGGGAGTGTGACTATAGCAAACGATTATGCGGCCGAGCGTCTCTGGGATAAGAATTTCTTTACCCAGATGGTGTACAACACCACATTCAGCCCTAAGCTCAAATTCAGATCACAAGCCAAATATGACTATACGTTTACACGATATGTAATAGAAGAACTGAGCGACAGGAAAACGAATCGTTACAAGCAGCATGAAATATACCTTTCCAATGCATTGTTATATACGATAAACAATAACTTTTCGGCTTCTTTGGCAGAAGATCTGAGCTATAATACGCTCAATAACGACATGGCTACCTTTGCGGACAACCTTCCCTACCCTAAGCGGTATAACTCACTTACCGGAATAGCAGCAAAATATGACATTAAACAATTTACTGCCACTGCAAGCCTGCTGGCAACATATATATCAGAAGAGGTGAAGAACAATAGCGACAATAACACTTATAAGAGACTGACACCTACAATCAGCGCTTCGTATCAGCCTTTCGATGTAACAAATCTGCGTTTCAGGGTGTCATATAAGGAATTGTTTCGTGTACCGACTTTCACCGAATTATATTATTCTTCTATATCGAAGAAGCTAAATCCCGAACTGGCACGCCAATTCAATATGGGTGCAACATGGGTAGGTAGCATTTCCGACGTTCTCAATTACGTGAATGCATCTTTAGACGTGTATTATAATAATGTGAGGGATAAAATTATCATAATACCATATCCCTTTATGGCAAGTAGCACTAATCTGGGAAAAGTACGGATAAAAGGTGTGGATCTGAAACTGGCGACAAACATTTCACTGGGCGACAAAATGAATGTGGATATCAATGGCTCATACAGTTATATGGAAGCACTTGACATGACCGATCCGGGCAACAGCAAGACATACAAGAACCAGATACAATATACGCCGAAACATTCGGGAGCGATAACGGTAGGCTTCAATAATCCATGGGTAAACTTTTCATACTCTATTGTTGCAGCAAACAAGCGTTATTTTAATATACAGAATATTAAGGATAACCGTATAAACGGATACTCCGACCATAGTATCTCCTTATATAAAAAGCTAAGAATAAAAGGTTATGATTGTTATCTGCAAGGTAACCTGTTGAATATCTGGAACGAAAATTATGATATAATCGCATATTACCCCATGCCGGGACGATCATTTAAAATAACCGGCGGATTCAAATTTTAAACATTTAAATAAAAAATAGAAATGAAAAAGTTTTTAGTAAAAGGAATGTTATTCTCTATGTTGGCTTTCGCCTTCGTTTCTTGTGACTCTGATGATTTTGAAGAGCCATGGGTGGAACCTGAGGTAATCACAACTGGTGTGTATATTCTCAACTCAGGACAAGATGGAAAGAATAATGCTATACTAAGTTATTACAATCCTGAGACAAATGTATTAACCGGAAAGATCTTCCAGAATCAAAACGATGGACTGATTATAGGTGATACAGGAAATGATATGGTTATCTATGGTAACAAAATGTATATTCTGGCAAGTGGTTCTAATAAAATATATATTACCGATCTTAAAGGTAAATTGCTAAAGTATAGCAATGGTAATGACGCGATCATCGAACCGTTAAATGCTTCCAACCAGCCTCAAAAACCGCGTGAAGGAGTTGCCTATGAAGGCAAAGTATATGTAAGCCTATTTGACGGATATGTGGCACAGATAGACACTACAAGTATGGCAATAACAAAAACGGTACAGGTAGGCACATATCCTGAACAACTGACAGTAGCTAAAAATAAACTCTATGTTGCTAACTCCGGCTATGGACAAGGATCAACGGTTTCGGAAGTAGACTTGAGTAGTTTCACTGTTAAAACAATTGATGTGGTTAAAAATCCGAACAAAATTCTTACCGATAAAAACAATTTTGTTTATATCATATCATGGGGCGACTATCAAAATACACAGGCAGTTCTTCAAAAATATGACCCATCGACAGGTAAACTTACAACACTGGGTACAAAGATAGCTTCAAAAATGGCCCTGAGTAAAGATAATGATAAGCTATTTCTCATCTGCTCAACATATGATGAATCATGGAGTCCAACAACAAAGCTTCAATCATTCAATTTGACAACAAATACTCTGGATGAAAAATCATTTATAACAGTTCCTGCTAATATGGATATATCAAAAGCATACAGTTTGGACGTAGACCCTATCAATGGGGATATATATATTGGTACGAGTGATTATTCAACCAATGGAAATATGTACATATTCTCTGCAGATGGAACTTATAAAACGAGCTTTGGTACCGGAGGTATCAACCCTATGGGAGCATACTTCGTTACAGGTGTAAAATGATAATATAGAAAATGAAACTCTTAAATATCACACTACTCTTTTCTATTATCCTCATCCTGGCAGGCTGCAATAAACCTAAGCCTGCCGGACAGGATAATATTAAGCCGCAAACGGGATACACCGTCTATTATGCCAAAGGCTTTCAGGTAAAAAAGTATGATGGATATACCACCGTATCGGTGCGTGACCCCTGGGACACCACACGCTTGCTGCAAACATATGTCCTTGTAGCAAAGAATAAAGATTTACCCGCAAATCTTCCTAAAGGCACAATTGTAAGAATACCTTTGGAAACAGTAGCGACATACTCCACTATCCATTGCTCTACACTGAACGAACTGGATGCTGTGAATCTGATAAAGGGAGTATGTGAACCTCAGTATATAAAGCTATCCAATATACAGGATGGAATAAAGAGCGGAGCAATAGTCGATCTGGGAATGGCCAGTAAACCTGACACTGAGAAATTGATTATGCTCAGCCCTGATGCTATATTTGCCACTCCCATACAAGGCTGGACATACGGTAGCATCGAGAAAACAGGAATCCCCATTCTGGAAACAACCGACTATACAGAATCACATCCGCTTGGACGTGCCGAATGGATACGCTACTATTCTTTATTTATCGGAAAAGAGCAATTGGCTGATTCGCTGTTTGCCATTACCGAAAAGAATTACAATGCCGTTAAAGACGCTGTGGCCGGAACGACAAACCGTCCTTCCGTATTTACGGATATGCGTTATCAGAACAAATGGAACATGCCCGGAGGAAAAAGCTTTATGGCAAATATGCTATCTGATTCGGGAGCATCGTATTGCTGGTCTGATGACAACTCGACAACTTATATGCCTCTGGCATTCGAATCGGTATTAGACAAGGCGGGTGAAGCGGATTTCTGGATAATCAAATACAACTGGCCTAAAGATATGACATACCAGAGCCTGGAGAAAGAATATAAACCATATTCCCATTTCAAGGCATTTAAAGAAAAAAACATATACGGATGCAATACAGCATATTCAGGCTACTATGAGGATTTGCCTATCCATCCGGATTATATATTGAAGGATATGGCGTATGTATTCCATCCGGAACTCTTCCCGGGATATACGCCGAAATATTATAAAAAAATAGGAGAGTAAATGTATATAGGTTTGTAAAAAGGCTGTGAACAGAATTTCTGTCACAGCCTTTTTCTTTAATAGTAATGAACGATATCGATCACATCTGAGCTTGACATAGCTCCCGGATTTATACCCGGTTCACCTTCGGGAACCGGTAAATTATACTTTCCGAAATACTCCTTCCAGCCTTTCGTTATTTCGCCTGTATCGGGCGATTTGAAAGTCATCGTATTTAACGCGAATACGGGAATGCCATTATTTGCTTTCAACAAGATATCATAAATAAGTTCTGAACAATAATACTTATCATTACCTAAGATAAATCCGTCATCATAATCTTTGCCGATAAGGGTTAACCCCTCATTCAATGCGGCGGGAATACAGGCACTGTATTCTTCTTTCAGCCGTCCTACGACCGATTTGGGATAACAATCTTTTCCCTCGGGATGCAGATAATCATTCAGAGGTGTCTTTGCTACTTTAGGGCGAGTAGCTTCGATTACATAGATACTGTCATTATCGTCGATATAAACTATACCTACATGTGTAAACCGGAAATCGCCGATACTGGCTGTAACTGCCTTTATCGTATTGTCAGTTCCGCTTGCACAATCTTCCTGAAAAATCAGGTCTCCGTTTTGGAGCTTGAAATCATTGGCATGCATGGTCAGGCCTGATAAAAAGAGAGCCATTAATAATATTGCTTTCATATAATTATACTGAAAAATAGTTCTGATTATTCTTTGACATTACTATCTGAAAGTATAACTAATACCTCCCATTAACCAAAAACCGGCCTGAGGTACATTTCCCCTGTCGAAGTAATGCGTATCATAAAGGTTGTTCAGATTCAGATTGAATACCACATCTTTATATTCATAGTTCAATTTCAGGTCGAGGGTCGAAAATGCCGGATAATGTTCATCGTTCACTTTTACCAGATTTTCATATTTCTCGTAAGTACCCATCCGCTTTTGGAAGCGGAAATACCAGCCTGCCGAAAGCCCTTTATAAATTTGATGGTTGAACTTTGCCGTAAACTTATCCCGGAGATAGTTCAGCGAATAGATGGATATGAGGCCTTTCGTATCCCCGTCCTGATGCATACGGGTGTAATCCAAAGCAAGGGACGATTCTTCTCCCAATGCGGGAAGGATATCTCCAATACGGAGTTTAGCTCCTATTTCCACACCTTTAGTATCTATTTTGCTCAAATTCCATGCGGTGTATGCTTCATCTGTCGGATTCTCTTTCACCCAATCGATAATATCCCTACCCCATTGTATAAATCCTGTAAGATATGCACTAAAAAGATTATCTTTATATTTTATGCCTAATTCCAGAGATTCCGATTTCTCCGGCTTCAGATCATTCCGGCCGATATGTGTAGGTGCTTTATAATACATATCGGTAAAGGTAGGTACACGTGTTGATTTACTCCACGACGACGATACATTTATCTTATCCGAAGGACGATAAGTAGCGCTTACCGATGGGTAAAACTTATATTGGTTGTCTTGTAATGTATTATGATTCATCAGTGCTCCTGCGGATAACACAAACTGTTCTATGCTGTAGGTATGCTCCAGTGATACGCTGGCATTTGTCCGGTCATCATATTTCGTATACTTTCGGTGAGGCTCAACCATAAGCATCCCCAGGTTAGAACTCATAATATCCTCCCTGCGTATTTCACCTCCAAGGCTGGTATTACCAAACTTCGACCTGTATGAGAAGATAAGGTTAGCTCCGTAAGTATCGCTGCGGTGGTAGTTACGTCCATAATCGGTATCTTTCACAAGATCGTATTGATCGTGATGCCTGTTCCAGTAAATAATCGGAACTATTTTAAGCTCAGAGCCAAACTCTCCTTTTAGCGAGCCCATATATGTGCTGGTGCGTTCGTACTGATTTGGAAACTTCGGAGAATAGAATGTATTGGCCCCGTATTGTTTATCATTATATCCTAACTGCAAATCCAGTTTCGAATCATTTTTCAGGCTGAAACGTGTTTGCCACAATACATTATAAATATCATAATCACTGTTTGGAATATAACCATCCGAAGAATTATAGCCTACCGACAGGCTACTGGTCGCTATACCCGTTTTTGCCGTACCACGCACTTCCATTCCCCGAAGTTTGTGCATACCGGATTCTACACTGGCATAAGCTTTATAATCTGCATTTTTTTTAGTAATGATATTAATTCCTCCGGAGAAGGCACTCGAACCGTAAATGAGAGCTGACGGGCCATGAATGATCTCAATACGTTCGATATCGGAAAGGTTGATGGGAATGTCGAAACTGTAATGCCCTGTCTGGGCGTTTGAAAGGTTTACTCCGTTGAGGAGTACTGCGTTTTGGTCGAATGATCCGCCACGGATCGAAATGTCGGCTTGTACACCGTGTCCGCCTCTTTGAACTACGTCTATGTTAGCGGCGTAAACTAACAGATCCTGAATACTTCGGACGGGTGACTGCTCAATTTGTTCTTTCGTGATTACCGTAACAAGCTTTGCCGTCTGATTGATCGGAGTCTCTATCCGGGATGCCGTGACCATCACTTCGTCGAGTTCCTTTTCCAATACTTTTTGCTGCTGCTGACCATCGGTAGTAGTCTGTGCAGTAATTGTAGATACAGTAAGGAATGAAATAGCACATCCCCTTACCACTCCGATGTTTACAATTCTGTGCATACTGTTGAATGCACTGTAGGCCTTCCGTACAAAGCGTTTGAAACGGTAGACCGGTCTTTCCTTAAAATGTTTTCGATTCATTTTTCTAGAATTTGTTAATAAAATAAATTGTCGCCGCAAAAATACGGATTATAGATAAAGTTACCGAGCATAAATGCATAAAAAAAGCATGAATCCATATAAGACTCATGCTTCCAGTTATTTAATACTGTATTATTCCTGCCCTACTCTTACGTCATATAATGCCTTCCGGTTCATCAGTACAACTTTGTAATCCATAATAGAATCTCCATTTCCGGCTTTATCTATCACTGCAACTTTCATATCATAGATCTTTTGTGTTAAGACCAGCGTGTCCATAACCAACTTATCTCCATCTTTACGGGTTCGGGTAATGGTGTCGGGTATCTGAACCAACCTGTTACGATATACAGTTATGTCTTTTTGATTAAATATCATTTGCCCCAGTTTAATTATTGGCATTATGGAGTCTTTCACATTTTCCCGTCCTCTCTTATCTCTATATTCAGGATTTATTTCCACTTTAAATGTCGATAAACCCTCATTATCCGTAAACCGGGCATATATATACATCCATTTAGTCGCTATTACCGTATCCATTCTATTTGGATTATCATTCAGGCTATCATTTATCTTAACGACCAGATTACCGTACATCAGCGTATCATTCTTATTAATCCTTACATCTGATATTACAGGTGGTTCTGTCTCATCATCCTCAACCTTTGCACATGATGAAAAATACAGACCGGTCAACAGAATTAACGAAACAATAAACAAGCAAAAATTTCTCATTATATATTAAGTGAATTTGTAACTACGAAAATACGATAAAGTTACGAGTTACAGGTCACCGCTAACCGTTTTTTTAGATTATTGACAATCCGCACTTCTTAGCCATTGAACGGAATGCGTAAAAAGACTTGTATGTTCCTTCCCGGCTCGGGTATATTCAAGCGGCGATAAAGGCTCATATGATTGAGATAGCGGGTATTGAATATGTTTTGTACCTGCAAATTGAAATTGACCGCAAACTTAGGAGTAAAGCGATAATCGAATCCCGCGCCTGCATTGAATAAACTGGTACCTTCTGTTTTTGCTTCATCAAAACCTACCCGGCTTTGCTTCGCATACCACTGATGGGAAGCTGATAATTGATAATATATCAGACCTTTCTTTTTACCTGTATCTTTTAAGTATTTTATCTCATTAGTCATCGTAAATGGCGGAGTGAAAGGCAGGGGATTATGGTCATCCAGATTCTTATTCAGCACAAAACTGCCTGCAGACGATAACTCCAATTGCCTCAACAATAGCCATGCAATCTTATACTCTGCTCCTGTGAATATTGCTTTTGCCTGAGAATATTGGTAAGGCTTATCATCATAAAGCGATACGGGTGTTTCCTCCACAGGCTGTAAAAAAATAAAATTGGAGTAATAATTCACAAACGGACTTAATTCAAGGGACAACCCCTCCTTATTATCATAGCTTAAACCTAAATCCAAAGTATAACCGTTCTCTGCTTTCAAATCAGGATTACCAATCTCGTAACGGAATGCAGCGTGGTGTACTCCGTTTGCTGCAAGCTCATTCGCTGAAGGAAATCTGAAAGTTTTAGATACATTTGCCTTATATGTAAAACCTTTGTATGAGCGTGGTGTATATACCAGCCCTACACTTGCCGACCAGCTACCGAAGTTGCGGTCTACATCATAAGCACGTTGGGCATATTGTTTCACTACATCTTCTCCGTATCCCTGTTCTTCAAGGTAGGTAGCCAAGGTATTATCATAAAAACCTGTGACGTCCATATTCCCGAAATCGTATCTGGCTCCGGCAGAAAACAGCCATTCATCTGTAAAGCGGAATGTATTTATGAAAGATAATCCAGCTGATATCTGATTGTAACGCGGCAGGAAATACTCGAAGCCCCCTACCCTGTTTTGCTGATATTCTACACTTGCGCCGATCGTTTTTGCCCAATTCTCTTTTTCATCCAGGAAAAGCCGGGCATTGGACGAATATGTCCTCAATTTAAAATCTACTGCAATATCATCGTCCGTCTTTGGCTCAGGCTGTCCTTCATAATGTTCGTGAAAATGCTCATATTCACGACGATGATTATATTGATAACCTGTATTTACAGACAAACGAAACGCCGATGTTTTCCACTCTGTATTATTCGTTACTGCAAAATGATTTGCAGTAGCATATGGCATAGCTATATTCCGGTGTGAATTATCTGCATCGTGATCGGGATCATCATGGTCATCATCCGCATCTCCATGTTCATGGCCGGAATGCTCTTCCTCCAACTCAAAAAGTCCGCTCTTTTGGTAGTTATTACTTAGATTCATATATGTAGTCACATTCTTTTTCCTGAAACCGACCGTACCCGAAAGTGAATAGTCCTTTCCCGCTGAATTGGGTAAACGTTTGTCAGGGAAAGCAATTTCCTGCGACTCATAATCTGCTTTTTCGGCAGGCAACCTGTAATCGGCATAATCTTTATAATTGTAAGCACCTTGCAAAAACCAACTGCCTTTTTGCCATCTGACAGCCAGTCCGCCCCCGAACAAATCATTATTCGACGCTCCATACAATTGTGCTTCACCCTTGAAGAAATCCTTATTTTCAAAGCCATATGGCTGTATCTCTATCGCCGTTGTACTACCCGAACCTAATAACAATGAGCTTGGTCCCTTATAAACATTTGCATCGTATATATCCAACTGATTTATATCTATGCCATGGTCGGCTCCCCATTGCTGATTCTGCTGGCCAATGCCTCTGTTTATTACAGCTACCCTGTTGCCGCTCAGCCCTCTTATCACAGGTTTTGACGTACCTCCTCCGATATTCATAGTAGCCACACCCGGCAAAATACTTAACATCTTATTGAAAGATGTAGATGGTTTATCATAGTCTATATGCCTTATAACGGGTTCTATATATCCTGCCGAAACTTCTACCTCTCCAAGTTCTACAGCCAATGGCTTTAAATGAATATCGAGAAGCGTATCATTATGTAATGACACATATACCGTATCTGTTTTATATCCTATGTAATTTACAAGAAGAGTATATTCATCATCTCTTAAATGACAAAAACTAAAAACGCCAAGACTATCAGTCAACTCACCTACAGGCGTATTTATTATCGAAACGACAGCCCCCTCTATAGGGCTTCCTGTATTATAGTTTGTCACTTTTCCTGATATTGCACAGGTTGATTGGGCTGAAAGCTGAAGATAAACAACAGAGAAGAATAGTATAAATAATATCTTTTTCATAAGAGTCACCCGACTGTTTTATTTCTGAGTAAATATTTTTTGATTCACTTATAATTATATTTCCGGCTAAAGGCTTATTTCTTGCAATCAGGGCATGTACCTTCAAGCAAGACCTCTACCGAATTTACTGAGAATCCTTCAGGCACGGCAACCGGTGCCTGAACCTCTGTTTCCAGACATGTTACCACATCACATTTTATACAATGAAAGTGAGCATGCTCCCCTTTGGGTAAAGCCTCATTATTAAGAGCATATTTAACCGTAGAATCATGCAAGACAATACGATGGATAATATTCTTCTCTTCCAGCGTCTTCAGGGAACGATAAAATGTAACCCTATCGAATAAATCCGGTAAAGCCTTTTTAATTTCATTCTCAGACAAAGCTGAATTATTATTAAGCAACTTGCTGATTATAAACTTACGGCAACCTGTACTTTTCAGGTTGTGATATTTTAATATTTGTTCGACATCCATATTTGCAACAATATAATAAATGAAACATAGTTGCAAATATAATACCACTTCATTAAAAAACATTTGAAAGAATAGATAAAAATTTAAAAAATCTCATTCTGGATTAATAACTATTTAATATATATAGATAAAGATATTTCACGGAAACAAACAATTTCTTATAAAAAAAGCTCCCCCAGGCTTTGATACTGCAAAAAAACATTATCTTTGCAGCCGCATTTCACAAGCGAAAAATGACGTTGCTGATAATATCAATAATACCACAGCTTGTGAAAACTAATTCATCCCAAAAACAGAATCGTTGACTGAACTGTTTTTGTATTATCCACCTTATAATTTATCTTATGGATGAAGGAGAATATCGAACAACTGACAGAACAGACCAAGCTTCTGATTGAAGCAGGTGATGTTGCCATGCTGCGCATCTTTCTTGACGATCTGAACATTTCGGATGTAGAAGATCTGATTGACGAACTACCCGAGTTTGCCCCACTGATTATTACCACTTTAACTCTCCACAGGGCAGTAAATGTATTCAGGATATTAGATGTACCCACTCAGGAACGTATTATCATAAAACTTCCGGGACAAAAAATATCCGAAATTATTAACGGATTACCTCCCGATGACCGCACAGCTTTCTTTGGAGAGCTAAAGGATCAGGAACTACAGCATCGCCTTATATCGTTGCTTACACCCGAAGACAGAAAAGAAGTATTTACACTCCTTTCATATTCGGAAGACAGCATAGGGCGTCTGATGACACCCGACTTTCTTGCGATATCCAAAGATTATACCGTAGAAGAAGCATTGCAGTACATCCGTAAGAATGGAAAAAACTCTGAAACGATCGATGTAATATATATACTCGACGATAAAGGTGTATTGATAGATGACTTACGGATAAAAGAATTACTTATCAGCGATCCCAAAACACCGATTACCGATCTCATGGACGGGCGACTTATTTCTCTGAATGCCCCGGACCCTGTGGAAGAGGGCATAAAGATATTTAAGATGAACAACCGCGTAGCTCTTCCGGTAATAGATTCGGGCGGCATTTTACTTGGTATTGTCACCATAGACGATATCCTTTGGGTTGCCGATGAAGAATATTCGGAAGATATGCAACGAATGGGGGGTACATCGGCTCTGGACGAGCCTTATCTGGATTTACCCGTCCACAAACTGGTATGGAAACGAGCTGGCTGGCTGATTATCTTATTTATAGGAGAACTACTCACAGCCTCGGTAATGCAATATTATGAAGAACAATTGGCACAAATGATAGTATTGGCGCTGTTTCTTCCATTGATGATTTCGAGCGGAGGTAATAGTGGTTCACAGGCTTCCACTCTCGTTATCCAGGCTATGGCTACCGGAGAAGTTAAACTCCGGGACTGGTGGCGCGTATTCCGCCGCGAAGTAGTTTCGGGGCTTAGCCTGGGTATTATACTGGGGGTCATAGGCTTCTTTCGTATCTACGTATGGCATCTCATATTCCCCAGTCTTTATGGTGAGCATTGGATTATGGTAGGCTCCACCGTATCGTTTGCCCTTACAGGCATTGTACTTTGGGGATCATTAATAGGTTCCATGCTACCATTTATACTCCGGCGTTTAGGTGCAGATCCGGCGACATCGTCCGCTCCGTTTGTAGCCACAATAGTCGATGTAACGGGATTGATGATATACCTGACCATAGCCAGCTGGATATTCGGTCCATTAATGAATGGCTAAATTAAGCATGTCATAATTTAAAGACATACCCATACCATTTAAGATAAGAGCTTTCTTAAATTTTATAACTCGCAGCATAAAAATAGCTGCGAGTTATAAATTTGTATAGTATAGTTATTTCAGGTAGAATTATTGCTTCCGTTTATTTTCTCCGCCAAAGCCTCCGCACAGCGCTCTCCATCCATTGCCGCCGAAACAATTCCCCCGGCATAACCGGCTCCTTCGCCGCAAGGATAAAGGCCTTCTATCTCTATATGCTGCATTGTTTCTCTGTCGCGGAGAATACGGACAGGTGAAGAAGTCCGGCTCTCTACACCTAAAAGTATAGCCTCATTCGTCAGATAACCTTTATAACTGCTTCCCACTTTCTTAAATGCTTCCTGTAAGCGCGAAGAAACAAACCTTGGCATCCACTCGTGCATAGGTGACGATATTACCCCGGGAGCATAAGATGTATCCGGCAGAGAATCACTTTTCTTACCATTCACAAAGTCATAGAGCCTCTGCGCAGGAGCTACCTGTGTCTCTCCTCCGTGTAGCCATGCCAGTTCTTCCAAATCTTCTACAAATTTCAACAGGGACAATTCATCGTATTTTGCATATTCCGGAAAATCTTCGGGATGAATTTCAACCACAACTCCGGAATTAGACCAGCGGGAGCCACGGTTCGACGGTGACATCCCATTAACGACCACTTGTTTCGGACCACTTGCCGACGGCACAACAGTACCCCCCGGGCACATACAGAAAGAATATACCCCCCGGCCTCCGGCCTGAACCACAAAGCTATATTCGGCTGCCGGCAGAAACTCGCCCCTGCCCTCTATGCAATGATATTGTATCTGGTCTATCAGATGCGATGAATGTTCAACACGGAATCCTACAGCCAAACCTTTGGCCTCTATTTTTATTTTCTGGTCATGCAGCATATAATACACATCGCGTGCCGAATGGCCGGTAGCGAGAATAACCTGTCCTAAAAACGTTTTTCCATTATTCGTTTCTATCCCTTTTACTGTATTATTTTCAATTATCAGTTTATCCATACGGGTTTCGAAATGGACTTCGCCTCCCGATAATATAATCTGTACGCGCATTTTTTCTATAATACCGGGCAGCCTGTCTGTTCCGATATGCGGATGTGCATCTACAAGGATAGATGGGTCCGCCCCATGCTGACAAAAGACATTCAATATTTTTTCTACATTACCCCGTTTTTTACTACGGGTATATAGTTTACCATCAGAATATGCTCCGGCTCCGCCCTCTCCAAAACAATAATTCGATTCAGGGTTTACCACATGTTCACGGTTCATCAATGCCGTATCACGTTTCCGGTCCCGGACATTCTTTCCCCTTTCTATTACAATAGGACATATACCTAATTCAATCAGTCTCAATGCTGCAAATAATCCAGCCGGCCCCGCTCCTACTACAATGGCCCGCGAACAGCCTTTTACATTCGGATAATAGGTACTTACAAAAGCAGGGTCGTTTTGCTCTTCATTCATGTATCCCCTCACTCTGAGGTTTACAAAGATATTCCGCTGCCGGGCATCTATCGAACGGCGGAGAATACGCACCGAATTTATATCTTTAAGTGGAATACCGGATTGACTTGAAAAAATGCGTCTTACTTTTTCTATATCTGACGCCTGTTCTGGCGTAATGCGTAAGTCTATATCTTTTTGCATGAATCATTTATTAATTTGAGTGTACAAAGGTATATTTTTTAATGATGAGTTATAAGTTCTAAATTATGAATTATATCAACCGGCAATAAAAAGCGTCTGTACCACCGGTGCGTTATTGTATAAATATAGTTTGCGGAATCTCGCATAAAAAAATTGACAGCAAACATTTCTGCCTGCTGCCAACCTATATTTAGTTAAATTTTCCTGAAATATTATTCTACAGGAATATCTGTATTTACATTCTTGCTTCCGATAGCTGAATAATACAGCATATATGCCAATCCGGCAAATACCACCCAATAACTTGCCATATAACCTACACTGTCGGCAATAGCGTTCTGAAGAAGCGGCATGATACCTCCACCACAAACAAGCATCATAAAGATACCAGATGCAGCCGCAACATACTTACCAAGACCTTCTACTGCAAGATTAAAGATACCTCCCCACATTACAGATGTACACAATCCACATAATACTAAGAACATGGCGTTAATAGGAACCTGAGTCATACCGAATGAAAGAGCACCTGTCGCAGGATCTGTCATAAATACAGGCATCGAAATATTTTGAGTTGTAGGCAGGAATATAGCCAATAATACCAATACAAGACCTACAACCGAAGCAACAGTCAACATTACTTTACTGGACACCTTGCCTCCGATAGAAGCTCCTGTAAAACGGCCTATCAGCATCAGGAACCAGTAAGTACCTGTCACAAAGCCGGCTGTTGTACCATCAAGGCCACCACCTCTGGTTGCATCTGCAAGGAATAAGTTTAATGTTCCCGGTATACCCACTTCAATACCTACATATACGAAAATTGCAATTGCTCCTAATTTAAAGTGACGGAACGATAAAGCGCTGTATTTATCTTTAACTCCTTTTTCAGCAGGTTTAGCCATGTGAGGTTCAGGTATCTGAACCATAGACAATACAATAAATACCGCAGCGAAGATACCCATGGCAATGTACATTACCGGATATACATCAGTGATGTTAGCTTTTGCCACTTCACCTACTAAAGCACCTACTAATATAGGAACCAATGTAGCACTTAACGAATTGAATGTTCCTCCGATCTGGATCAACTGATTACCTTTCTTTCCGCCGCCGCCTAAGGTGTTCAACATCGGGTTAACAACGGTATTCAGCATACACATTGAAAATCCTGCAACGAATGCGCCCAACAGATAGACAACGAAACTTCCGGCACCACCCGAAAGATACTGTATTCCTACTCCTGTAAAACCAACAGCAACAGCAATCAGCGCAGTTTTCTTATATCCGATTTTTGATAGCAAAATACCGGCCGGAATACCCATGAAAGCATATGCTATAAAGTTTGCGAAGTTACCCAACATACCCATGGCATTGGAAACTCCGAATTGGTTTTTCAATACAACCCCCATCGGCGCTGCAAGATTCGTTACAAATGAGATCATCGCGAACAGGAAGATCATCATAATAATAGGTAACAAATAATTCTTTTTCTCAGTACTACTCATAATATTACTTTAGTTATTAATTTAAATTATTCTTTATTAAATCGTTTCATAGTGTTTCAGTACTTCACTTCAGGAGTTCTCAGGGAGTAATTAAATCATAAAAAATCAATTACCCCCTGATTAACTCCAAGATACAATTTAGGAATGTATCTCAATTCATGGTTATAAAAGGCTAAG